>Ga0210384_10001449_pt1 | contig 32277 bp, 33 predicted proteins | sample IncBWH2MmetaG_FD_160574 | JGI IMG/M metagenome (GOLD analysis project Ga0210384, IMG submission 160574) | Forest soil microbial communities from Barre Woods Harvard Forest LTER site, Petersham, Massachusetts, United States - Inc-BW-H-2-M | ecosystem: Environmental > Terrestrial > Soil >...
GTGGCGCGTCACGGGCAACTCGTCGGTCTACCGGTTCCAGCTGGGCGCCCACGCCGACGTGCTGGCCAAGTTCCGCGCCGAGTCCGAGGCGATGCGCGCCAGGTACCGCAACGAGCAGGCCTACCTGTCGGGCGAGCTGCACGAGCAGGGCAAGCTGCAATATTGGCCCGCCGACTGGTGCGCCAGCTTCAAGTACCACAGCATCGCGCGCTTCCCGCTCAACTATTTCCTCGCCCCGTCGATTCCCAAGGGCGCGCGCATCATCGTCTTCCACGGCGTGATGAACCCGCCCGACGCCCTGGAGGGCCGCAGCAACGGCAACTGGCGCCATGCGAAGGCCTCGCCCTGGATCTCCGATCACTGGAAGGAATGAGTTTGCGCCGCGGCTCGCCGCGCCCGCGCAACGCCGCCATGACCACTGTCCATTTCGTCTATCCGCGAGACGCCACGCGCAACTCGTCCCCTTTCTGCATCGGCAACGAGGTGGGCGACCGGCTCGCGCGCGACTACGACGTGCGCTTCTACGGCTGGCGCGACCAGGTGACGATAGAGCCGAAGCCCGGCGACATCCTGCTGGGCCACCCGCACTGGCGCCGCGACTCGGTGTTCGACCGCTCCGTGAACCGGCCCGGCTGGGCGCGCCGCATCCTGATGGCGCCGTACGCCGACGACCTGCGCCAGGTGGCCTACTACGACCGCCACATGGAGCAGTGCGACCTGTTCCTGGCCATCACCGGCAACTACTGGTTCGACCGCATCGAGGCGTCGCCGATCCGGCGCTGGAAGCCCAAGATGCGGCATATGGACCTCGCCGTGAACCGCGCGTTCTTCCCGTTCGTGAAGACGCGGTTCAACCCGCCCGGCGAGCGCAAGTTCCTCTACATCGGCCACACCGCGCACAACAAGAACGTCGGCTACCTGTCGCAGCTGCAGCGCGAGTGCGACAGCGTCGACATCAGCTGGGCCGGCCGCGGCCGCAAGAAGATCCCGGGCGTGCACGTGCTGGGCTTCATGGACTTTTCGCAGCCCGAGGCGCGCGCCAAGGTGGCCGGGTTCGACTTCATGATCACCGTGGGCGCGATGGACGCCAACCCCACCACCATCCTCGAGTCGATGGCCTGGGGCCTGATCCCCACGGTGACGATGCAGAGCGGCTACGAGAACCGCGCCGGCATCGTCAACGTGCCGCTGAACGACGCCGCCGCCGCCGAGCTCGTCTTCAAGAAGCTGCAGGCGCGGACCGACGCCGAGCTGCTGGAGACGCAGCGCCTCGGGCAGGAGGCCATCGACACCCACTACCGCTGGGACCGGTTCTACGCCGACGTGCGCGCGGCCATCGAGGGCAGCGAGTCGCCCGCGATCCGCAAGGCGACGTGGACGGAGCGCATCCTGATGAAGACCTTCGACCTGGTTCACTGATGGCGTCCAACACCGCTCCCGTCACGTTCTTCGGCTACTGGTCGGGCCAGCTGCCGGCCGTCACCGAGCTGCATTTCCGCAGCTTCCTGCGCCACCATCCCGCCTCGCGCTACGAGCTGTGGCTGGACGAGGACGACTACAGCGCCATCAAGGCGCCGCAGCTGGAATGGCTCAAGACGCATCCGCGCATCGCGGTGCGCATGTTCTCGCTCGACCGGCTGATCGAGAAGCACGTCAGCGCGAAGCCCGTGTCGCACTACGACCGCCACCCCGGGCTGCGCAAGGTCGCCAGCGCCGTGCACCGCAAGATCGCGCCGCAATGGGCGCGCCGCAACGCGTGGGAGCACCCGCTGTTCGGGCTCACGTACAAGCACTCGTCGATGCTGTTCGGCGGCTTCACGCGCAACAAGGCCTACCGCGGCGACCTCGCGCGCTGCCTGATCGCGCTGGAACACTACCCCGATGCGTGCCTCTACGTCGACCTCGACGTGGCCTTCACCAGCGACCTCACCGCGCAGTGCGGCGACAAGGCCTGGGCGTACCGCTGGGAGACCTTCCCGTTCGCCAACTCGGCGATCCTGTACCTACCCAACCGCACCTGGAGCCTGGCGCTCACGCGCAAGGGCAACGAGCTCGAGAACTTCCTGCCCTGGATCCTGTTCACCGATCACGTCTGCAACGAGCTGGGCGTGGTGGTGCATCCCACGCGCCTGTTCGACCCGCTGTGGGATCCCACGTCGCTGCTGTACGGCGACCCCGCCAAGTTCTTCGAGCCGCGCGAGAACCTCGCGCTGGACCTCCACGCGCTGGCCACCGAACGCCACCTGGCGATCCACTGGCACAACAACTGGAAGACGCGGCCCGCGCCGACATCCCTCTACGCCGGGCTGCTGAAGGCCTGCGAGGCGGCCACGGCGTGAGCGACACCCGGCCGCCGGCGGGCGCCCACCCCGGAGTCCGCACGACTGAGGCCGCCAAGGACGGCCCCGAGACGGTCATCCTCGCGCCCATGCGCTACGCGACACTGGTGGTCAACCGGCTGCGCGCCAACGAGCCGTTCCGCCCCGGAGCCGGCCCCAACGGCGGCGACTTCTTCCTGCCCTGGCGCCAGCTGCGCGAGCGCTTCGCCACCGAGGGCGTGGAGCTGAACACGCGCGACGTCAACGCCGGACGCGCGGTGGAATTCGAGCTGCACCTGAACGCCCAGCGCCGCGTCGAGCACCCGCTCAGCTACGCCTACCTCTACGAAGACCCGATCGTGCGGCCGATCAACGGCAACATCGTGGAGCTGGCGCGCTACCGCAAGCTGTTCACCAGCAACGAGGAGCTGATCGACGGCGAGCACGTCATCGACCTGCCCTACCCGAACGACCTCACGCCGCGCGAGGTGCCCGACTTCAAGGCGCGCGACCTCTTCTGCGTGCTCATCGCCTCCAACAAGGCACTGCTGCATCCGCACCCGCGCAACCTGCACCATCGCCGCGTGGAGGCGATCCGCTTCTTCGAGGAAAACGCGCCCGACCGCTTCGCGCTGTTCGGCCACGGCTGGAACATCCCGGCCGTCGAGCCCGGCCACCTCGGGCGCATCGTCAAGCGCCTGAACGAGTGGAAGCGCAAGCTCAACCCGGACGCGCCGCCCGCGTTCGCGAGCTGGCGCGGCACCATCGCCCGCAAGCACGAGGTGCTGGACCGTGCGCGGTTCTCGATCTGCTACGAGAACTCGCGCGGCAGCCCCGGCTACCTCAGCGAGAAGATCTTCGACTGCCTGACCAGCGGTTGCGTGCCCATCTACATCGGCACCACGCATTCGCGCCCGCCGATTCCCGAGGACTGCTTCATCGACGGCGACCAGTTCGGGACGCCCCAGGAGATGCTGGAGTTCATCGCCCACATCGACGCCGGCCACTTCGCGATGTACCAGCAGGGCATCCGCGAGTTCCTCGCGAGCCCCGAGGCGCGGCGTTTCACCAACGCTTACTGGTGCGAGACATTGGTCACACGCATACTGGCGGACGTACAACAGGCCTGAGCCAATGTTCACGGCGTGTGTGCGAATCGTGAAGAGAGGGTCAACCGGCCGTCACGGCGCGCGTTGACACTGCAGGCGGCGCGCGATTCCGGCGCCGCCACGGGTCGCAGCGCCCCACCAAGCGCGGCAAAACGCCGGACTCCCAAGGACGCCAACATGATCAAACGCCTTCTCGCCATCCTCCTCGCCTTCTTCGCCTTCGCGGTCTACGCCGCCGACGCCAACAACGCCACGCAGGCCGAGCTCGAAGCGGTCAAGGGCATCGGCCCGGCCATCTCCGCCAAGATCATCGACGAGCGCAAGAACGGCAACTTCAAGGACTGGCCGGACCTGATCGCCCGCGTCAAGGGCATCGGCGACAAGAGCGCCGTCAAGCTTTCCACCGCCGGCCTGACCGTCAACGGCGCACCGATGAGCGGCGCGCCCGCCGCCGCCCCGGCAGCGCCCGCCAAGCCCGCGACCCCGGCCGCTGTGCCCGCCAAGGCCGCCACGCCGGCGCCCGCTCCGACGCCCGCGCCTGCGCCGGCCGCCACCGCCAAGCCGGCCACCGCCGCCGCTCCGGCCGCCGCGCCCGCCAGCACCGCCAAGGAACTGAAGAAGGCCGCCGCCGCCCAGGCCAAGGCCGACAAGGCCTCGGCCGCCGCGCAGAAGAAGGCCGACAAGGCCGCCGCCGCCGCATCGGCCGCCTCGGCCGCGAAGAAGAAGTGAGTCGCCGCGGGCCTGGTGCCCGCGCGATCCGCTCGAACGCCCCGCCCCGCGCGGGGCGTTGTCCTTCGGGACGTGGACAAGCACGTGCCGCCGTCGTAGGGGCCTGGCCCCTCGGAGCCCGGCAGGCCCCTAAGACGCCGTCAGGTCGAAGAACTGCAGCACCTCGGTGCGCCGCGCCTCGGTGTCCTTCTCGCCGAGCGCCATCAGCTCACGTGTGTAGTCGGCCTCGAACAGCAGGTAGCTGGCCAGCGCCGCGCCGTTGCTGCCGGGGCCGCCGCCGGACACGCCGATGCCGCCCAGCAGCGCCCGGATCGAATGGGGCAGCGCGCCGAGGTGGCGCGCCGCGATGTCGTCGAGGCGCTCGGACGGCGAGATCAGCAGCAGGCGCACCGGCTTGAGCGTGGCCTGCGCCCGGATCTCCTCCGGGATCAGCGCCAGCGTGGCGTTGATGCGCTGGAGCCGCTCGGCGTCGACCGCCAGCGCGTCGAGGAAGATGCTGGACAGCGCGTGGCCGCCGATCTGGGCGATCGACGGATAGGCCGTGGGCGCCAGCGTACGCGGCCCGGCGGGTTCGCGCATGCGGCCGGCGCCGATCACGAGGATACGGTCGGCGCCCAGGTGGATGGCCGGCGAGATCGGCGCGGTCTGGCGCATGGAGCCGTCGCCGAACCATTCGTAGGCCCCCTGCAGCGGCAGCGTGACGGCCGGGAACATGAACGGGATCGCGGCCGAGGCGAGCAGGTGCGCCATCGTCAGGGGTTCCTGCACGGCGACCCGGTTGGAGCGGATCCACGGCGCGGGCGCGGAGTCCGACTGGAAGAAGGTGACGTGGCTGCCCGAGGTGTAGCTGGACGTGCTGACCGCCAGCGCCTTCAGGTGGCCATCGGCGATCAGGCGGTCGATGCGGTCGAGGTCGATCATCTCGCCCAACAGCTTGTGCAGCGGCGAGTTGTCCAGCAACGAACGCGGCCGCTGGCGCCGCAGGCGGGCGATGGCCCAGCCCATGGACATCATCGTGAGCCACCGGGCGCCGCTGCGGATCACGCCGAAGGAGTCGGTGCGGTAGACCTGCTCCACGTGCATGTTCTCCCACACGCGGACCAGCTTGGCGATGCCGGCGTCCGGGTCATCGGCGTCGGTGGCCAGCGCCGCCGCGTTGAGCGCGCCGGCGGAGGTGCCGGCCAGCACCGGGTATGGATTGCCCGGGGGCGCGCCGGCCTCGCGGCGGATGCGGTGCACGGCGCTCAGCACGCCCACCTGGTAGGCGGCGCGGGCGCCGCCGCCCGTGAGGATCAAGCCGGTGGTGGATGCAGCGTGCATGGCGCGCAGTATCGGCGAGGTCGGGCGACTCGCCTACGGAGGACTCCCGGGGATTGGCACGCTCGCAACGCGCGTGCGGGCGAGACGCAAGCGTGGGCGCGTCGCGCGCGCCCTCTCAGCGGTCGCGACGGCCTTCGCGGCCGCGCTCGAAGCCGCCGCGGGCTTCGCCCTGGCCATGGCGTTCGACGCGTTCCTGGCCGCCGCGCGGCTGCGAGGCTGCCGGCGGCTGGGCCTGCTGGCCGGCGTTGCCGCCGCTCCAGGCCATGCCGCCCGCGCCACCCGCACCGGCGTTGCCGGCTTGACCGCCCGCCGGGCGGCCGCCGCCGTTGCCGGCCTGTTGCCACTGGCCACCCGGCTGCTGGCGCTGCACGCCGTTGCCTTGGGCCGGTTGCGCAAGCCCGCCGCGGGCCGAGCCCCAGCCCATGCGGGCCTGGGCATCCGCCTCGGCACGGTCGCGGTCGGAGCGCGACCGCTGCTGGTCCTGCCAGGCGCGCTGCTGGTTCCAGCGCTGCTGCTGCTCGTAGCGCTGCTGTTCGAAGCGCTGGCGCTCGACGCGATCACGCGCGACGCGATCCTGTTCCATCCATTGCTGCGGGGTCCACGAACGCTGCTCGGGCGTCCAGTTGCGGCGCAACACGTTGGCACGGTACCAGCCGTCGTCGACGAAATAGACCGGCACGCCGTACGCACCGTATTCCCGGCAGTACTGGGCCCAGTGCAGGCGCTGGTATTCGGGCACCCACAGGTAGACCGGCGTCTGGTCGGTGGCGTAGGCCGGATCGACGGTCTCCTCCACCACCTCGCCGTAGCCGTTGTCGATGGCGACGACGGGTTGCGGCGCATAGACCAGCGGCGCCTCGGCATAGCCACCGATGGCGACGCGGCCGTACACGCCCGGCTGCACGATCACCGACCACGACGCCGCGCCAGCCACGCCGGAGGCGGTGGCAAGCGCGAGCACGACGGCGGCGATCAGGGGGCGTTTCATCACAGGCTCCATGGTAGATGGGGGCACTGGTTCAACGCGTTCAGTTTGGGGAAAGTTGTCAGGGCAATGCGTAAAGCGCGGCAACAATCGGGCTACAAACCGCAACGCGAGGCTTCACTCCGCCCATGGACAGGCTTCAGTCGTAGACGACCTGGGGCGTCTGAGCCGGCATGATCTGCTTCCAGCGCGCCAGCGCGTCGTCGCTGGGCCAGAAGCGGCCCTGGTCGCCCAGATCGAGCTCCGCCGCCGCGCCCTCGGTGCGCACCTTGATGCGCACGCCCAGGCCGTGGATGGAGTCGCCGTGCTCGTCGCTGGTCCGCCGGGCCGGCCATTGCCTGACCAGCTCGGTCAAGGGCACGATGTCGCCGTTGACCTGCACCGACAGGTAGCGGCCGAAGCGCGCACGCGCGGCCGCCAGGTCCCACACCTGGGTGACGTTCAGGCGCAGGCCGCCGCTGAAACGGTCGGGTTGCACCTTGCCCTGCACGACCACGAATTCGTCGTCGCGCAACGCGTCGCGGTTGGCGTCGAGGATGCTCTCGTTGGCCACCGCCTCGATGGCCTCGGAGCGGTCGTCCACCTTGAAGATGGCAACGCGGCCCCGCTGGCCGTTGATGACGCGCAGGTCGCTCACGATGCCGCACAGGATCTGCGGCTCGCGAGAATCGATCAGGTCGGCGATGCGGCGCTTGCAGAACTTGCGGACCTCGGGCTCGTACTGGTCGAACATGTGGCCCGACAGGTAGAAGCCGATGGCGGTCTTCTCCAGCGTGAGCCGCTCGCGGATGCTCCAGGGCTCCACCTGCACCAGCGCCGGCTCCTGCGTGGACGCGCCGTGCTCGTCGGCGCCGCCGAAGTCGAACAGGCCCGACTGCTGTGCGTGCGCGGCCTGGGCATCGGCCCACTCGAAGGCCAGGCCCACGCTGGCCAGCGTGCAGGCGCGGTCGGGATGCAGCTGGTCGAAGCTGCCGGCCTTGACCAGCGCGTCGACCACGCGCTTGTTGACGCGCGAGCGGTCGACCCGCTTGGCGAAGTCGAAAAGGCTGGCGAACGGCCGCGCCGTGTCGCTCTGCTCGGTGCGCCCCTCCCGTGCCGCGACGATGGCCTCCACCGCGCCCTGCCCGGTGCCCTTGACGGCGCCCAGGCCGTAGTGGATCAGCTTGTCGCCCGCCCTGCCCGGCGCCGGCTCGAAGCGGTGCACGCAGACGTTGACGTCGGGCGGCGTGAACGTGATGCCGAACTGCCTGGCATCGGCGAGCAGCACCTTCAGCTTCTCGCTGTCGCCCATTTCGATGGTCATGTTGGCGGCGTAGAACTCCGCCGGGCAATGCGCCTTCAGCCAGGCCGTGTGGTAGGACAGCAGCGCGTAGGCGGCGGCGTGCGACTTGTTGAAGCCGTAGCCCGCGAACTTCTCCATCAGGTCGAAGATCTCGTCGGCCTCGGCGGGCCCGATCTTGTTGGCGGCGGCACCCTCGCGGAAGATCTCGCGGTGCTTGGCCATCTCCTCGGCCTTCTTCTTGCCCATCGCGCGGCGCAGCATGTCGGCGCCGCCCAGCGAGTAGCCGCCCAGCACCTGGGCGGTCTGCATCACCTGCTCCTGGTAGACCATGATGCCGTAGGTCTCGGACAGCACCGGCTCCACCAGCGGATGCGGGTACTCCACGGTCTCCTTGCCGTGCTTGCGCGCGACGAAGGTGGGGATCAGGTCCATCGGGCCCGGACGGTACAGGGCCACCAGCGCGATGAGGTCGCCGAAGCGGCTGGGCTTGGCGTCGCGCAGCATGCCCTGCATGCCGCGCGATTCGAACTGGAACACCGACTCGGTGAGGCCGTCGGAGAACAGGCGGTAGACCTTCGGGTCGTCGAGCGGCAGCGCCTCGTAGTTGAAGCCGGCGCGCTCGGGCCGGCGCGCGAGGATGAAGTCCTTCGCGAGCTCGAGGATGGTGAGCGTGGCCAGGCCCAGGAAGTCGAACTTCACCAGGCCGATGGCCTCCACGTCGTCCTTGTCGAACTGGCTGACCGCGGAGTCGCTGCCGGGCTGCTGGTACAGCGGGCAGAAGTCGGTGATCTTGCCCGGCGCGATGAGCACGCCGCCGGCGTGCATGCCGATGTTGCGCACGATGCCTTCCACGCGCGTGGCCAGCGCCAGCAGCTCGGCCACCTCTTCCTCGGCGGCCTCGCGCTGGTCGATCTCGGGCGCCTCCTTGCGTGCGTAGACGATGCCCGGATCGGGATCCGCGGGCACCTTGGCCAGCGTCACCGTCTTGCCCGGCGGCGCCACGATGAGCTTGGCGATGGAATCGACATGGCCGTAGCCCATGCCCAGCACGCGGCCGATGTCGCGCAACGCCGCCTTGGCCGCCATCGTGCCGAAGGTGGCGATCTGGCTGACGGCCGCGCGGCCGTACTTGTCCTTCACGTACTCGATGACGCGGTCGCGGTTGCCCTGGCAGAAGTCGATGTCGAAGTCGGGCATCGAGACGCGTTCCGGGTTCAGGAAGCGTTCGAACAGCAGCTTGTATTCGAGCGGGTCGAGGTCGGTGATCTTGAGCGCGTAGGCCACCAACGAACCGGCGCCGGAGCCGCGGCCCGGGCCCACGGGGCAGCCGTTGTTCTTGGCCCAGCGGATGAAGTCGGACACGATCAGGAAGTAGCCGGGGAAGCCCATGTTCAGGATCGTGTTGATCTCGAACTCGAGGCGCTCCACGTACTCGGGGCGCTTCGCGTCGCGCCTGGCCGCATCGGGGAACAGGTGCAGCAGGCGTTCCTCCAGCCCTTCGAACGAGAGCTGGCGGAAGTAGTCGCCCATGGGCATGGCGCTGCCGTCTTCCAGCACGGGCGTGGGGAAGTCGGGCAGGTAGTTCTTGCCCATGGCCAGCGTGAGGTTGCAGCGGCGCGCGATCTCCACCGAATTGGCGATGGCCGACGGGATGTCGGCGAACAGCGCCTCCATCTGGGCCTGGGTCTTGAAGTACTGCTCGCGCGTGAAGCGCTTGACGCGGCGGGGGTTGGACAGCGTCTCGCCCTCGGCGATGCACACGCGGGCCTCGTGGGCGTCGAAGTCGTCCGGCTCGAGGAACTGCACCGGGTGCGTGGCCACGACGGGCAACTGCAGCCGGGCCGCCAGCGGCACCGTGGCGCGCACGTGCGCCTCGTGCGTGGCCAGGCCCGCGCGCTGGAGCTCGAGATAGAAGCGGCCCGGGAAGATGCGCGCCAGCTCGCGCGCCGCGGCCTCGGCGCGCGCGGTGTCGCCGCCCAGCAGGGCCTGCCCCACCGCGCCGAGGTCGGCGCCGGACAGCGCGACCAGCCCGCCGCCCAGCTCTTCCAGCCAGTCCCAGCGCACCCAGGCCTGGGCACGCTGCACGTTCTTCGTCCAGCTGCGGCCCAGCAGCTCGGACAGGTTCAGGTAGCCCTGCTTGTCCTGCACCAGCAGCGCCAGGCGCGTGGGCACGCGGTCGGCCGCGTCGGGCAGCGGATCCATCCACACGTCGACGCCGATGATGGGCTTGACGCCCTTGCCGCGGCAGGCCTTGTAGAACTTGATGGCCCCGAACAGGTTGGACAGGTCGGTGATGCCCAGCGCCACCTGCCCGTCGGCCTTGGCCGCCGGCGCCACGTCGTCGATGCGAAGGGTGCCGTCGACGACGGAGAACTCGGTGTGGGTGCGCAGGTGAACGAAAGCCATGCCTCGATTGTAGGGAGCCTGCTCCCGGCCGCCCGGCGCGGAAGGTGAGGTTTTCGGCGACCCGATGTGCTAGGGCCTCAGGTCTCGTAGCGCAGCGGCAGCAGGATCGTGAATCGCGTTCCGCGACCGCGCTGCGTGTCGATCTCCATCGTCGCGTCGAGCAAGGTGCACAGGCGCTTGACGATCGACAGGCCGATGCCTTCGCCACCGGTCCGCCGTCCCGCGCCGCTCTCGGACGGCGCGATCGGGGCGTCGGCCTGGGCGACGTGGATCACCTCGCCGTCGCGGTCCGCCTGCGCCACGTCGCTCGCCTGCACCGAGGCGGCGCTGAGCGCGCCCGCGATGGGGGTGGCCGGGCCGAGCCGCAGACCCGGGCCGCTGTCCTCCACGTCGAGGAACCAGCGCGGCGCGTCCGGCCGCGGGTCGTGTCCCCATCGCAGGGTCACGCCGCCCTGGTGCGTGTAGCGCAGCGCATTGAGCAACAGGTTGGCCACGATGCGCCGCACCTTCGTGGCGTCGCCCTCGACCGGGAACTCGCCGGGCCCGTCCAGCTTCAGGTACAGGCCGCGATCCTGCGCCAGGCTCTCCATCGCGGCAGCCAGGTCGTGCATCAGCCGGCCGACGTCGAAGGGCGCGACGGCGCGGACCTCCTGCCCGCCCTGCAGGCGCGCCAGGCTCGTCACGTCCTCGAGCAGGTTGTGCAGCGCCCGCACGTTGCGCTCCAGCGAAGCCAGGAACCGCTCCCGCTGGTCGGCCATGCCCGCCGGCGCCGTCAGGCCCTGCGTGACCAGGCTGACGACGCTCAGGTTGCCGCGCAGGTCGTGCGCGGCCTGCTGCCACAGCGCCGCGCGTTGCGACTCGAGCGCCTGCAACGATTCGAGCGCGTGTTCCAGTTCATGGATGTGGCCGGCCGATTCGAGCTGCTGCAGCTTGAAGAACTGCTCGACGCTGGAGCTCGTGGCCACGCCGTAGAGCGCCGCCCAGCGGCGGTGCACCTCGCTCGACAGGTCCTGGCCCTCGAGGCCCGGCTCGGCGGCGCAGCGATCGATCTCGGCCACCACGGTCTGGTTGAGCCGGCCGAGCTCGCGCACGACTTCCGCCAGGTCGAAGCCCTGTTGCCATCGGTGCAGGCCGTGCGCGGCCGCGTCGCCGGCCTGGACGTCCTCGGCCGCCTCCCGCTGCACGGTGCCGGCGACGCACAGCCGGGCCTCGAAATCCTGCAGCAACGCGGTGAGGTGATCGTGCAACTGCGCGAGCGGCAGCGACGCGCCCGTGAGCAGCCGAGGATCGGCCGTCACCCGCGCCGTCCAGTTGACCAGGATGTCGCCGCGGCGTTCGGCAAGCCGCTCCCCGAAGGCCTTCAGACGTTCACGCAACAGAGGCATCTTCAAACCATCGAGACAGGTCAGCCGGGGTCCGGGCCGACCACCCGGACAAGTGCCGAAGATACCCGACTATCGAATCCTGGAGGCGAAGGGTTCATCCCGAGGTTTTCTGGCCTCGCCGCGGCGCAGGCGACCCGCCCGCACCCCGGATCCGGCCAGGCCTCAAAATACGCGACTGTGCGCCGGCCGCCACGTCCTCCGTCTTCCTGTTCCGATGCCTTTCCTCAACATCTCCACCTACCGCTTCGTCGCCCTAGACGACCTGCCCGCGCTGCGCGACCGCCTCGAGGCCAGCGCCGAGCCCGCCGCCCTGAAGGGCACGATCCTGCTCGCCCACGAGGGCATCAACCTGTTCATGGCGGGCGACGAGGCCGCGCTGCGCGGCTGGGTCGAGCACGCGCTGCGCGCCGAGCCGCCGCTGGCCGGCCTGCCCACCAAGGACAGCTTCAGCGACACGATGCCGTTCAGGCGCCTGAAGGTGAAGATCAAGAACGAGCTGATCCGCATGAACCACCCCACGATCCAGCCGCAGCAGGGCCGCGCCGACGCGGTGGATCCCGCCACGCTGGCTCGGTGGCTCGCGCAGGGCCACGACGACGCCGGCCGCGAGGTGGCGCTGCTGGACACCCGCAACGACTTCGAGGTGGATGCCGGCACCTTCGCGGGCACGCACGACTGGCGCATCGCGAAGTTCTCCGACTTCCCCGCCGCCTTCGACGCCCACCGCGCCGAGCTCGAGGGCAAGACCGTGGTCAGCTTCTGCACCGGCGGCATCCGTTGCGAGAAGGCGGCGCTGTACATGCGCGAGCGCGGCCTGCCCGGCGTGCTGCAGCTCGAGGGCGGCATCCTCGGCTACTTCGAGGCCACACGGGGCGCGGCGCCAGGCTGGCGCGGCGAGTGCTTCGTGTTCGACGAGCGCCGCACCGTCGCCGCCGACCTGGCGCCGGGCGACCTGCCGCCGTGCGAGCGCCCCGTCGCCGTCACGGAGCCGCGCTGACATGCAGGCCCTGGTTCGCGCGTTCGGGATCCTGCTGATGCTGACGGCGCTGGTCGTCACGCTCACGCACGCGCCCGACCGCACGGTGGACAGCCTCGTCACCCGCTGGGCGCCGCCGCCGTCCGACTTCATGTACGTGAAGGGGCAGTTCGTGCACTTCCGCGACGAGGGCCCGAAGACCGACCCGACCCCGCTGGTGCTGATCCATGGCACCGCCGCCAGCCTGCACACCTGGCAGGGCTGGGCCGGCGACCTGCACGCCCGCAAGCGCGTGATCACCTTCGACCTGCCCGGCTTCGGCCTCACGGGCCCGTTCACGGGCGAGTACCCGCGCGACGACTACCGCGCCGACAACCTCGCCCGCTTCACGCTCGACTTCCTCGACGCGCTGCACGTGCAGCGCTTTTCCATCGGCGGCAACTCGCTGGGCGGCGAGGTGGCCTGGCGCGTGGCCGCGATGGTGCCGGCGCGCGTGGTCAGCCTGATCCTCGTCGACGCCACCGGCTACGCCTTCGTGCCCGAGCACATCCCTCTGGGCTTCCAGGTGGCGCGCATCCCCGTGATCAACCGCGTCAGCGAGTTCCTCACCCCGCGCAGCGTGGTGGAGGACAGCGTCAGGGACGTCTACGGCGACCCGTCGCGCGTCACGGGCGCGCTGGTCGACCGCTACTTCGAGATGCTCACGCGCGAGGGCAACCGGCGCGCGCTGAACCTGCGCCTGCGGCAGATGGCCACCGACCTCGCGCCCGAGCGCATCCGCACGCTCGGGCTGCCCACGCTGATCCTGTGGGGCGCCCAGGATCGCCTGGTGCCGCCGGCCAACGCGCAGCGCTTCCACGCCGACATCGCCGGCAGCCAGCTGGTGGTGTTCCCCGGACTCGGCCACGTGCCGCAGGAAGAGGACGCGCAGGCGAGCGTGGCGCCGGTGCGCGCGTTCCTCGGGCTGGACGCGCCGGTGGCCACGTCGGCCGCCGCGCGCTGATCCCGCCGGCGCGGCGTCGCGGACGCCGCCAGACCGCACACCCCGAAAGCCCGACAATCGCCCCCATGACCCTCGACCGCCGCTTCGCCCTCACCCCCGAGGCGCTCACGATGATGGACACGATCGCGCGCACCGGCAGCTTCGCCGCGGCCGCGCGCGAGCTCGGCAAGGTGCCGTCCGCCCTCACCTACAGCGTGCGCCAGCTGGAGGACGCGCTGGACGTGCTGCTGTTCGACCGCAGCTCGCGCCAGGCCCGGCTCACCGCGGCCGGCACCGAGCTGCTCAACGAGGGCCGCCGGCTGCTGGCCGAGATGGACGCCGTCGCCAACCGCGTGCACCGCGTGTCCACCGGCTGGGAGACGCAGCTGACCATCGCCGCCGACGCCGTCGTGTCGCGCCAGACGCTGTTCGAGCTGTGCGAGGCGTTCTATGCGCTGCGCCCGCCCGAGCTGCGCGACGGCGCCGGCCCGGGCACGCGGCTGCGCCTGCGCACCGAGGTGCTGGCCGGCACCGTGGAGGCGCTGATGCTGGGCACGGCCGACCTCGCCATCGGCCTGCCCGCCGACACCCTGGCGCCCGCGGGCATCGAGATCCACCCGCTCGGCGAGGCGCCGTTCGTCTACGTCGTGGCGCCGCATCACCCGCTGGCCGGCGCGGAGGAGCCGCTCACCGATGCCGTGATGAAGCAGCACCGTGGCGTGGCCGTGGCCGACTCCGCGCAGCGCCTGTCGCCCATCACCGTCAACATCCAGCCCGGCCAGGACGTGCTCACCGTCAGCAGCATGCAGGCCAAGCTCGAGGCGCAGATGATGGGCCTGGGCGTGGGCTTCCTGCCCGAGGTGCTGGTGCGCGAGCACGTGGCCGCCGGCCGCCTCGTCGTCAAGCGGGTGGCCCGCCAGCGCATGACGGCCCCGCTGTCGTACGGCTGGCGCAGCGCCGCGGCGCCGCAGCCGCAGAAGGCGCCGCAGGGGCTGGCGCTGCAATGGTGGCTGCAGCAGCTGGAGAGTCCCACCACGCGCTCCGCCTTGCTGCTGCGCGGCGGCCCGTGCCCGCCAGCCGGCAAATGAACTACGTCGGGCGTTTCGCGCCATCGCCCACCGGCCTGCTGCACGCCGGCTCGCTGGTGGCCGCGCTGGCCAGCTGGCTCGACGCGCGCGCCCACGGCGGCACCTGGCTGGTGCGCATCGAGAACGTCGACACGCCGCGCTGCGTGCCCGACGCCGACACGGGCATCCTCGCGCAGCTGCAGGCGCTGGGCCTGGTGCCCGACGCGCCGCCCACCTGGCAATCGCGCCGTGGCGACCGCTACGAGGCCGCGCTGGCGCAGCTCAGGCGCAGCGGCTGGGCCTATCCGTGCACCTGCTCGCGCTCGGACATCGCGGCCGCGCTCGCGCGCGCGGGCGTCCCGCACGTCGCGCACGTGGAGCGGGTCTATCCCGGCACCTGCCGCCCGCCCACGTTCGTCTCCACCGACGGCGAGCCTGACATCCCGTTCAAGCGGACACCGGCGTGGCGCCTGCGCACGCGCACGCCCGCGGGCGGGGACGTCGTCATCGCCTGGCACGACCGCCTGCTGGGCGACCAGCGCCAGGACGTGACGGCCACCGTCGGCGATTTCGTCCTGAAGCGCGCCGACGGCCTGTGGGCCTACCAGCTCGCCGTGGTGGTGGACGACGCCGCGCAAGGCGTCACCGACGTCGTGCGCGGCGCGGACCTGGCCGACAACACCGCGCGCCAGATCCACCTGCAGCACGTCCTCGGCCTGCCCACGCCGCGCTACCTCCACACGCCATTGGTGCTGGCGGACGACGGCCAGAAGCTGTCCAAGCAGACCGGCGCGCGGGCGCTGGCGCTGCGCAGCGACGTCGAGGCCGTGCACGCGCTGCGCCGCGCCGCCCGCGTGCTGGGCCTGCCGGCCGCGCTGCACGACGGCAGCGACCTGTGCGAGACCCCGGCCCGCTGGCTCGCCAGGGCCGTGCCGGCCTGGGCCGAACGGCTGCGCGCGGTCGGTGGCATGATGCCCTCCTTCGCGACGCCCGCGGCGTCATCTCCCCTCCTCAACCAGAGCGATTCCAGCATGACCACCACCCCCTCCGGCCTGCAATACGAAGACACCAAGGTCGGCGACGGCCCCGTCGCCAAATCCGGCCAGTCCGTCACGGTGCACTACACCGGCTGGCTGTCCGACCCGTCGGCCTCCAACGGCCGCGGCAAGAAGTTCGACTCCAGCAAGGACCGCGGCCAACCCTTCGTGTTCGGCCTCGACCAGGGCATGGTCATCAAGGGCTGGGACGAGGGCGTGCAGGGCATGGCCGCCGGCGGCACGCGCGTGCTGACCATCCCCGCGGAACTGGGCTACGGCGCGCGCGGCGCGGGCGGCGTCATTCCGCCCAACGCGACGCTGGTGTTCGAGGTGGACCTGATCTCGTCGAAGTAAGACGCTACTTGGCGATCGCAGGGTACAGGTCGTCGACCCACACGACGTTGTCGGCGTAGGACTGCAGGTCCGCGGAGAGGTTGGCCTGAAGGCCGCTGATCCAGACTTCCTTCTTGAGATCCGATTTCACGTACGAAATGGCATCCTCGAAATCGCCGTCGCCGGCGGACAGGATGAGGCGGTCGTACACGTCCTGCACCGCGAGCTTGATCACCAGCGTCGCGATGGCGACGTCGACGCCCTTCTGCACCTCGCGGGGAAAATGCTCTCCGCAGTTCGGACACAGGCAGTGCATGTCCTTGAGCGCGTAGAGCTGGACGCGCATCTTGGGGCCACGCGGCGGCGCCGACTTCAGCCAGGTGTGAAAGGCGCTCTGCTGATCCGTCGAAGGATCCCGCGTGGAGTTGAGGAAGTAGGTCTCGTGGATAGTCGCGCCGTTCAGGCGAACGAGCTCGCCCTTGAGCTTGAGGTAGTCGAACGGTTGCGACTTGCCCACGTTGAACATGTACGCGCCGTCGATGATCCAGACTGTCTTCATTCTTGCGTTCCTCTTCGGATGATGCAGGCAGGCCGCCGCCACGCTCGCGCAAGTCATTGTCCCCGCGCGCGGCATGACGGCGCACCGGGGAGGCCGCCGCTGCGGGCCGCCTATAATCGACGCTCGGTCGGCAGTTCACCCAGGCGTTGCCGCGCTGGCACCTCCAGCGTCGCTAAACCTGCCGCGTCACCCGCGATCCTTTCGGATCCACGACGCTTTTCCAGTTCGGGCTTGACTCACCCTGGCGTGAGCTCGATTCCGGCAAGGGCAACCCCCGGCGCCGCGTCCCCCGCGGTTTCATCGAGCACGCGCCTGACGTGAGGCCATTGCCATGACTCGAACCGCCCTGCCGTTCTCGGCTCCCGACCTGTCCGCGCTCGCCCGCCTGTTGGAGCGCGCGCTGGACGACCACCTCGTCACCCACGGCCGCCTGCCGGGCCACGTGGAGATGATGAACCTGCTCGCGCGCGGCGCCGGGCACCGCAACCTGCAGACGCTGCAGGCGGCGACGCTCCCGGCGTCCTCCGCGCCGGAGATCGCCGCCGATCCCTGGTTCGACGCGCCCGCCATCGTCGAGCCCGCGGCCGAGCCGGCCCCGGCGGCGCCCGTGCTGTCCGCGCACGCGAAGAAGGCGCTGGAGCACTTCGACCCCGTCGGCCGCCTCGAGCGCTGGCCGCAGAAGCTGTCGGTGCAGCGCCTGGCCATGTGGGTGCTGTGGACGCGCTTCGACGCGCGCCGCGTCTACGCCGAGGCCGAGGTCAACCAGATCCTGAAGGGCTGGCACCTCTACGGCGACCACGCGACGCTGCGGCGCGAGCTCATCGACCACAAGCTGCTGGTACGCAAGAGCGACTGCAGCGAATACCGCAAGCTGCCGCTGGCGCCGGACGACGAGGTGCGCGCGCTGCTTCAGGCGCTGCGCTCGGACGCGCGCAAGCGATCGGCCAGGCGCCCCAACCGCCCGCCGCGCGTGCTGCCCAAGGCCGTGGCGGGCACGGTGGGAGACACGAAGAATGCGTGATCTCACCCAAGGCTCGATCCGGGGGCACCTTGTCGCGATGGCGCTGCCCATCACCATCGGCATGCTGGTGCAGACGCTGTACCTGATGGTCGACCTGTACTTCGTGTCCGGACTCGGCAAGCAGTCGGTGGCCGGCGTCGCCGCGGCGGGCAACGTCGCGCTGCTGGTGATCGCGCTGACGCAGGTCCTGGGCGTGGGCACCGTCTCGCTGGTGGCCCGGGCGCTGGGCGCCAGGGACAAGGCCCGCGCCAGCCGCGTGTTCGAGCAGGCGATGCTGCTGGGGCTGGCCTGCATGGCGGCCACGCTCGTGCTGGGCATCGCGGCCGCGCCGGCCTACATGCGCGGGGTGTCGGCCGATGCGGCCATCGCGCAGGCGGGCGTCACCTTCATCCGCTGGTCGCTGCCCGGCTTCGCGCTGCAGTTCGTGCTCGCGGTGGCCGGCTCGGTGCTGCGCGGCGCGGGCATCGTCCAGCCGGGGATGGTGGTGCAGCTGGCCACCGTCGCGCTCAACATCGTGCTGGCGCCGGTGCTCATCGCGGGCTGGGGCACGCACCACCCGCTGGGCGTGGCCGGCGCCGGGCTGGCCACCAGCCTGTCGGTGGCCGCGGGCGTGCTGATCCTGCTGGGCTACGTGCGGCGCATCGGCGGCGTCGTCACCCTGTCGCGCGGCCTGCCCCGGCCGGATCGCGGCATCCTGGGCAGCATGCTGAACGTCGGCCTGCCCGCGGGCGGTGAGTTCGTGATCATGGTGCTGCTGAACTCGGCCATCTACGCGCTGATCCGCGACTTCGGCGCCAGCGCGCAGGCCGGCTTCGGCATCGCCGGGCGCGTGATGCAGGCGCTGATGATGCCGGCGATGGCCATCTCGTTCGCGATTCCCGCCGTCGCGGGCCAGAACTTCGGGGGCCGCCGGCCCGAACGGGTCGTCGAGACGCTGAAGCAGTCGCTGGCGCTCGAGCTGGCGATCATGGCCGTCATCGTGGCGGTGTGCCAGCGCTGGGCCAACGTGCCCGTCGCGTGGTTCACCAGCGACCCGCAGGCGCTGGAGGACGGCGCCACGATCCTGAAGATCCTGTCGTGGAACTTCTTCGGCATGGGCATCGTGTTCGCCTGCTCGGGCATGTTCCAGGCCATGGGCAACACGCTCCCCGCGTTGGCCAGCTCGATGACGCGCCTGCTCACCTTCGCGCTGCCTGCGTTGTGGCTGCACCAGCGCGCCGGCTTCCAGCTGGTGGACGTGTGGCGCCTGTCGGTGGCCAGCGTGTTCCTGCAGGCCGTGGTGAGCCTGGTGCTCGTGCGGCGGCAGATGGGGTCGCGCCTGGTCGGGATGGGCGCGGCGGCGCCCGCCTGAAGCGTCGGCCGTCAGACGTTGAGCAGCGTCGCCCGGTAGTGCACCAGCTCGTCGATGGATTCCTGGATGTCGGCGAGCGCGGTGTGCTTGCCCGCCTTCTTCAGGCCCTCGAGCGCCGACGGCTTCCAGCGCTTGGCGAGCTCCTTGAGCGTGCTCACGTCCAGGTTGCGGTAGTGGAAGAACTCCTCCAGCCTGGGCATGGTGCGCGCCATGAAGCGGCGGTCCTGGCAGATGGAGTTGCCGCACATCGGGCTCTTGCCCTTGGGCACGTACTGGCTCATCCATTCGATCAGCGCGGCCTCGGCCTGCGCCTCGTCGACGGTGGACGCCTTCACGCGGTCGACCAGGCCGCTGCGGCCGTGGGTGTTCTTGTTCCACGCGTCCATGCCGTCCAGCGTGGCGTCGCTCTGGTGGATGGCGAAGACCGGGCCCTCGACGCGCACCGTCAGCTGCGGGTCGGTGATGACCACGGCCACCTCGATGATGCGGTCGGTGTCGGGGAACAGGCCCGTCATCTCCATGTCGACCCAGATCAGGTTGTTCTCGGACTTCTTCAGCGGCGTGTCGGTCATCGGGTTTCCCGGGGAGTTGGTGCGGGCGTCGCGCGACGCCGATGACGCATTCTCGCGCAGGCCGCCAGGACGCCGCCCCGTCCGGGGCCCGGATCCGGCCGACCGTCGCGGCCGGCAGACATCCCCGGGCCCCGGTCCGTCGGGCCCAGCTTCATTCCGTCGCACGTCCGATGCAGTTCGGCGCGTTCCGTTGGAGCCGCTCCTCGCGGCTGCCTATCGTTCATCGGCCCCTCAGCACCGCCCAGGAGACCCCGATGAACCCGATTGCCAGCCCTCGCCACCCCTTCAAGGCCATCGCCGCCGTCGCCGCGATGGCCGCCGCCGTGCACGGCGTCTGCGCCCACGCCGGCACGCGCGACGCCGAGGCGACCCGCGTCGACGTGCTGGGCCAGTTGCCGCTGAGCGCGGCCTGCCCCGACGTGGACACCGCCGACCTGGCCGACGACCTCGCCCCCGCCTGGGCCGACGCGCGCGTGCCGTCCACCGTCGAGGTGCACTTCAAGGTGCGGGGACGTCACGTGTACGACGTCCAGCCCGACACGGCTTCCCCGCGCACCTGGCACCAGATCCGCCGCGTCGTGTACGGCCTGTCGTGCAACGCCGACGACGACCAGGCCCATTCGGTACGCCTCGTGGTGCGCTTCGTCGACCGCGACGACGGCGCGCGCGTGGCCCGCATCGATGTGGCGGACGACCCGGACGAGCGTTGAGCACGCGCGATCGAATCAGCCGGCGCCGCAGGTGAACGGATAGGCCTTCCGGTAGGCCCGGCATTCCTCGGACTGGCCGGCGCCGGCCCTGCAGCAGCTGGTCTTCATGCACGCCGTCATGTCCGCGCGATGCGGCGTCCTGCCGGCCAGGTCCGACCGGCAGCTCGCCGTGACACGGCCTTCCGGCAGCACTGGCCGCAGTTCCTCGCCATCCGCCACCGCGGGCGCACCGGCCTTCTTGCCATGGTGATCGGCGGCGTGGCGCGCGGCATAGGCCTGCGCCGCGGTCAGGGGCGCGGGCGGCGCGGTCTCGGTGGCCGCGGCGGGGGGCGTGGCAGGCGCGGCCAGCGCGGCGTGCGTCGGCGACAGCCAGCGATGTTCGATCTGCGGCTCGGGCATGCTGGCGCCGGCGTAGACCGCGCGGATCAGCATGTCGGTGCGGTCGCGCAGCGCCGAATCGGCCTTCGGGTCGGCCACCATGACGTGGCCCGTGGCCGCGTCGATCTCCACCGGGGCGCCGATGTCCTCGCCGTCCAGCGCCTTGCGCAGGCGCGCGGCCATGCCCGCGGGCGCCGACGCGGGGCCCGCGGCGGTGGGCGCGGCGGCCAGCTGGGCCTCGGGCGTCAGCGGCGGCAACGCGACGGCGCCGCTGGGAATGGCGGCCGGCCCGGGTGCCGCGGCCGCGACGGTGGTCGATGCGGCGGGTGGCGCGACGGGGGCTGCCGGCGCCTCGCGCGCCGTGCGGAGGCCCGCGTCCGGCATGCCCGGCACCGTGCCGGTGAGCCAGGTCACCAGGCCGACGGCCGCGGCCAGACCGCCCAGCATCGCCAGCGCGCGCCAGGGACCACTGCGACGCGGCGGGGCCGGCGGCTTGAGAGGCCAGTCGGCGGCGTGCGGGGTCATGGGCGGCGCCGCGGCGGGCGCCGATGGCGGGGGGAAGTCCGGCGTCGCCGGCGTGGCCGGCGTGGCCGTCTCCGCGGCCGTGCGCAGCCGGTTGCGCTCGGCCGTGACGCGTTCGAGTTCCTCGGCCATGCGGGCCCGCAGCGCGTGCGACTCGGCGGCAAGCGCCTCGGTGTGGCGCAGGCGGTCGCGCATCAGGGCGCGCGCCTCGCGCTCCTTGCTCAGCTGCTGCTCGAAATATTCCGGCGTGCCGGGCGGCGCGGCCGGGGCCTCGCCGGCCGGGACGTTGCCGTCGATATCCTGGTTGCTCACGTGCGGATCTCCATCTCGTCGTCGCCCCGTCCCTGAAGAATGTTAGCCCGCGCATCGTCGGCGCCGGCGCGGTCGCGGTAACAACGTGTCAACCGGCGGCCCTTGCGAAAACACGGGCGCGACCGCAAGTACGCGGTTCCGGCGCGCCGTTCGGCAGGTTTGCGCGACACCCGTCGCAGGGCAAGGGACGCGCCAACACCTACACTTGCGTCCATGAATCCTGTTGTCCTGTCCCTGGCGTTCTCGGCCGCGATCCTGGCCTCGCTGCTCGTCAAGTTCTGGCTGGCCACGCGACAGTTGCGCCACGTGGCCGCCCATCGCGCCGCCGTGCCGCCCGCATTCGCCGCCACGGTGCCGCTGGAGGCGCACCAGAAGGCCGCCGACTACACGGTGGCCAAGCTGCGGCTGGGCATCGTGGGCGATGCGTTCTCCGGCGCCGTGCTGATCGCCTGGACGCTGCTGGGCGGGCTCGACGCGCTCAACCGGCTCCTGCTGGACTGGGCGGAGCCGCGCTGGGGCGCGATGGTGTACCAGCTGGCGCTGGTGGGCGCCTTCGTGCTCATCGGCGCGATCATCGACCTGCCGTTCGAGTTCTACCGCACCTTCCGGCTGGAGCAGCGCTTCGGCTTCAACAAGATGACGCCCGGGCTGTTCTTCGCCGACCTGGCCAAGTCCACGCTGCTGGGCGTCGCCATCGGCGGCCCGCTGCTGGCGCTCGTGCTGTGGATCATGCACGCCACCGGCTCGCTGTGGTGGCTGTGGGCCTGGGGCGCGCTGACGGCCTTCCAACTGGTGGCGATGGTGGTCTATCCCACGCTCATCGCGCCGCTGTTCAACAAGTTCGAGCCGCTCGCCGACGCCGCGCTGGTGGCTCGCGTGCAGGCGCTGATGCAGCGTTGCGGCTTCCGCGCCAAGGGCTTCTTCGTGATGGACGGCAGCCGCCGCTCGGCCCATGCCAACGCCTACTTCACCGGCTTCGGCGCCGGCAAGCGCGTCGTGTTCTTCGACACGCTGCTCAAGCGCCTCAGCGGCGACGAGGTGGAGGCCGTGCTCGCGCACGAACTGGGCCACTTCGCGCATCGCCACATCGTCAAGCGCATGGTGCTGATGCTCGCGTTCAGCCTCGCGGGCTTCGCGCTGCTGGGCTGGCTCGCCACGCAGTGGGGTTTCTACATGGGCCTGGGCGTGCGGCCCAACGCGTTCACGAGCAACGACGCGCTGGCGCTGCTGCTGTTCATGATGGGCCTGCCGCCGTTCATGTTCTTCGTCTCGCCCGTCTTCGCCAGCCTGTCGCGCCGCGACGAGTACCAGGCCGACGCCTACGCCTCCAGCAACGCCAACGCGGCCGACCTGGTGCGCGCGCTGCTCAAGCTCTACGAGGACAACGCCTCCACGCTCACGCCCGACCCGGTGTACGTGCGCTTCTACTACTCGCACCCGCCGGCGTCGTCGCGCATCGCCGCGCTCGGCCTGGATGCGGCGAGCCTGGCCGGAGCCGCCGCTTGAGCGCCGCCCGGCCGCCCGAAGGCGCTCGCACCGCAGCCGATAGGCGGAGGGGAGCCTTATGAACGCCGCCGCGCGCGGCGCGCCGGCGGCCTCCACGCTGGCGCTGGCGCGCGTCGTGGGCGTGCACGGCCGGCACTCCGTCATCGAGACCACCGACGGCACGCGCATGCTGGCGCACGGCCGCGGCAAGAAGAGCGACGTGATCGTGGGCGACCGGGTGCGCTGGCAGGTGTCGGGCGACGAGGCCGTCATCGAATCCTTCGAGCCGCGCACCAGCCTGCTCAAGCGCCAGGACGAGTGGCGCAGCAAGAACTTCGCGGCCAACATCGACCTGCTGCTGATCATGGTGGCCACCGATCCGCCGTACAGCGAATCGCAGCTCACGCGCGCGCTGATCGCCGCCGAGGATGGCCGCATCGCCGTCAAGATCGTGCTGAACAAGATCGACCTGCCCGAGGCCGCCGCCGCGCGCGAACGCCTCGCGCCCTACCGCAAGATGGGCTACGACGTGCTGGAGGTGGCGGTCAAGACCGATCCCGCCGGCACCAAGGCGCTGCTGGAGCCCCTGCTGGACGGCAAGACCACGCTGGTGCTGGGCCCCAGCGGCATGGGCAAGAGCACGCTGGTGAACCTGCTGGTGCCGCACGCCGACGCGCAGGTGGGCGAGATCTCCAAGGCGCTGAAGTCGGGCAAGCACACCACCACCACCACCACCTGGTACTGGCTCGACGACGCGCGCCGCAGCGCGCTGATCGACTCGCCGGGCTTCCAGGAGTTCGGCATCCACCACATCCAGTCGGCCGAGCTCGGTTCGCTGATGCTGGACTACGGCATGTACCTGGGCGACTGCAAGTTCGCCAACTGCACGCACCGCCACGAGCCCGCGTGCGGCGTGCGCGCGGCCATCGCCCGCGGCGACATCTCGCCGTCGCGCGAACGCATCTACGAAGAGCTGATGGGCGAGCTCGAACGGGCCGCGTCGCGGCACTGACTCCGTGACGATCGCCTGGCCCTCGTTCACGCCCTGGACCGCCCTCGCCGGCGGCCTGCTGATCGGCCTCGCCACGGCGCTGCTGGTGCTGTTCAACGGCCGCATCGCGGGCATCAGCGGCATCGTCGGCGGGCTGCTCAGGCCGCTGCGGGGCGACCTCGCCTGGCGCGCGGCCTTCGTCGCCGGACTGGTGATGGCCCCGCTGGCGTGGCTCGTGTTCGCCGGGCTGCCGCGCCTGCACGTGGCGGCCGGCACGCCCACGCTGGTCGTGGCCGGTCTGCTGGTGGGTATCGGCACGCGCTACGGTTCGGGCTGCACCAGCGGCCACGGCGTGTGCGGGCTCTCGCGAGGATCGTCGCGCTCGCTGGTGGCCACGGCCGCGTTCATGGCCGCCGGCTTCGTCACGGTGTTCATCGTCCGCCACCTGCTGGAGCACTGATGCGCATCGTCCTCGCCTTCTTCGCCGGCCTCGTGTTCGGCCTCGGCCTGCTGCTCTCGGGCATGGCCGACCCGGCCAAGGTGCTGGGCTTCCTCGACCTGGCCGGCGCCTGGGATCCGTCGCTGGCGTTCGTGATGGCGGGCGCGATCGCCGTGGGCGCGCTGGCGTTCGCGCTCGCGCGCCGGCGCACGAAGGCGCTGCTGGGCGACGCCATGCGGTTGCCGACCGCCACCGCCGTCGACCGCCGCCTCGTGGTGGGCAGCCTGATGTTCGGCGCCGGCTGGGGCCTGGCCGGGTTCTGCCCGGGGCCTGCGTTGGTGGCGCTGGGGCTGGGCGTGCCGCAGGCCCTCATCTTCGTTGCCGCGATGCTCGCGGGCATGGGCCTGTTCGAGCTGATCGAGTCACGCCGCAAGCACTAAAGAACCTGTGAACGAATCCCACACACCCGCTCGTCCCGCCAAAACGCGCCCGCTCTGCGTTGCAAATGCTCGCCGTAGCCCGAGCTACGTCTGCGCTTTGCGCCTTGATCGGACACGTTTTGGCGCGCCGCTCGGGCGCGCGGGATCCATTCACAGGTTCTGACCCCGCAGGCGGGCGTCGCTACGGCGGATTCGTTCTCGTGACGTCGCAACCCGTCGCGGGCGTGGAACGCGCGGGTCACCGCGTGGGCCGGATCAAGGCAGCAGGTTGGCGAGCTTGAGCAGGAAGACCAGCAGCATCCACAGCACCACCGAACGCCACACGAGGCCCACGACGATGCCCAGGTGGCCCAGTTGCGGCGGCAGGCCTTGCGTGGTGCTGCCGCCGGACTCGAACGCCGCGGCGCCCTCGCCGCTGCTGAACGTCTTGGAGCGATCCGGCGTGATGCCCGGCGCGGTGCCGCCGCCCAGCTGCACGCCCACGGCGCCGGCCGCGGCGGCCAGGATGATGCCCTCGTTGGCGTGCTTCCACAGGCCCGCGTCGCGCTTCCAGCCGTCGATCGCGTCCTGGAAGTTGCCCACCACCGCGAAGCCGAACGCCGTCAGGCGCGCAGGGATGTGGTCGATGAGGCTGAACAGGCGCTGCGACAGCGCCATCAGGTTCTCGTTGATCGGCGTGTCGAGCGACTTGCTGCGGAAGGCCCAGTAGCGCGACGCGAACTCCGCCATCCGGTACAGCACCGCGCCGGCCGGGCCGAGGCCGATGGTGGAGAACACGACGAAGGAGAAGAACACCCCGAACACATGGCGGTGCGCGGCCAGCAGCGAGTGCTCGATCATGTGGCGCAGCAGCTCGGTGCGCGGCAGCTCGGACGCGTCGAGGTGGCGCCACTCGGCCAGCAGCCGGCGCGCCTCGGGCTCGTCGCCGCCCTCGAGCGCGGTGCGGATGTCGGTGAAATAGTGGCTGAACTGGCGAAAGCCCAGCGTGAGGTACAGGATCGCCACGTCGAACAGCAACGCCGCGATGGCGTTGTAGTGCGCGATGCCCATGTAGACCAGCGCGGCCGCCAGCGCCGGCGCGATCACGGTGACGAGCCAGACGATCTTGGCGTGCTGCGGCTTGCCGGCGTCGAAGTTGCGGCCCGTCCAGCCCACCCACGACGCGAGCGAATAGTGCACGACGTTGTTGCGCGGCAGCGGCTTGATCTGCTCGAGCAGCAAGGCGAAGAGTACGGCGAGGAAACTCATTGCCTCGAATCATAGCCGCAGCGCGGCCGCGGGCCGCCCGGCGCGGCGCTGCCGCAACGGGCATTCAGCGCGCCAGGAAGCTGTACAGGTTGCGCAGCATCGCGGCCGTCGCGCCCCAGATGAAGTACGACTCGCCGGCGGCGTCCGCGCCCCAGGGCATGGACAGGAAGCGGCGCGCGATGCCCTGGAACTCCACCGCGTGGCGGCGGTGGTTGGCGGGATCCATGAGGAAGGCGAGCGGCACCTCGAACACCTCCGCAACCTCGAACGCGTCGAGCGCCAGCACGCGCGGCGGATCCAGCAGCGCGACCACCGGCGTCACCTCGTAGGCGGTGACGGTGGTGTAGGTGGGCAGCACGCCGATCACCTCGACCTCGTCGGCCTGCAGCCCCACCTCCTCGCGCGCCTCGCGCAGCGCGGTGGCGATGGCATCGGCGTCTTCCGGGTCGGTGCGGCCGCCGGGAAAGCTGACTTGGCCGGCGTGGTCGTTCAGGTGGTCGGTGCGGCGCGTCAGCAGCACCGCCAACCCGTCGGGCCGGCGCACCAGCGGCACCAGCACGGCGGCGCGCCGGACCGGCCGCTCGGACAGGCGCTGGCCGTCGCCGGTGAACTCGGGCATCCAGGCGGTCTCATCGTCATCGTCCTCGCCCGCGTGCGCCAGCGCGCGCAGCGTGGGCGCGAAACGCGCGCGCAGGGCGTCGGGTTCGAGGCGATCGGCGGGAATGGCCGGCAGGTGGTCGTCGCTGCCCACGACCGGCGCCAGGCGCGGCTCGCGGATCAGCGAGCGCGGCGCGGCGGGAGCGGACGGGGCGTCGGAATCGGACATGCGGCAGGCGTTGGAAGCGGGGACTATCGGTGATTGTCGGATGGGGCATGGCGTATTGCACGCGGGGCCAGGCATCACCCCCTCGGGCCATGGTAATCGGCCGCGGTCATGCTCCTGACGCCTTCGGAAACGAAAAAGCCCGGCAGTGCCGGGCTCTTCTGTCTGGGTCGAGATGTCCGCAGGGGACGTCGGGACCTTAAGCCAGCTTTTCCTTGATCCGGGCCGACTTGCCCGAACGCTCGCGCAGGTAGTACAGCTTGGCGCGACGGACGTCGCCGCGGCGCTTCAGTTCGATCGACGCGATCAGCGGGCTGTACAGCTGGAACGTGCGTTCCACGCCTTCGCCGCTGGAGATCTTGCGAACGATGAAGTTGGAGTTCAGGCCGCGGTTGCGACGGGCGATCACGACGCCTTCGTACGCCTGGACGCGCTTGCGCGTGCCTTCGACGACGTTGACGTTGACGATCACGGTGTCGCCGGGGGCGAACGCGGGAATGGTCTTGCCGAGGCGGGCAATCTCTTCCTGCTCGAGGGTAGCGATGAGATCCATGGGGATACCTTGTCAGTCCCGTTCTTGGCGGCGCACTATTGCTTGGAATGCGGCACTGGAGTCCTTCCAGGTGGTCGAGGCGCGAGGCCTGGACCAGCCACTTCTGCCCGGCAGAGGAACGGTAAGCCCACGATTATAGCGTGCCCGGATCCAGGCTGGCCAGAAACTTCTCATCCGCCTTCGTGAGCCGCCCGGCGGCCCGGGCGGCGGCGATCAGGTCGGGACGGCGCCGGGCCGTCAACGTGAGCGACTGCTCGCGGCGCCAGCGGGCGATGTCCTTGTGATGGCCCGACAGCAGCACCGGCGGCACCGGCAGCTCGCCGTCGGGCGTGGCCAGGATCTCGGGACGGCTGTAGTGCGGGCAGTCGAGCAGGCCCTGCTCGAAGCTGTCCTGCAGGTGCGACTGCTCGTCGCCCAGCACGCCGGGCATCAGCCGGGCGATGGCGTCCAGCAGCGTCAGCGCCGGCAGCTCGCCGCCGGACAGCACGAAATCGCCCAGGCTCAGCTCCACGTCCACGTGGCGGTCGATGACGCGCTGGTCGAGGCCTTCGTAGCGCCCGCACAGCAGCGTCGCGCCGGAGCCGGCGGCCCATTCGCGGGCCAGCGCCTGGTCGATGCGGCGCCCGGTCGGCGTGAACAGCACCACCGGGCCCTCGGGCGCGCCCGCGGCCGCGCGCGCGCTCGCGACGGCGGCCAGCGCGCGCTCCAGCGGCTCGGCCAGCATCACCATGCCGGGGCCGCCGCCGAACGGGCGGTCGTCGACGCGGCGGTAGCTGCCCTCGGCGTGGTCGCGCAGGTTGCACAGTTGCACGTCGACCTGGCCCGACTCGTAGGCGCGGCGCGTGATGCCCTGCGTCAGGAACGGGGCGAACAGGTCGGGAAAAAGCGTGATGACGTCGAAGCGCATTCAGGCTCCGGCGTCAGTAGTCGAGGCCCCAATCGACGACGATTCGGCGCCCCGGCATGTCCACCGAGTCCACGAAGGCCTCGACGAACGGAACGAGGCGCTCCTCGGCGGCCGGGTCGGCCGGCTGGATGCGCAGCACGCAATGCGGGCCGGTGTCGATGAGGCCGACGACGTCGCCCAGCGCGACCTCGTCGCGGTTGAACACCGACAGGCCGATCAGGTCGATCCAGTAGAACTCGCCGTCGTCGGTCTTGGGGAAGGTGGTGCGCGAGACGAACACGCGCACGCCCTTCATCGCCTCGGCGGCGTCGCGGTCGGCGATCTCGGGCGCGGTGGCGACGATCCCGTCGCCCTGGTCGCGCACGCCCTTCACGTTCAACGCGAACGGCAGCGGCGCGGCGAGCGCGGCCTTCTGGGCGGGCGTCTTGTGGGCAGGCGCGGGAGCGGCCTGCCCTGGCCTGGTCACGGCGGCAGCCGAAGGCTTCTTCGAGGCCTCGGCCGGCTTCAGGAACCAGCGCCTTGCGGAAACGAGGGCCGACGCATCGGCCGAGAAGGGCAACACCTTGATGCCGCCCTTGATGCCCCAGGCGCCGAGGATGCGACCGACTTCGATCGCGTCTTCGGGCCAGGACAGGTCTTCTTGCTGCTCGGGTGCGCTCATCGCGAGACGGCGCGGTCAGCCGCGCAGCGAAGAAGACACGCCGACATCAGGCAGCGGCGGGAGCCGGGGTGCCGACGGCCTTCTTGGCGGCCGTGTCGAGCAGGCGCTGGACGGTGGGCGAGGCTTGCGCGCCGACGCTCTTCCAGTAGGTGACGCGGTCGAACACGACGCGCAGCGGCTCTTCCTGGCCCGATGCCATCGGGTTGTAGAAACCGACGCGCTCGAGGTAGCGGCCGTCGCGGCGTTCGCGCGAGTCGGCGACCACGATGTTGTAGAACGGGCGCTTCTTGGCACCGCCGCGGGCAAGTCGAATGACGACCATGATGAATTCCTGTGATGTTTGGTTTGTTTTGCCGCGCCAGGGAGACACGCAAGGGCAGGCCAAACGGGGGTTGCCGAGGCCGGCGACGAGCCGGCAGCGGCGCTACATTCGACGTCGTTAGATACGCCGGTGATTCGCTGCCCCTCGAGAGGGACGCGGAGCTCGGGACGTCAATCCCGGCGGAGGATCAGTCCGCAAGCTCCTGGCAAGGCACCAGCCAACGCCGAAAACCGAACATTATAAACTGTTGCGATGAGCATGACTACCCCACCCCAGCCGCTGGTCCTGCGCGACAGCACCGCCGCCGACCTCGCAGCCTGCGCCGAGATCTACCGCGAGGCGGTGCGCAACGGCACCGGCACCTTCGAGCTGGAGGAGCCCGACGACGCCGAGATGGCCAGGCGCCGCGACGCGATCCTGGCCCAGGGCCTGCCCTGGCTGGTGGCCGAGCGCGACGGCCAGGTGCTGGGCTACGCCTACGCCAGCCAGTTCCGCCCGCGCCGCGCCTACCGCTTCTGCGTCGAGGACTCGATCTACCTGGCGCCCGCCGCGCGCGGCCAGGGCGCCGGCAGGCTGCTGCTGGCCGAGCTGATCGCCCGCTGCGAGCGGCTGGGCATCCGCCAGATGCTGGCCGTCATCGGCGATTCGGCCAACACCGGCTCCATCTCCGTGCACCGCGCCTGCGGCTTCGAGCCCACAGGCACCTTCACCGCGGCCGGCTGGAAGTTCGAGCGCTGGCTGGACGTGGTGACGATGCAGCGCCGCCTGGGCACGGGCGCGGCCACCGCGCCGATCGAGCGCAAGGACCTGCCGTGACGCAGGCCCCGGCGCCTGCCCTGCGCGACCCGGCCGACGTGCCGTCGAAGTCGCTGGCCACCTGGATCGCCGTGATCGGCGGCAGCATCGGCCTGCACCACTTCTACCTCGGCGGCTGGCGCAATGCCTGGGGCTGGCTCTACCCGATCCCGACGCTGGCGGGCCTGGCCGGCGTCATCCGCATGCGCGAGCTGGGCGTCGACGACCGGCTGTCGTGGGCCCTGATCCCGTGGCTGGGGCTGACGATCTCGGTGGGCATGCTGTGCGCGATCGTCATCGGCCTGACCACCGACGCGAAGTGGGCCCGTCTGCACGCCGGCGACCCGGCGCAGCCGGTGGTGCGCGCCACCCGCGAGGAGGACGAGGAATCGCCCCCGCCGGGCATGGTGCGCACCGGCTGGGCGCCCGTGCTGGGCGTCATCCTGGCGCTGATGATCGGCGGCGGCGTGCTGATGGGCACGATCGCGTTCACCGTCGAGAAATCGTTCGACGTGCAGCGCTGACGGGAATATTCCGGGCCGTCGCCTGATCTGACATGCAGGGCCGACGGGGCCCGGCATCCGGGGACAGGCATGGACAGCAACACGATCTCGCGGCGCGCCGCGCTGCGCAGGACGACGGCGTTCGGCGTGGGCACGGCCATCTTCTGGCTCGCGGCCCCGGCCGCGCACGCGCAGACGGGCAAGCTCGCCAAGGACGCGGTCAAGTACGTCGACAAGGGCGACGTGCCCGGCAAGGACTGCGACGACTGCATGCACTTCATCGCCCCGGCGAACGCGCGCGAGGCGGCGACCTGCAGGATCGTCGAGGGCCCGATCAACCCGCACGGGCACTGCCTCGCGTTCACGCCCAGGGCGAAGCCGGCGCCCTGAGCAAAAGCCTTCAGGCGCGCACCGAGTCGTCGCCCAGCAGCTTGGCAAGCAGTGCCTGCAGCTGCTGGCGCTCCGCCCTGGACAAGGGCGCGAACGACGCCGCCAGCAGCCGGTCGGCCACCGCGTTGCCGGCCTCCAGCATCGCCTCGCCGTCGCGCGTGAGGTGATGCAGGATCGCGCGCCCCTCTCCTGCCACGCGGCGGATCAGGCCGCGGTCGACCATGCGGTTGGCGAGCGTGCCGAACGACTGGTCGGTCTGGAACGTGAGCCCGGCCAGCTTGTGCGACGACGACCCGGGATGGCGCGCGATCGCGCGCAGCGCGTCCCACTGCGACAGCGTCGTGCCGATCTCGATCAGCGCGGCGTCGAGCGTGCGGTGGTGGCGATGCTGGACACGCTTGATCGCGAGGCCCAGCGGCTGGAGGTCGGAAGGCATGGCTTGTGTCCTCTTGCGGGCGATTGGCGAGCATCGTATCATTATCCTTATATAAGCATATTTATACAAAGGATCACGCGATGACCAACCCTTCTTCCTCCCTGCGCCAGGAAACCTTCGCCGACGGCCTCGCCCTCACCTTCGACGACCGCGGAAGCGGCCCCGCCGTGCTCGTGCTGCACGGCGGCGGCGGCCCGTTGACAGTGGCGCGATTCGTCGAGGCGATGTCCACCCACGCCCGCGTGATCGCGCCCGTCCATCCCGGGTTCGCCGGCACGCCACGGCCGGAGCGCTTCGACCGCGTCGAGCAGATCGCCGACGCCTACGCCGCGCTGCTGGAGCGCCTCGACCTCCACGACGTGCTCGTGGTCGGCTTCTCCGTCGGCGGCTGGATCGCCAACGCACTCGCGCTGCGCGCCGGCGATCGCCTGCGCGGGCTGGTGCTGGTCAACGGTGCCGGCGTCATGGTCGACGGCGAGCCGTGCGCCGACGTCTTCTCGCTCACGCCGCAACAACTCTCCGCGCTGAGCTACCACGACCCGGCGCGCTTCGGCATCGATCCGGCCACGCTCACGGACGTGCAGAAGGCCGGCATGGCCGCCAACATGCGCACGCTGGCCGTCTACGGGCGTGCGCGCGACATGGGCGACCCGGCCCTTCGCGCGCGCCTGGCAAGCGTGCGCTTGCCCGTGCTCGTGGTGTGGGGCGCCAGCGACCGGGTCGTGACGCCCGCCTACGGCCGCGCCGTGGCGGCGTCGTTCCCGAACGCGCGCCTGGAGATCATCGAGCGCTGCGGCCACATGCCGCAGATCGAGCAGCCGGAACGCCTGCTGGAGCTCGTCGCGACCATGCCCTGAACATGCACGCGGCGCTGGCCAGCGCCACCGAGGCGGCCAGCCACGCGGGCGGCGGCGCCAGCGCATCGACCAC
>Ga0210384_10001450_pt1 | contig 32249 bp, 27 predicted proteins | sample IncBWH2MmetaG_FD_160574 | JGI IMG/M metagenome (GOLD analysis project Ga0210384, IMG submission 160574) | Forest soil microbial communities from Barre Woods Harvard Forest LTER site, Petersham, Massachusetts, United States - Inc-BW-H-2-M | ecosystem: Environmental > Terrestrial > Soil >...
TTCACCAGGATGCCGAGAACTTGGTGGTGGCAAACCCGGCGGCGCTCACCTGCACCGCGTAGGTGCCGACGGGCAAGAGGGTGGCGTTGAAAACTCCAGATGAATCGGTCGTCAGATGGCGCTCAGCCTGCCCGGTCGCCTCGCTCACAATGTCCACTTTGGCTCCGGAAAGCACGGCCCCGGACGCATCTTGAACGGTGCCGGTAATGGCTCCGGTCGCGCCGCCCTGTGCGAGAACGAACCCGCTGGAACAGGCGATGAACACGCTCACAGCCGCCAACTTTCGGATGCTGAACATGGTTTTCACCTCGCGTAATTTGTCTTGAGGCCGCCAGTATATTCCCAACGGTTTACCGTCGGCGATAAAAATTTGGTTTTGCAAGATGAGCCAATCCAGTGTTTTGACTCCCTGAGAATCGGAAGGTTTGCCCTTCGACCGTGTAAAATCATTCGTCACAATGAACGCTTCCCGACCTCGCAAACTCATCATCGCCATTGACGGACCCGCTGGCGTGGGCAAGAGCACGATCGCGTCCCGCCTGGCGCGCACGCTGGGCTATTCGAATCTAGAAAGTGGCGCCATGTACCGCGCGCTGGCGTTGAAAGCGATCGAGTGGGACACTTCCTTCGACGACGAAGCTGCGCTGACCAGGCTGGCGCACGATTCGCGCATCCAGTTGGAACCAACCTCGAGCGGCACCCGCGTCCTGCTTGACGGACGCGACGTGACCCAGCGCGTGCGGGAGACCGATGTGACCGCCGGCGCGTCGCGCGTTTCCGTTCATCCTCATGTACGCGAGTGGATGGTCGCCCGCCAGCAGGAACTGGGCGCGGGCGGCGGCGTGGTGATGGAAGGCCGCGACATTGGAACCAAGGTTTTTCCTAAAGCGGACGTGAAAATTTTTCTCGATGCCGATCCCGTAGTCCGCGATCAGCGGCGATTACAGCAGCAGAATCTGCGGGGAACTGCAGCCGAGGCCACCGTGGCGGAGTTGCGCGAGCGCGACCACCGCGACCGCACTCGGGCAGCATCGCCGCTCGAACCCGCCGCGGATGCGACGATCATCGATTCCACCACTCTGTCGGAAGATGAAGTGCTGCAGAGGGTCGAAGAGTTGGTGCGCCAGAAGCAAGCCTAGTGATCAATGGAGGACGGGCGTCTCGCCCGTCCCTCTAAGCGCGAGCGTCCAAAGGCACCGGCGCATGCCTTGCTTCCGCGTAAATCCAAAGCACCATGTCATCGCGGAAGGCCGCACAGCGCTCTGTATCCGTACGGTTGTTCTAATCCTGAGTCTCGGGGCACGCGCGTCCGTAAGCGCTAACTTAAGCTGGACCCAGAGCTCATTTGACGTAGGCCGACCTTGCAACGGAGAATCGGGAATTCACAACGGAGACGGGCTTGACCTCGAGATTCCTTTAGCAGAAAAGATGTTGACTCGAATGGCTCCCACTGGCTCTGATGATGCAAACTTCATATGACTATCCAAGCAAACCGGTGCGCCTGATCGAACCGTTCGGGGCGGGTGGTGGACCCGATCTGGTGAGCCGCGCTCTCGCCCAAAAGCTCACCGAGTTATCGGGCCAAGCTGTCACAGTAGAGAACGTCCCCGGTGCGGGAGCGACGGCCGGCCCTGCGCGGGTCGCGAAGGCGCCGGCCGATGGCTACACATTGCTGGTGAACACCAGCGCCCAGGCGTACAGCGCTGCGCTCCTGAAGAACGTGCCGTATGACCCGTTGAAGGACTTCACCCCCGTCGCTCCGCTCACCAGCCAGCCCTACGTGCTGGTCACAAGCAAGCTGACTGGTATCACTACCCTCGGCGAACTGGTTGCGGCGGCGAACGCGAAACCTGGTCAGCTGAGGTTTGGCTCCACGGGCATGGGCACCGGCTCACACTTGGGGATCGAAAAATTCAATCGAGCGGCGGACATTAAAGCAGTGCACGTGCCCGCGCAACCGAACGACGCTATCGCCGACACGATCGCCAACACGGTCGCAGGGCGTACGGATTACCTGCTCGCCCCCATCCAGCTCGCCCTGGTCGATATCCGTGCGGGCAGGCTGCGCTCGCTAGGCGTTAGCAGCAGGAAGCGCTCGTCCTTGCTACCGGAAGTGCCGACCATCGCAGAAGCCGGCGTCCCCGACTTCGACTATCCAATTTGGTACGGAGTGTGGACGCAGGTTGGCACACCTGCCGGAGTGGTGGACAAACTGTCGAAGGACATCGCACGCGCGCTGGCTGCACCCGATTTGCGCGAGTGGCTTGCGAAGCATGGGGCCGATCCGATGAGCATGTCCCAGCCTGAGTTCGCGCGTTTCGTGTTGAGCGAGAGCGGAAACGCGGCTCGTGTCATCGAAGCCGCGGGGATCAAACCTCGCTAAGCGAGGGGGTTCATCCGGCGAGGCCGCAGGTGCACAACCTGCCATTGGAACTCGGACAAACCGAAAATAATTCTGGGTTAAGTTAGCGCTTATGGCGCGCGCGTCGACTCCCACATTCCCACCTCGGGACAAACGCAGAAAAAAATACTCGGCCCTCACAGACAGCGCAAGCGGCGCAGTGTTATAAGAAGCTGTCTCCCGTCTGATCTGGACTCACCTGATACCGATTCCTATGCAGGTGAAAGTCCTATGGCGCGCCCTGTTGATTGCCAGCTTTACCTCTATCCTTTTTTGTTTTTGCCACCTGGCTCTTGTGCTGAGACATTGCCGCCGCGCGCCCGATCCCTCGCCCGGCTAGAGCCCTGGTTCAGCAGGACAACACCGGCGCGACTGGTTGCACTCGTTTTGCTGCTGGCAGCATTCGTTCCCGCGTTGGCACAGGATGCCTCCACCGGAGCGATTCACGGAACCGTGGTCGACTCATCGGGCCGCCGCATTGTGGACGCTTCGATCGCCCTTGTGGACTCGGCCCAGGGCTTCCGCTACTTCGTCGCCACTGATGCCGAGGGACAATTTGTATTCGAACTCCTTCCCCCTGGAGACTACGCTGCCCGCGCCGTCGCCCCGGATATGTCGCCGCAAATCACCCCCCAGCTGCACGTGGACGTGGGCGCGACGATCGAGCTCGACTTCAAGCTGCAGGTCGGCGGAGCCAAAGAGATGGTCACGGTTGCCGGCGATCCGCCTCTGGTCGAAACCCAATCCAACGCCGTGTCCTCGCTCGTCGACAAAAGGGCGATCGAGGAATTGCCCCTCGATGGCCGCCGCTTCACCGACCTCGCCCTCTTAACACCCGGAGTGACACAGGACCCTCGTGGCCTCACTTCGGGATCGAATGGGGATTTGGCTTTTGGCGGAATCCGGGGATACCAGTCCAGCTATTTGGTCGACGGAGCCGACAACAACAACGCCTTCTTTGCCCAGGCCCGCGGGCGCTATCGCGCGCCCTACCAGTTCTCGGATGAAGTGGTACAGGAGTTCCGGGTGTCGTCGAATACCTACGGCGCGGAGCTGGGACGAGCGGGAGGCGCGGTGATCAACGTGGTCACGAAATCGGGCTCCAATCAGTTGCACGGAAGCGATTTTTATTTCATTCGCGACAGCGCCTTCGGCGCAACTCAGCCTTTCCTCGATTTCAAGCCGCACGCGCAGCAACAGCAGTTCGGTTTCACCATTGGTGGTCCCATCCACCACAACCGGGTGTTTTTCTTCGGCGGATTCGACCAGCACATCTTTCATGTGCCTACGGTCGTGCGCTTTCTGGATGGAAGCTCGCAAGTAATCCCGCAAGCCGGGCAGGAGCCGTTGCACGATGGAGATTACGAGACCAGCGATCAAGCAATCGTGTTCGCGGCTGCCGCCCGGCTGTCCACTCTGGCCGGTCAGTTCCCTTCCAAAATGGTAGGCAACGCCGGCTTCTTCAAACTCGATTTCACACTCACGCCGCATGAAGCGCTTTCAACCCGAATCAGCACCTCGCGTTACTCCGGGCTGAACAATGTCTTCCTCGACCCCTCCAGCCCGCTCACCACCAATGCCATCAGCGAAAACGGCCAGGAGCAGGTTTTCACGGAAACGGTATTCATCTCTCTGACCAGCACATTTTCCTGGCGGCTCGTCAGCCGTTTGCGCGCCCAGTTGTCGCGCGATCTGCAGCAATCCAGCAGCAACACCACCGATCCGCTCACCAAAATCAGCAGCACCATCGACGGCTTCGGACGCTCCAACATCCTGCCTCGCCAAACCCGCGAACATCGCCTGAACCTAGCCGAGACGATCAGCCTGGAGGGCCGGCGGAATTCCTGGAAAGTCGGCGGCGACGCCCTGCTCACCTGGATCTATAACTATTTCCCTGCGCAGTCCGGCGGAGAGTACATCTTCGATCCCATTAAAGTGGATCCCTTCACCTTCGAACCGAGGGAGGCGGGGCTGCTGCTCACGCCGCTTCGCGCCTATGCTCACGATGTCCCGAAATACTACATTCAAAACTTCGGCTCGCAATCGAGCCACCCCGACACCAACGAGTATTCCGGCTTTTTGCAGGATACGATTCGCGCCACCAGCCACCTCGCCATCAGCCTCGGCGTACGCTACGATTTGCAGACCTTCAGCAAAAAGGGATTGTTAACCAACCCGCTATGGCTGGATTCTGGGAAGATTCCTTTCAACCCCAACAACTTTGCCCCGCGCGCGGGTCTGGCCTACTCGTTCGGAGATGAACGGCCTCTGGTCCTGCGGGCGGGTTACGGCTGGTTCTACACTCGCATTCCCCAGATTTACACTTCCACCATCGCCACCGATAACGGATTCACCTCCACTAACCTCTTCTTGAATAATTCCAACTATTACGATCATCAGGTCTTCCCGCAATACCCTAACGCGCTGGTAAATTGCCCGCTCAGCGCGACCTCCTGCACCTTGCCGCCGAGCCTCGAACAATATTCGCAAGGCGGAGTCTCCGCCTTCTCGCCAAACTTCAAAACGCCAAAAGTCGAGCAAGCCAGCCTCGGCATCGAGCAGGAGGTGGCCCACCGTTTAGCCGTGGGCGTTTCGTATATGTACGTGCACGGAGTCGATCTCATCCGCGCCCGTGACGTGAACCTGCCGCCTCCGGTGAACGTGGAGTATCCGGTGTACGATGCCTCGGGCATCAACTTTCTCGGCACGTTCTACAACGTGCCTTCGTTTTCCACGTGGCAGATGACGCGCTCGTTCACCTGCCCGTTCCCCCCCTGCATCAATCCGCTCGCGCGCCCGATCCCGCAACTCGGCGCCATCGACGTATTTGAAAGTGCCGCGTCCACCACTTACAACGGGATGACCGTTTCTATTCACCGCCAGATGACCAGCGGCCTCTACTTCCGGCTGGCCTACACCTTCGCCAAAGCCATTGACGATGGGCAGGACGCGCTGGTCGCCGGTCAACCCGCCCTGGTGCAGAATTCCTACAACACCGCCGCCGAACAAGGCCTCAGCGTGACCGACCAGCGCCACCGCCTCATGTTCGCTTGGATCGCGGACCCTAAACCTTTTGGCCGGGAGCAGCCTGTTTTGGCAAAAATATTCAACGACTGGAAACTGGCTGGCGTCCTCACCTTTGGCAGCGGAAGACCCGAGAACGTGATGGTTTCAGGCGATCCCAATCAGGACGGCAACGGCGCCAATGACCGGCTTCCGGGAGCGGGCCGCAATTCGTTTCTCGGACCTGATTACGCGACCACCGACTCGCGCCTGACCCGGCGCTTGTACGTTCACGATCGAGTGAAGCTGGACTTGATTATCGAATCGTTCAATCTCCTGAATCGTGATAACAAGCGCGTTCTGATCACCCAAAACGGCTTGCAGAGCAATACGGCATATTTCGTAAAGATCAGCAACGAACTGGGAATCAATTTCTATCCAGGCCATTTCCAGATTCCGCGCAACCCTCTGGCAGCCACCAATGCGTATGCTCCGAGGCAGATACAGCTGGCCCTGAAGATGATTTTTTGAAAACTGTGAGACTGATCCCGCCTCAAAATAATTTTTAGAGACGTCATTCCGCACCCCGGCGCACTTCAGCCGGGTGAGGAATCTCGGGCGTAGTGCCAAAAAACCGCTCTTGCCGGAAATCTTGTCAAGCCCCCTAAGCCGGTCAATTCCCGCCAAACCCATGATTCAGAGGGGAAAATAAACTTTAAAACCATGTCTCATTTACCCCTCCAGATTTGCTATTCTAGAAATAGAGATCAAGTTAGGCGCTAGCTCACGGGCTTGCGCCTTTTCTTTTTCGGAGACTTCCTCGACACGTTCTGCTGGGCCAATGAGCAAAACCAAGAGCGCTTCACCCAGACGCACTCGAGCGTTCTGGCCGGAGTCTGCCCGGAAGAGGGCGCGGGCGGGAGGGGTCCGCACTACTCTGCTCGGCGATCTTGGCGAGGTGGCCTTTGTGCACAAAGCCATGAGCCTGGGCTTGGTGGTGGCAAAGCCCTATGGACAAATGCATCGCTACGACTTCATGGTGGATGGCGGGCAGGGGCTGTGGCGGATACAGGTAAAAACCTGCAACTGCAGGGTGCGGGGTCTGTACCATGTGAATGTTAAGCACTCCGGCAACGGCCGTTGCACGGCGTACGCGCACTCCGAAGTTGATTTCTTAGTGGCCTACATCATGCTGGAGGGGACCTGGTACGTTCTACCGGTGAGTGAGGTGGTTGGCCGTACGAGCATGCTGTTCCGTCCCAAAGGATTCCCCCGCGGAGATCCTTACAGCCAGTATCGGGAGGCCTGGCACCTGTTAGGCAAGCCGGATGGCCCTGCCCTCTGAGGAAATCTTGACTTCGTACGCTATTAGCGTATACTCTAGTTATGTACGCCAGCAGCGTAGGATTCGGCTCTGATGGAGTTCATTGAAGGGCCTGCATTTAGTCATCATTTGGCCCGATACTGGTTCGACGGCCAAAATCAAATCTGGCTTATGACCGTTTATGACAAGAATGAAGCCGTCGATCTCACGCCAGGACAGAGAAAAGCGTTGAAGGCAGCGATCGACGCCGAAAAGAAATCGCGCACACGGAGATGAGGACAGCGCCATGGCAAACAAGCGGCATCTATTCGACGAACTCATGGACGGTGTGGCGGCCATGAAGGCGCACCGCACAGGGAAAATCACCCTGCGCAGCTACAAAGTCGAGCCGCGCACGCTGCCCGAGGTCAAGCCGAAAATGATCAAGCAGGTACGCGCCCGCTTTCACTGTTCGCGCAGCGTCTTTGCCCGCAAACTCTTCACCAACGAGCGCACCCTGGAAAAATGGGAGCAAGGCCGCGCCAAGCCCAATGCCCAGGCCGCCGCCCTTCTGTTGCTCGCAGCCAGATACCCGGACACATTCGAGCGCCTGGAGCAGTTGGCAAAGTAAGGAGGCAGCACCTTCGTGTACTGCGGGCCCGCCCCAAAGTTGTCTAGCAAAACGTCGGATTGGAGTATTCTCAAGCCATGGCTGTGAACTGGGCGGAAATGGCGCAAAAGATGGCCCAAGCCGCCCGCGCGGGAGTAGCCATCGAAAGAAAACGCCTTCAAAAGATTCTCGCTGAGCGTCAGAAAAAGTCCGCATCGTCCTCTCGCTGACTCGCTGGCTCGTTTCCCATCGGCGGAAGCGCTACGCCCTCAAATCAGCGGATCTCCTGAATACAGCGGCCATCGTGTGGCGCTTGCGCCCTCGCCCGCGAGCTTTGAAAGGGCATGGCTTCAGTCATGCCGCCACAACTCTCATTTCGACTTGACCACAGTAAGGCGCGACTACATTACGCGGCATCTGGGAAAAGGCGAACGCTTCGAACTGTTCAAGCACTCGGATTCTGCGCCTGGCCAAAAACAGAAGGTGCGGAGAAGAATGGACGGGCCAGTTCTTCATCTAGCGCGTTCATTCTAGGGTCGAAACGAATAAGTGTACTTGACTACGAAACGGTTCTGGTAAACCTGAACAGGGTTGGCGGCCGCCAAGCTGGCGAATTGCTGACCCGCCGTGTAGATCACGTAGAGATCGCTATCAGGACGATAGTTCCAGCGCAGCCGAATATTGGCGCTGGCGGCCTGAGCATTAGCCGTGTCCATTTGAAGAATCGTGGAGAGTGAGAGAAACCGGGAGAAAGCGTAGTCAGTCTCCAGGGCTCCGAACACGACCGAGAAGTTTCCGTTCAGCAACGGCAGGCGAAAACGATTCCATTGCTCACTGAAGCTGAATGAGAGCCGTTCGTTCGGGCGGTACCCGCTCCGAAAACGCGCCTCGTTTAGCGACCCGTCGTAGTACCCGCCAAACCGTTCATAGATGCTGACCGTCCATCTCCGGTTTTCCGCCGAGCCATACGTAAGCTGGTGCCGAGTCCAGTTGTACACCCCGACTGGGATGAAGATGCTTTTATAGATATTGAACGGAGTGGTAAGCCGCTGTGCGAAAACATCTACGATGTCGTCATCCGTATAAGAGCCATTGTGGAAGTTCGCGCGAAAGGTCGCCTGCCATTCTTGAGTCTGCACGGCACCGCGAGTGTCTGGCGCATGGTTGATGAAACCCTCAAAGTTCAGTTCGCGCACACTCGCGATTTGCGGGCGAACCTTGAAATTGGCGTCTGCATAGTCACAGACGCAGTCGGTCCGTTCGAGAAACCCAACCGCAGGGTTGAAGTTCGGCCCGATCTTCCTGTGATCGGCTTCAAAATCCAGCCAGTTGGATCGGTAAATTAGCCCTGCGCCCAGATTAGTCTGCCCCCCTGACAATCCGGGTGTTCGCGTTTGCGCTGCGAATCCGCTGAGTATGAGATTCTTGAAAAGAACCGCCCTCCCATCAACTCCTCCGGTCTCGTTGAAGTTGCCCGCGGGATTCCCGAATCGTTTGTCAATTCCCATCACACCGATATACGACCCGCTGGCACCCAGGGATCGTTTTACTCGTAAGACGGCAAAGTTGGCATACGGATTCGGCCCGGACGACCTTGTGTCCACATCCATCACGCCTAACTCAAATCCACCCACCGATCCGGTTACCTTGCCTCCGCCATTGATCGGCACCTGCTGGCCCGTGACCGGGTCGATTCCTATCTGGCGGCTAAAGAAGAGTTCGTCGGCGCTCTCACCGATACTCATTGGGAACGCAAACACGCCAGCATTTTCTAAGAAGAACTGCCTTTTTTCTGGATAGAACAACGGATACGGGGTGAGGTTGAACTGTTGCACATCAACATCGCTGTTGGCGAAGTCGGTATTGCCAGTCAGATTCGCAACCAAGTTTGAGCGAAGCCCCACTTTGATGTCGATTCCTCCAGTCAACAGGGGACTCGTGCCCGGTGTTAGGCCACTTGCGGCAGCATTCGGGGGTAGGTGGTTGAATCCTGCGAGCGCATACGGTTTGATGATGAACAGCCGACCACTGCCGATTTCTGTGATGCCGTGCAGTTCACCCGCTTCACTAATCTTGTTCGCGCCGAACGTTCTCCGCCACCCGCTCCATAGGTCTTCTTCGTTCTTGCGGCGAATAAAGCGCTTGAAGTTAATTCCCCATATCACATCGGTGGAGCGCATGAAGTTCAACGTTGCGAAGGGGATTGCAACCGTCGCCGTCCAACCGTCCCCAGTAGTCCGTGCCTCAGAGGTCCAAACGCCATCCCAGCCTGGATCCCCGTCCTGGGTATCGCCAGCCTGCTCGTCCGTAATCAGCGCGTCCCTTTGCGTTCCCAGTGGATTGATCTGGAACACGTAAGCATTGCGACGGTCGTGTCGGGAATCGATCACAATCTCAAAGTAGTCATCGAGTTCCTGGGTCACGTCCCGGCGTAGCTGGGTTGCGACAATCCCGCGGGCGGCTGAATCCCAGCAAACAACGCCGAAGTAGACGTCGGTGCGGGTGTAGAGAATCCGGACCTCTGTTCGCTCGGTTGCGGGTTGCCCCTCGTAGGGTTCTTTCTGCCGAAAATCTGTAATCGGGATAGCCTGCTGCCAAATCGGATCGTCGAGCGTACCGTCTAGTTTGGGAGGATGTTCGACCCGGACGGCGTCGGCAATCCGTATTCCCTGATCCGAGATTGTCTGGCCGACACGCTCTGAGGTCTGTCCGAGAGTCTCCTCACTCAATGCACAGATCGCCAAGAAAGCGAATACAGCTCTGGTAAGAGTCGACATGTGGCGAGACGACTCGCAGAATGCTCACGCCTACGACGACCGACTATACTCAACCTTCTTGCCTGAAGACAGCCTGAACCCAATTTGTGAGGAGCCTCGAATGCAAATTCCAGCTTTCCGAGTGGGCCGTGCTCTGGCACTGGCAACGTTGGCTTCCATGAGGCTGCCCCACCTTTCGCTTTTGAAAGGTGGTGGCGACACTCGTCGTCCAGGAACAGCCGTCCCGTCCGGATATAATCTAGTCATGATGCACGAAGCCTAGGAATTGCTCAAGAAAGCCCTGGCATTACCCGAGAAGGAGCGCGCGGACCTCGCTAGCACTCTAATCGAGAGTTTGGACGACAGCCTCGACGAAAATGCGGAAGCCGCTTGGCAAGAAGAAATCCTCCGTCGCCTCGAAGAAGTTCGATCCGGAAAAGCGAAGACGACCTCCTGGACGACGTCCGCCAGAAAGGGCGTGCGCTGCTGAATGGCAAGTAAGCCGCTTGATTTCATCGGGAGGCGGAAGAGGAATATTTGTCGGCGTTGGCGTGGTATCGGGAACGAAGTCCGACTGCGGCGGTCAACTTCGAAAACGCATTTGATCGAGCCATAAGAACGATCACCGAAGCTCCCTATCGCTGGCCAATCTACCTCGCTAGCTGCAGAAGATACGCTCTTCATCAATTCCCATTCATTAGTGTGTATTCTACTCTCGGTTCCCACACCGTTGTTTTGGCAGTCGCACATGGGCATCGCCGTCCGGGCTACTGGATGAGCCGCATATGCCCGGTTACTAAAGTCCCAAAATGGGCGAGAAAAATGCGGTCCGGCGTTTGACGCTGCTCTCCTTTACTCTTTACACTCAGACTGTACGCCGGTGGCTTGGGCGGTCCGAAGTGGGCACGGGCTCCTGAATCCGCGGGCGGACACCGAAAGGCAAACGTGAGCCCCACTGAAACCAGCAGCAGCACGAAACGGGAGATCCAGGTGGAGATCCCGGCGGCCGAAGTTGCCCGCGAGACCGACACCCTGATCCAGAAGTACCAGAAACTGGCCCGCATCCCTGGCTTCCGCACCGGCCATGCTCCCGCCTCCATCATTAAGCAGCGCTTTGCCGAGGGCATCAAGAGCGATGTGGTGGAAGCGCTGGTGCCGCGTTATTTCCGGAAGGAAGCCGAAAAGCTGGGCCTGACGCCAGTGTCACAGCCGCAGGTCACCGATCTGCATGTGCACGATGGAGAGCCGCTGACCTTCAAAGCCAGCTTTGAAGTGATGCCGACCATCCGGGTCGAAGACTATAAGGAGTTACGCGCCGACAAGCCGGATATTTCCGTTACCGACGAAGAAGTCGAGCAGTCGCTGAAAAGCCTGCAGGAGCAGCGCGCCACCTTCACCACGATCGAGGGAAGTCCACTAGGGGATGGCGACTTTGCCCAGGTTTCACTGGACGGAAAACCGAAGGACGCCGAGGGCGAGGTTGCAAGCTCGGCGAAGCCCGGCCCCGCCGGATCGAACCCCGTACACATGGACGATATTCTGGTGGAGATCGGCGGTCAGGGAACGATGCCCGAGTTCACCGAGAATTTGCGGGGCGCGTCCGCTGGCGATGAGCGGACGTTCGATGTGCATTATCCGCAGGACTTTTCCGATCAGCGGCTCGCCGGCAAGACCTTTACTTATACAGTGCAGGTGAAGGCCGTCAAGCAGAAGACCTTGCCGGAGTTGAATGATCAGTTCGCGAAAGAGTTGGGAGAGTTTTCCGACCTCGGGGAAGTACGAAAACGAATCCGCGAAGGTATGGAAGCGGAGAAAAAGCACGCGGCCGAGCGCGAAGCCAAGGACAAACTGGTGGCTGAGTTGGTGAAGCGCAATGATTTTGAAGTGCCGGACGCGTTGGTCGAGCACCAGATCGATCTCCGTCTGGAGCGCGGGTTGCGGGCCCTGGCGGCCCAGGGGATGAAGTCGGAAGATATGAAAAAGATGGATCTCCACCGCTTGCGGGGAGGGCAGCGGGAACAGGCTGTTCAGGAAGTGAAAGCGGCACTGTTGCTGGACAAAATCGCCGAGGAGGAAAAGATCGAGGTCAGTGATGCGGAAATCGATCGCGAGGTCGAAGCGGTGGCCGAGCAGTCGAAACAGTCGCTCGAGATCATCCGGTCGCGTTTGACACGCGAGGGGGCGCTGGATAGAATCCGGAATAGAATCCGCAACGAGAAGACCCTCGATTTTCTTTATCATCAGTCCGCGTAAGCCGCTTCCGATCCCCCTAGAAGCCCGAGCCAAAAGGGGCAGGAGTGTGAAAGGTTAACGAGAAAGGCCCACATCAAATGCTAGTTCCGATGGTAATCGAGCAGACGGGCAGAGGGGAGCGCGCTTATGACATTTACTCGCGCCTTCTGCGGGATAATATTATTTTCATTGGCACCCCGATTGACGACAACATTGCCAATCTGGTGATTGCGCAGATGCTGTTTCTGGCGCAGGAAGATCCGGAAAAAGATATTCAGTTGTACGTGAATTCGCCGGGCGGTTCGATTACAGCCGGCATGGCGATTTATGACACCATGCAGTACGTCAAGAACGACGTGACCACGATTTGCATTGGCCAGGCGGCTTCGATGGCTGCGCTATTGCTCGCAGCGGGAGAAAACAAGAAACGGCTGGCGCTGCCCAATTCGCGCATTCTGATCCATCAGCCTTCCATGGGTGGTCTTTCTGGTCAGGCGACGGATATTGATATTCACGCCCGGGAAATCCTGCGTATGCGTGAGATTACAAACCAGTTACTGGCCAAGCATACCGGTCAAAAGCTGGAAAAGGTGGAAAAGGACGTGGAGCGCGACTTCATCATGAACGCACAGCAGGCTAAGGAATATGGAATCATAGACGATATCATCTATAAGACGAGATAAGGGTATGATCGGCATTCGCCGGTCACATTCGGGAGATCTCGGCGAAAAAAAGATCTCTCCCCGCTTGCTCACGGGCAAAGAGCACCAGGAAGCCGGGAGGTAAGGTAATACTAAGGAGTTACGCGGAGTGAAAAACAGAACAGGCACTGAGGAAATCTTACGCTGTTCGTTCTGCCATAAATCGCAGGACGCGGTGGCCAAGCTGATTTCGTCCCCCAGCGACTATCCTAGGGCCTACATTTGCGACGAGTGTGTAGCGGTCTGCAATTCCATCCTGGAAGACGACCGCGCCGCAACCCCTGCTGCCGCAACCCCGAACACGCTTCCCAAGCCGCAAGAGGTCAAGACCTTCCTCGACGAGTACGTCATCGGCCAGGAACAAACCAAGAAGAAACTGGCGGTCGCGGTCTACAACCACTACAAGCGGATCTACATGAACCGTCAGCGCACCAGCGACGGGATCGAGTTGACCAAGTCGAACATCATGCTGATCGGGCCGACGGGCACGGGCAAGACCCTGATGGCGCAAACTCTGGCCCGCATGCTGGATGTGCCCTTCGCCATCGTGGATGCCACCACCCTGACCGAAGCTGGCTACGTCGGCGAGGACGTCGAGAATATTATCCTCAAGTTGCTGCAGGCGGCGGATGGGGATGTCGGACGGGCTCAGACCGGCATCATTTATATCGATGAAGTCGACAAGATCGGCCGCAAGGACGAGAACCCTTCCATCACCCGCGACGTTTCCGGCGAGGGCGTGCAGCAGGCGCTGCTGAAGATTCTTGAAGGCACGATTGCCAATGTGCCACCCCAAGGTGGACGCAAACATCCGCATCAGGAATTCACCCCAGTCGACACGACCAATATTCTGTTCATCTGTGGCGGCGCGTTCGTCGGCTTGGAGAAGATTATTGGCCGGCGAGCGGGTAAGAAATCGCTCGGCTTCAAGGTCGGAGAAGAGGGCGAACCCGAAGAGCCAACCGTGGCCCGCAAGCGGAATTTCGAACTGCTCAGCGACGTGCAACCCGAAGACTTGATCAAGTTCGGGCTGATTCCAGAGTTCGTCGGACGCTTGCCGGTGGTCGGAGTGCTGGAGGATTTGGACGAGTTTGCCCTGATTGAGATCCTCACCAGGCCGAAGAACGCTATCGTCAAGCAATATCAGCGCTTGTTTGAGTTTGAAAACGTCCGCCTGAAATTCAGCGAGGACGCTCTCCGCGCGGTCTCACGCCAGGCCATGGCTCGCAAGGTGGGCGCCCGCGGCTTGCGCATGATTTTGGAAGAACTGATGCTCGATTTGATGTACCATCTGCCAAGTCAGAAGAAAGTGAAAGAATTTGAAGTCACGCAGCAGATGGTGGAAAAGCACACCGCGTCGTTTGCAATGATGGAGAAGGCGGGATAGTTTTGCCGCGGGTAGAGACGCAGCTTGCTGCGTCTCGGAGACGTTGCAGAGCAACGCCTCTACAGGTTGAATTTGGGAGAATCAGTGACCACATCCAAGGAAAAATTCGAGACTAAGAAGTTGCCCATGATGCCCATCCGGGATGTGGTCATCTTCCCCTACATGATGACGCCGTTCGTGGTAGGGCGGGAGTCGAGCGTGCATGCGCTGGAAGAAGCGCTGGCCTCGGACAAGAAGATCTTTCTGGCCACGCAGCACGACGCCAGCATTGACGAACCCAAGCCTAACGAGATTTACCAGGTGGGGACGGTCGTCAATATTGTGCAGAGCCTTAAGTTGCCCGATGGCAACATTAAGGTGCTGGTCGAAGGCATTGAGCGCGGCAAAATTCTACAAGTCACCGAGACCGAGGGATTCATGCAGGCCTCGGTTCGCCTGGCTCGCTATGCCACCGAGACCAACCCGCAGATCGAAGCCGGAATGCAGCGGGTTACGGGCCTGTTCGAGCAGTACGTAAAGCTTTGCCAGTCGCTGAACTACGAAACCATGATCGCGGCTGTGCGCATGGAGGATCCGGCAAAGCTAACGGATACCATCGCTGCCAACCTGCAGCTTTCCATCGAAGAGAAGCAGGAACTGCTCGAGATTTTCGATCCCGCCGAGCGGTTGAGCAGGATCGGCGACGTGCTCGACATCGAGATCGAAAAGCTGAATATGGACCGCACCATCCAGTCGCGGGTGAAGCGGCAAATGGAGCGGGCCCAGAAAGAGTACTACCTCAACGAAAAGATCAAAGCGATTCAGAAGGAGCTGGGGCGCGGCGAAAAGAGCGAGTTCGACGAACTGAAAAAGAAGATCGACGCTGCGGGTATGCCCAAGGATGTGCGCGACAAGGCGATCCAGGAATTGAAGAAACTGGAAGCCATGCCGCCGATGTCGGCAGAATCCACCGTTTCGCGCAACTATCTGGATTGGCTGCTGGCGGTGCCGTGGAAGAAGCGGTCGAAGGAAATCCGCAATATCTCGCGCGCCGAAAAAGTTCTTAACGAAGATCACTATGGACTCGAGAAAATCAAAGAGCGCATCCTTGAATTTCTCGCGGTCCGCCAGTTGGTAAAGAATCCCAAAGGCTCCATCCTTTGTTTCGTCGGGCCTCCGGGAGTCGGCAAGACTTCGCTGGGTATGTCGATTGCGAAAGCGACCGGGCGGAAGTTCGTGCGCATGTCGCTCGGCGGAGTGCGCGACGAAGCGGAAATTCGCGGCCATCGCCGCACCTATATCGGCGCCTTGCCGGGACAAATCATCCAAATGATGAAAAAGGCCGGGACCAAGAATCCCGTTTTCATGCTGGACGAAGTCGACAAAATGTCCATGGATTTTCGTGGCGATCCATCCGCGGCGCTGCTCGAAGTCCTCGATCCTGAACAGAATTTCATGTTCGTCGATCATTATCTTGACGTCGAATACGACCTCTCGCAGGTATTTTTCATCGCGACCGCAAACGTCATCCACACCATTCCGCCCGCGCTCCAGGACCGCATGGAAGTGCTGCGATTGCACGGCTACACCGAGCAGGAGAAGGTTGAGATCGCCAAGCAGTTCCTGGTGAAGAAACAGATGGTGCAGGCCGGGCTCACCGACAAGAACATCAAGTTTTCTGACGAAGCGATATCCGGCCTGATCCGCTCCTACACGCGCGAGGCGGGTGTTCGCAACCTGGAACGCGAAATCGGCAATATCTGCCGCAAGATCGCGCGCAAAGTAGTCAAAGAAGGTGTGGACTACAACATCGCGATCGCACAGGACAACGTCAACGATTACCTGGGCGTGATCAAGTTCCGCGACACGCTGGCGCATGAACGCAGCGAAGTAGGATTGGTTACAGGCCTCGCCTGGACCGAAGTCGGCGGCTCGATCCTCAGCACGGAGGCCACAGTCGTCGATGGCAAGGGCAAGCTTACGCTGACCGGAAAACTAGGCGACGTGATGCAGGAGTCAGCCCAAGCTGCGATGTCTTACGTGCGCTCGCGGGCGCAGCGGCTGGGATTGCCCCGCGATTTCTATCGCAATATCGACATTCACGTGCATGTGCCGGAAGGTGCGATCCCGAAGGATGGGCCATCCGCCGGCATCACTATCGCGACCGCAATTTCGAGCGCCTTGAGCAAGATTCCGGTTCGCCGCGATCTTGCGATGACGGGCGAGATTACGCTTCGCGGCAAAGTCTTGCCGATCGGCGGATTGAAGGAAAAGCTTTTGGCGGCCCATCGGGCTGGATTATTCGAGGTCATTCTGCCTCAGGACAACGAGAAGGATCTCGCCGAAGTACCCGAGAATCTCCGCACCGCAATGAAGCTGCACTTCGTCGATACCATGGATCAGGTGCTGGCTGTGGCTTTGGAGCATCCGCTGCCCGAGCCCGTGCCTCAAGTCGAGGGGGCGCAGACAATTACGCCTCTGGCGGCTCCCGCAGAGGGGTCCACGGCGCATCAGTAAGGCGGAGGCTTGGAACTTAACGAGTTAGAGTTAAGACGTTCTTAGAGAGTGCCCCTCCGATAACCTCGATGATCACGATGCGTGTGCACCCACTCCATCAGCCGCGCGGGGCGTTTCTGGGACCGTATGCTCCGCACGTTATGCGAGGCGAAATCGTCGGTTCTCCCCTGTCGCTATGATCCTCAGCACCAGCCTAGCCCAGCAAAACGCAAGCGACGAGTCCTGGGTACGAAACAAAATCATCGGCACCTGGAAGCTCGTCTTGGCGGAAGATACTCTGCGCGACGGCAGCACGCGGTCCATGTACGGCCTGAGAGGGCAAGGCTTTCTTATGTATTCGGCGGATGGATTCATGTGCACGGTGCTCATGGACCCAGATCGTCCCAAATGGGCCAATCCGAAGAAGCCCACGCAGGCGGACAAGGCTTCCGCTTTCGATGGTTCCTACGGCTACTGCGGCCGCTACGAAATCGACGCGAAGCACAATGCGCTGGTGCATCTACCCCAGGTCTCCACCGGACCGGGCTTCGTTGCCACGCGCCAAGTCAGACCGTACCGATTCGAGGGAAACCGGATGACATTCAGCGATACTGTGGAAGACGAATCGGAGCTCGCGTCCTGGAAAATTGTATGGGAGAAGGTGAACTGCCTGGCCTAGCGATTGGCTGTATTTTCCAGTCTGAAGCACTTCCAGAGCTGACTTAGGCGAACTCCCTGAGGTGCTAAAAGCCCGGTTCATTGTTCGTTCTTGTGGAGCGAGTTGAAGTCGTGCCGTTCGGCGACTCTGATCGCAACCAACTTTGGCGATGAAACCGGGATAGAATGAATCGTGCGGCTACGCCGCCTTTTAGACCATCCAGCAACGCCAGGAGCTTTGAACCATGTCCAGTTCCGATTTGAGGAACGGAGAAGTCGGGTTGTTTCCAGAAATGCCGGCTGCCGCCAACGAAGAGCGCACTACCGGCATACTTCCGTCGCAGGCGATCCGGGAACTGATTGCGAAGGGGCGAGTGATCGGCAACCGCGCAATCACCGAAGAACAGATTCAACCCGCGAGCCTTGATTTGCGACTTGGTGACATCGCGCATCGCGTGCAGGCAAGTTTTCTCCCTGGCCCCGGGGGCAAGGTAGAAGCCAAGGTCAAAGAGCTTCGCATGGCGCGCGTCGATCTTACCAGCGCGGCGGTTTTTGAAAAGGGATGCGTCTACATCGTTCCTCTGCTCGAGGAACTCGATTTGCCTCGGGACATTTCCGGGAAGGCGAATCCGAAAAGTACAACCGGACGGCTCGACGTTTTCATTCGTCTGATCACCGACGATGGCATGGAATTTGAGCGCGTCCCCCCGGGCTACAAAGGAAGACTCTACGCCGAGATTGTTTCTCGTACTTTTACGGTTGCCGTACGGGCGGGAATGCGGCTCAACCAACTGCGCTTTGTGCGTGGCAACCCGGTCTCTTCCGACAGCCGGATTCGCCGCTTGGATGAAGCAGAACAGCTCATCTACATGGACGAGGAAAGCCCGGTCAAGGCGTCGGTCGATCGCGGCCTGCGAATCACAGTCAATCTTGAAGGCGCATCGCCCGATGAAGTGATCGCATACAAGGCGCGGAAACATGCTCCGTCGATCGAGTTGGATCGCGTCAACTACTACGCACCCGAGGAATTCTGGGAAGCTCGCCGCCACGGCGACAATCAGCGTTTGATTCTTGAGCCGGGGGATTTCTATATTCTCGCTTCCAAGGAAAGGGTTCGTGTCCCCCCTGAATTTGCGGCAGAGATGGTGCCGTTTGATCCTTCCGTGGGAGAGTTTCGCATTCACTATGCGGGCTTCTTTGATCCCGGATTTGGATACGGTTCGAGCGATATCAAGGGCACCCGGGCGGTGCTGGAAGTGCGAGCGCATGAAGTCCCGTTCCTGATCGAGCATGAGCAGTTCGTCGGGCGGTTGACTTACATGCCCCTGATTTCGAAGCCGGAAAAGATTTACGGATTGCAGATTGGCTCGTCGTATCAGCAACAGGCGTTAACGTTGAGCAAACAGTTTCGCCGGCAGGCCCTGTAGTGACTTTTTTGGTTTTCTTTGTGAACCTTCGTATCCTTTGCGGTTAAAGCTTTTAAAGGCATCAACCACGAAGGACACGGAGGTTCATAAGGGAGCGCTTTTGCAACGTCTTCTGGCAGCGTTTTAGAATGGAGACGTCCGCGGGGGTGCTGCATGGAACCCAATCTTCAGCCAGCCCAGCCCCGAGCCTCTTTTAGCGGGGCGACTGGTTTGATCGTGGCCATTGCTGTGGTCGCGATTCTTCTCATTTCGTTCCCGGCTTACCGCTGGTTTTTCGTGATCAGTCTTGCCATCGGACTGGTCGTGGCGGCGATTCTTTTTCTGTGGCATAAGCTCAAGCCTATCCGCGGAGAGGATGTCGAGAACAAACGCCCGCTCGGGCTAGGATAGGCTCGCAACCGCTCAAACTGCGTCGCCCCTTGCAACTTTACCCATTCAAACTGCACACTGTTGCATGCGAGTCTTGGCTCGATTCATGATGTCGGCGATGGACGCCGGCCACTTCCCTGCTCCCACGCTTCCCGAGATTGCATTCCTGGGACGATCGAATGTGGGCAAGTCAAGCGTGATTAATTCGCTGGTGGGGGCGAAGCTGGCCAAAACCAGTTCCACTCCCGGACGGACGCGAAGCATAAATTTTTTCGAGCTGCGCTGGGCGGGAAAGCCGCAGGCCGAGTTGATTTTCACCGACTTGCCGGGCTATGGGTACGCCAAGATTTCACGCGAGATTTCCAGCCAGTGGCCCAGCTTTATCGAACCGTACCTGGAGCATCGTCCTTCGCTCGCCCTGTGCCTGGTCCTGGTGGATGTCAATGTGCCTCCGCAGGAAAGCGACCGGCAGTTGCTGGCTTTTCTCACCTCCAGCGGACGCCCTTTCCTGATCGTTGGCACGAAAAGTGACCGGCTGTCGGGAAACCAGTTGCGCAACTCTCTGCAAACCCTCACGCGGGAGTTCCCTCAAACCCCGATCGTTCCGTTCTCAGCCAAGAGCGCCGCAGGGCGCGAAGAGCTGTGGAAGGCGATCCGGGCCGCAGCCGAGGCCCATCGCTCCTAGCGCCGTCACCGGAATCCGCCTGCCTCATTACCTCGGTGATTACCGGGTTTCCATGTCCCAATCGGCGCTCATCCGTTATGATTTAACCATCTCTATGTCGACCTATCTGGTTACAGGAATTGCGGGATTTATCGGGTCGTCGCTGGCGCGAGCGATTTTGGCGCAGGGCGACAACGTGCGCGGTATTGATAATTTTTCCACCGGGAAGCGAGGCAACATCGCCGAACTGCTCGATCGAATTGATGTTCGCGAAGCCGACTTGCTCGACCTCGAGGCAATGCAGTATGCCTGCCATGGCGTCGATTACGTTCTGCATGAGGCTGCCATTCCGTCGGTGCCCAGATCCGTGCTGAATCCGCTGGAGAGCAATCGCGCCAACATCGATGGAACCGTTAATGTGCTGGTCGCAGCTCGCGACGCGAAGGTGAAACGGGTCGTGTATGCGGCTTCGTCTTCGGCCTACGGAGACACGCCCACACTGCCCAAGCGCGAGGACATGACTCCCAATCCAATTTCCCCTTATGCTGTGGCCAAGTTGGCCAGCGAGTATTACATGGCATCTTTTTTCCGCTGCTACGGGTTGGAAACGGTAGCGTTGCGCTACTTCAACATCTTCGGACCGCGCCAGGATCCCACGTCTCCGTACTCCGGTGTGCTGGCGAAATTCATCACTCAGATGCTCAAGGGCGAACAACCGACCATCCATGGCGATGGCACCCAGAGCCGTGACTTCACCTACGTGGACAACGTCGTGCATGCGAATTTGCTGGCTTGCAAAGCACCCGCTAGTGAAGTTGCAGGACGGGTTTTCAATGTGGCAACCGGCACGCGCATTGATTTGAACGAAATGTTTCGCGTGCTCACGAAGCTCACCGGATATCCCGGCAATGTGAACCACGGCCCGGAGCGCGCCGGGGATGTGAAGCACTCACTGGCCGATCTGTCGCAGTCGGAAAAGCATCTGGGATACAAGCCGCAGGTGAACTTTGAAGAAGGCCTCCGCCGTACCGTCGACTGGTACCGCACTCAGGAGAAATCGGCAAGGGCGTGACGTGGTAGGCGTCAGGCTGCTCGCTTCAGCAAACAGCCTTCAGCGTCATCGATCCAGTTCGCCTCGGAAGCCGGAAGCCTTCCCGACCGCTTCATTACCTTCGTTATCTGTAGCTGGGTTACGGGCCAGACTACAGTTGCGGTATGACACTCTCATCCATGGTAGTTTCTCGCGATTGGGCTGAAGTCAGTGTGTTGGAGTGCATTCTCGGCGGTTTGCACATTGGTGTCGATGTAGAGCCGGAACCGAAACGCGCTCGCGAAAAGCTGGCGAAATCGAAAATCGACGCCTTGATCGTCGACTGCGACCTGGATGGGACCACCAGTTTTCTGCGTGGCCTCGGGACCGGACTGAACTCGGTGCCGCTGGTCATTGTGAGTGGTTCGAACGGCCACACTCACCTGCAGGACACGGTCGCCACATTTGTTTTCAAGAAACCGATCTCGGTGGAGCAGGCCGTGCGCACGCTTTCAGCGGCGCGCAACATGATTCTCGACGGCAGGCTTCGCTACAACCGCCACGCCCTCGATCTGCAAGTCTCCCTCGCCTACGGACCCAGAAAGAAGATCGACGCTCATCTGATGAACCTCAGCCAGGGAGGCATTGGGATCCGCCTGTCTCGCCCACTCGCTTTACCCGGCCCCGTGAAAGTCAACTTTCAATTGCCCGAGAGCAAGGTTCAAATGAAGCTTCACGGAGAAGTTGCCTGGATCGACAAAATGGGCAACGCCGGAATTCGCTTCCTGGAGATGAAGCCCGACGTGAAGCGCGACTTGCAACTCTGGCTGGCTCAGCAGTACCTCACGCAGTAGACCAGGGCGACGAGTAAAGGCGTTTCTGACGCCCGAGCCCATCCTAGCGGAATCGCGCCTGGTCTTCGACCTCGCCGTACATCCCACCGCCAGACTCGAAGTACGCCATCCGGGCCAGATGCTCCCCGGGCGTGCTGCTAAACCAGAACACAAATAAAAACCAATACAATCCCGCAAAGACCGCCGTGACCACGATAGCGAGAGGCAGGGTGACGAACCAGGTGGGCAGAACGTCAGTCATCACCATCGACATCACGGCGAAGAGCAAAACCGCGCACAACAAGATCAGGCCATCCAGCAGTTTCGAAAGAGCCTTTAGTGAAATTGGAGCTGGGCACCACAACGGCCGCAGCCGTCGGGCCTGGCTCTCCGGAACGGGCAGCACAACCGGACGAGCCGGCTCAAGCTGAATCGCCGGCCGCGGAGCCGCAGAAAACAGCAATTCGGTGGCGCCTTCGGCGCGGTTGCCTGCAACCGCCGCCGTCTCGCAGGGCGCAAACAAGTACGCCGCCGAGAGAATCTGAACAAAGACCCACTCCTTCAACAAACGTTGGGAACGCTCCGGCAGATCGACAAATTGAACTCCCGCTTGTCCCCAGGCATCGGTCCAGGCAATTCGCCCTGCGGCTTCGATGCGCACCCGCGGAGAGGGCAGGTCAAAGCAAACCTGAACTTGTTGCTCCGGAGTCAGGGGAGTTACGGTTTGCATGGCGATCCCGAATTCGCTGAGATCGCGCAGAATGGCCCCGTTCGCGGCGTCCAGATTCACGTGTGCCAGAGTGCGAATCTTTTGCCGATAGGGCCGTCGCAGATTGCGTGGAACGCTCGCTATCCCCGTGCCCGGGGATTCGACCAGATTCGACCGTGGCTTCATAACTAAATCTTAGCCTTGACCGGGGAGGCGCCTCAGTAACCGTGGTGGTTCGGAGCGCACAAACCCGGGAGTCAGAAACCCAGCTTCAGAAACCTAAGCCTCAGGAAGCCGTGCGGTGAATCGTGGGCTTGGCTTCGGGGCCAACCACATTTTTTCGATGCCGGGCAATCAGCCAATTGAGATCGTAGCTGTAGGGTCCGTAAGCGCGGAAGGCTTGCTCATCAAACAAACGTTTAATGCCACAGCCTAGGCAAACCTGATACGAGTGATCTTGGAAGCGAACTGGCCAACTCATCTTGCCATGCCAGCACCCGCGGAAGATCACTACTCCAGCCGCTCCCAGCCCAGTCGCAACCACACCCAGAGGCCACAGCCAACCCGACTTCTTTTTCTCTTCACTCACCCGCCACAACCTGTAAGTCCTTCCAACGACTAAGGATATGCTGAAATCGAAGGGCGCGCAATGGGTTTCGGAAAGCTATGAATAGGAACGGTTTCCCCAACTTACCAAAGACCGTGCCGCCCCCTCCTTACCTTCGTGCGACGAAAATATTGCGCTCGCCGCCAAAGCACTGTAACTTTGGATCAATGCCACGGCCGAAGGCAAGGGACTCCGCGGAGGCCATCTGCGAGAGTACGAATAGATGAACTGAAAAAACTATTTCTCCCCTGAGATTGACCGTCGTATTGACCGTCACCTTGAAGCGTCAGGGAGTGACTGTCTCGAAGTAGAGTCTTCTACTATTTTCATGAGCGCAAGCCTGAACAATGCGGGCCTGGAGTTAGTCAAGGAAGAAACCGAGCTTCCCTCACCCGAACCTCAAGTTCCTTCGCCGGCCCAGACTTTGGGTCATGAAGCTTTGCAGGCCCTCCTCGCTTTTTCAGCCCTGCATGAACAGATACGTACGCGCCGGGCAAAGCAGGCGCGGGATGGCGTCCGCTCGAGCGCGTCGGATGACTGGCAGCTCGAACACTTCGTCCTCGATGAAGTGCTCCAGCTGGTCGCGCAGCGTGCCCTGGCAATCACGGGCGCGGATGGTGTAGCCATCGCCTTGGCCGAAGGCGATGCCATCGTTTGCCGCGCTTCGGTAGGAAGCATCGTCCCGGATCCCGGAGTGCGTCTCGATCCCAACTCAGGATTTTCCGGAGAATGCCTGGTATCCGGGCGCGTCGTGCGCTGCGACGATGCCAACACCGACTCCCGCGTAAACCCGCAAGCTTGCCGCCGCCTCGGGGTCCGCTCCATGCTGGCCGTGCCCCTGTCGGCGAAACAGAATGTCATTGGCTTGCTCGAGGCCTTCTCCAACGAACCCTTCGGATTCAATGACAGCGACGTTCGCAGCCTGAGCTTGTTGGCCGAGCTAATTCTTTCCGCGATGAAACCGGAAGAAGAAGACCGGCTGAGCGAAATTTCGCGGCGCGTCGTCCACCCGGTCACAATCGAGCCGAAACCGGCTCCCGTGTTGGTGCCCGCACCTGAAATTGCTGAGGCAAAGACGGGACCGCCGCCAGAGAACTCAGATGTCAAAACCAAACCGCAAAGCTCACTAGTACCGTCGGAATCTGTTTCAAAGTCAAACCAACCCGCAATCCTCGCCGAAGATGTAAGACTCGGTCGTTCCCGCCCCGGCCTCGCAGTTGTTGCGGCAGTCGTGTTGTTCGCCGTAGCTTTGGGAGCGGGAGTGTGGTGGACCCTCGGCCACCGCGCTCGTTCGGTGCGTGCCAATTCTCGCTCGACAGCTCCGGCAGCAGCGCCGCAATCCGCGAAGCCAATGGCGGCGCTTTCAGTACCAGCTGCAACCTCAACTCCAGCCGCCGCAGAAACCGTCACCGAAGACGACAACGATGCTTCGCCAACGCCTCCGGAAGAAGCCGGCGTACTGCCCCAGGTCACCGGCATCCGCCATTGGGCCTCCGCTGGATCCAGCACCGTAGTGATTGACATGCAGGACCAGGTTCAGTACGAAGCTCACCGCCTTCCGCATCCGGAAAGAATTTATTTTGACCTGCACGACACCACACTCGCGACATCGCTCACCAACCGGATCATTGCTGTAAACGACGCGCTGCTGCAACGCGTCCGCGTCGCCCAGCCAATCGCAGGAGTCACCCGCGTCGTGCTCGAAACCAACGGCGCATCGGATTTCTCCGTGAGCCTCGAGCCGAATCCGTACCGTCTGGTAATCGAAGTTCGCAAGCTCGGAACCAAGCCGGGCGCCCGGACGAAGGTTGACCTCTTCGCTCCCGCCAACCCGACGCCATCGGATCAAACTGCAGCAACGAAACCAGCGGAGGATCGGACAGTCGCGAATCAGAAGCCGCTCAATCCGATTTCCCCCGGCCCGACTGCGCTCAGCCCCACGGTCAGCAAGAACGACAAGCAGGCGGCAGCATCTTTAACCCCGCCCGAGGCCGCGCCAATTCACACTCCACTCTACCCGCCAAAGCTCCGCATCGTGCTCGATGCCGGCCACGGTGGTTGGGATCTTGGAACCGTCGGGCGCAAGGGCCTGCTGGAAAAAGATCTGGTTCTCGATATTGTGGAACGCCTCGGCCACTTGGTCGAAAGCCGCCTCGGCGCGGAGGTTATCTACACGCGCAAGGACGACACTTATCTCGCGCTCGAGAAGCGCGCCGAAATTGCGAATCTGGCCCAGGCCGGCCTCTTCGTTTCCGTCCACGCCAATTACAGCGATTTCCCCTCCGCCCGCGGCGTCGAGACCTATTATACGAATACCTATTCATCGGTCAAAGCGCGAACCGAAGAAGCCGATGAAACTGCAGCGGCAGGAGTGAAGACCATCGATTGGACGAGCGTTGACATTCGCGCCAAGGTCCACGAATCGCGACGAGTCGCGGCCAGCGTGCAGCGCTCACTCTATGCGATGCTCGCCGCGAAAAATCCCGGCCTGCCCAACCGCGGCGTCAAGGAAGCGCACTATGTTGTTCTGACCGGAACCTCCATGCCCGCCATCCTGGCCGAAGTTTCCTTCGTCAGCAGCCCCACCGACGAGAACAATCTACAAAGCTCAACCTACCGCCAGCAGATCGCCGAAGCGCTCTACAGCGGAATCGCGCACTACCAAGCCTCCAACCGCAATATAAAGATGGCCAGCGCCTCAGCAAAACCATCCACCAAATAAGAAACCCGATTCTCGGAACCCTGGCTTGTCTCATCCACGTAGGACTACAATTTTCAGCGAAGGGAGAGCGCCCATGTCTCTTCTCAAACTGTGCTTGTTCGCGCTTGCCGCCACGCTGGCTGGCTCCACCACGGTAGGCAAACTGGAGATACAAATTCAAGAGTACGACGTGCCCACACCGAAGTCCCGGCCGCACGATCCGGCGCTCGCCCCGGACGGCTCACTTTGGTACACCGGGCAGGCAGCGAACAAACTGGGTCGGCTTGATCCGCAAACCGGAGAATTCAAGGAATTCCCTTTGAAGACACCCAACTCCGGTCCGCATGGGCTGGTGGCAGATAGCGACGGCAACATCTGGTTCACCGCGATCTCCGGCGGTTACGTCGGCAAGCTCAACCCGAAGACTGGCGCGATCGCCGAGTATCGCCCGGACGATGGCACCGAGATCGACCCGCACACGCCCGTATTCGACCACAACGGCATTCTGTGGTTTACCAACGAAGAAACCAACTATATCGGGCGTCTCGATCCGAAGACCGGTAAGATGACCCTCGCCAAATTGCTCACCCCGCACGCTGTGCCCTACGGCGTTGTGGTCCTGCAGAACAACGCCCCGTTCTTTTGCGAGTTCGGTACCAACAAACTCGCCACTCTTGACCCGAACACGACGCGGATCCGCGAATATACTTTGCCCGCGACGGGTGCGCGCCCGCGGCGAATCGCGCTGGCGCCCGACGGCACGATTTATTACACCGATTTCGCACGCGGACATCTGGGGCATTTTGATCCGTCCCGCGGAACGCTCCTGAAAGAATGGTTGTCGCCGGGCGGCTCAGAGTCAGAACCATACGGAATCGCGATCACGAATGACGGCGTGGTCTGGTACAGCGAGTCGGGGATAAAACCCAACACTCTGGTCAGGTTCGATCCTAAATCAGAAAGCTTCAGCACGAAGCCAATCCCATCCGGAGGTGGCGTGGTCCGCAATATGGTGGCAACCCCTGATCGACGGCTATATCTGGCATGCAGCGGAGTCAACAAGGTCGCCGTGGTACTCCCGAGCAAATAGGCAAACGATCGTCAGATCGTATCAAACAGGCCAGCATATTGCCATCTGGTACAAGGCCTCGAATCCGGGTAAGATTCGGCTGGCTGACAATCCAGCTGAGCTTACTGCGATGGGTTCGTTACGAGTCGCGTTTTGTTTTTTCGTTCCTGGCATGTTGCTGATCCTGACATCGCGGCCAGAACGACTTGATTTCCGGTAATCCCACCGTCTCTTATTGTTGAAAGCAGGCGTCAGCCGGTCACACCAGCTATTTTCCCGGCGCATCGCTCCACGCCTTTCGGAAGATAGCGATGCCGTCTACCGCACCACCGCAATCCCGCCATACTTCTCCAGCCACTTCAACTCCTCCCGCACCTTAATTTTCCCGTGCCACGGATTCTTGTCCAGGTCGTGCCCTTCGCCCGGAAAAATCAGCAGCGTGCTCGGAACACCGAGAGCATGCAAGGCGTGCTCGAGCAGATAGGCCTCCGCCACGGCCACCCGAATGTCGTCCGCCCCGCTGGCGATATGCGTAGGCGTACGCACTTTATTCATCTGGTAGATGGCAGCTTCCTCCTGATAGCGCCGCGGCACATCCCAGGGAAAGCCGCCAAGAAAATAGGCATCGTCAAAACTGGTATCGTCGTTGCCCCAGTTGGCAACGTTTTCCACCGCGCCTCCGCCGGTCACTGCCGCCTTGAAGCGACTGGTCTGTGTGATGAGCCAGTTGGTCATGTAGCCGCCGTAGCTGTAGCCGCCCACGGCAAGATGATCTGGATCGGCCATCCCATCTTTCACCAGCGCATCAATACCCTCAAGAATATCTTTGCCCGGCCGGGAAACAATTTCGGGGACAATCCCCGCCATGAACTTGTCGCCGTAGCCGGTCGATCCGCGATAGTTAGGCTCAAACACCAGCCAGCCCTGGGTCGCTGCCAGACGGTCCCACACATACCAGTCCGCTTCGAAGTGATTGCCGTCCGCATCGTCCGGACCTCCATGCGGGAACACGAACGTCGGCAAATGCTTCGCCTCGAACTTCCCCGGCGGATACATGAGCATGCCTTCGATGGTCGTTCCATCGTCGGCGGTCCAGCGGTAAGTCCTGGCTCTCGGCAGATCACGCTCGGTGAACAGCTTGTTGAACGAAGTAATGGCTCGCGCCGACTGCAACGCGTCGCGGCTATCCGCCAGGTAAACCTCCGCCGGCTGTTCGATTGCCGAATGCACGAACGCGATCCGTGGCGAGCGTTGAGCCGCGGAAAGGTGTGCGTAAGTGCCTGCGACACCGGGCTGTTTGGAAAAAGGCGCGGAAACCTTCGGCTGAAAATAAGTCTGAGCCTCAGTGCCAAGCTGCCCCGCTGCGAGCACCCCGCCGTCCGGGGTTATTGTGTAGCGCCCAACTGCGCCTTCAAAATCAGCCGCCCAGCGCTCGATTTCGCTGCTTTCCGCATCAATCCAGTAAAGCCGTGACTGCGTGTCTTTGTACTTCCCTTCCATCGAGCCATATTGGACCTCGAAGAAAATGTGCTCGCTGTCCGGGGCCCAGTGCAGGTCCTGCTCTTCTGCCTGATTGTGCGTGACCCGTCGCGGCGGACGCGTGGCGCTGGCGTCAGCCAGGTCGACAACGTAAATCTCATACTCGTCTATCTTTTCTTCGCGCTCCGAAACCGATTCGGTCACGAAAGCAAGCCTGCGCCCATCCGGAGAAGCTTCCAGTTCATGGACGCGCCAGGGCGTGCCGCCCAGACAGCGCGAACCGGGGGTTGCGTCCGACTCATCCTCGGAGTCTTCCTCGGCTTTGCTTCCCTCCGCCACCCGCCGGGCAACGGCATCCGCGACATCCGTACTGAAAATCATGTCGCCGCGTTCGGCGGCACGATACTGCAAAACATCCTTCCACTCTTTCTGGTACGCATCCTTCTGCGCCTTGGTCCAGGGAGTGCGGGTCGCAAAGTACAGTGTGCGAGAGTCGGGAGACCAGCAAAACGAATGCACTTCCTCCTCGCCATGAGTCACCGGAAACGCTTCGCCACCGCCGAGCGGGAGAAGATAGAGCTGCGCCACCGCCTCCCCTTTGGAGTCCTCTTTGGAGTCGTCGCTCCCACCGCCTTTAGGCGTCTTGCGTTCCGAGAGAAACGCGATCCAGCGCCCATCGGGAGACCACTCCGGCTTGGTATTGTCGCCAGCTTGCGTAAGCTGCATCAGTGATCCGCCGCCGCGCCCATCGTCGCGGTAGAGCCACAAGTCCCGCCGAAAGCTGCTCTTCTCCCAATCCGCCCGCTCAGTGTTGATGACAACTGCATTTCCATCCGGCGAGATCGCAACGGAGAGAATGTCAACGTAGTTGAAAAAGTCGTCAAGCGTGAGCTTGGGCTTATCCGCAGCGTGAGCAAGATTAAGAGCGAATATAACCAGAAAAGAGACGAACAGGAGCCTTCTATTTGTCATGGGCCGAAACAGAGGTATATCGCGAGCACACGGAGCTTGTAAACCCGAATCGCAGGCCGTACCGCAAATCACATGACAAGCTGCCAAACAAAGCCGACGCCAACATCACGGTGCGGGTTCGGCGTTCTTCAAGGCATCGTCAAGTCCCTGATTGCTCCGAGACGCGGTGCCTTCGACGATGCGCCAGCCGTCGTCGTACCGGCGGAAGCCCACCGTGGATTTGTACTGCACCCCGCCCGCATAGAGCGCGGCGCCCACTTCATTCAGCGGAACCCACTTCCACAGGAAGTCCACATCGGCGGCGTTGCCGCTCTTGCTGATCCCGGCGATTCCCGTCAATTGCCGCCGCGCCACGGGCACGCTGACGTATCGCGCATCGGCCGCACCGCTCGGGATCAGGTCGTGAAAAGTCTCGACGCCGATCGGAGTCAGCGCCACTTCCCAGCACGGCGGAGGCGTAACGTCCGCCGGGCATGGGCTGATCGCGCCCGTGATCCAGCCACGCCGCTGTAATACCAGATACTCGGGCGCAATGTAATCCTTGTCTGAAATCACTCCGGTCCGCAGCCAGAACTGCTGCGTGCTCTTGTACGTTTCCGAGCTGGCAATCAGATCCGAAGCCAGCCGCCGCGTAAGAAAGTCGCGAGGCGAGCAACCGGTTAACAAGAGCAATCCCACGCCGACCGCGATTCGCAGTTTCTCCATGAAGTTTGGTTTGAGCCTGGTTATTTAACCTAGTCCAGGATTGTAACCAAACGCGAGCCACGCCGCGGCAAGAAAGGACGATCCGTAATCTGCCCTTCGAATCTCGTCGCCCAGCGTCCCGGAACTGCGGCCTTGCAGGATGGACAACGTCCATCCGGAGTCAGCCGGTAGTCCTCGACGAAGTAGCTGCGCCGCCGAATCAGCGTATCGCCGCAGTGATGGCATCTTGTGTCTTCCTGATCTCCCACCATGCCTGGCAAATTTCCGGCATACACATAGCGCAGGCCAGCCTGCTTGCCGATTGCGGCGGCGCGCAGCAGATCCTTCGGCCGCGTGTTGTCCGGATCTTCCATCTTGTAATCTTTATGAAACGCGGTCACATGCCATGGAATCTCGGGCGAGACGCTCGCCAGAAACTCCGTTAATCCGCGCAATTCGGGTTCAGAATCGTTGAAACCGGGGATTAGCAGCGTAACAATCTCCAGCCAGACGCCCATCTCGTACAGGCTCCGAATGGTGTCGAGAATGGGCCCGATGCGTCCACCCAGTTCGTGATAGTGGCGATCGTCGAAACTCTTCAGATCCACCTTATACAGATCGATCCACGGACGCAGATATTCCAGCACTTGCGGCGTGCCGTTGCCGTTCGAAACAAATCCTGTGATCAAGCCCGCAGCCCGAGCCTCTTTGAACACGGCAACCGCCCACTCGCTGGTGATCAGTGGCTCGTTGTAGGTGCTGACCAGAACCTTCGCGCCTTGCCGAAGCGCGTCCTGCACCAGCGCTTCCGGCGACGCCTCGAGCGGCGGCGAAACCGCATTGGGATCGCGCAACGCCTGCGACGTCACCCAGTTCTGGCAGTAGCCGCAATGCAGATCGCACCCGAGCATTCCGAAGCTGTAAGCCAGCGCGCCTGGATAAGCATGAAAGAACGGCTTCTTCTCGATGGGATCGCACTGCACGCCGCCGACGTAGCCCCAGGGCACATACAGCGTGCCGCCGCGGTTGTAGCGCACCTTGCAGACGCCCGGCTGCCCCTCCGGGATCGGACAGCAATGCCCGCACGCATAACAACGCACCCGGTTGCGATCAAGCTTCTCGTAAAGCTCGCCCTCGCGCACTTGCTCATAAACGATATCGCGAAGCGTAGCCACCGGGAGAGCCTCTAGCTCACATTCTAAACCCCGACCTCATCATTTCGCGCTTTAGGAGGGGGGTTCTTTGCTGCGTTCGTCGATGCCGGCGAACTCGAGGACGGTGCGGAGGTCGCGCCAGTTGCCTGCCATTGCGCCGGGGATCGCGGCTTCCGCTTGTTTGATCAGCTCGTATTCTTCCGAGTCCTCGAGGTTGCCCGAGGATGGATCGGTCTTTCGCTCCTTCGGAGCTGGATCGTTTTCGGCTTTCGTCCCACGGCTTGCGCCGTGGGCTGCATTCTTTTGCCGCTGCGCGGCTGCTTCTGCGGTTGCGCTTGCGTCGGATTCGTTCTGCGGCGATACGAGCAGCTCGGCTGGCGCTTCGCGCTGCGCGACGGCGTTGGTTTCGGCCTCGCGGACCGGAGTGTCCGCGCTACACCGGCTTTGGTGCTTTGTGTCGTCCTCGCGGGCGGGGGCGCCCGCGCCACACTGGCTTATTGGGGGGCCGTATTCGGGGTGTTCGATCAGGTATTGGCGGGCATAGTCGGGGACTTCGCGGACCATGGGCTGCTCGTGGGAACGGTAGTGGACTTCGTCGAAGCGCACGTTCTTGGCATTTCTCGCGGCGATGCGCAGGGCTTGAATGATCAGCCGGGCGCGGGTTGCGTCGAGCGTGCCTTTCAACAGGCCATCGACTACGTACATGATCGAAAGCTGGATGGACTCGCAGTCTTCGAGCAGGGCCATGGAGTGGAGTTGCATGTCGACGCGCTGTTGCACGCCTTTGATGACGCGGGTGTGGAAGTAACAGAAGAACTCGCGGCGCAGGGCGGGCGATCCGCAGCGCTGGCCGGTGACTTTGATGTGGGTGCAATTACGAACGTTGGGATGAGGGGGCAAGGGTTTGTGCATGAACTACTCCTGAAAAAAATCGCGTGATCCGCCTAAATCTATGAATCGATTGGGGCGAGGTTGAGGGGTACCCGCCAGATCTATGAAAAGAAAGGGGTTGCGGGTAAAATCTTG
>Ga0210384_10001452_pt1 | contig 32222 bp, 28 predicted proteins | sample IncBWH2MmetaG_FD_160574 | JGI IMG/M metagenome (GOLD analysis project Ga0210384, IMG submission 160574) | Forest soil microbial communities from Barre Woods Harvard Forest LTER site, Petersham, Massachusetts, United States - Inc-BW-H-2-M | ecosystem: Environmental > Terrestrial > Soil >...
CGGTGAAATCAAGAGCCGGCTGCTGGCCTTGAATGTGCACGACGCGGTGATGACGCTGGTGGAAGGCGGCTGCGATTTGCTGTTGTGCTACCACCATCCGCGCCAGCCTTTGCTGCTCGATGCCAGTCAGTACGACATGATCACGATGGGCCATGAAGCGCTGCGCGCCTACACGCGCTGCGACAGGGCCGGCGCGCCGGATTTTGTGTTGCCGGGCACTGAAAAATCTCCGCTGCCTTTCCTGGCCTATGCGAACAATGCGTATCTGGGGCGCATGGTGGACCTGATCCTGAATGACGCGCGGATTCCTCTGCACTTCCACAAATGCTATGAAACCGATATGGCGGAGGGCCTGAAGATGATGGCGCTGGAAGGCCGCGGCGTCGTGTTCTTGCCGGAGTCATCGGTGACGCGCGAGCTCAAGCAAAAACAATTGGCGCGTGCCGACGGCGGCGTCAAGGAGTGGGAAGTCGAGATGGAAATCCGGCTGTACCGCGAGCGTCCGTCGGTGCAGCGCCCAGGCAAGCTGATCGTGTCGCGGCTATGGGAATACCTGGAGCAAATAAACGGCGCGGCATCAGCCCCTGAGCTGCCGTCGCGTAAAGTGAAACGCAATAAGAGCGCCTGAAAATTGTTTTTCCCTCCGCGATTAATAGGGAAAAGAAGTTTTCAAAGGTTATGTTTTTATTGCATAGATACATGCAAACAAAGCATTAGCGACAAAGTTCGGTGTTGACCTACTATGCGTCAGCTAACCGGTAATTCGCTGTTTAAGCTATTTTTGCATGCATCTTTTGGGGCGCTGAGCAGACTAGTTGCGGATCGAGGAGGGTGAGATCGGGTCGAGGACGCGCACTGCAATTTTGTCAAAAAGTAGTCACAAATGCCGCGACCCGGCCAGCTCAATCTGATCGTCGCGGCACTTCTCAGGGCTCCGTTAACTGAAATGAGAAGGAGGCCATACCATGTCCACCCAACACCAGATACCATCTTATCTTACCCCGCATGAGGTCGGTCCTTGGGCAGTTTACCTGGAACAAATCGATCGCGTTACGCCCTACCTGGGATCGTTGTCGCGCTGGGTAGAAACCCTGAAACGTCCGAAGCGGATCTTGGTAGTCGACGTGCCTATCGAGCGCGATGACGGCAGCATTGCCCATTTTGAGGGCTACCGCGTGCAGCACAATACCTCACGTGGTCCCGGCAAGGGCGGTGTGCGCTTTCACCAGGACGTCACGCTGTCGGAAGTGATGGCCCTGTCCGCCTGGATGACGATCAAGAACTCGGCCGTCAATGTTCCTTACGGCGGCGCCAAGGGCGGTATCCGCGTCGATCCAAAAACGCTGTCGCGCGGCGAGCTGATGCGCATGACGCGCCGCTACACTAGCGAGATCGGCATCATCATCGGACCGGACAAGGATATTCCGGCTCCCGACGTGAATACCAATGAACAGACCATGGCCTGGATGATGGACACCTATTCGATGAACGAAGGCCGCACTGCGACCGGCGTCGTCACCGGCAAGCCTATTTCGCTGGGCGGCAGCCTGGGCCGTCGCGAAGCGACCGGCCGCGGCGTGTATGTCGTCGGCTGCGAGGCCGCTGCCAAGCGCGGCCTGCGTATTGAGGGCGCCAGGATCGCGGTGCAGGGCTTCGGTAACGTGGGCGGTATCGCGGCGCGCCTGTTCGCCGAGGCGGGCGCCAAAGTGGTGGCGGTGCAGGATCATGTGACTTCGGTCTACCACCCTAACGGACTGGACGTCAACCAGTTGCTGGCGCACGTGGCGGAAAACGGCAGCGTTGCCGGATTTTCCGGCTCTGAAGCGACCCTGGTCGGCGACGATTTCTGGGGTGTGGACTGCGATATCCTGATTCCTGCGGCTCTGGAACAACAGATCACTGAAAAAAATGCGCACAAAATTCGCGCAAGCATCATCCTGGAAGGTGCAAACGGACCGACCACGCCAATGGCGGATGATATCCTGCGAGACAGGGGCGTGCTGGTGGTGCCCGACGTGATCGCCAATGCCGGCGGCGTGACCGTCAGTTATTTTGAATGGGTGCAGGATTTCTCCAGCTATTTCTGGACCGAGGATGAAATCAATCTGCGCCTGACCCGCATCATGAAGGAAGCCTTCAACGCGGTATGGCATATCACCGAAGAGAAGAAAGTATCTTTGCGTACGGCGGCATTTATCGTAGGCTGCTCGCGTGTATTGCAAGCGCGCGAAGTGCGCGGCCTATACCCTTAACGGGGATAGCGCCGATCAGGGTCCGCAGGCCGGCCCCTGATTGGCCGTGCATTAAGCAACCACCCGCTGCCTGGCTCCTGGTGGTTGTTTTCGATGGTGGCTCGGTTCTTGCAAGTGTTCGTAGAGACATGCGAGAGCGGACAAGGCCCGAAGAATCTTTTGCAAAGGGCGGTAATTCCAGCAATGTTATGCTTAGATCGCTAGTATGATGGGCCGCTAGCTGACCACCAGACCGGGAGACAAGATGAAGGAATTGCAATGGATGCTTAACGCAAGCGTATTCTGCTTGCTGGGCATAAGCACGACACTGTCGTATTCCGCCGACACCCTGGCACACATCAAGAGCACCCAGAGCATCACGATTGCCCATAGAGAGAAGTCGTTGCCGTTTTCCTACCTGTCGGAGAACCAGAAGCCTGTCGGCTACGCGGTCGATATCTGCCTGAAGATAGTCGACGCTGTCAAAAAAGAATTGAAACTTCCGCAGCTCAATGTCAACTACCTGTTGGTCAATCCTTCCACGCGCATGTCGGCGATCGTTGACGGCAAGGCCGACATCGAATGCGGGTCCACTACCAACAATGCCGAAAGGCGCAAGCAGGTCGCTTTTACGATTCCGTATTTTTTTGCCACCGCGCGCATGCTGGTGCGCACCGACTCGGGCATCAAGAACTGGACTGACCTGAAAGACAAGAAAGTAGTCACCACCAAGGGCACCACCAGCGTAAAGTTATTGAACGACCGCGATAAGGTCAGGGCGCTGGATTTGAAACTGCTGGAAGCCAATGATCACGACGCATCTTTCCGCATGGTGGAAAGTTTTTCCGCGGATGCTTTCGTCATGGACGATGTCTTGCTATACGGTTTGCGCGCAAACACCAAGGATCCGGGCAAATTTGCAATTGTCGGAGATGGCTTGTCTACCGAACCGTATGCATTGATGGTGCGCAAGGATGATTCCGCATTCAAGGCGCTGGCGGACAAGGAAATTGCCAGGATGATGAACGATGGAGAATTCATCAAGCTGTACGATAAATGGTTCAGGAGTCCGATATCGCCAAACGGAGCAAACCTGAACATGCCTATGGGATTTTTGTTGCGCGACACGGTACGTTTTCCGTCCGACAAGGTCGCCGACTGAGCCTGCCCCAACCGTGTTTTTGTAGTCGTTTTGATAGGTAAATGCCTGATTTTAAGAAGTTTTATACGTAGTATTACGTATCAAATAAGCAAAAAAAATAGTTTCAGGCTTGGATGTTTTGGTAAACTTGGGGGAATTCCCTTTTTGGGTTTAATTTTTGGAGATTGTATGAAATTATCGAAAGTATTGGCCGTTCTGATCGGCGCAGGCGTCATCGCAGGTGCAGCGCAGGCGCAAGAAACCGGCACGCTGAAAAAGATCAAGGACACAGGTACGATCACACTGGGTGTGCGCGATTCGTCGATCCCTTTTTCTTATCTCGATGATAAGCAATCGTATCAAGGCTATTCCATCGACCTGTGCCTGAAGATCGTTACTGCTGTCCAAAAACAACTGGGCCTGTCCAGCTTGAAAGTAGTGATGAATCCGGTCACGTCGGCAACCCGCATCCCGCTGATGGCGAACGGCACCGTGGACCTGGAGTGCGGCTCCACCACCAATAACATGGAGCGTCAAAAACAGGTATCGTTTGCGCCAACCACTTTCGTGACAGCCAATCGTATCCTGGCGAAAAAATCTTCCAACATCAAGGCCCTGGCAGACCTGAAGGGCAAGACCGTCGTTTCCACATCAGGCACTTCCAACCTGAAGCAACTGACTACATTGAACGCGGAGCAAAACCTGGGCATCAATATCATGCCGGCGAAAGATCATGCCGAAGCTTTCCTGATGGTTGAAACCGGCCGTGCCGCGGCGTTTGTGATGGACGATATCCTGCTGGCTTCGCTGGCAGCAAACTCCAAAAATCCGGCTGAATACGAAATCAGCAAAGAAGCGCTGTCTGTCGAGCCATACGGCATCATGCTGCGCAAAGATGATCCTGCGTTCAAGAAAGCGGTTGATACCGCCATTAGCAATGTACTGACTTCCGGCGACATTAACCGCATTTACCACAAGTGGTTCCTGCAGCCTATCCCTCCAAAAGGCATTTCCCTGAACTGGCCTATTTCCGACCAGCTCAAGGCAGTGATCGCCAAACCTACCGACTCCGGCGAACCTGCAGCGTATGCAGTCGTTCCTGAAGCGCAAAAAGCTGTACTGAAGAAAAAGAAATAAATCCTTGATGGATGCAAAAACGGGGGGCTGCTTGCCTCCCGTTTTGTTTTATGAATATAAATTTGCTGCGATGCACAATGCGCGTAACACCACAGCGCTATTTGTCTGCAATATAGTTGCTGAAAGTCGCCCGACCGGGCCCGGAGCGGCAAGACTAAAAATACCAGCCCGACGGTAAGTTCGCTGCCGATGCGGGACTGGTTAAGGAGAGGGAAGTTATGAATTACCATTGGAATTGGCAGATTTTTTGGGACAGTTCGCCCGATGGCGGCGGCACTTATTTGGATACCCTGATCTCGGGCCTGTACTGGACCCTGGCGACTGCAGGCTTGGCCTGGGTGATGGCGCTGGTCCTCGGCGCTATCATCGGCACCGTGCGTACGGCGCCGAACAAGTGGGGCGTGCGCTTGTGCAATGCCTACATAGAGTTGTTCCGCAATATACCGCTGATCGTGCAGATGTTTTTGTGGTACTACGTGCTGCCCGAGTTGCTGCCCGTCGCCATGGGCGACTGGTTGAAGTCCGCGCCGAATATTTCGTTCATTACCGCGGTCCTGAGCCTGGGATTCTTTACCTCTGCCCGTATTGCGGTACAGGTGTCCACCGGTATCAATGCGATACCGCGCGGTCAAAAATTGGCCGGAACTGCGCTGGGCCTGACCTTGCCGCAAACCTATCGCTATGTACTGTTGCCCATGGCTTTCCGCATCATCATCCCGTCCCTGACCAATGAAGTGGCCGCCATCATCAAAAATAGCTCGGTAGCATTAAGCATAGGCTTGCTGGAGTTGATGGCGCGTGCGCGTTCAATGCAGGAGTTTTCCTTCCAGGTGTTCGAGGCATTTACCGCGGCGACGGTGATCTACCTGCTGGTGTCGGCCGTGGCGATCCTGCTGTCGCACCTGCTGGAGAAAAAGACCGCCGTTCCCGGATTCATCACCTCCGGCACTGCCAATACGGGAGGACATTGATCATGTTTGCGAATTTCGATTTTGATGTCATCCAGAGGACCTGGTATTACCTGTTTACGACCGGCCTGACTTTCACCATCAAGCTGACGCTGATCTCCATGGCAGGCGGTATCGTGCTTGGCACGCTGCTGGCAATGATGCGCCTGTCCAGCCACAAGTACATTTCCTTTTTTGCCACCACGTATGTGAACCTGATGCGTTCGGTGCCCTTGCTGCTGGTGATTTTCTGGTTCTACTTCCTGGTGCCGTATATCGGCGCCTGGGTTGTCGGCGCGAACGAGCCGATACAGGTCGGTGCGCTGATGTCTTCGCTGGTCACTTTCATCATGTTCGAGGCGGCCTACTATTGCGAGATCATGCGTTCAGGCATTCAATCGATCCCGCGCGGCCAGGTCTCGGCTGGTTATGCGCTGGGCATGAATTACTGGCAGACCATGTGGAATATTGTATTGCCGCAGGCTTTCCGCAACATGATACCGGTGCTGCTGACGCAAACCATCGTGCTGTTCCAGGACGTTTCGCTGGTGTCGGTACTGTCGATCACCGATTTCTTCGGCGCCGCAAGCAAGATCGCGCAGCGTGACAACCGCTTGGTTGAAATGTATCTATTTGTCGCCGTGGTGTATTTCATCCTGTGCTTCAGCTTGTCCGCACTGGTGAAAAAATTACAGCAAAGAGTAGCGATTATTCGCTGATGAATCCGCGAGGCTTGCGGTGCGCAATTGGCGACCGCAAGCGTGCAGCCATATAAAAAGTATTCTGGAGAATTACATGATCAAACTTAATAATGTCAGCAAATGGTACGGCCAGTTTCAAGTCCTGACAGATTGCAGCACACAGGTCTCCAAAGGCGAAGTGGTGGTGGTCTGCGGTCCCTCCGGCTCCGGCAAGTCGACCCTGATCAAAACGGTCAACGGCCTGGAGCCTTTCCAGAAGGGCGACATTACGGTGGACGGCATTTCCGTCGGCGACCCCAAGACCAACTTGTCCAAATTGCGCGCGCGCATAGGCATGGTGTTCCAGAACTTCGAACTATTCCCGCATTTGTCGATACGCCAGAACCTGACCATAGGCCAGGTCAAGGTATTGGGGCGCAGCGAAGAGGAGGCGGCCGAAAGGGGTTTGAAGTACCTGGACCGCGTCGGCCTGATTGCGCAAAAAGACAAATTCCCGGGGCAGTTGTCCGGCGGCCAGCAACAACGGGTTGCCATTGCCCGCGCGCTGTCGATGGATCCGATTGCGATGTTGTTCGATGAACCGACTTCGGCGCTGGATCCGGAAATGATCAACGAGGTGCTGGATGTCATGGTCGGCCTCGCGCAAGAAGGCATGACGATGATGGTAGTGACGCATGAAATGGGGTTTGCGAAAAAAGTGGCGAACCGCATCGTCTTCATGGACAAAGGCCTCGTCGTTGAAGACTGCGCCAAGGATGAGTTCTTTAACGCCACCCGTTCAGAGCGCGCGAAAGACTTCCTGGCCAAGATCATTCATTAATTGCCAGGAAGTTTCCAAAAAGACTCTCGCCGCCCGCCAGGCCACGAGAGTTTTTTTATGCAATATTGGCAAACACTTAACTGCTCTTTGCCGCCAAGCTGGAATTCGCGCCTTTTGCGCCAGTAAAGGTAAAATGTCGGCTATTCGTAGAGAGAGCTGCCATGACCGATACCGCCATACAAGAACTTACCATTACCCGCCCGGATGACTGGCACCTGCATGTGCGCGACGGCGCCGCGCTGGCCAGCGTACTGCCGCATACCGCCGCGCAATTTGCCCGCGCCATCATCATGCCCAACCTGAAGCCGCCGGTGACCATGACCGAGCAGGCGGCTGCGTACCGGCAGCGCATCCTGGCGGCGTTGCCGCAAGGATCGACGTTCGAGCCCTTGATGACCCTGTACCTGACCGACAATACGCCGCCCGAAGAGATACGTCGCGCCAAGGCCAGCGGTTTTGTGCATGCGGTAAAGCTGTATCCGGCCGGCGCCACCACCAATTCCGATGCCGGCGTGACGGACCTGAGCAAATGCTACAAGACGCTGGAAGCGATGCAGGAAGTAGGCATGCCCTTCCTGGTGCACGGCGAAGTGACCGATGCGGCGATCGACATCTTTGATCGCGAGGCCGTATTCATCGACAAGGTCATGCTGCCGTTGCGCCGCGATATGCCGGAACTGAAAGTTGTGTTCGAACACATCACCACCAGCGATGCGGCGCAATATGTGGCGCAGGCGGAAGGCCCGATCGCGGCGACGATCACCGCGCATCACCTGCTGTACAACCGCAATGAAATTTTCAAGGGCGGCATACGTCCCCACTACTACTGCCTGCCGGTACTGAAGCGCGAAACGCACAGGCAGGCCTTGGTCAAGGCAGCGATTTCGGACAGTACGAAGTTCTTCCTCGGCACCGATTCCGCGCCGCATCCCAAGGGTTTGAAGGAACACGCCTGCGGTTGCGCCGGCTGCTACACTGCCTTGCATGCGATGGAGTTATACGCCCAGGCATTTGACCAGGCCGGCGCGCTGCACAAGCTGGAAGCCTTTGCCAGCCTGAACGGTCCGGCGTTTTACGGTCTGCCGCGCAATTCAGGCACCGTCACGCTGAAGCGCGAAACCTGGACCTTGCCGGCGGAATTGCCGCTGGCGGATGCGACCATCGTGCCTTTGAACGGCGGTGAAAGCATTCATTGGAAACTCATTTCCAGCCAGGCTTGACGCATGCCGCCAGTACCGGAGCCGGCGTGTTCTTTGAAAATGTAGCCTGGTCGCGCGCCTGGTATGCGTCGGTTTTGCCGCTGGCGTCCCGGGTGGTTGCGGCTGGCGACTGGCGCCGGCAAATCAACGCCGAAGCCGGCAGCTTGCAATTGATGAATCACAGGCAGCAGGCAATCCGTTTTGTCGCGCAAGACGAACTGCCTGATGGCATGGCCTACGAGGCTTTCATCAGCGAGACCGGCCGGGTGCCCACGCGGGACAACCTGCATGATTTTTTCAACGCTCTGGTATGGCTGAATTTTCCGCAGATTAAGACGCAGTTAAATGCGTTGCAGTCCGCGCAGATTGCCAGCCTGGGCATAGGCAAATCGCGCGGCGCGGCGCGTGACGCGGCGACAATATTTGATGAAAACGCCGCCCTGCTGGTGGTGCAGGATAGCGACGAGGGCGCGCAGCTGATACAGGCTTTGCACAATCACCAGTGGCGGCACGCCTTCATGGACAAGCGTTACCTGTTTGGCGTGCAATGCGAGGTCTGGTCTTTCGGCCACGCACTGATGGAAAAACTGGTGCAGCCGTATAAGGCGATCACTGCCCATGCCTGGGTCGTCAAAGTCGGGCGCGATTATTTTGGCCTTGAGGCAGACGCCAGGCGGGCGGCGCTGGATCAACTGGTGGCGCGGCAATTGGCGACACACACATTGACGACGGCTGATTACACGCCATTACCGGTGCTGGGCGTGCCCGGCTGGTGGCCGCAGCAGGATGAGGCTTTCTACGCGGATAGCCAGGTGTTCAGGGCCAAGAGGCAAAGTCCCAAGTAGGGCATCCACATACCGGAGACTGGACAATGTTTGCACAAAAAATAACTGATCGGCATGAGCTCAGACTTTTCGAGTCAGATCATGCGGTAGAATTATTTGCTTTAGTCGATACCAACCGTTGCTACTTACGTGCATGGCTGCCCTGGGTCGATTCCTCGAAAAGCGTAAACGATACGAGCGAGTTCATTGCCGGCAGTTTGCACAACTTTGCCGATCTAGAGGGCCTGGCGGCAGGAATCTGGGTAGCCGATAAACTGGCAGGCAGCATCGGCGTGCACGACATCGATTTCCATAACCGATCGGCACAGCTAGGTTACTGGCTCGCCGAGCCTTTGCAAGGCCGCGGGATAGTCACCGACTCTTGCAGGGCAATGATCCGCTATCTTTTTGTAGAACGGGATTTAAATAAGATCGTCATACGCTGCGCGTCCGACAACGCCCGCAGCAGGGCCATTCCGGAAAGTCTGGGTTTCCAGCATGAAGGCAGGTGCAGGGATGCGGCCCGGCTGCACGATCAATTGATTGACCTGGAAATTTATAGCCTGCTCAGGCGGGAATGGGCCTCCCGAGCGGGGAACTGAGTCCCGGGATAAAAAGATTGCCTGAACATAGGCGTAGTTTCCTTATGGCATAATTCGTCTTTTGCGAATATCTCGCCGCCATAATCGCGGTTCTGCATGCTGAGATTTTCGCGCTGATCTGCACGTCCGTTGAGATGTGCTCTAGACGACAATAAGGAACTTTGATGTTAGGCATGGTTTTTACCGAGTTTGTCGAAATGGTCGAAGACCGTTTCTCGCCGGCGATCGCCGACAGCGTGATCGAATCGGCACGGCTGCCGCACGGCGGCGCCTATACGGCAGTCGGCTATTACTCGCACGAGGAAATCGTCGCGCTGGTGGTTGGGTTATCGGCGCAGACCGGCATCCCGGTGTCCGATCTGGTCACAGCCTTCGGCCAGCATTTGCTGAAACGCTTTAGCGAAATGTATCCGCAAATGTTTGTCAGCCACACCAGCCTGTTTCCGTTTCTGGGCAGCATAGATGCAGAGATCCACCGCGAGGTACGCAAGCTGTATCCGCAGGCGCAACTGCCGCGCTTCACCGTTCTGGAAAGCGGCGAGCGCGCGATGCGCATGGCGTATGAATCGCCACGCTCGATGGAGGCGCTGGCGGTCGGCCTCATTTTGGGGGCGGCAGAGCATTTCGGCGAGCAAGTCAAGGTCAGCCATGAGCCGGGAGCGGTGGACGGCCGTCCGGCGACCGTGTTTCACATTGAGAAAAATGCATGAACCTGTTGCCGCTGCAGCCGGGGCAAGGACAGGCGCCGCCGGCTGACGGCGACGCAGGATTGTTCGAGCGCCGCATCACGCGCGAGCGAGCGGCCCGCAAATCCGCCGAGGCGCTGCTGAACAGCAAGAGCCTGGAACTGTACTACGCGCTGCAACAGGCGTCGGAAGCGCAGCGGCAGCTCGAACTCGCGTTGTGGGCGAGCGGCGAATCGATTTGGGAATGGAACGCCGAGAACAGCAGCATCACCATCCGCACATTCACTACCGCCGACGGCGAACCGAAGACGACCACGCTTAGCTTCGATGCCTGCATCACCCACCTCAAGCCGGAAGACGCCGAACAGGCGGTCCTGACCTGGCGCATGCACCTGATGGGCAGCACCGACGCCATCGACATGTCGGTGCGCGTGCGGTCGGCGCAGAACTGGCGCTGGATCCGCGTTCGCGGGCAGGCGGTGCTGCGCGATGCGCAGGGCTGGGCGCAGCGCACGGTCGGCACGGTGAAGGACGTGACCCAGCACCGCGAGGCGGAAGAATCGCTGCGCCTGATGGCGTCGGCATTTGCCAGCTCGCGCGATGCGATGGTGGTGTTGACCGAGCAGTGGCAGATCATCGAAGCCAACGGCGCTTTTACCGAGTTGAGCGGCACCCGCGCACAGCAGTTGATGGGCGAATCCCTGCAACGCTTCGTCGACCTGCCGGCCAGCATGCTGCAGCGCTTGCAGCAATCCGGGCATTTCCGTGCCGAGGGCATGCTGCAGGCGGCGACCGGCAAGACCATCCCGACCGAAATCGGGATCAGCCGTTTTGCCGCCTCCGAGGGCAGTGCCCCGTACCTGATCGCCACCTTGCGCGATATCACCGAACGCAGGCAGGCGGCACAGGCGCTGGAGCAAATGGCAAAGCGGGATGCGCTGACCCAGCTTCCCAATCGCAACGCATTGCAGGAAACACTGGATGAGCTGCTGCTCGGCATCAGCGAAGACCAGCCGGCGGCGATCCTGTTCATCGACCTGGACGGTTTCAAGTCGGTCAATGACTCGCTCGGCCACGAGGCGGGCGATGAGCTGCTCAAAGTAGCCGCCAACCGCGCGCTGGCGCTGCTGGCGCCGGGCGACCAGCTGACGCGCTGGGGCGGCGATGAATTTGTCGCCGTGCTGACGCAGGGAGCCTCAATCGATCGTGTTGACGAATTTGCCGCGCGGCTGCTGGACCAGATGCGCATTCCGCTCGATGTCGGCGGCCATCAGGTCAGCGTCAGCGCCAGCATCGGCATCGCACTGGCGCCGAGAGACGGTGATGACGCCGGCACTCTGCTGCGCCGCGCCGATTCGGCCATGTATGCCGCCAAGAACGCCGGCCGCGACCGCAGCGAACACTACCGCCCGGAACTGGATAACGATGCGTTGCGCCGCATCACGCTGACCAGCTTGCTGCGACAAGCGGTGGACCGCAAGCAGCTGAGTTTTGTCGCGCAACCCAAGGTGCGTGCCGACGGCCGCATCGTCGGCTGCGAGTTGCTGGTGCGCTGGACCACGCAGGAATTCGGCCCGGTATCGCCCGCCGCGTTCATTCCGCTGGCAGAGGAAATCGGCGTGATCCTGGCCATCGGGCATCAGGCCATCCGCGAAGCGGCGCAACTGGCGCGGCGCTTGAAGGACGGCGGCGTAGCGACCACGGTGGCGGTCAACCTGTCGCCGCTGCAGGCGCGCGATCCAGACCTGGAGGCGGTACTGCTGTCGGCCTGTCACGAGGCCCAGGTCCATCCCGGCCGCATCCAGTTGGAATTGACGGAATCGGCATTCCTGGATAACAAGAAAGCCATCTTCGAGTTGCTGCACAAACTGAAAGCACGCGGCTTCACGCTCGCGCTGGACGATTTCGGCACCGGCTATTCCTCGCTCGGTTACCTGCGCGACCTGCCTTTCGATGTTATCAAGATCGATCGCGCCTTCCTGCGCAATATCGATCTCGACCAGCGCTCTGCGCAATTGCTGGCAGGCATCGTCGACCTGTGCGCGGCGCTCGGCATGGGAACCGTGGCCGAAGGCGTAGAGACCGCGAGCCAGCTCGCCGTGCTGAGCCGGCTCGGCATCGGCGAATATCAGGGCTTTTACTTCCACCGGCCGATGTCGCAGGACGAGTTTGTGTTGCTGGCGACAGGTCGCACCAGTCGATCTCTACACTTGGCGGAGGCCACTTGATCGCGACGGAGCTGACGGCGGACACGACGCTAGCCGGATAGGCTTCAGCAAAGCAAAAAGGGAGCGATCTGCTCCCTTTTTGCTTGACCGATCATCGATTATTGTTCGCGCACCCAGGTCTGGGTGCGGCCGAACAACGGTGCGCCTATGTAGCCGCGCACGTTTAATTTTTTATTGTTTTCAATCACGCTCAGCTTGCTGTTATACAGTTTGCCGTTGGCCGGATCCAGAATCTTGCCGCCGGTGTATTCGTCGCCGTCTTTTTTCAACCCGGACAGGATGGTCATGCCGATGATGGGCTGGTCCTTGTTGGCGCCGGAGCACTGGTCGCACTTGGGATTCTTGTCGGCGTCCGGCTCGGTGAACAGTTTTTCGATCCTGCCCTGCAGCTCGCCGCCGGTTTCGGTGATGCGTATCAGCGCCTTGGGTTTGTTGGTTTTATCATCGATACTCTTCCACAGTCCTACCGGCGAAGTCGATACGGCGTCTTCCGCATGTGCAACGTAGGCGCACAACAGCAAAGCGAGTAAAGCAAATTTTTTCATGGTGTCTCCATCTTTATTGTGATTCCAAAACGATTGTACGCGGCACAAACTGGTGCCGCGTACACATTTTTTAGAGCATCTACTTTAGAAGGGTATAAAAAAATTACGCCTTTGGCAATTTGGCAAATTGCTCGCGCAATTTTTCCAGGGTTGCCGAGAAGCTCGCCATCCGCTCTTTTTCCTGCGTCACTACTTGCGCAGGAGCGCGCGCCACAAAGCTTTCATTGCCCAGCTTGGCTTGCGCCTTGGCAATTTCAGCATCCAGGCGGGTAATTTCCTTGCCCAGGCGTTCACGTTCGGCCACGACGTCGATTTCCACTTTCAGCATCAGCTTGGCTTCGCCGACGACGGAAACCGGCGCCGGCGATTCCGGCAACGCGTCCAATACCTGTACTTCGGACAATTTCGCCAGCGCTTGCAGATACGGCGCGAAAGCCTGCATCCTGAGTTTGTCGTCCGCATTGGCAGCCTGCAATAGCAGCGGTACGCGCACTGCCGGCGACAACTGCATTTCGCCGCGCAAATTGCGGCAGGCGTCGGTCATTGCCTTCAGCGCCGACATCCAGCCTTCCGCCTTTTCATCGATCTTTTCCGGCTGCGAAATCGGATAAGCCTGGCGCATGATGGAGTCGCCCGCTGGCTCCAGCTTGCGGCCGGCCAGCGGCGCTACGGTTTGCCACAAGGCTTCCGTGATGAACGGGAGTACCGGATGGGCCAGGCGCAGCGTGGTTTCCAGCACGCGCAACAGGGTGCGGCGGGTTGCGCGCTGTTGCGCCTCGCTGCCGTGCTGGATTTGCACCTTGGCGACTTCCAGATACCAGTCGCAGTATTCATCCCATACAAATTTGTAGATGCCGGAAGCGATATTGTCGAAGCGGTAGTCGGTAAAGCCTTTTTCCACTTCGGCCTCGGTGCGCTGCAGGGTCGAGACTATCCAGCGATCCGCCTGCGAGAAATCCAGGTAGGTGCCGGCCGCGCATTCTTCCGCAGTGTGCTCTTCCAGTCCGCAATCCTTGCCTTCGGTATTCATCAACACGAAGCGGGTCGCGTTCCACAGCTTATTGCAGAAATTGCGGTAGCCTTCGCAACGACCCAGGTCGAAGTTGATGTTGCGGCCCAGCGATGCGTAGCTGGCCATCGTGAAGCGCAGCGCGTCGGTGCCGTAAGCGGTGATGCCTTCGCCGAATTCCTTGCGCGTGGCTTTCTCTATCTTGGCTGCGTCTTTGGGGTTCATCAAGCCGGTAGTGCGCTTGACCACCAGTCCATCCACGCCGATGCCGTCTATCAGGTCGATAGGGTCCAGCGTATTGCCCTTGGACTTGGACATCTTCTGGCCGCTGGAATCGCGCACCAGGCCGTGCACATACACGGTGTTGAACGGCACCTTGCCGGTGAAGTGCGTGGTCATCATGACCATGCGCGCGACCCAGAAGAAGATGATGTCGAAGCCGGTCACCAGTACCGAGGATGGCATGAACATGTTCAGGTCCGGCGTTTGTTCCGGCCAGCCCAGCGTGGAGAAAGGCACCATCGCCGAAGAGAACCAGGTATCCAGCACGTCTTCATCGCGCTTCAGTTCTCCGGTATATCCCTGTGCGACCGCCTTGATTTTTGCTTCTTCTGCGCTGCGGGCGACGAACACCTGGCCGTCGTCACCGAACCAGGCCGGGATCTGGTGGCCCCACCACAGTTGACGCGAGATGCACCAGTCCTGGATATTATTGAGCCACTGGTTGTAGGTAGTGCTCCAGTTTTCCGGCACAAATTTGATTTCACCTGTGGCAACTTTTTCCAGCGCCACTTCGGCAATCGATTTACCCGGGAACAGCGTACCATCCGGCGCCGGCTTGCTCATCGCCATGAACCACTGATCGGTCAACATCGGTTCCAGCACCACGCCGGTACGGTCGCCGCGCGGCACCTGCAGCTTGTGCGGCTTGACTTGTTCCAGCAGACCGAGCGCTTCCAGGTCGGCCACGATCTGTTTGCGGGCGACGAAGCGGTCCAGTCCTTGATACTTGGCCGGCGCCTGGTCGCTGATTTTTGCGTCCAGCGTCAGGATGCTGATCTTTTCCAGGTTGTGGCGCTGGCCGATCGCATAGTCGTTGAAGTCGTGCGCTGGCGTGATCTTGACGCAGCCGGTGCCGAATTCCTTGTCGACGTATTCATCCTGGATGATGGGGATTTCCCGCTCGGACAGCGGCAGCTTCAGCATCTTGCCGACCAGGTGCGCATAACGCTCGTCGGTAGGGTCGACGGCCACCGCCACGTCGCCCAGCATGGTTTCCGGACGGGTTGTCGCAACGGTGACGTGGCCGCTGCCGTCAGCCAATGGATAATGGATGAACCACATGAAGCCGTCTTCTTCCTCAGACTGCACTTCCAGATCGGAGACGGCGGTGCCCAGGACCGGGTCCCAGTTCACCAGGCGCTTGCCGCGATAGATCAGGCCTTGCTCCACCAGGCGCACAAACACTTCGGTAACCACTTTGGAGCGCGGCGCATCCATCGTGAAATATTCACGCTGCCAGTCGGCGGACGCGCCCATGCGGCGCATCTGGCCGGTGATCGTGGAGCCGGATTTTTCTTTCCATTCCCACACTTTTTCCAGGAATTTTTCACGGCCCAGGTCATGCCGGGAAATCTTTTGCGCATCCAGCTGGCGTTCCACGACGATCTGGGTGGCGATGCCGGCGTGGTCGGTGCCGGGGATCCAGGCGGTATTGTAGCCGCGCATGCGGTAGTAGCGGGTCAGTCCATCCATGATGGTCTGGTTGAACGCGTGCCCCATGTGCAGGGTGCCGGTGACGTTCGGCGGTGGCAGCTGGATGCTGAATGACGGTTTGGCGGCATCCATGGAGGCGGTAAAGTATCCGCGCTGTTCCCATTCGTTACGCCAGTATTGCTCTATCTCGGCAGGCTCAAAAGACTTGGCTAATTCCATAATATGTCAGTGGTGGTGAATGCTAAACCGTTGATTATAAATGAGACTATGCCAGTGCATATGCTAAAAACATGTCAAAGGGAATTAAAACGGACTTCCCCTTGCTCTAAAGGAAATTTTTCCGGTATCTGGGTCCAGATATAAACACTATCCGACATTTTGTTATTGCGTACGGCCAAAAAACCTTATAATTCGACATTCCTGCCGATGTGGATATTTCACATCGCGGGAAAAATGCTAGGGGTCCTGGCAAACACACTGTGTTTGGCCGGGTGAGAAATACCCTTGAACCTGATCTGGATAATGCCAGCGAAGGGAAGCAGGACTGTGTTGCGGCCATCCGTCCGTACCAGTCGCCTCCCAAGCTGCTCACACTTGGGAGCGCTATGAACGCCAATCCGAAATTTTTATCTGCAACCGCTACGGTAGACGCCGCTGCGATTCAACCTCTTCCTAATTCACGCAAATTTTATGTGCAAGGCAGCCGGCCCGATATTCGCGTGCCGATGCGCGAGATCAGCCAGGCCGATACGCCGGCTTCTTTCGGCGCCGAAAAAAATCCGCCGATCTATGTGTACGACACTTCAGGCCCGTATACCGATCCGGATGCACACATCGACATCCGCTCCGGCCTGGCTTCGGTGCGCGGCGCCTGGATCGCCGAACGCAACGACACCGAGGAATTGCCCGGCCCGACGTCGCAGTACGGCATAGAGCGGCTGAACGACCCCAAGCTGGCGGAATTGCGCTTCAACCTGCAGCGCAAGCCGCGCCGCGCGCTGGCCGGCGAGAACGTCACGCAAATGCACTATGCCAGGCAAGGCATCGTGACGCCGGAGATGGAATATGTCGCGATACGCGAAAACATGCGCCGCAAGGAATACCTGGAAAGCCTGAAGGCCTCGGGCCCGATGGGCGGCAAGCTGGCCGACATGATGGGGCGCCAGCATCCCGGCCAGTCTTTCGGCGCTGCCATGCCGGCTGAAATTACGCCGGAATTTGTGCGCGAAGAAGTCGCCCGCGGCCGCGCGATCATCCCGGCCAACATCAATCACCCGGAAGTGGAGCCTATGATCATAGGCCGCAACTTCCTGGTCAAGATCAATGCCAACATCGGCAATTCTGCGGTGACCTCTTCGATAGGCGAAGAGGTCGAGAAGATGACCTGGGCCATACGCTGGGGCGGCGACAATGTGATGGACCTGTCCACCGGCAAGCACATCCATGAAACCCGCGAGTGGATAGTGCGCAATTCGCCGGTGCCGATCGGCACCGTACCGATCTACCAAGCGCTGGAGAAGGTCAACGGCAAGGCCGAAGACCTGACCTGGGAAATCTATCGGGATACGCTGATAGAGCAGGCCGAGCAGGGCGTCGATTACTTCACCATCCACGCCGGCGTGCGCCTGCAGTACGTGCCGCTGACGGCCAAGCGCATGACGGGCATCGTCTCGCGCGGCGGCTCCATCATGGCCAAATGGTGCCTGGCGCATCACAAGGAGAGCTTCCTGTACGAGCACTTCGAAGACATCTGCGAAATCATGAAGGCCTATGACGTGTCCTTCAGCCTGGGCGACGGCCTGCGCCCGGGCTCCATCTACGACGCGAATGATGAGGCGCAGCTGGGCGAGCTGAAAACCCTGGGCGAACTGACGCAGATCGCCTGGAAGCACGACGTGCAGGTGATGATAGAAGGCCCCGGCCACGTGCCCATGCACCTGATCAAGGAAAACATGGACCTGCAGCTGGAAGCCTGCCATGAGGCGCCCTTCTACACCCTGGGACCGTTGACCACTGACATTGCACCCGGCTACGATCACATCACGTCCGGCATAGGTGCCGCGCAAATCGGCTGGTACGGCACCGCGATGCTGTGCTACGTGACGCCGAAAGAGCACCTGGGTTTGCCGAACAAGTGGACGTCAAGGACGGCATCATCACTTACAAGATCGCCGCCCATGCGGCCGACCTGGCCAAGGGCCATCCGGGCGCGCAGATCCGCGACAACGCGCTGTCCAAGGCCAGGTTTGAGTTCCGCTGGGAAGACCAGTTCAATATCGGCCTGGACCCGGACAAGGCCAGGGAATTCCATGACGAGACACTGCCCAAGGATTCCGCCAAGGTCGCGCACTTCTGCTCCATGTGCGGCCCCCACTTCTGCTCGATGAAGATTACGCAGGAAGTGCGCGAATACGCGGCCAGCCAGGGCATCTCGGAAATCGCTGCGCTGAAGCAGGGGATGGAAGTCAAGGCCGTGGAGTTTGTGAAGTCCGGCGCCGAGCTGTATCGCAAGCAATAAACGCAGGAAGCCACGGACATGGACATTGAATTGAACGGGGCCGTGCATCAGGTAGCTGAAGGACAGAACTTGTCTGAGCTGGTCGCGGCGCTGAACCTATCCAATCAGGCCATCGCGGTCGCCGTCAATCGCCAGATCATCGCGCGTTCGCTGTGGCAGACGCACCTGTTGCAGCCGCAGGACAAAGTGGATGTAGTGCGTGCCATAGGCGGCGGTTGATATGCCTCAAAAAAAATTGAGACAGCTTGATTGGGTGTTGGGGTTGACGTTGCTTTTGATGTTAATCCGCTCGGGACGCAGCATTTTGTGCGTTACAGGAAATGGATCAGAAACAGACGTTGTTTGAGCCGCAGGCGAGTTCCGTCTGTTTCCCATTTTTTGTAATGCACAAAATGTGATGACGCCATGCGTCATCACACGTAGGGCAAGTCTGCGGTCGCCTTTTTTTTGCTGACTTTTTCTTGGGGCCGCCTAGGTGGCGAAGCAAGAAAAAGTAAGTGGCTGCCGGGCCACCCCCGGCCTGTACCCACGAAGTGAAGTCTAGTTTGAATAACGGGCCTCAACGGGTAAGCGAACAGGAAAAATTATGTCAATTGATATGCAAACCCTCGGCCTCACGATCGCCGGAAAAACCTACAAATCACGTCTGCTGGTAGGCAGCGGCAAATACAAAGACCTGGAGCAGACCCGGCTGGCGACCGAGGCCAGCGGCGCTGAGATCATCACCGTTGCGATCCGCCGCGTCAACATCGGGCAGGACCCGAACGCGCCCAGCCTGCTGGACGCGGTGCCGCCGAGCAAATACACGATCCTGCCCAATTCCGCCGGTTGCTATACCGCCGCCGATGCGGTGTACACGCTGCAACTGGGGCGTGAACTGCTGGGCGGGCATAAGCTGTGCAAGCTGGAAGTGCTCGGCGATGAAAAGACCTTGTTTCCGAACATGCCTGAGACGCTGAAGGCGGCAGAAACCCTGGTCAGGGACGGCTTTGACGTGATGGTGTATTGCAGCGACGATCCCATCCAGGCCAAGATGCTGGAAGACATAGGCTGCGTCGCAGTGATGCCGCTGGCTTCGCTGATAGGCTCGGGCATGGGCATCCTGAACCCGTGGAATCTGTCGCTGATCATCCAACAGGCCAAGGTGCCGGTGCTGGTGGATGCCGGCGTCGGCACCGCGTCGGATGCGGCGATTGCGATGGAACTGGGTTGCGACGGCGTGCTGATGAATACCGCGATCGCCGGCGCGCAAGACCCGGTGCGTATGGCGCGGGCCATGGGCCTGGCGGTAGAGGCCGGGCGCGAGGCCTGGCTGGCGGGGCGTATCGCCAGGCGTTTCAGCGCCTCGCCTTCGTCGCCTATGGCCGGTCGCGTAGCCTGATGCCGGCGGGGCGGCAGCGACCCTGCGTGCTGGTATTCGCCGGCAGCGACCCCAGCGGCGGCGCCGGCATCCAGGCGGATGTGCAGGCGGTCGCCGCGCAAGGCGCGCACGCGCTGACGGTGGTGACCGCGCTGACCGTGCAGGACAATGACAGGGTGTATGCGGTACACCCGGTAGGGCCCGAACTCGTCATTGAGCAGGCGCGGGCGTTGACCGCCAGGATACCGGTTGCGGCCGTCAAACTGGGCATCGTCGGCAGCCGCGCCAATGCGCAGGCCATTGCTGATTTCATCCGCGCACTGCAGCACCGGCAGCCGGGCCTGCCGGTGGTGCTCGATCCGGTGCTGGGCAGCGGTCACGGTGATGCGCTGGCCGTGGAAAATGCGGTCCAGGCGATTGCGCCGTTGCTTGAAGTGGCGACCCTGATTACGCCCAATTTGCCCGAGGCCGGACTGTTGTGCGCACACACGGAGTCGCTCTTGCGGCAGGCCCGGCATCTGTTGCAGTATGTCTGTGCAGACGTACTGATCAAGGGCGGGCATGGCAATGGAGAACTGGTCAGCAACCTATGGTTGGGCAGATCGCAAACCGGCAACTGGCGCAAGGAATGGCAATGGCCGCGCTTGCCTGGCGAATTTCACGGCAGCGGCTGCACCCTGGCCTCGGCGATTGCTGCGCAACTGGCGCTCGGGCGCGGCATGGACCATGCACTGGATACCGCGCAAGCATATTGCCAGCAGGCGCTGGCGTCGGCGTTTGCTATCGCCGGTGGCCAGTTGATACCGGCAAGAATATAAAATGGAATGGATATGGCAAACACATTAAGCGGTTTATACCTCGTGACTCCCGATTGGGACGATACGCAAAGGCTGCTGGAAGTAACCGAGCAAGCCCTGCTGGGCGGCGCGGCCGTGGTGCAATACCGGCATAAGTTTGCGGGTGAAGCGCTGCGGCATCAGCAGGCCGGCGCGTTGCAGGCATTGTGCCGCCGCTACGAGCGCACTTTCATCGTCAACGACCACATCAACCTGTGCCTGGAACTGGATGCGGATGGCGTGCACGTAGGCGGCACCGATGCCTCAGTGGCCGAAGTACGCATGCGTGTCGGCAAGCAGAAGCTCGTCGGCGCGTCCTGCTACGGAGACCTGCCGCTGGCGCATCAAGCCCATGCTACGGGCGCCAGTTACGTGGCGTTTGGCGGTTTTTATCCTTCACGGGTCAAAAAATACCCTGTGACGACGCCGACCGGCATCGTTACGTTGGCCAAGTCTGAGATTCCGCTGCCGAATGTCGTGATAGGCGGCATGACGGTTGATAACGCCGTGCCGTTGGTGGCGGCAGGCGCCGACATGGTCGCCGCGATCAGCAGCGTGTATCTGGCGCCGGACCCGCAAGTTGCGGCGCGGGCTTTTGTGAACCTGTTTGCGGTGCGCCGGGCCTAAAGCGCCAGCCGTGCGGCTATGCCGGCTCTTCGCTGTGGCTGCGTAAGGGATGGCTGTTGCGATAAGCGCGTGCGAGCTCAGGCCTAGGAGGGTTCAATGGCAACGCAGCGGGGCCAGCGCGCGGTCGCGCGTGGCCTGATCCCACTCGTGGCTGAAGAGCAGGTCGCTGCGATGCGCCAGCAGGTCCTGGATCTCGGCGCCGCACAGCTGTGGCTGCAGGCCTTTCAGGGCGGCGATCAGCTCCGGCGTCAACCTGTCCAGCACTGGACGTACATCGCGTGCCAGGTCCGGCGCATCCTCGAACGGCCCCAGCTTTTGCTGCCGCCATCGGGCATGCAACTGGGTTTGCACGATTTTGCCGGCGTCGAATTGGGATTGAAAAAAGTCCTTCGCCCAGGCGGCGTCCAGTTCTTCCCGTTGCGCGCGTAGTGCAATACCGTCGAGTATTTGCTGCTCGCGCGCCGGGTCATCGATGGCGGCGCCGGAATTCCATTTGCTTTTTGCTACCAGGGGCGCCATGGACAGCCTTTCGTCCATCAGTGCCAGTAAGCGCCTGACAGCGATTTCATCCGGGTTGTTGCCGTGCAGCGGGGACGCTGTCTGGCATGCGCCGAGCAACAAGAGGGCAAGGGTGAGCAGGACGGACAGTATGGATCTGGTTTGTTGGCGGCTGGAAAGCATGGCGGGGCTATTGAGAATCAAATTGCAATACAGTATAAAGCTGTATCGTGGTTTAATTGCTTACAGCTTGCCCGCGACTGACGTTTGCCGGTGGAGCGGCGACATAAGCTGTCGTCCATGCCGCACTCCCGTATAATCTTGGAATGCAAAATCTTCTCCATAACCTGAATCCGGAACAGCTCGCCGCTGTTACCCTGCCCGCGCAGTCTGCGCTGATCCTGGCCGGCGCCGGCTCCGGCAAGACCCGCGTCCTGACCACGCGCATCGCCTGGCTGATCCAGACCGGGCAGATATCGGCCAACGGCATCCTGGCGGTAACCTTTACCAACAAGGCCGCCAAGGAAATGCTGATGCGCCTGTCCGCCATGCTGCCGATTAATACCCGGGGTTTGTGGATAGGCACCTTTCACGGCCTGTGCAACCGCCTGCTGCGCGCGCATCACCGCGACGCCGGTTTGCCGCAGACCTTCCAGATCCTCGATTCGGCCGACCAATTGTCCTTCATCAAGCGTTTGCTGAAGGCCAATAATGTCGACGATGAAAAATATCCGCCGCGCACGTTGATGTACTTCATCAATGGCGCTAAAGACCGCGGGCTGCGGGCCGGTGAAGTGGAGGCCTATGACGAGATCGAGCGCAAGATGGTGGCGCTGTACGATCTGTATGACCAGCAATGCCAGCGCGAAGGCGTGGTTGACTTTGCCGAACTGCTGCTGCGCAGCTATGAACTGCTGAGCCGCAACCAGCCGCTGCGCGAGCATTATCAGTCGCGTTTCCGGCATATCCTGGTGGACGAGTTCCAGGATACCAATGATCTGCAATACAAATGGCTGAAATTGCTGGCGGGCGAGCATGGCGCAGTCTTCGCGGTGGGTGACGACGACCAGAGCATTTATGCCTTTCGCGGCGCGAATGTCGGCAATATGTCGGCCTTCGAGCGCGAATTCCGCGTACAAAACCTGATCAAGCTGGAGCAGAACTACCGCTCGCACGGCCATATCCTGGATGCAGCGAATACGCTGATCGCCAATAACAGCAAACGCCTCGGCAAGAATCTGCGCACCGACGCCGGTCACGGCGAACAAGTCAGGATTTATGAGGCTACCAGCGATATCCAGGAGGCCCAGTGGATAGTCGAGGAAGCCAAGAACCTGATACGCGAAGGTTCCTTGCGCAGCGAAATCGCCATCCTGTACCGCTCCAACGCACAGTCGCGGGTGATCGAGCATTCGCTGTTCACCTCAGGCATTCCCTATCGCGTATACGGCGGCCAGCGCTATTTCGAGCGTGCCGAGATCAAGCATGCGATCGCTTATCTGCAGTTGATGGACAACCCGCATAACGATTCGGCCTTCCTGCGGGTAGTCAACTTCCCGACGCGCGGCATAGGCGCCCGTTCGCTGGAGCAATTGCAGGATGCCGCCAAACAGTACGGCATCTCGCTGTATGCGGCCGTGCCGTATGTGGCGGGCAAGGCCGGGTCCTCGTTGTCTTCTTTCGTCAAACTGATAGAGGGCGCGCGTTTTGAGACGCAGCAATTGCCTTTGCCGGAGATGGTGCAGATCGTGCTGGAAGTCAGCAGCCTGATCGAACACTATCAAAACGAAAAAGAGGGCGCAGACCGGATAGAGAATCTGGAGCAGCTGATCAGTGCCGCGACCCTGTTTGTGTCGGAAGAGGGCTTCGGCCTGGACGCGCCGGCATTGGCGGGACCGGCTTCGCAGGCCGCGCCGAACATGACGACCATCGCCGGCGGCGTCGAGATCATCGACGCCGATGCGGCGCTGCCTACCGTGATGTCGCCTTTATCGGCCTTCCTGTCGCATGCATCGCTGGAAGCCGGCGACAACCAGGCGCAGGCCGGGCAGGACGCATTGCAATTGATGACGGTGCACTCCGCCAAAGGGCTGGAGTTTGATGCGGTGTTCATCAGCGGTCTGGAAGAAGGCCTGTTCCCGCATGAGAACAGCGCCAAGGAAGAGGGCGGGGCGGAAGAGGAGCGCCGCCTGATGTACGTGGCGATCACCCGGGCCAGGAAGCGCCTGTATATGAGCTTTTCGCAAACCCGCATGCTGCACGGCCAAACCCGCTACAACATGCGTTCGCGCTTCTTTGACGAATTGCCGGAAGAGACGATGAAGTGGCTGTCGCCGAAGATACAGCCGCACTGGTTTGCCAATCCCAAGTCCGCGTGGGACGAGTCGCCCAGCAGCGGCGCCAACACGATAGCGCAAAGCTTCAACAAGAATGCCTGGCATATAGGCGAGTCGGTCTTTCATGCCAAATTCGGCGAAGGCGTGATTGTGAATATCGAGGGCAGCGGTGCCAATTCACGGGCGCATATCAATTTCGGGCGGCATGGCATGAAGCTGCTGGATTTGAGCATTGCGAAGCTGGATAAGATTCCGAACTAGGCTAAGCCTCATTTGCACCGGGGTTCTTGCGGCGCGCGGCCGTCTGCGGTGGTTGATTGATCTCAAGGAGAAAAATGAATAGTGCCCAAATCATCGAATATGCAGGCGCCGCGATTTTTGCGCTGGCCGTGCTGCACACGTTTTCAACCAAGAAATTCCTGCACCTTGCGCATACTAGCCAGCATCATGCCGGTTTGTGGCATTTGCTGGGCGAGGTCGAGGTGGTGTTCGGTTTCTGGGCGCTTATCCTGGTCGGTTTCATGGCCTTGGTTGCGACCCCGAAGACGGCAATCACTTATCTGGAAGCGCAGAATTTTACCGAGCCTCTGTTCGTATTTGTGATCCTGACCATTGCCGGCACACGGCCCATCCTGCATTCGGTGCAATCGCTGGTCAGCCGCATAGGGGCCATGCTGCCGCTGAATCAGACGGTCGGCTCTTACTTCCTGTGCTTGTCGCTGGTGCCTTTGCTGGGATCTTTTATTACCGAGCCGGCGGCGATGACGCTGGCGGCATTGATGCTGCGCGATCGTTTTTATACGCAAGGCATTTCGCAGCAGCTCAAGTATGCGACGCTGGGCGTGCTGTTTGTGAATATTTCCATAGGCGGCGTCCTGACGCCGTTTGCCGCGCCGCCGGTGTTGATGGTGGCGGAAAAGTGGGGATGGGATATCGCCTTTATGTCCAGCATGTTCGGCTGGAAAGCCGCTTGTGCGGTAGTGGTCAACGCCTTGGCGGCAACGCTGCTGTTTTACAAGGAACTGACAGGAATTGTCGCTGCAGAGCCCAAGCAGCAAAGCGAGCCCATGCCGCTGTCCGTGGTGGCCATCCACTACCTGTTCCTGGCGGCGACCGTCGTGTTCGCGCATTACCCCGTCGTGTTCATGGGCTTGTTCCTGTTTTTCCTGGGCTTTACCGATGCCTATAAACGCTACCAGGACAAGCTGATGCTGCGCGAGGGTTTGCTGGTCGCCTTCTTTCTGGCCGGCCTGGTGGTGTTGGGCGGCAAGCAGCAGTGGTGGCTGCAGCCTATCCTGGCCGGCATGGATTCGACGCTGCTCTTCTTCGGCTCCATGGGCTTGACGGCGATTACCGATAATGCCGCGCTGACCTATCTCGGTTCGCTGGTCGAGGGCATGTCCGATACCGCCAAATATGCGCTGGTGGCCGGCGCAGTGACCGGCGGCGGCCTGACCGTGATTGCGAATGCGCCCAATCCCGCCGGCTTCGCAATCCTGAAAGACTACTTCGATGAACAAGGCATCAGTCCGCTGGGCCTGTTCCTGGCGGCCTTATTGCCCAGCGCGGTGGCGGCCTTGTGCTTCTTGTTGCTGTAGACCTCTGCTAGAGGTAGTAGGCGGTCGTGGTCATCACCTTGGACATCGCCTTCATGGCGGACTGCACCGGCACCGGCAAGCTGCCGGCCCCCAGCGCCGCCGCCGCCGCGCCGTGGGCGATCTCGTCGGTGCGCATCTTTTCCACTATGGCGCGAGACCTGGCGTCATGCGCCGGCAACTGCTCCAGATGGCTTTCCAGATGCGCCTCCACCTGACGTTCGGTTTCCACTACAAAGCCGAGGCTGGCCTGGTCTCCGCAGCGGGCTGCAACGACGCCGCAGGCAAAGGCGCCGGCGTACCATAAAGGGTTCAGCAAACTGGGGCGGGAGCCCAGTTCCTGCAGGCGCTGCGCGGTCCAGGCCAGGTGGTCTTCCTCTTCAATGCCCGAATGCGCAAATTGCCGCTTGACTTCCTCCGAGCCGGAAAACATGCCCTGCGCATCATACAAAGCCTGCGCGCACACCTCACCGACATGGTTTACCCGCATCAGTCCGGCGCTATGCCGTTTTTCCTGATCGGACAGCGCTTCATGGCCGGCATCGTCGGCCGGATTTGGCCGGCTGGCTCTGGCTTGGCCAGAGACTACGCGTAGCGCACGGTCCAATCCCAGTATCAGGTGATCTAGCTTGAATAAAAGCATGTTGAGATAAAGCCTTATTGCAAAACCCGTATTGTAAATTAAGCCGGCCGCCATGCGCTGCCCAGGCCTCTTCGTTTCATTATGTGAAATAAAAAACCATCTTTCGGGATCGACGTAAAAAATCGAACTAATGTGCTTTAAATTGCCTGCGCAATAATAAAAAAAGCCGATTTTCGTACAAAAAAATATATTTATGACAATGGAAAAAGCGGTATTTGTTGCGGTAACACCACATAAAATTCGCCTCATCCTGAATGAGGACAAATTCTCTTTGCCGAATTGCACTTAATTTGTTTCAATAGAATCAGCTTCTTTATCAGCCGGCACCAAAGTCCAGGCAAGACTGAATGCTACATAAATAAATTGATGTATTGGTTAATAGCCACTAGTTTGTGATGCAATCAATTAACAACATTATAATTTTGGAGACAAGTTCAATGAAGAAATCGCTACTGGCATTTGCAGTTCTTAGTGCATTCGCAGCTACAGCATCCGCACAATCCTCAGTCACCATCTATGGCTCTATCGACGCCGGCCTGCGCAACCAGACTAATGTCGACGCGGCTGGCAACAGCAAATTGTCCATGGGTTCCAACGGTACCTATAACTCCAACCGTATCGGTTTCAAAGGTGTGGAAGACCTGGGCAGCGGCATGAATGCTCACTTTGTTCTGGAATCTGGTTTTAACACCGCTACCGGTTCCTACGACAATCCTGCAGTAGCATTTAACCGTTCCGCGTTTGTTGGCTTGACTGGCGATTTCGGCAACATTGATCTGGGTCGTCAATATTCCCTGGCTTTTAAAACTATCGGTACCTACGAGCCATTCAATTACAAATTCCCGGCAATCACTTCTCCAGTTGCCGGCGTAGCCCTGTTTTTCCCTGCGACTTTCGGCGGCGGCGGCGCGACCCGTTTCAACAATGACGCCCAGTACACGGCAGTGTTTGGCGGCTTGAGGGCCAGCCTGGAATACGCCTTTGGTGAAGTTCCTGGCGACAATACCCGCAACACGGTCAAAGCGATCGCGGCTACTTATACAACCGGCCCCGTGAATTTCGGCGGCACTTACATGTCCACCGATATCGGTGGCTTCAAGGACAAGTACTACACGGTCGGCGGCGCGTATAAGATGGATGCCCTGCGTATCTCCGCCGGCTACGTGAAAGAGAAACTGGAAACGGCAGCCAATGTAGACTTTGAACAAAAATCCTACTGGGCTGGCGTCAGCTACGTCATTACTCCGCAGATCGAACTGACCGGCGCTTACTATGTAACGGATTCCAATGCTTTTACTAATCCTGCCGCGATCATCAACGGTAAACGTAAGAACTTTGTATTCGCAGGTACCTATGCATTGTCCAAGCGTACTAATTTCTACGTAGAAGCGGATAACAAGAAGCTGACCAATGCCTTCGTCGGAACCACCGCGTTGTTGGGACCTATTAATAACGGTACGCAAAACGGCTTTTCTTTCGGCATCACTCATTTGTTCTAAGCAGAGCTTTCGCCTGTTCCGTTCCGGGGCAGGCGAGTGGTCGCAATGCAGAAGCCTCGCGGAGCGGGGCTTCTTTGCTGTCGGCATGAGTTAAATCAACGAAAGTTTGTGGTGCTTGCGGCTTGCCGTCAGCGCTTGCCTTTAAGTGCTATCAAAAAAACTACGTAATTCCCCAAATCGCACCTAAATGCTGCAAATTTTGCGGCGATTGCTCTATTGCGGCGCAGCAATAGATCAACTTGATAATTATCTTTTTAATAATTATTCGTTGCAATTTAGAGACATCCCCGCCCTCCAAACCCTGCAAAAGCCAAATTAGCTTTGCCGCCAAACCGTATCTTTGGTCAAATACGTTAACTTCTTATTCAGCAGTCTTGTTCGTTTTGAAGTATGGGCCGGGTTCTGCAAGGTATTCAACAACAAGCTTCTCGCAGCGCCCTCGCTTACTGTAGTTCATGTCACCATGAAAACCTTTGGAGAAATATCAATGAAAAAATCACTACTAGCTCTGTCAGTACTGGCTGCATTTGCAGGCGTCGCTCATGCACAATCGTCCATCACTATCTACGGTGTTGTGGATATGGCTATTCAGAATGAAAATCGCGGCGGCAACAGCCCAGGTTCTGTAACGGCACTGGACAGTGGTGAGCAGTCAGGCTCCCGCCTCGGCTTTAAAGGTACTGAAGATCTGGGCGGCGGTTTGAAAGCCATCTTCGACTTGGAAATGGGCGTCAATGCTGACACCGGTACATCTTCCCAAGGCGGTCTGCCATTCGGCCGTCAAGCCTGGGTTGGTTTGGCTGGTGATTTCGGTTCTGTTACCATGGGCCGTCAATACACTCCTATCTTCATCGCTACAGATACTATCGATCCATGGGATGCAGGTTTCAATAGCACCGGCGGCGGCCCACAAGCTGGCGTAGGCACTTCTACTGCAGGTACTCTGGGTCTGTTCGGCACACCATTCCGTACAAACAACACAGTTAACTACTCCACTAACAACCTGGGCGGCTTTACAGGTTCTGTAGCCTACACATTCGGTGAAGTTGCCGGTGACAGCTCAGCATCCCGTCAAATCGGCTTGTCCGGCACTTACGCTGGCGGCCCAGTGACAGGTACTCTGGCTTACCATAAAGTAAATGACGTGGCCGGTAACGCCACTAAGCTGGTTTTCCTGGGTGGTATCTATGATTTCACAGTAGCGAAATTGCATGCAGCATACGGCAAAACTACTAGCGACCTGAACACTGTTGATACTAAAGAGTGGATGGTTGGTACGACTGTTCCTTTCGGCGCAGCTGCTCTGATCGCAACATACACACGCGTTACCAACAACCTGGTAGCTGCCGGTAAAGGTCAGCAGTATGCAATCGGCGGTACATATGCACTGTCCAAGCGTACTAACTTCTACGGTAACTTTGCTCGCACCAGCAACGATGCAAACTCCAACGCAGGCGGCATCGCGTTCTCCAACGGCGCAACTGACCGTCTGGTCAACTTCGGTATCCGTCACAAGTTCTAATCATCGGCAGGCCTAGGCCTGTTGGTACTGGACATGAAAAAAGCACCTTCGGGTGCTTTTTTTTTGCCTGTCGTTCCTTGCGAACGAGCGTGCCTTAATTCTGTGAGCGTTTAGGGCAGTTAACTCAGCAGTTCGTAGGCGCCGCCCTTTTCCAGCGCGCGCTGGTAGGCGGGCAAGGCATGAATGCGTTTCAGCCAGTCCATCAGATGCGGCCGGCTGGCATCGAGTCCGCCGCGTGCCGCAGACGCTTCCAGCGGAAAACTCATCTGTATGTCTGCCGCAGAGAACTGGCTGCCGGCGAACCAGCCGGTCTTCGCAATCTCGGCTTCCATATAATCCAGATGGCGCGTGATCTGGGGTTGGATAAATGCCCCCTTCACTTTTTGCGCGATACCGCGCGCGACCGGGCGCACGAAGAAAGGCATGGGGCCCGACTCTATGCGACCGAATATCAGCTTCAGCAATAGCGGCGACATCGCGGAACCTTCGGCAAAGTGCAACCAGTAGGTATACTTCAGCCGCTCCGCAGTGCCGGCGGCCGGTATCAGGCGCCCTTGGCCATAGCGTTCCAGCAGGTACTCGATAATCGCGCCGGATTCGGCCACGGTCAGCTCGCCGTCCGTGATCACCGGTGACTTTCCCAATGGGTGTACTTCTTTGAGCGAGGCGGGCGCCAGCATGGTTTTTGGGTCGCGCTCATAAAACTTGATTTGATACTCGACGCCCAATTCTTCCAGCAGCCACAGCACGCGTTGCGAGCGGGAGTTATTCAGGTGATGGACGATGATCATGCGAATGGATTCCAGTTAGACGAAAGAGATGTTCAGGCCGGGCAGTGTCACGCCGGAAAAAGCAGTGGACCAGGTTTGTCCCGCTGCTACCGGATAGGCATCGGTCCAACTGCCCGTGGTGATGATTTCCCCGGCCTGCAATCCCGGAAACTGCGGTTGGGTTTTCAGCAATTGATGCAGGTGCCAGACCGCATGCAGCGGGCTATCCATTACATTGCTGCCATAGCCGGCGCCCAATAGTTGGCCGTCGCAGGACAGTGACACGCTGGCATCGGCGATGACGTCCGCCAAGTGTTGGCGTGTGGCGCTGGACAGCATGCGGGGTTCGCCGATCAGCAGCGTACCGTGCAGGCCGAGTGCGGCGATCGCATCGGCCGCCTCGAATTTCCAGTCCGGATAAGGGCAGACAACAATCTCTATGCCATGTGCCATCCATTCGAGGCATTCCGCCAGTTCTTCAAAGCTGGCATCGGCATGCGGGGTGCGGCCCAGTTTCACCACTACCTCGGGTTCTATTCTCGGACGCATGGCGCCGGTCAGGCTTTGCACGGTAAAAGCCTGATCCAGGTAACGCACCGTGCTGTCGAACAGCGTGGACCAGATGGGCGTCCTGATCGGCTCTTTCTCGCCATATTTGGACCACAAGGTATGGTTGGTAAAGGCCAGTTTACGGCCTATCGGAATTTCGCCTTCGGCGATGCGGATAGTGTCCAGGCTTTTGGCAATATCATAAGCATCGGCAATGCTGAGATTGGTTTCAGAAGTGATGGGATTGAGCGACCGCGAATGCGCTCTTGCCTCCAGAAGCTGGTAGGCATAGCGGTCTGCAAGGGTGGACATGAGCATGGCGAAACGCTTAGCTTAGGATTTTAAGTGAATCGTCATTGTCTGCGACGCATGCATAATGTGCAAGCCCATACGTAAAAAACCATTTTCCGATAAGGATTGTTTTCATAAGGATTTAGTTAGAAATTTATCAAGCTGATTGGCGAACGCCTGCCTGTCGGCATGGCTGAAAGCTGCCGGTCCGCCAGTTTCTATGCCGCTGCTGCGCAACTCATCCATGAATTGCCGCATGCTCAGATACTCTCTGATGTTGTCGTCGGTATAAAAAGAGCCGCGTGGATTCAGCGCATGCCCTCCCGCCTGCAATACATCCGACGCCAACGGTATATCGCCGGTAATGACCAGGTCGCCGGCCCGCATCCGGCGCACTATTTCATTGTCTGCAACATCGAAGCCCGCCGCTACCTGCACCGCTTTGATATGGCGCGAAGGAGGCACGGTTAACAGACGGTTTGCCACCAGTGTCAGGTTGACTTGCCAGCGTTCCGCCGCGTGGAACAGGATTTGTTTGATGACATTAGGGCAGGCATCGGCGTCCACCCAGATTTGCATGGCGCCTGGCTTTATTGCTGCGGGATCTATAGCCATAGTATTTTCTATGTGTGCCTTCTGCTCTCAATGTATTTATCTACAGGCTATCGCGGTTCGCAAAAAATAAGGCCGGCAATGCGGAAATTTTCACAATCCGATACAAATCTGGGGGCTGGCCTTTGTGGGCTGCCGATAGAAAGCGTCAATGGAGCGGCAACATCCGTGTGAAATTATCGATTGCCATCGCTATCGTTACTTGAGACTGCGCAAGGACTCCAGGACCGCGCGACGGGTATTCAGCACTTCTTCCGACAGCGCGCTGGCCGCATCCAGCTTATCCGCCAGGTTGTCGCCATATTTGCGCCACGCAGCCAGCAGGTTTTCACTGGCGCTTTTTACCGCGGGCGGCGTCAACGTGCCGAGGTCGTTGATCTGCAGTACCAAGGTCAGCGCGCGGGTGGGATCGCCGCGCTGCTTGTCCATGCGAAAATGCGCATAGTCTATGACTTGCTGCAGTTCGGCCAGGCTCTTCAGCATTTCAAATTCGGCGGCGCGCACATTGCGATTGGCTTCAGACGATTCGTTGCGCCAGGTGTTATAAAACAAGGCGGATAGCGCGACCAGCAAACTCAGCAATGCCAAGTGATTGCGCCTTACTTGTTGCAGGAAACTATTATTGCTTTCCATGTCGGGCTCCTTCATGTTGTGCTGGCGCGGCCATTGATGCTGCGTACGTTAACTGCCACTCCATAGTTCGCCATTCGCGCCGGTCTTCGGCGCCGTGACGCCGAAATGCTGGTAGGCGCTCGGTGTTGCGATGCGTCCGCGCGGAGT
>Ga0210384_10001453_pt1 | contig 32221 bp, 37 predicted proteins | sample IncBWH2MmetaG_FD_160574 | JGI IMG/M metagenome (GOLD analysis project Ga0210384, IMG submission 160574) | Forest soil microbial communities from Barre Woods Harvard Forest LTER site, Petersham, Massachusetts, United States - Inc-BW-H-2-M | ecosystem: Environmental > Terrestrial > Soil >...
GCGGCGTCCCTTCAGGTCGATGACTCGCGTCGCTGAGGCGGCGAGGGACATCACATCCGCGTCCCGACCGACACGAACGAACTTGCCGTCCCGAATCGCGATCGCCGTCGCGGTGGGATTCGAGCGATCGAGCGTCGTTATGTTGCCGTTGTACAGGATCAGAGCGGCTGCCGTGCTCGCGCCATTCATGACCGCACCTCCCGAGCAGCGGCGGTGGTCGGCGAAGCGGGCCGTGCCGCATGGCGGTCGGGCATCGCGCCGAAGACATGCTGACCACAACGCAACTGCTGCCACGCGGTTCGGATCGACGTTCCTGCGATCATCTGGCGCCCCACCGGGATGATCTGCTCACCAAGCAGGATGCCGAGCAGGCCGATCAGTGCGACCACCGGAGGAGCGGGGGACCGGACGTTGAGGAGGCTATAGACGACGCCGACCAGGAGGCCGGCGCCGAGTGACACGAGATAAACCTTCATGGGCGATCCTCGCTTAGCGGCCGTCTAGCGGTGAGTCGCGGCCGAGGGGAGCACGTACGCGGGAAAGACGGTCGGCGGCGCCTTGTGCACCATCGTGTAGGCGTACTCGACGCCGATGCCGTAAGCTCCGTAGTGGCTCTTCACGATGTCCATCACCGCGTCGTAGGTGTCCTTCTGGGCCCAGTCGCGCTGCAACTCGAGCATGACGGAGAGCGACGTCACAGGTTTTGCGCCGGCCTGGATCATGCGCTTCATGGCATTTTCGTGCGCGAGCTGACTCACGTCGCCACAGCAGTCCTCGACCACGTAGATCTCATAGCCGTCGTGAAGCGCTTGGATGGTCGGAAGGGTGACGCACGTTTCGGTCCAGAGTCCCGCCAGGACGATCTTTTTCCGGCCGGTAGCCTTGATCGCGGCCACGAAGTTCTGGTCGTCCCAAGGATTCATGGAGGACCGCTCGACCGGCGTCTGCTTGGGGAATACCGCCTGGATCTGCGGCCAAATATGTCCGCTGAAGCTCTGGGTCTCTACCGTCGTCAAGACGACGGGGACATCGAACACGCGACTGGCTTTCGCGAAAGCGACCGTATAGTTGATGATCGATTGGCGATCGGGATATGAGGCGCCGAGGAGCATCTGCGGTTGGTGATCGATGAGTGCTACGACGCAGTTGTCCTGAGTCAGTAGACCTTTTTCACTGCGCTTGGCATGGCCATTGGCTGAAGGCATGAAGGTTCTCCTTTTCCAGGTCGCTAGTGGGTCGCGTGGCGTTATGAGAGTGGGCCGCCGTAGGCGGGTAGCGATGTCGAAGATTTGAGCAAGAAACGACAAGTCCGCTGGCGCTGGCCGGGCGATGCGCGCGCCCGCCGTACCTGGTGACGAGGCGCTCGGCTCGACAACTGCATCTGTAGAGCATGACCATGGCCGCCGGCACGGCCGTCCCGACGATCTCGAGGCAGGAAGCCGGCGAGGTTTTCTCAGTCGCCGGCGGCGAACGTCAGGGCGGCGGACGACGTCAGCAGGTCGGCGCGGCTCTGGATCTCGGTGGTGCGGGCGCGGGCCAGGTCGCGCTCGGCCGCGAGCAGATCGAGGACGCTGGCCAGTCCCGCCGAGCGATAGGACTCCAGCGTCGCCTCGTATGCCTCCTGCGACGCCGCCAGCAAGGCCAGCGCGTACTCGTGCTTCCGGAGGGCGGTCTTCACGTCAGCATAGGTTTTCCAGACTTCCCGGATCGCCCGCAGCTCGAGCGCGGCGAGGTCGGCGTCCGCCGCGCCGCGCAGGGCCGCCGCCTCGCGCAGGGCGTTCTCGCGCTCGAAGCCGTCGAAGAGCTTCCACTCGAACCTGAGGAAGGCCCCGTACTCCGTCTCGTTCATGGTGAAGGTGCCGGTCGGTGGCCCCACGCGGTACCGCTGCACCGCCTGGTCGGCCGACCCGGAGAGGGACAATCGCGGCCAGAACTCCGCTCGCGCCCGGCGCTCTTCCGCTTCGCGGGCCCGCAAGTTGGCCAGGCGCGAAGCCAGGTCGGGCCGGCGGCTCAGCGCGCGGTCGATCACCTGCTCGACGGACTGTGGGAGCTCGGTCGGAAGGGGGACGGCCGAGACATCGGCGACGCGCATGAGCGCCGTGGGGGAAAGGCCGAGGGTGTCGGCGAGCGCTGCCTCTGCATCGGCCACCGACCCCAGCGCATCCTCCATCTCGAACGCGGCGCGCGCGCGCTCCTGCCGGGCGAGGAGGAGGTCCGGAAGCGTCGCCAGCCCCTGCTGCAGGCGAGCGTCCACCGCCTCTTCGACCGCGATTGCCGAGTCGAGCGTCGCGCGCGCCGCCGTGACGCGGGCGCGGATGGCGTTCAGGCGGAAGTAGTTCCGAGAGACGGCGAAGGCCACCTCCTGCAGCTTGCGGTTGAACGCGAAGTTGGCCCTGAAAAGGTCCTGGCCACGGCCCTCGACGTCGGAGCTGCGGCGGCCGAAGTCGAGCAAGATCCAGTTGAGCTGCAGGCCCGGGGTGACGCCTGGCCCTTCCACCGTGAACGTGCCGACCGGTGGGGGAGCCCGGTCGGCGACGCGCGAGGTGCCGCCGGCGGCCATCAAGAACAGCGTGGGGTAGTACGCCGCCTCGACTCGAGCCACCCGTGCGGCAGCGGCGCGCGCTTCTTCCCACGCCTGTCGGGTCTCCGGGTTGGCCCGGTGGGCGAAGTTGATGAGATCGGCGAGGCCATAGATGGCGCTCGGATCGACCGGGACGGGCGTTGTAATATCGGCCAGCGCGCGGCCGCGCAGCGGAACGTCGGCGGGAGGTCGCCAGGCCGTCGAGGATGCGCGCGGGGCGGCGGTGTACGGCGCCCGGGTCGGCACGGAAAGCCCCGCACAGCCGACGAACGTGCCGATCGTCATGAGGACCACGAGGCCGGTGCGCGAGCGGGACGAGAACCGATGGCACGCGAAGAGAGGCAGGGAGAGGCGGTGCGTTAGCATGCGCATCTACGCGGAGCGTACTGTATCCGATTTCCGGTCGGCCGTTGACCGGAAACTTGGGCGCCTGCGTCCTCCGCCGGCCCGGGGCCCGGAGGTCTTCAGCATGCGTGGCATGTCTCGCGTCGCGACTGCCGCCGCGTTCGTCCTGTGCGGCGCCGGCTGCGACCCGCTCCTGAACGTCGAGGGTTCCTTTTTCCCCGCCTGGATGCTCTGCATCGTGCTCGGGATCGCCCTGACCGTCGCGATGCGCTACCTGTTCGTCCTCCTCCGCTTGGAGCCGCACCTTGGTCCGTCGGTCCTGATCTACCCGAGCCTCGCGCTGCTCCTGACCGTGCTCACCTGGCTCGCGCTGTACCGGAGTTGAGGCATGGACGACAGCGAGCGGGCCGTCTCCGTGCGCCGGACCATCGGACGAGCGATCGGCGTCCTGATCGTCGTGAGCGCCATCGTCGCGAGCCTCTACGCCTATCGGCTGAACTTCGTGAATCCGCGCACCGACGACGCGGCGGTCCGCGCCAACGTCGTCGGCATCGCCCCGCAGGTCAGCGGTCCGATCGTCGAGCTCCACGTGGTGGACAACCAGCGGGTGAGGCAAGGGGATCTGCTCTTCGCGATCGACTGCCGCCCCTACGAGGTGCGGCTCGCCCGCGCCCAGGCCGACCTCGTGCTCGCCCGCAAGGAGGTCGAGGCTCAGCAGAGGGCGATCGCGGCGGCCACCTCCGAGATCGCGCGCCGCGAGGCGAGCCTGGCCGGCGCCGGCGCCGAGGTCACGCGCCGTGAAGCCCAGTCGCCCCTCGCCGAGGCCGAGATCGCACGAGCGGAGGAAGAGCGGGCGGCGGCGCAAGCTGCCGTCGCGAGGCTGGAGGCCGAGGCCACCTACGCGGAAGATTACTTGCAGCGCGTGCAGCCGCTCCTGGCGCGGCGGTTCGTCACGGTCGACAGCGTGGCCGCCGCGCGGAGCCGTCGCGATGCCAGCGCCGCCGCGGTACAGGAGGCGCATCGGCGCGTGAGCGCCGCCGACGCGGCAATCCGGGAAGCGCAGCAGCGCAAACGCGCTGCCGACGCCGCGGTGGCGCAAGGCGTGGCCGCCAGACGGGATGCGACGCATGCGGTCGAGCAGTCGCGCCACGAGCTGTCACGCGCCGAGGACCTGCTGGCACAGGTCGGCACGCTCAACGCGCGGATCGAAGGCGCCGAGGCCACCGAGCGCGCCGCCGCGCTCGACGTCGGCTATTGCCGGGTGAGCGCTCCGTTCGACGCCTATGTCACGAACCTCAACATCGCGGTCGGGGAGTACGCCCGGCAGGGCCAGCAAGTCTTCGCTCTCGTCGACGATCGCGCCTGGTACGTCCTCGCCAACTTCCGCGAGACCTACATGCCGTCGATCAAGCCCGGGATGGAGGCAGAAGTGTACCTTGTCACCTCCCCGGGCCGACCGTTCCGGGGAGTTGTCCAGGGAATCGGCTGGGCCAACCGGCCCGACGATGGCGCCACCGTGGGCGTGCTTCCCGAGGTGCGGCGGACGCTGAACTGGGTGCGCCTGGCCAATCGGTTCCAGGTTCGCGTCCGGCTGGAGGAGCGCGACGCCGAGCGCCCGTTCCGGATGGGCACCACGGCGGTGGTCACCATTCGCGGGTTTCCGCGTGGCACGTCCGCGACTCCTTCCCCGCGCTGAGCCCGGCGCTTCGCTCGCGACCGCCGCCCCGGCGGTGCCCGGGGTCATCGCGTCGTTCTGGGCGGACCTGGCGCCGGCACCGGGGCGCTGGCAGCGGGCCGTGCTTCTCGGCCTCGGCACGATGACCGCGCTCGTGCTGTCGTGGTCGTTCCAGGTGCCGAGCTTCGCCGCTCCGGTCATCGCATTTTTCGGGCTGCTACCGGCCAACGTCAGCACCTGGCGCAATCTCCTGCCGCGACTCGCGCTGACGGCCGCGGGCGCGCTCGTCTCGATCCCGATCGCCGGCGTGCTGGTGCAATTACCCTGGCTGCTCCTCCCGGGGTTCTTCGTGGGGATTGCGCTCGTGGCGTATTTCAGCCCCGTCACGCACGGACCGCTCGAGCTGCTCGCCGTGCTCTACCCGTTCAGTACCGCGTGCTTCATCGGCGTGTTCGACCCGGCGGGCATGCCGACCGCGGTGGGCGACATCTGCTTCGGCTACGCCGTGGGCATCACGACGGCGACCACGTTCTCCCGGCTCTTGTCGGCCGACGACGCGGCGGCCACTCTCGCGGCTGCGCTCGCCGGCGGGTTCGCGCTCGCGCGCTCGCGTCTGCATGAGGTCACCGCCCGCTACTCCGCCGCGGCCTTCGAGCCTGTTCCAGGCGAGCCGCCGCTCTCCTCCCAGTTCGCCCGCGACATGCAATTGCTAGAGCGCGTCCGGCAGGAAGGCCGACATCGCGAGGATGTCGCGCCCCTCGCCCTGGCCATCGTCGTCGGCGATCGCACACGGACGCTGACGGACACGATGGACGTACTGGCGTGGCACCCTGTCGGCCGGACATACCGGGGTCTGCTCGCCACGCAGCTCACGGCTCTCATCGCCGACCTCGACGCCGGCCTCCGCGCGTGCGAGGCGGTGACGCGCGAGGTTGGCCGTCTGGCGGCGAACGCGACCACGCAGGCGGGCGCACCGTGGCCCGATTTTCGTGCCGCCGTCGCCGCGGTGCAGGCGCAGCGGCTCGCGGTCCGGCAGGCCGGCGCCCTGGCGAACGTGGGCATCGCCGAGGAAGCCAACACCGACGCCTTCGTCCAGGCACTGGTCGACCTATCTGACAGCCTGCACATGTCGCCCGTGGATCTCCGAGTGCGCGCGGAAGGCGACGCACAACCCGCAGCGGGTTCGGTCCCGCGGTTCGATCCCTATGCCGCGCGCTACGCCCTATGCGTCGGACTCGGCGCCACGATTGGCTACCTGATCGGGATCGTTGCGGACACTCCGGAGCTCTTCAACATCCTCTGGCACCCGGTGTTCCTCGCCGTGTCGAGCTACGGCGCCACGATCCGGCGGGCCGGGACGCGCCTGGCGGGCACCGTGATCGGTTGCCTGATCGCGATCGCGACAAGCATCGCGGTGATGCCGAATGTCTCCGAGCTGCCGGCGCTGGCGCTCCTGGTCCTCGCGGTCACGGTGCCATCGGCGTACATCGCGGTCGGCGGACCGCGGTTTTCCTACGTCGGCGTGCAGATCGTCGTCGCGTTTGCGATCGTCGGGCTGTCCGACCAGCCCGTCACGGACATCCACGTGGCGCTGTGGCGTGTCTATGGCACGCTGCTCGGGATCGCCGCCCTGTTCCTCGCCTTCCGCCTCGTCGGGCCCGACTACGCGGGGCGCCAGCTCGTCGCCCGCCTTGCAGACGTCGCCCGCGGGCTGCTCCGATTCCTCCCGGGGCCGGGCGCGGTCCCGCTCACGGCGCGCGAGGTGGAGGGTGTGCGCCAGCAGCTCCTCGCCGCCTTTCCCGAGGTCCTGAGGCTCGCGGACGAGGCGCGCGCAGAAGGACTCACGAGCAGAGCGGATCCGGAGGCGGCTATCGTCGTCGCCGGGCGCGCGGTTCGTATCGGCTACCGGCTCGCGGCGGTCGCGGGCGGGCGCGCCGCCACCGGGCGGCCGCCGCTGTCGGAAGCGATGCGGACAGCGCTGGGGACCGTCGAGACCGCCATCCGCGAATCGCTCGAGCTCGTCCGGAGCATGCTCGAGGCCCGGCACACGATGGCGCGCCCAGGCTCACGCAGGTATCGCGAGGCATGCGCGGCAGCGGCGGCGGTGGCGGCGCGGCCGCGCCCGGATCCTTCTGCGGCCCTGAGCGCGCTCCTCCGAGCCGTCGACGCGGCGCGTTCCAGCGAGCTGGCCGACTGGCCTCCTGCCGCGCACGGAGCGTTCGTGGCGGAGATCGAGCACCTGCGACGAGTGATAGAGCTGCTGCCGTCGCTCGACGAGTATCTCGCGCGGATGATCCTTCCAACGACGTGAAAAGATGCTCGGCGCGTTCCCGGATGGTTGCGAATGGCCGATTATGTCGCGGTGACCGGGCCCAGGGATGGGGGAGCGCTGTCGGAGGGGGGCCTAGTGCTGCCTACGCGTTCCATCCGCGCCCGCAGGCTAGCACAGCGTCAGACTCGCATTGCATGAACATGACGTCGGGGTCGCCGTGCTAGGCTCGGGGGCGATGGCCAATCGCTACGCACCCATCGGGGAATACGGAATCATCGGCGATCTTCACACCGTCGCCTTGGTCGGTATGGACGGGTCGATCGACTTTCTCTGCCTGCCGCACTTCGACTCGCCGTCGGTCTTCGCCGCCCTCGTCGACGCAGATCGCGGCGGACGCTTCCAGATCGCGCCGCTCCTCGAGGGCGCCGCGCGCAAGCAGCTCTATCTCCCCGACACCAACGTGCTGCTGACGCGGTTTCTCGATGCCGACGGCGTTGCCGAAGTGTCCGACTTCATGCCGGTGGAGGACGCGGGGCAGGCGCACAATCTGGTGCGGCGGGCTAAGACGGTGCGGGGCGAGGTGCGCTTTAGGATGCGCTGCGATCCGCGCTTCGACTATGCGCGCGCCATCCACACGGCCGAACGCCGGAGCGATACGGAGGTGCTCTTCGTCGGCCGCGGCGGCGCCGGCGAGCTGGTCCTGCGCCTGCGGTCGTCGGTCCCGATGCGTCTCGAGAACGGCGCGGCCCTGGCCGAGTTCACGCTAGGCGCCGACACCTCGGCCTGGTTCGTCCTCGAGGTGGTGCTCGCGCAGGAGCCGTCGCCCTCGGAGCAGCCCGACTACGAGAGTGACGCCTTCAAGCAGACGGTGAACTTTTGGCGCCGGTGGGTCGCCCGCAACACGTACGGGGGCCGCTGGCGCGAGATGGTGAACCGCTCGGCGCTGACACTGAAGCTGCTCACCTCGCGACAGCATGGCTCTATGGTCGCCGCGCCGACGTTCGGCCTCCCCGAGACGATCGGGGGCGGGCGCAATTGGGACTACCGCTACACGTGGATCCGCGACTCGTCGTTCACCCTGTACGGGCTGATGCGCCTCGGCTACACGGACGAGGCGGGCGCCTTCATGCGCTGGGTGATGGCCCGCTGCGGCGAACTCGAGCCGGACGGCTCGCTCCAGATCATGTATGGGCTCGACGGGCGACATTCGCTGCCCGAGGAGTCGCTGCTCCACCTAGAGGGTTACATGGCATCCCGTCCGGTCCGGGTCGGCAACGCCGCCTTCGACAACCTGCAGCTCGATATCTACGGCGAGCTAATGGACTCCGTCTACCTGTACGACAAATACGGTTCGCCCATCGGGTACGACGCCTGGATCAACATTGTGCGGCTGATTGACTGGGTATGCGCGAACTGGCGCCGGCCGGACGAGGGCATTTGGGAGGTGCGCGGCGGCCGGCAGGAATTCTTGTACTCGCGGGTGATGTGTTGGGTGGCCGTCGACCGCGCCATCCGGCTCGCCACCAAGCGCTCCTTTCCCGCCCCTCTTGCCCGCTGGTACGAGACACGGGACACGATCTATCAGGACGTCTTCACCCGTTTCTGGGACCCGAAGCGGCGCGCATTCATCCAGCACATCGGCGCCACCACGCTCGACGCCGCAACGCTGCTCATGCCGCTCGTCCGCTTCGTGTCCCCCACCGACCCGCGGTGGATCTCCACGCTGCGCGCGATCGAGCGCGAGCTGGTGAGCGATTCGCTGGTCTACCGCTATCGGCTCGCGGGTGGCTTCTCCGACGGACTCACGGGGGAGGAAGGCACCTTCTCGATGTGCTCCTTCTGGTATGTCGAATGCCTCTCTCGCATGGGCGATCTGCAGCAAGCGCGGCTCGTCTTCGAGAAGATGCTCGGCTACGCCAACCACCTGGGACTGTACGGCGAGGAACTCGGCCCGCAGGCGCAGCACCTCGGCAATTGCCCCCATGCGTTCACGCACCTAGCGCTCATCAGCGCCGCCTTCGATCTCGACCGCCGCCTCTCGGCCACCGGCCACGCGGGGTGAGGGCCGCGCCAAACTCCAAACATACGTCAGGCGTGGGGGCGACTGGACGTAGGTCCGCGGGCGATCGTAAGCTTGCGGTCCGAACTGTCACACGCTATCAGGATGACACCCGATGGAGCCCAGTCCGATGAGCGAGACCCCAGTCGCAGGCGGCCCGTCTTCCCAAGCGCAGCCGGTAGCCGCGCCGCTAACCCGCGCCGCGATCTTCCTGGTCACGACGATCAACCCGGGCGTTGACAATCGCGCCACCGTGCGCTCGTTCTGCGGAGACCTCGCCGCGCTGGTGCGGGCGGTAGAATTTCGCGATCTGGCAGGGAGCCTTTCCTGCGTCATGGGGTTTGGGTCCGACGCGTGGGACTGCCTCTTTGGGCCGCCACGGCCGGCAGAGCTGCACCCGTTCCGGGAGATTCGCGCCGGGGGGCGGCACGCGGTCTCCACGCCTGGCGACCTGCTGTTCCACATCCGCGCCAAGAGCATGGATCTATGCTTCGAGCTTGCCACTCAGTTTATGACGCGTCTCGGAAATGCCGTTTCGCCAGTGGACGAAGTGCACGGCTTCCGTTACTTCGACGACCGCGATCTCATGGGTTTCGTCGACGGGACGGAGAATCCCAGGGGCGCGGCAGCGATCGATGCCGTGCTCGTCCGCGAGGAGGACGCCGCGTTCGCCGCGGGCAGCTACGTCATCGTGCAGAAATATCTCCACGATCTCGACGCATGGAATGCGCTCTCCACGGAAGCGCAAGAGCGCATCATCGGCCGCACCAAGCTATCCGACGTCGAATTGGACGAATCGGTCAAGCCGACCTCAGCGCACAACGCGCTCACTACGATCGTTGAGAATGGGAAAGAGATCAAGATCTTGCGGGACAACATGCCCTTCGGCCAGGCTGCGCGCGGTGAATTTGGCACCTATTTCATTGGCTACAGCCGTTCGCCCCGCACGATCGAGCTGATGCTCGAGAACATGTTCATCGGGCGGCCACCCGGCAACTACGACCGGCTGCTCGACTTCAGCCGCGCCGTCACCGGAAGCCTGTTCTTCGTGCCGTCCGCGATGTTTCTGGAGAGTGTCACTGAAGATCAGCCTGCGGTTGCAGAGCCCTCGGTCGCGCCAGCGACGGCCGAACCCTCTCCGTCCATTCCGTCGGTGCGCGACGGTTCGCTCGGCATCGGTTCCCTCAAGGCAGACACGCGACCGGAATAACCTTCATCGTGAGCCTCGCCCAGGTGTCTAGCTCAGCCGACTTCGATGAGGGCTTTGCCGCCATCGATCGCGACCGTCCGGGTGGGCGAGTCGTGCCAGAGGCCGCCTTCCAGAGGCCGCGAGCGGCGCGCGGGATCGACATGTATCCTCCCCAGACATGGACTCCCTCGTCGCCTCGGCTGCGCGCGCGCTGGCGGCCGGTGATCCCCTGGGCGCCCTCAAGCGCGTCGCGCTCCGCGACGACCCGCCGGCTCTCGCCCTGCGCGGCATCGCCATGGCCCAGCTCGGCGAGTACGACCGGGCGCGCAAGCTCCTCCGGCGCGCCGCCCGCGGCTTCGGCCCTCGCGAGCGCCTTGCCCAGGCGCGCTGCCAGGTCGCCGAGGCGGAGGTCGGCCTCGCCGCGCGCGACCTGAGCGGGCCGGTCCGCACGCTCGCCGCGGCCGCGCGGGCGCTCGATGCGCTAGGCGATCGCGCGAACGCCCTCTACGCCCGCCTCGTCCGCGCGCGCCGCCAGCTCCTCGTCGGCGAGCTCGCGGCCGCCGAGCAGACGCTCGCCGCGGTCGACGTCGCCGCGGCCGGCGCGCCGCCGGCGCTCGCGGCCCGCGCCGAGCTCACCCGCGCCGAGGTCGCGCTCCGCCGCGTCCGGGTTGCGGACGCCGCCGACGCGCTCGGGCGTGCCCACGCCGCGGCCGTCGCCGCCGGCATCCCGGCCCTGGTCGCCGAGGTCGGCCGGGTCCGGCGCGCGCTGTCGGTGCCCTCGGCGCGCCTGGTCCGGGGCGGTGTGGTTCGGCCGGTGCGCCTCGACGAGGTCGAGGCCCTGTTTGCGTCCGGGAACCTCGTCGTCGACGTCTGCCGGCGGGCGGTGCGCGGCCCGGCTCGGTCCGTCCCGCTCGCCGGCCGCCCCGTGCTGTTCGCGCTCGTCGGCGCGCTCGCCGAGGCCTGGCCGGGCGACGTGCCGCGCGATCGCCTCATCGAGCGCGCCTTCGAGGCGCGCGCCGCCAACGAGTCGCACCGCGCCCGGCTCCGGGTCGAGCTCGGCCGCCTGCGCGCCGTCCTGCGCCCGCTCGCCCGGATCGAGGCGACCCGGCGCGGCTTCGCGCTGGTCCCCGTCGGCGGCCGTGCGGTCGTCGTGCTGGCGCCGCCGATCGACGGCCCCGCCGGTGCCATCGTCGCCCTGCTCGAGGGCGGCGAGTCGTGGTCGACCTCGGCGCTCGCGTGTGCGCTCGGCTCGAGCCAGCGAACGGTCCAGCGTGCGCTGCGCCAGCTCGAGGAAGCGGCGGCGGTGCGTGCCGTCGGCCGCGGTCGATCCCGCCGCTGGCTCGCCCCGGCGCTCGGCGGATTCGCGACAACCTTGTTACTCCCGGGCGCGCTGCCAGTTGGGTAGGCTTGGGTCATGGCAAGGACGAGCAAGACCAAGACCCGGCAGGCGGAGATCCTTCGAGAGTACGGCCCCTATCCCGGCATCGACCGCGTCCACGGCGTGACCTTCGACGGGGCCCACGTCTGGTTCGCCCGTGGCGAGACCATCGTCGCCCTCGATCCGGTTGGCGGCGGGCTGGTGCGCGAGCTTCCCGTCGCGGCCGACGCCGGCACCGCCTTCGACGGCAGGTACCTCTGGCAGCTCGCCGGCGACCGGATCCAGAAGGTCGATCCGCGCTCGGGCCAGGTCGTCGCCACGATTCTCGCGCCGGCCCATGGCCGCGACTCGGGCTTGACCTGGGCCGAGGGAACGCTGTGGGTGGGCGAGTACCGCGCCCGCAAGATCCACCAGATCGACCCCGAGACCGGCGCCATCCTACGCACGATCGAATCGGATCGCTTCGTCACCGGCGTCTCCTGGGTGAACGGCGAGCTCTGGCACGGCACCATGGAGGACGAGCGCAGCGATCTTCGTCGCGTCGATCCCGAGACGGGTGAGGTCCTCGAGCGTCTCGAGATGCCGGCGGGCGTCGTCGTGAGCGGTCTCGAGGCCGACGGCGCCGGCGTCTTCTACTGCGGCGGTAGCACCAGCGGCAAGGTGCGCGCCGTGCGTAAACCCTGACCCACGAGAAAGGAGCTCGCGATGTGTCCAGTGTGCCTGGCCACGATGGGTCTTTACGCCGCCGGGGGAGTGTCGGCCGGCGGCATCACGACGTATCTGGCGACCAGCTTGCTGCGCAGACGACGCGATCAACATGCCGGTGATCACCTTCTTGGCCTAGAAGCCAGCGAGCTCCATGACAGTGGCGCAGTACACGATGAGCGGCTCGACCGAACACGGGACGGAAGGAACGAACGATGAAGGACACCCGAAGGAAGGAGAGGCGAGTGATGACGACGCACATGACCGGGACACGGAAAGAATGGCTCGTAGCGCGGCTCGAGCTACTCGAAGCGGAGAAGGAGCTTACGCGGCGCAGCGACGAGCTGGCACGGCGGCGGCAGGAGCTGCCGTGGGTTCGGATCGACAAGGAGTATCGATTCGAGACCGACGCGGGGAGCGCCTCGCTGGCCGACCTCTTCCGAGGGCGCTCGCAGCTCCTCGTCTACCACTTCATGTTCGGGCCCGACTACACGGCGGGGTGTCCGTCCTGCTCGGCGATCGCGGACGGGTTCGACGGCTTCGTCGTCCACCTGGCCAACCACGACGTCATGCTTTGGGCGGTGTCGCGGGCGCCGCTCGCGAAGCTGCAGGCGTACAAGCGGCGAATGGGGTGGGCGTTTCCCTGGGCGTCCTCGCTCGGCAGCGACTTCAACCTCGACTTCAACATCTCGTTCACCGAGGAGCAACAGCGCGAGGGGGCCGTCGAATACAACTACCGGCGCGACGGCCACGCGATGGACGTGACGGCGGTCCCGGAAGCCGGCGGCGGGGGGCCGGTCGCCGAGTTCGCGGCCATGGCCGGAACCGACGTGGCCACGTACACGCGCGAGAGGCCGGGCGTGAGCGCATTCGCGCTCGAGGACGGCGTCGTGTACCACGCTTATTCTGCCTATGCGCGCGGCGTGGATGGCCTCTGGGGCATGTACCAGTGGCTCGACCGCGCACCCAAGGGGCGCAACGAAACGGGCGCTTGGTGGCGCCGCCACGACGAGTACAAGAAGGGCTGAGCGAGACGTGGCGCGTGCCGGGGAGACGAAGTATCCGCGGCGGATCGCGATCGTGGCGGAGCTGCCGAAGAGCGAGACCGGGAAGACCGGGAAGATCCTGAAGTCTCGGCGGCGAGAGTGAGCCCCGGCGGTCAGCCTGAACGGAGGCGTCTGCTCGGGGCCGCCTCAGCTTCCGCGGCGGAGCCTGCGACGCGCGCGAGGACAATGCCCGCGGCGATCAACGTGATGCCGAAGGCCTGGAAGGCGTGAAACGCTTCGCCCAGGAACACGATGGCGAGCGCGGTTCCGAACACCGGGAGAAGATGCATGAACTGGCCGGCCCGGTTGGCGCCGATCAGCGCGATGCCGCGGTTGTAGCAGAGAAAGGCGAGAAAGGACGGGAAGATCGCCACGTAGCCGATGGCGACGAGCGCCGGCGCACTCCAGGGCATCGCCATGACCGAGAGGGTCTCCCAAAGGTAGAACGGCAGGAGCATCACCACGCCCAGCGCGAAGATCGCGACGAGGAAGCTCAGCGGGTGCACCGCGGGGCCGGTGCGAAGTAGCACCGAATAGAGCGCGTAGGTGACGACGCCCGAGAGCACCCAGAGATCCCCGCGATTGAGCGCGAGTCCGAGGAGCGCGGCGGGCGAGCCGTGCCCGGCGATGACGAGGACGCCGGCGAAGGAGACCGCCACGCCGAGCAGCAGGAGTGGTCCCGGGCGCTCCCCGAACAGCGCAAACGAACACAGTACGATCACGAGCGGCACGGCCGATTGCAGCAGCAGCGCATTGATGGCCGTCGTCGACCGCAGACCGATGTAGACGAGGGTGTTGAAGGCCGCGACGCCGAAGGCCGATAGCGGTAGCAGCACGTGCCAGTTGCGCAGCAGGACCGGCAGGTCCCGGCGTAGATTGGGCCCGACGAAGCAGAGCACGAGCGCCAACCCGCTGGTCCACCGCCAAAAGGCAAGCGCCACCGGCGGTACCGCCGCATGCACCGCGCGACCGACGACGAAGTTGCCCGCCCAGAAGAGCGCGGCCAGAGAGAGCAGCAGGTAGGGGGAGCGCCAGAGGGCGAGCGTCACCGGGTCCGGGGCCGCAAGGTGCCGCCTCTCACCGGCCCCGCAGCTTCGGGTCCAGGGTGTCCCGCAGGGAATCCCCGAAGAGACTGAAGCCGAAGACCGCCAGGCTGATGGCGATGCCGGGGAACAGGCCGATCCAGGGGGCTTTCTCGGCGTACGACGGGGCGGAGCCCGAGAGCATGAGCCCCCACGAGGGCGTGGGCTCCGCGGCGCCCAGGCCCAGATAGGAGAGGGCGGCCTCCGCGAGGATGGCGGTGCCGAGCTGCGCGGTCAGCATGATGATGTAGGGCGCCATCACGTTGGGGAGGATGTGCTGCAGGATGACGCGAGGGTGGGCGCCCCCTAGAGCACGAATGGCCTCGACGTACTGGTTCTCCTTCACCGAGAGCGCGGTGGCCCGCACGACCCGCGCCGCGCGGGGGATGATGGGAATGGTGACCGCGATCACCACGTTCGGCACCGCCGGCCCCAGGATGGAGGCGACGGCGAGGGCGAGGATCAGCTGCGGGAAGGCGAGCAGGATGTCCATCATCCGCTCGAGCAGGAGATCCACGGTCCCGCCGCAGTAGGCGCTCAGCACCCCCAGCAGGGCGCCGAGGGAGCAACCGCTGAACGAGGCGGTGAAGCCGACGAACAGAGCGATCCGCGCGCCATACATGATCCGGCTCAGCACATCGCGGCCGAACTCGTCGGTCCCGAACCAGTGCTCGCCGCTCGGACGGGCAAACTGGACCCCGTAGTCGGCGAGATACGGGTCATAGGGGGCGAGCGTGTGCGCGAGGAGCGCGACGAACAGCATCGCCAGGATGATCAGCAGCCCGCCGGCGCCGAGCGGCTTGGTCCGGACGAAGCTCGCCACCTCCTGGGCAAAGGTGAGGCGCGGGGTCAGGGGCGCCGACGCGGTCGCGTGAACGAGCGGGTAGTTGACGCTCATACTAGTGGTACCGGATGCGGGGATCGAACCATGCGTAGGTGAGGTCGATGAGGAGGTTCACGATCACGAAGCAGAACGCGATGAGGAACACGAGCGCTTGCACCACCGGATAGTCGCGGTGGGCAACCGCGTCGACCACGAAGCGCCCGACGCCGTTGAGGGTGAAGACGGACTCGGTGACGACGAGGCCGCCGATGAGGAAAGCGAACTCCGTCCCGACCAGCGTGATCACCGGGAGCATCGCATTTTTCATGGCGTGACGGATGACCACCACGCGCTCCCGCAGCCCCTTGGCCCACGCGGTACGGATGTAGTCCTCGCGTAGTACCTCGAGCACCGTGGACCGCGTCATGCGGGTGGTGACCGCGGCGTACCGGTACCCTACCGTCAGCACCGGCCAGACCAGCTGCTGGAAGTTCGCCCACGGATCGACCCACGGCGGCGTGAACTCGAGCGGCGGCCCCCAGCCGAAGTAGATCACGAGGAAGAGAATCACGAGGATCCCGACCCAGAACGACGGGATGGCGAGCCCTCCGATGCTGACCACACGGATGACGTAGTCCACCCAGCTGTCCTGGCGCACCGCGGCGAGCATGCCGAGCGGAACCGCCAGCACCACCGACACGACGGTCGCCAGGATTGCCACTTCGAGGCTCAGCGGCAGGCGAAGGAGCACTTCCTGGAGCACCGGCTGTCCCGTCCAGAGCGACGTGCCGAAATCGAACCGCAGCACCCCCCACAGCCACGTGCCGAACTGCACCGCGATCGGCTGGTCCAGGCCGAGCTGGTGCCGCATGGCGGCGAGCTGCTGCGGGTCGATCCGGCCGGTCTGGTCGCCCCCCAGGATCAGGAGCGTCACGTCGCCGGGGATGACGCGCATGATGACGAACACCACCGCGGCCACCCCGAGGAGCGTGGGGAGGATCAGGAGAAGGCGCTTGGCCAGGTACGTGCGCACGAGCCCGCCCTCTCAGTCCTCGGAGAGCCAGACGTCCTGGAGCTTCTGGTTGGTGTAGTGATTGGGCGGCGCGACGTAGTTCTTCACCTTGGTCCAGTGGACCAGGTTCCGGGACCACCAGAGTCCGGACAGGAAGTAGGTTTTCTGCAGGACGATCTTCTCCATCTCGTTGATGAGCCGCTTGCGCTCGACGGGATCGAGGGCCCGGGCCTGACGCGAGAAGAGATCGTCGATCTGGGGATCGGAGAACCGGCCCCAGTTCTGAGTGCTCCCGGTCGCGTAGCGCCCGAGGAACTGATCGGGGTCGTCCATGAACTCCACCGCCGGGGAGACGATCAGCTCGAAGTTGCCGGTGTCCTGTCCGTCGGAGAACCAGGCGGCCGTTTCGAGCGGACGATGCTCCACCTCGATGCCGATCTTGCGCCACTCCTGGATGAGGAAGACCGCGAAGTCCTGGTACGGGAGCTTCACGTTGCGGTTCTTCAGCACGACCTTGAAGCCGTTGGGATACCCGGCCTCGGCGAGGAGTCGGCGCGCCTCGGCCCGGTTCTTGTCGATGTCCCGACCGAACCCGGGCAGCGTCTCCAACTCGGCCTCCGACATCGCCCACTCCGACCCCGGCCGCATCAGAGCGCCGACATACCGGAGCCCGGTGAGGGGGTACAGCACCCTGGCCATCGTGTACCGATCGATGCCCAGGCTGAGCGCCTTGCGGACGCGCACGTCGTTGAACGGCTTCGCCGTGTTGTTGATGGAGACGCCCCACTGGCCGGTCATGGGCGTCTCCTGCACCGCGACCTTGGCTCCGAGCTGCTTCTTGATCGCCTCCACCTCCGCGCTGGGCAGGTCGCGAAACTCGATGTAGGCGCGCCCCGAGCGGATGGCCGCCGCCCGCACGGACGTCTCCGGGCTGATGTAGAACTTGTATCCGTCGAGATACGGGCGGTCCTTCACGAAGTAGGCGGCGTTCCGCTCCCCCTCGAAGGTGGACCCCCGCGTGTAGTTCTTGAACTTGAAGGGACCGGAGCCCACCACGTGGGTCTTGAAGTAGTTGGGGTCCTTGTCGAGGTACTTCTTCGGGAAGATCACGTTCCAGGGCGAGGCCAGGTTGGCGAGGAGCGAGGCCGACGGGAACTTGAGCTTGAACACCACGGTGGTGGCGTCGGGGGCGTCGACCTGGGTGACCGCGGTGTAGGCGTTCCTCCGCACGCTGCGGACGCCGGCGGGCGGGAAGATGATCTTGTCATAGCTGGCCTTGACGTCGGTGGCGGTCAGCGGTGAGCCGTCGTGGAAGAGGACTCCCGGGTGGAGCTTGAAGGTGTACGTGAGCCCGTCCGGCGAGATCTTCCACTCGGTGGCCAGGTCTCCGACGATCTTCGGATAGTTGTAGGGATCGATCTGGAGCAGGGTGTTGTAGAGCGGGGCCACCAGCTCGATGTTGGCGAACGTGCTCTCCTGGTGCGGGTCGAGGCTCGGCGGATCCGCGCCGATGATCGCCAGGAGGAGGCCGCCGTGTCGGGGCGTGTCCGCGGCATGCACGGCGCCAGGCGTCGCGGCGACCAGGGAGCTGGTGAGAAGGGTCAGGGCGACGAGGATGACGAGGGCCGGGCGACGTCCGATTCGTGCCGACATGAGGCACCTCCGCGCACATGAAGCATTGAAGAGTCTGGACTGCATGAACCCCTACTTCCCTTTCAGCGTCACGTCCTCGTAGGGCGCCGAGTAGGCATGACCCGCGATCAGCCCGAGGCCCGATTCGCCCACGCGCGGTCCGACTCCGTTGATGAACGCGAGCTGCCAGATCGGCGCGTACACGGTCCTCTCGTGGACCAGCTGCTGGATCTTGTGCAGGATGACCTCGCGCCGTTTGCGGTCCACCTCGGATGCCTGCTCCCGGAACAGGCCGTCGATATCGGGATAGCTGCCGTAGACGTACGTGCCACCGGCGACCACGAAGGCTTCGAGGCGGGTGGCCGCGTTGCCGAACGCCCCGCTGGCGCCCTGGACGACATTCTTGAACTTCTTCTCGGCGTAGCCGGTGAAGAACGCCGCCCGCTCGAGCGGGCGGAGCTGGGCTCGGATGCCGACGGCCTGCAGGTTGTTGAGCACGGCTTCGGCGAGGTTCGAGTAAGACGCGTCGCAGTAGTACTCCCCCGCGTCGAAGCCGTTCGGGTAACCGGCTTCCGCGAGGAGCTTCTTGGCCCTGGCCGGGTCGAACGCGGGAGCCGGAGGTTGCCAGAAGAAGTCGAAGTCGGCGGGGACGATGCTCCCGGTGACCTTGGAGAAGCCAAGGGTTAGGGCCTGGTTCATCGTCGGGCGGTCGACGGCGAGGCTCGCCGCGAGCCGGACTCGCTGGTCGCGCCACGGCGACTTCGCATCCCACTGGTCGGGGAAGTAGAGCCAGAACGGCGCCTGGATCACGGCCGGCTTGATAGCGAGCCCGGGCGTTCGCCGGAGCTCCTCGGCGAGCTCACCGCGTACCGAATACACGATGTCCACCTCCCCGCGCTTGAGCGCGGCGAGGCGGGTCGACTCGTCGGGAATCACCTTGAAGACGAGACGCTTGACGCTCGGGGTCTTCCGCCAATACTGGTCGTAGGCCTCCAGGACCAGCTCCACCCCGGGCGTGAACGAAACGAACCTGTAGGGCCCGGCGCCGACCGGAGCCTTCTTGAAGCCGTCGTCACCCACTTTCTCTACATATTTCTTCGGGACGATCCACCCGGCGCCGCTCGCGCCGGTGTAGAAGGTGAGGAAGTCAGGCCATGGTTGCTTGAGGCGGAAGCGCACGTGGCCCTGATCGGGCGTCTCGATGGCGGCCACCCGGTCCTTCAGGGTCTTGCCGGCGCTGCCGCGATAGCGGTCGAAGGAGAACTTCACGTCGTCGGCGGTGACGGGCTCGCCGTTGTGGAACTTGACGCCTTTGCGGAGGGCGAATTCGTAGACCAAGCCGTCCTTGGAGACGGACCATGATTCGGCGAGGCTCGGCGCGTCCGGCTGCCCAGGCATGGGCTTCACCAGGGCGTCGTGCAGCGCGTAGTAGATCATGTATGGCGTGATGATGCCGGATGCCTCGGCCGGGTCCAGCCAGGTCGGGGCGATCGAGACGTGTACGCCCCACGTGAGCTGGCCTTCAGGGGCCGCCGATCCCACGGTGGGCGACACGACCACCGTGAGCAGCAGGAGAAGCAGGCTCGGCACGAACGCGCGTCGGTGTCTCATGCGTCACACCTCGCTGGAGGCTGACTTGTGGCGGCCCGAAGGATTCGGGTATCGCTGGCTCGACGTCGGAATATGATCGGGTCCCCCTCGTCCGCGTTCGAAGATCCCGAATACTGCGGAAGGCGCGTCTCGGCGCAAAAAGTGCCCCGATTATCCTGCAATCGGCCGCCCTGTCAACTCAAAGAGTCAGATGCCCGCGTACCACTCGTACCCGTGGTCTTCCCAGTACCCGCCGTGCCCGCCCCCGATCCTCCGGAAGCTCTCCACCACGTCGATCGCCATGACGTATTTCGCCATCTTGTAGCCGAGCTGTCGCTCGACGCGCAGCCGGAGCGGCGCGCCGTTGGCGACCGGCAGGAGGCGGTCGTTCATCTCGTAGGCCAGGATCGTCTGCTCGTGATACGCGTCCTCCAGATCGACGCTCTCATAGTAGGGCTCGTCCGACTCCTCCATGAGATCGGCGCAGCGGAGGACGACGTACCGCGCCCCCGGACGCACCCCGGCGAGGTCGAGCACCGTCCCGAGGCGCACCCCCGTCCACTTGGCGATGGCACTCCAGCCTTCGACGCAATCGTGGCGCGTGATCTGGGTACGCGCCGGAAGGCCGCGCAGCTCGGCCAGTGACAATCGCACCGGCCGCTCGACGAGGCCGCCGACCGCGAGCCGCCAGTCGGCGAAGCCGTTGGCCGCTAGGGCGCGGTAGTGGGGCGTGTCGGGGTCGCTCGTGCCATTGGCCGGGAACACGGCGGAGCGGGCCGACTCCGGAAACTCCGGCGCCCGCGCCCACCGGAAGGTCAGCGCCCGCTGGACGCGATACGTGAGGCCCCCGCCGGCCCCCAGGGCGCGCGAGATCCACGGTGCCTGCGACAGCCGGTCGCAGCCCGTGAAGAGCGCGGCGGCCGCGAGCCCGAGCCCGCGGAACACGAAGCGACGGCGGTCAATCCCCTTGTCCCTGTTCATCCCCGCCTCCTTCTTCGATCACCCGGGACCAGCCGGTCACGATGGCGCGCACATTGTTCAGCACGCCGGTCGCGGCGACCATGAAGAGGTGCATGGCCGTGAAGCCGAGGAATGCGAAGGTAGCCACGAAGTGCACCGTGCGCGCGGACTGTCGCCCGCCGAACCCGGCCGGCAGGATCGGCACCACCGCGTCCGCCCACGGCGACATGGCGAGTCCGGTGAGCACGATGAGCGGCCCAAGGCCGCCAATGACCGAAAGGTAGGCGATCTTCTGTAGCACGTTGTAATGCCGCTCGCCCGCAGGAAGGCGAAACCGCAGGTGATCCCACAGCGACTGCCGGATGCGAGCCACGTCGCGACCCGACGGGACCAAGTCCCGGGTCAGGTGACGGCTCAGCACGGCCCACAGGGCGAACACCAGCCCGTTCAACACGAAGACCCAGGCGAAGAAGATGTGCCAGCGCCGGCCCATCGCGAGCCACTGGGTGCTCGGCAGCGTCGCCCAGGCGGGAAAGCCTCTGGCCACCGGCTCACCGTCGACGGTCGACACACCCAGAACGCCTGTCGTATCCACGGAATGGCCGAGGATCTCGGTGACCCCTCGGAGATCGCCGGACTCGGTGGGCCGAGCGGTCAGGGCCAATAGAGGTCGGTCCCGGTCCGAACGGTCGCCCCAGTAGAGCGCGGGATGGGCGTTGAAGATCTGCAATCCGCTCCCGACCAGGATCACGAGGCAGACCACGGTGATCCAATGGGACAGCCGGGTGAGGAGGCGGTGGCGATATACCACCACGGGATGCGGCGGCTCAACTGGCACCGCGTCCGGGCTCACACTCGAAAGGTCGTCGGCCGTATCCACCTCGGCGGTGCCCATCTTACGTCCGATGCGGGGGAGTGGGCGCGAGATTCGACGCTCCGCGTGCCGGACTACTTCGCGCGCGCGGTTGAAGCGCGTTCTACGCGAGGGTATAGTCCCTCGCAGGGATGGCCGCGCACCCGCTCACGCGGTGTGTCGCGGCGACCGAGAAAGTGTTCTCGCGTGCAATGGAGAGGTGCCCATGCGTCGATCGTTCGCTTTGGTCAGCTGGATCGTCACGCTCCTGATCCTGACCGCCGGCGCGGGAGCGGACCCCTTGGCCGTGCAGCAGCAGCTGCTCGATGCCCTCGCGCGGGGGGACGTGGCGGCGGCGGTCGCCTTGTTCACCGACGATGCGGTGGTCGACGCCCCGAGCGGCCTCTGTACGAAGGCCCCGTGCGTAGGCAAGGCCGCCATCCAGAAGGATCTCGAGCGCTTGGTGGCGGACAAGAGTCGCCGCGTCACCACGCTCAACACGTACGTCTCCGGCAACGTGCTGGTCACGCGCTTTGAAGCGCGTAGTGCCACCATTCAGACGGCGGGAGTCGACCGCATCATCCTCTGGGCGATTCGCGAGATGCAAGGAGACAAGATCGCGTCTGTCCGATGCTGCATGCCGGAGCGGACCGATTCGCAGACGGCCCATTTCCTCGAGTGGGAGCAGGCTCAATAGAGCCAGCGCGTCTGTGGGGTAGGGGTGGGCGACCAAAGGAGAGCCGTGATGCGCAAATGGATGCTCGCGTTCGTGATCCTCGGTAGCTTGCTGGGTGGATGCATCGGTTTTGTGCCGGTGCCGGTGGGGCCCCATCACTTCCACCATCACGATTGGCGCTAGCAGGCGCCTGACGGTACCACCGGAGCGGGCGAGCCGCCGCCGGCCGGGGTTCAGGAGCTAGGCTTTGTGGGCCACGGCCGGCGTGGCAATCCTTCCGCTGGAGGCTCGACCGTCTCGGGACGCCCGCCCGTCGATGTAGATGGTCCCTCGCTCTCCAAGCTCTCATCCATCAAGGCCCAGTTGAGCCCGCGTCCCTTCGCGGTCCGGCGCGGTGATCCGAACCAGACGTGACCTTCGGCATCGAGTCCCACCAAGTGCCAACCATCGCCCTGCGTGATGACTTCGATCTGCTTGAGCCCGTGCATTGTCGGCCTCCGTGCGGTGGTCAGGATAGATGGGACGATTGAGCGCGCAGGAATCGAGAGTACCATGCCGCGCCGGCGCCGCCGGGGCGCCGAGACCGAGTTTCGGTTGGCCAACTGTCATTGACAACGCGGACCCGCGCAACTAAGGTAGGTCGCCTGCATGAGCCCTGAGTTCCCTCGAGCGCTCCTCGTGCAACGACCATGTCGCCGAGAGAGAGAACGTTGGGAGGCCCGCGTTGGAGATAACCTCCTGGACAAGGTGTGACGTCCGTGGCCGCGCGGAACCTCGTCGTGCTTGAAGCGCTGTGGTCTCGGCTGCTGGTGGCTCTCGAAGGTCAGGTTCCGGAATCCGCCCTGGAATCGTGGCTGCGCCCGTGCCGGCTCATCGCGTTGGACGGCGATCACCTCCGCGTCCTCGCGCCCGACAAGTTCACGCGCGACTGGATCGGACAGCACCACGCCGGCACCATGCAGGCCGCGGCCCGCACGGTGCTCGGGGGCAACCCGCGGGTCTCCATCGAGGTCGATCCGGAGCCCGCGCGCTCCGTGCGCCCTTCGAGGGAGAGCGCTTCCATCGGATCCAGCGGCGCGTCGAACGACCTCACGCCCCGCTACACGTTCCAGTCGTTCGTCATCGGCAAGTCGAATCAGTTCGCGCAGGCCGCCTGCCGGGCGGTCGCCGAGTTACCCGGAAAGGCGTACAGCCCTCTCTTCCTCTACGGGGGCGTCGGTCTCGGCAAGACCCACCTCCTCCACGCGGTCGGTCACGAGATGGCCCGTCTCCACCCTGCGCTCCGGCTGCTGTATCTCTCTTCGGAGCGCTTCACCAACGAGCTCATCAATGCTATCCGCTATGACCGCACCGGGGAGTTCCGGGCGAAATATCGGACCATCGATCTCCTGCTGATCGACGACATTCAGTTCATCGCGGGCAAGGAGCGCACCCAGGAAGAGTTCTTTCACACCTTCAATGATCTCTACGAGACGCACAAGCAGATCGTGGTCTCCTCCGATTCCACCCCGAAGGAGATCCCCGAGCTGGAGGAGCGGCTACGATCGCGCTTCGAGTGGGGCCTGATCGCCGACATCCAGCCGCCCGACTTCGAGACCCGCGTCGCCATTTTGAAGCGGAGGGCGGAGATCGAGCGGGTCCGCTTGCCCGACGACGTGGCCTACCTGATGGCGAGCCGGATCAAGACGAACATCCGCGAGATCGAAGGGTCGCTGACCAGGATGGCCGCCTTCTGCTCCTTGACCGGGCGGGAGATGAGCGTCGATCTCGCCGAGGAAGTCCTGTCCGAGCTCTGGGGCGCGGACGAGAAGATCATCACGATCGAGCACATTCAACGGAAGGCCTCGGAGTTCTTCGGCCTCAAGCTGTCCGACATGCGGGCGTCCGCACGGACCAAGGCGATCGCCTTCCCCCGTCAGGTCGCGATGTACCTCGCTCGACAGTTGACCCACGCGTCGCTCACCGAGATCGGGCGGGCCTTCGACAAGGACCACACCACGGTGCTGCACGGGGTCACCAAGATCGAAGCGCTGATCCGCGAAGACCCGAAATTCAAGAAGACGATCGATACGCTCGCCGAGAGCGTCGCGAGATAGACCGGGACCGAGCGGTTAGCGCACGACCCCTTGCCGGGAGCGGGTGATCCAGACCAGATCCAGTTCACTGTCGGTCCAACCGTGCGAGCGGAGGTGGGTCACCCAGGCCCGTACGTCGGCGGCCGAGACGATGTCGATGCCGGGCTCGACCTCGACCCGGGTGGCACAGGGCTCCCGCCGAGCCGGGGGCGTGGGAAGCGGGCGATCGTTGGCGTTCATCTCAGGGATCCTTCCTCTCTTCGGGGAACAGCTTGAGGGTCAGAGGACACGGAGGCTTGTTGACGTTCACGTACTGACAGTCCGACTCGCTGCACTGGACAAAGAGTTCGACGCTCATGGGCCGCCGCCGCAGGCGGATGGAAACGGGCTGAGCGATCAGATCGCACTGAAAGTCCTTCTGGTGTTTCCAGCCCACGGGACCCCCGTGACGACGGGCCAGCAGCAGGTACGCGGCGAGGACAGAGAGCACGGCGGGGGCGCCAGTCCCCGCCGATGTCCCGGCAGGAGAGACTCGACTATAGCGTAAACGCCGACTCCGCGTCCGCCTATCTCCGGCCTGGAGAGGACACGCGATCGAGATCAGATTCAGATAGGTATGATATATTATATATAGGTAGTAGTGACCGTATGATGCAGCCGGATGATGGACACCGCCGCGTGCTCGGAAAAGGCAGGGATTGATGGTCGACATGGATCCGGACGTCTGGCGAGACGAACGCGTGTGATCTCCCAGTGGTGGTCGCGGCTGACCGCCGCGGTCGTCGGCCGCGGCGCCTACCTCGTGAGCGTCTGCGCCACCACCTGGCACCGCCTCCAGTTTCCGTCGGAGCCGCGAGAGGCCGTGGACGATGGCGAGCGGTCGACCGTGAAGCTTCGCGATCTCACCTCGCGATCAGGGGCGGTGACGGTCTGGCCGGTGCAGTGGGTGGAGCCACCTGGCCCGGGCGGAACGGCGGTCGTCCCGGAGGCAGGCGTGCTCGAAGGGCTCACGCGGCTGGGCGGCCGGCTGTTGCTGCGGATCAACGTCAACGGCCATCGGCGCACCGCCGGCCTGGAGTGGGATTCGCCGCCCGCCGTTGGCGACGTCGAGGCCGTCCTGCAGGCCAATCTCGGGGCCGAGATGCGCGTGCTCGGGCAGCTCGACCTTCCGATGCGCCGGGAGATGCATTCACCCATTCCAGGCCGGGCACGGGCCGGACCGAGGACCTCACGACTACCGCCTCGTCGATAACGAGCGTGGGTGAAGAGCTCGCGCGCTGTCACGTGGGCGCGATGCTTCGCTCGCGACCGGGACGCTACTACTGCGCGCGGTGTCTCGCGCGTCTGCTCGCCACCACCGCCTGGACGAAGCGAGACGCTCGGCGTGCCATTGCGGTGCTGTTCTTGTGGCCGATCGGGCTCTCGACGATGGTGCACGACCGCCGCCACCCTTGCCGGGATTGTGGCCAGATCGGCGGCGCGCGGCTCGGCGCGATGGGTATCGGGGCGCTCTGAGCCGCACAGGATATTCCTTGACAGAGACGCGAACGGCCTGTTAAACTTGCTTCCAGTGCGAGCTTCACCCGGCTATTCAGTGGTCAGCGAGCAGCAGAAGACGAGAGTCGCGAGCAACGCCGCGCGGACGTCAAGCCGCTCGGCGTTTTTGTTTGTCCTCCACTTCAGGAGGACGCCCCCGCCATGGTGGTGGGGTTTCACGGAGGCGAGAGCCTCAGAATAAGAGGTAGTGTCAATGGCACAGGGTACGGTCAAGTGGTTCAACGATGCGAAAGGGTACGGCTTCATCACTCAGGAGGGTGGCGAAGACGTGTTCGTACATTTCAACGCCATTCAGGCCCAAGGCTTCAAGAGTCTGGCCGAGGGCGATAAGGTCGAGTTCGAAGTGACCAAGGGCCCGAAGGGGCTCCAGGCCGCGAACGTTCGCAAGGCCTGACGACAGCCCCAGCGTCGAGTAGAGGGCCGGGTCCCGTTTTCTCGGGCCCGGCCCTTTCATGTTCTCGCCCCCGGCGGTGAAGCGGGCGACGACCACGGACTAGCGGATGTTCTGATCGCGGAGCCCGAGCCCGAGCGCGACGAAGCTCAGCAGGACTCCGAGCCAGAAGGCCACCTCTCGTGTCTCCGTCCCATCTCCGAGGTGACCCACGACGACGAACACGATGCCCACCGCAAGCAGGACGTGCTTCAGCTTGATAGTCATGGCGAGTTGCCGTCGACTATCCCACCATGCTATAAGTTAAACAAGAAGCATAAAGTATATCCTCGACCTCGAACGCGAAGAGAGACACGCGTCGAAGGGCCAAGGATGCGGAGGTGGCAATGTTCGAGGACAAGGCCCGGGTCCTGCTCATTCTTCCTCAGGCCGTCCTGGATCGCGCTCGCGTATTTGCCGGCGAGGCGATCACGAAGCTGAAAGGCCCCGTGAGCCTACAGATGGTCCTGCGCGCCCTCATCGACGAAGGGTTGAAGCGAGAGCGCGACCGAGCCCTCCTCGTCAACATCGAGGGGCAAGTGCGGGCGGTGCGTGAGCTTCGAAGCCGGAGCCGACGGCCCGCGGTCGCCCACCGGTCCGCGAGGGCGAACGCCCGGTCGAGCGGGCGAGCGACGACCAGGAACGCAGGGTGAAGCGCTACCCCATGGCTGGAATTGGCGCGGAGGCTTGACGCATGGCATCGACGATCTTCACGGTTGGGGACTTTGTTCGCCGCGTGGTCGATAGCCTCCTCGGGGGCGACTATCGAGGCCAAGTCCTCTGTTCGCGGTGCCTCGTCAAAGTGACCAAGCATCACCTGGACAAGAGCTACACGACGCGAGAGGTGGTTCAGGCGATGGACGAGATCTTCAAGGCACCGTTGCCGGTCTCGACGTGCTCGGTGTGCGCCCGAAAGAAGATCCCGTGCCTCGGGGCGCCGGTCGTATGAACCGAGGGGAGACGCGGTCGATCAGAGGTACGGAGACCCGAGGCAGGGCTTGACGTTCCGGCAGTGAGCACACAGGAATGCGGCCCGGGATTCCATGGGAATGCCCGGCGCCGCGTGGACCTTCTCCAGCGCCCGGCCGATCTCCGACTTCCGCCATCCCGGATGCAGGTCCTCCAGCGTCATCGCGACCAGACAGGTGAGGCACAGGAACCTGTTCTTGTACTTGGCGCCCCGGAGAATGCGGTTCAGCGAGTGCCGGACGAGTTCCTCGGTGGTGTAGGTCGTGGCGGTCATGGCTCGACCGAAGGGCACCCGCCGGACGGGGGACGCCAGACGGTGAGGACGCGGGATAGCTTCAGCGAATCGGGGGGCGTGGCCATCGGTCGAGTATGCGCTTGGCTGCGGCGACAACGCAAGTATCCACGAGGCGCAGGAGTCGAGTGATGGCGCGACGACACTTCATGGGCAACCGCACCTACAAGGGGTTGACCTACACCCTGCAGCTCGAAGCGGTCGAGGAGACCGTGTTCAAGGCGCACGCGACGCTCTTGCCCTCCGGTCCCGAAGTGACGGTCGCGGACGAGGCCTCGGACCACGCGCTGAAGCAGGCCGAGGCCGGGATCAAGCACGTGATCGAGGAGCGGGAGGCGGGAGCCGTCTTGCGGGAACGCCTTTCCGAGCGGACCTACGGTGACGTCAAGTACACGATCATCGTGCGGACGGAGGCGACTCGAGTGGTGGCGGAGCTCTACTTCATCCGCTCGAACGCGCTCCAGCGCCGGCCGGGCCCCGGGACCTTCTTCGCGCTCTTCGAGGGCAAGACGAAGGACCGAGCGGTTGCGCAGGCGGAGCGCACGTTCAGGACCAAGATCGACAAGGAGCGGGCCGGCTGACGCGTCCGCGGCCTGCCGCGTCCCGATTGCGTAGGGACCACGCGCTCCAGTGGCGAACTCGCCTCGCTCTCCGCCTGGCGTCTTGACGGTCGGCGCGAGTCCGAAATACAGTTTTCGCGGCTGGATCGAGACCGAGGAGGCCGCGATGTCCGAGTTCCCGGAATGCCTGCTGATCGTCACCGTCGAGGTCGACGCCGCGATCGAGACCGAGTGGAATCGCTGGTACGACACGGTTCACCTGCCGGACGCGCTGAGATGCCCGGGAGTGCGGCGCGGGCGGCGCTACGTGTCCTCGGGCGAGATCGCGGAGACGATCGCCGGCAAGACCGAGAAGGCCGGCGGGCGGATCTATACCACGATCTACGAACTGGACGACCCGAGCGTCATCGCCACCCCGGAGTTCCAGGCCATGCGCGGCTGGTATCAGTTTGCCCCCCACGTCCGTTCGCGCACCCAGGTCATCGTCCCGGCCGGGTGAGGCGACGCGATGATCAAGGCGATCGACGTCAAGGCGGAGGTGGCTGGACGGTCGGTGTTGCGGGGGCGCGGTCCGGACACTTCCGCGGAAGAGGTCACGGCGGCGTTCGCGGTGCTCGCTCCGTTCCGTGACGGCGGCATCTTCGCCGGGAGCTTTTCCGGGGAAACGGCTTGGGAGCGGCACTCGAAGGGCGATGAGCTCGTATACATCCTGGACGGTCGCGCGACGCTCACGATCATGATGGAGGACGGGCCGAGCTCGTGCACGCTGACCGCGGGGACGTTGATCGTCGTCCCGCAGGGCCGCTGGCACCGCTTCGAGGCGCCGGCCGGGGTGACGGTCCTCAGCGCGTCGCCGCAGCCCACCGAGCATCGCGCGCGGCTTTGAGGGGCCGAGCCGGCGTCGCGGAGCCGCCCGCGTTGATACTGGGCGGGCCCTGGCTCTGGCCACTGAGCATGATCCGCAGCCTGGGCCGCCGGGGCGTTCCCGTGTTTGCGACCGGAACCGACGGGAGCTTCGTGTCCTATTCCCGGTGGCATCGCGCCCCGCCGGCCGGGTGGGGAGAGGAGCCAACCCCGGCCACGTTGACCGACTATTTAACGAAGCTACCCGTCGACCGCATGGTGGTCATTCCTTCCACGGACGAGTGGGCGCTCGCGGTGGCTCGGCTACCTTCCGCGCTGGCGGCCCGATTCCCGTCGAGCCTGCCTTCCCTCGAGAGCCTCGAAGCGCTCATCGACAAGGGGCGGTTTGCCGCCCTGCTGGGGGAGCTCGCGGTGCCGCACCCGCGCACTGTCGGGGTTGGTCCCGGCGGCGACTGGGCCGACCTTTCGGACGAGGCCTTCGCGAACGCGTTTTTGAAGCCGCGCGACTCCCAGGCCTTTCGCCGTCGGTTCGACCGGAAAGCGTTTCACTTCGAGACGCGCGCGGAGGCGATTGCGCTCGCGCGCGACGCTCGGCGGGCGGGTCTCGAGGTCATGCTGCAGGAGTACGTCCCCGGGCCGCCGACTCGTCACTACATGGTCGAAGGGTTCGTGGACCGCGCCGGTCGGGTGGCGGCCCGGTTCGTCCGCCAACGCCTGCGAATGTACCCCCCGGACTTCGGGGACAGTACGTACATGGTCGGGGTGGCGCTCGATCGCGTCCGGGGAGCGGTGGATCACCTCGACCGACTACTCGCCCGCCTGTCCTATCGCGGAGTGTTCGAGGCTGAGTTCAAGCACGACGAGCGAGACGGGGAGTTCAAGCTCCTCGAGGTCAACGCGCGCCCCTGGTACTTCATCGGCTTCGCGGCGGACTGCGGGGTGGACTTTTGCGCGATGGCCTATCGCGACGCGCTGGGGCTCGAGGTCCAGCCGGTGGTGTCCTACGAGGCGGGTCGCCACTGCATCGTCGGCTCCGACCGGTTCGGCTGCTGGCGGCAGTTTCGCCAGGGGCGCCTCAGCGCGTGGGTCTGGCTGCGCTCATGGATCGGGGCCCGCCAGCTGCTCTTCTCTTGGGACGATCCGGTCCCGGGGTTCGCGAGACTCCTGCAACACCTCTGGATCGTCACCGCGCGCACGCTGGCCAGGATCGGACCGCGTTCGCGGCCACCCCGTCAGGTCTGATCGCGGGCGGCCCGCTTGTCCGAGACGATCCGTCCCTCCTTGAATACGAGGAGCAGCTCGCGCAGGTTCGCGATGTTCTCGAGCGGATTGGCGGCCACCACGATCAAGTCCGCGAGCTTCCCGGGCTCGACCGTCCCCAGCTCGTGGCCCGCTCCGCAGAGCTCGGCCGCGTGGCGGGTGGCGGCGAGGAGGGCTTGCCAGGGGGTGGCGCCATCGCGGACCCACAGGCCCAGCTCGAGCAGTGCGGCCTCCTTCAGCGGGCGGATGTCCGAGCCGAGCGCCATCTTCACGCCCGCGGCCAGCGCTTGCTGGAAGCACCGGCGATGCTGGTCGGCCGCCGCGTCGGCGCGCCGGCAGAGGTCGGGAGCCAGGTTGCGCTCCTCCACCCAGCGCTTCTCCCACGGATCCCGGGCCTGGTCCGGGGTCAGGTGCGAGATCGCCAGCGTGGGGACGTACCAGGTGGGGCTCGCGCGCAGGCTCTCGATGCACGCGGCGTCCATGATGTAGCCGTGCTCGACACTGTGGGCGCCGAGGCGAACCGCGGCCTGGACCGTCTCGGGGTTCGCGGCGTGCGCCATCACCGGGAACCCGCGCTGGTGGCAGATCGCGAAGGCCGCCTCCAGCTCGTCGTCCAGCAGGAACGACTGGGAGTGACGATCCCACGCGGGGCCCATGATGCCGCCGGTGAGGTTGAGCTTGATGTGATCGACCCCGTTCTTGATCTGCTCGCGGATCGCCCGGACGAAGCCGTACGGTCCGTCGCACTCGCGGGCATGTCCGGAGGTGAGGAAGTGCCCGCCGGTGGTGGTCAAGAAGTGTCCGGCCGCGAAGACCCGTGGGCCCACGTACTGACCCCGGTCGAACGCGCGCTTCCAGGCCACGTCCATGAAGTGCGCGGCGCCGGCGCACCGCACGCCGGTCACCCCGCTTTCGGTCAAGGCTTCCATCAGCCGGTGGCCGAAGATGGCGGTCTGCTCGGCGACCGACGCGCCGGTGGACGCCAGGTAGTCGGGGTGGATGTGGACGTCCCACAGTCCGGGCAGGAGGTAGGCGCCCTGCAGGTCGACGACCTGGGCGCTCCGGGTGTCGGGTGCACGACCGGCGTGGAGCACCTCCACGATGCGGCCGCGCTCGATGGTGACGCTGGCTCCGGTGATCGGGTGGGGCGTGACGCAGTCGATCAGCGAAACATTGGTGAGCACCCGTCGCGCGGCTTCGCTCATCTGACGCGAGTCGAGATCCGGAGCCGGAGGGTCCGCTTGAGGCGCAGGAGCGACTTGTAGGCACGCAGCCCCGCGAGTGTCGAGGCGAGCAGCAGGACGCTGCCCATCCGCAGCCGGATACGCAGGCTCGCCAGCAGGTGCTGGCGAGCCCGCCGGAGATCGTCGCGCTCGAGCGCGAGCCGCCCGAGCCGCTGGAGCGACACCGCGCGCTCGGCCTGAAAGTAGCTCACTGCGCCCGCCGGGTAGAGCTCCGGACGAGCCAGGACCTTTTCGCCGATCTGCAGCCGCCCGAGGATCATCCGCTCGGACTCCTTCGAGAGGCTGCCGCTCCAGCGACGATACCAGACCAGGCGCTCCTCGATGGCCACCGCCGGCCAGGTCCGCAGGAGCCGCATCCAGCATTCGATGTCCTCGCACACCTGGAAGGCCTCGTCGAATCCGCCCACGCCGACGATGGCTTCCCGTCGCAGGAGCGACGCGGACGGGCAGATGAAGTTGTATCGCATCACCGCCTGCCCGGCTTCCGCGGGCAGCCGGTAGGCCCCGTCTCCGAGCGCGACGCGCTCCAGGTCCGCGTACTCGGGCGTCACGCGCAGGTAGCCGTCTTCCTCGACGTGGAAGTCGCCGGAGAAGACGATCATGTCGGAGAAGGCGAGGCCCGCCTCCGGATGAGCCTCGAGAAGAGCGACCTGGCGCGCGAGCTTGCCGGATCGCCAGACGTCGTCGGCGTCGAGCGGGGCGAGGTACGGAGCGGTCGACTCCGCGATGCCGCGGTTGCGCGCGGCGGCCAGGCCCCGGTTCGCCTGCGACACCACCAGCACCGAATCGCCGTACGATCGCGCGATGGTCGCGGTGTCGTCGGTGGATCCGTCGTCGACGACGATGACCCGAAGAGGAACGCCCCGCTGGGCCAGCGCGCTGTCGATGGCGGCCGCGAGAAACTTGCCCGCATTGTGCGCCGGGATGATGACGTCGACCAGCGGGGCCGGACGCAGCGCATGACCCGCCGCCGGCGTCGGCGCGATCGAGGTCGCGGTCATGGTGGGGCCTCCTTGAACGCTCCAAGGATGTTACTGCGAATCGCGGCGTGGGAACAAGCGTCTGAGCGGACGTTTGCCGCAGGAATCGGCG
>Ga0210384_10001455_pt1 | contig 32197 bp, 31 predicted proteins | sample IncBWH2MmetaG_FD_160574 | JGI IMG/M metagenome (GOLD analysis project Ga0210384, IMG submission 160574) | Forest soil microbial communities from Barre Woods Harvard Forest LTER site, Petersham, Massachusetts, United States - Inc-BW-H-2-M | ecosystem: Environmental > Terrestrial > Soil >...
CCAGTGAATCGCCACGTAGCGCTCGCACATATTCTCAATGAGCGCGTCCATGTGCCCGGCTTCCGCCCCGTAACCAAGAGAAAGTTTGTTCTCCGCGGAAGCCAGGCCGAGCGAGCCAATCATCATCGTCGTCAATGCGTTCGCGAACTTGCTCTTGAACATCGATCCTTCGCACGCCACCACGCCGTGATTCTGCCGAACCTCCCGGTACAGAAACGGCGGATACACGTCGGGAAGATAAACCTGCCGCGTCCCTTCGAAATAGTCTCGCGTGAGGTCGAAGTTCTGCGTCATCACGCTGAAGTCTACATTCCCGGCCCCCAGCACATGCCGCGCCTGCCGCAGGATTTCTTGCACGCGCAGATCGGATCCGGTGTTGCGATTGCCGTTGTATCCGGCAAACAGCAGCTTCAGTTTTTCGCCAGGAGTCCAGCGCTTGCCTAGTCCAAACATCCACTGAAAGCGCGTGAGCTCAATCATCGCGCTGACCCAGGCCACCAGAAGAAAGTCCGTCATGCGCGGGCGCTCCCGGCAATGGCGGATGGTTCGGCGGCGGCGTTCGCGGGCCACGGCTTCGCGGGGTAGCGAAATTTATTTTCCCGGCTGAATTTCAAGAGCGGATGCGCATACGACGAAAACTTCGCGGGAGCCTCGCCCAGCTCCACCACAACGCGCGAATTGTCGAACACCGTGTTCCACACCAGATAAGGCCAGAAAACTTTCAGCAGCGACGCCCCATATCCCACGGCCCCGCTGCGGTTCGACAGCCAGTTCACCGTTCCCGAAAACGGACCGCCAAAAGAAGGCATATAAGTAGGACGCCGCCAGCCTCCGGCTTGCGACAGCGCGTCGGTCAACTCCTGATATGTTTGCGAGCCCGTGCCCGACGACAAATGATAGATGCCGTGGGCCGGCGCGTCTTTTTGATGAATGGTCACGATAGCTTTGCCCACATAGTTCGCGGGCACGATGTCGATTCTATCGTGAGGACGCAGTGGAAGAACAGGCATGCGCGCAAGCACGTCGAACGCTTTTACCATGTCGAATTGCGAAGTTTCGGGCTGGCGGCTGTCGCCCAGTACGATGGCTGGGCGAAAAATCGTCCTCGGCACATCGGGCAGCAGTTGGTTCGCCATGTGCTCGCAGAATTTCTTTGTCCGCGCGTACGGGTCGTAGTCGGACCGTGACCAGTCGATCGCCGCGTCCTCAGTGACCACTTCGTCTTTGCGCATCCCCGCCACCGCCACGGTCGAAACATGCGAGTACCGCCGCAGCCCGTTGCGATTCTGCGCCCGCCGCGCCAGTTGAATCACTTCCAGCGTGCCGCGCAGATTCACGTTCAGGCACTGCTTCTCCGATTTGCGATTCAGCGACGCGGCGCAATGGATCAGCGAACCTGTCGTGTCGACAAGATCGTGATAATCGTCATCGGAAAGCCCAAATCGCTCGTCGGTCAGGTCGCCGCGAAAAATCCGCACACGCGAATGAACGTACTCGGTAAACTCCGGAAATTCGAAATGAAGCTGCAGCGAAGTCCACAAACGCTCGCGCGCTTCCTGCTCGGATTTCGCGCGCACAAGTAGATTCAGCTTTTCTGTGTACCCGGAGAGCAAACCAGCGGCAACATAGCTGCCGAGGTAGCCGCTTGAGCCAGTTAGAAAAATGGCCATATTAGGATTAACGGGCCGCGCCGGAGAGCGCCGCCGCGCCCGGAGGTTCCGCGGACCAATCCAACTCGCGAGGCACGCGCGACTCCAGCGGCCGGCCTTCCATCAGCGGATAGCACCAGCGGCGCAACGCGGGGATATGAACATTAATCCAGTAGTCCCACCAATCAATCGATTCCGGGGCAAAATCGAAGAGCGGGCGCTCCTCCGCGGGCAGCGCGGCGGAAAGCAGCCGCGCATTTTCACATTCAAAGACGTGCTCGTTATGGAGAATGAACGGCTCATAAAGCTCGATCAACTTCTCCGCGCGGTTGAGGTCGCGCTCCGTCTTCGCCAGCGGCGGTTTTTTCATGTGCAGCGTAATCGCCGCGCGGTTGATCCCGGAAACCACGGCCTTCTGCATGGGAATAGAAAGCCTCTCGTAGCGCTGTTTGGAGACCGGAATGGATTCAAATTTCAGTTTGAACCAGCGCTCGATGCCCTGTTGCGTCCGGTAGTGCTTGCGATGCGCCAGCCCGGTAAGCTCGATGCTGCGCCCCATGTTCACCGGGTTGATCGCCGACGTGGCCAGTTGATACAACCGCGCGTTGCGCCGCGCAATCACGGCTGCGGCGATGAGCGTCATTCCCCGGCACGCCATGTCCACAGGGATCACGTCGAGGCACTTCCGCGCATTCGTAGGAAGCTGACGAAAATTCGTGCCCAGCAAATAAGAAAGTGGCCCGGAGGTATTGATCCCCTCGTTCCACCCGGAAAATGGAGAGCGCTCGGAACTTTCCACGATCGAAGGCCGCACAATCGCGATTGGGAGTCCCTGGCCATGCCGCGCGAGGATCGATTCGCCAAGGCTCTTTGTAAATGTGTACGTATTCGGCCAGCCGAGATGCCGCGCGCGGCGCAGGCCAACACGCACAAGACGATTACGCGCCCACCGCGCTCGGTTGCGCTTCAGCACTCCATCGAGTTCGCTTGCCGACACCGACGAATCGTCGCCGCCCCGGCCTAGCGCCTGGCGGCGCAGCGCCTTCGAAAGCTCTTCGCTTTCCGAGCGCGCTTCGACATTCTGGACAGTCTCCCGCAGCGACGCAATCTCCCTCTCGGGGTCAAACTCCGGATCGCCCGCCGGATTGTAATTTTCCTGAAGTTCTTCGGTAACGCGCCCGTCGCGCATGCCCACGACGTAGCAAGTGGATAGGTGCATCAGCCCCGCTCGATCGCAACGGCGCAGAAAATCCAGCAGATAAATCGCCGAGTCCACGTTCGAGGAGAGCGCATCGCGCAAGTCTGGATTGAAATCGGTAAGCCCCGCGCTGTTCACGATCAAGTCCAGCGATTTCACCAGCCGCGCCTGCGTCGCCTCATCCAGCCCCAAGCCTGGCTGGCTCACGTCTCCTTCCACAACTTCCACTTTTTCCTTGAGAAACGCTCCGAGCTTCCGGCCATGGCGCTCGTGAAGCGTATCGAATGTGGGCGATTCCTCAACAATCTTTTCGAACCGTCGCTGTGCCGACGTCGTGCGATTGCGCCGGATCAACAGCGTAATCTTGCCGATGTCCGGAATATTTTCCAGCAGGTCCACAAGCCAGACCTTCCCGATGAACCCGGTCACACCAACGAGAAGAATATTTTTTTTCGCCAGCGTTTCCCGCACGGAGAGCCGCTCCGTGCGTGGCGCGCTGCCAAACGACGCGACCGTCGTGCGGCGCGGCGGCGCGGGCCGTGAAGTAGATTGCACCGCACTTTCGAGTCGCGCCGGATTTTCCGACCAGCCGAGTTGCCCGAGCAGTTTTTCGCGCGGAATGCGGCCATCGGTGGCGCCGCTCGCCAGCCACGCAAACGGTCCACGCGGCCGAACGATCGGTGCGATTAGTCTTCCCGTGGCCTCTTGCCCGCGAAATTCCAGCCGGTTGGATACGATGGCCTCCGCTCCCAGATGCGTCGCCAGCGGCCGCAGAACGTGATCGAGCAGCTGGCTTACCAGTACGATGCGTTCGCCTCCTCGTATGGCGTCGAGTAGCTTTTCGACGGCCTCGCGGCGCAACTGCGGCTTCAATGCGTACTGAAAATACTCTTCACCGAGCAGATCCAGCCGGTCGCGGCTGGTTCCCCGCAGCAGCGTGTGCAAAAAACGCGTTGCGAACGTGCGGCTTGCGGCGTACGCCAACGGCCGCGTCAGCGCCATTCCCGCCATTCCCGCTCGCCGTGCCCACCGCTCCGCAAAACTCTGCGCGTTCCAGGTGAAGAACCCCACCGGGCGCATCGCGCCAAGCTCGAGCAGCGAACCCTCGACGCGCCAGTACGTCATTGGGCGTGCCCCGGCAGCCTCGCGAGCGCCGTCCGAATTGGATTTGGAGTTCGGCATTGCAGGCAAATAGTTAGCGCTTCGTGACTCGTGAACCGTACAGCCCACGGAATCGCCAATGCATCGATGTGTTTCACCCTTTAGGTTGAATCAGGCCGGAACGTTCTCCCATCTAGCTTTCACTTCCGCCCTGGCGTGGGGTCCCCCGCTCGCGGTCACCGCTTGCTCTGGAAAACACAAAAGTAGCATTCCCAGCGGGTTCTCGCAAGGCGCGTCCGCAACCAGACGGAGGCAAGAGTTGAGGATGGGAAACGAGGACTACCCGGACGTTTCAGACGCCCCAGCCGTACCGCTCCGCATGTTCGAGCGTACGCAGCATCTCTTCGCGAAGGATTTCCGTGAATACGGACCCACCCACCCCACGAGTGCCCGGGTCCGCGATATCTGGCGTGCGGTGTCCGCCGCTCAATACACGCAATACAGACTGTTCGACCCAGTCGGCTTCCAGCGAAAGGCCAAACGCATCCCTCAGCATCATCGCCGCACTGAGAATCGAGCCAATCGGATTCGCGGAATCGGTCCCCACCAGCGAAGGCGCCGAACCATGAATGGGCTCAAACAGCGGCGCGCTCGAGCCGAAGCTTGCGGACGGCACCAGCCCGATCGAACCCACCAGCGCCGCGGCAGCGTCGCTGAGAATATCGCCAAACATATTCGACGTGAGGATCACGTCGAATTGCGACGGCCGGAGCGTCAGTTGCATCGCCGCATTGTCCACGTACATGTGCTCGAGCTTGATCGCCGGGTACACTCCGTTCATTGCCGTGACCGTGCGCCGCCACAATTGCGAACTCGCAAGAACGTTGGCTTTGTCCACCGAGCAAATGCGCCGCGAGCGGTTTTCCACGCGCGCATACGCAAACGCCGCGACGCGCTCAATCTCCCCAGTCGAGTACGACTCCGTGTCGAAAGCCCTCTCTTGTCCGTTTTCCGTGACGTTGCCGCGCTCGCCGAAATACATCCCGCCGGCCAGCTCCCGAACAATTTCCAGGTCCAGGTCGCCCAGGCGTTCCGGCTTCAATGGCGAAATCTCCCGCAGTGGCTCCAGAAGCTTGATCGGACGAACGTTCACGTATAACCCGAGGCCCTTGCGCAAATCGAGTAGCCCGCTCTCAGGCCGCTTCCCTACCGGTAGCGCGTCCCACTTCGGCCCCCCCACCGCGCCAAGAAAAACCGCATCCGCTTTCCGGCAGGCGTCCAGCGTTCTGCTGGGCAGCGGCGTGCCCGCGGCATCGATCGCCGCTCCGCCAATCGGAAATTCCTGAAATTCGAACTGGTGGTTGAATTCGTGCCCGCATTCGCGCAGCACCACCGCGGCAGCCCGCGTGACCTCCGGGCCGATTCCGTCTCCTGGCAGCAGTACAATTGTCTTTTTCATGAGAGTCCCCGGGTAACCAAAAAAATCGTAGCACTTCTCTCCGCGCGAATTGCTCTCTCACCTGCGGCAAGTTCCAAAACCTGCAATTTCTTCAGGAACGCCGAATCAGGCTGCCGACGACGCTTCCGCCGCCAGTGCCGCGGCATTGCGTCGCAGGACTTCGTGAGCAATTCCGACCAGGTCGCGCTGGCGCACCTGCTTGGACTCGTCCGCCAGCGCGGTCACTCTGCGGTAGACTTCCGCCAGCTCCGCGTCGCTCGGCTCGTAGCCCAGGTCGCGCAAGCTCATGCGCAGTGCGTTGCGCCCCGAATGCTTTCCAAGGACCAGCGACCGCGACGGCACGCCCACCACCTGCGGCGAAATAATCTCGTACGTCAGCGGATTTTTTATGATGCCGTCCTGATGAATCCCCGCTTCGTGCGCAAACGCGTTCGCGCCCACAACGGCCTTGTTCGGCGCCACCGCCGCTCCCGTAATTTCCGACAGCATGCGGCTCGCGGGAAAAAGCTGCTCGAGGCGCACGCGCGTCGTGACGCCAAAGCTTTCCTTGCGCACCGCCAGCGCCACCACAATTTCTTCCAGCGCCGCATTTCCCGCGCGCTCTCCGATCCCGTTGATCGTGCATTCGATCTGCCGCACGCCCGCGCGAACCGCCGCCAGCGAATTGGCCACCGCCATGCCCAGATCATCATGACAGTGAGCGCTCAGCGTGATCCCCTCCGGATCGCCCAGGTATTCGCGCACTTTCAAAAACATCGCACCGTATTCTTCGGGCACCGCATAGCCCACGGTATCCGGCAAATTCAGAACCGTCGCTCCCGCATCCACCGCCACCCGGCAGACCTGGCATAGAAAATCAATGTCCGTGCGTCCCGCGTCTTCCGCCGAAAATTCCACTTCCGCTACGTGCTTCCGCCCGTAGCGGATCATCGAGCCAACTGCTTCCAGCGCCTGCTCGCGCGTGATATTCAGCTTCACTTTCAGGTGCAAGTCCGAAGTCGCCAAAAAAACGTGCAACCGCGGCGATGCCGCAGGCTCCAGCGCCTCAATCGCCGCGCTCACATCTTCTTTTTTCGCCCGCGCCAGCGCCGCGATCGGAATGTTGCGGATCTCCTGCGCGACCTTGCGCACCGCTTCCAAATCGCCACGCGAAGCAATCGGGAAGCCCGCCTCGATCACGTCCACATTCAGCGCCGCCAGCTGCCGCGCCATGCGAATCTTCTCGGCCGTGTTCATCGAGAACCCCGGCGACTGCTCGCCGTCGCGCAGAGTCGTGTCGAAGATGCTCACCGCGTCCATAGAGTCTCCCTGCCCTAGTAACGCAAAGGCCCGCCTCCCAGTCAAATTTATCTTTGTTCTACTTTTGATAAAGCTGCCTTATACTAGTCGGAAAGGGGGAACTCCGTGGATCTGGGCGAGTTACAGGTCTTTCTCATGGTCGCCAAAGAGGGCAGCTTTTCGCGCGCCGCGGAGCGTCTCTACCGCACCCAGCCCGCCGTGAGCCTGGCCATCCGCAAACTCGAAGACGGGCTCGGCCAGCCGCTCTTCGTGCGTGGCGCCCGCCCCGTGCGCATGACCGACGCCGGCACCCTGCTGAAAGACTACGCCGAGCGCCTCATCAATCTCCGCGATGAAGTCACCAAGGGCCTCACCGAACTGGAAGGCTTGGAGCGCGGCGAACTCTCGCTCGGTGTCAACGAGAGCTCCATTCATGCCCTATTGCCTGCGCTCGCAAAATTCCGTCAGTTGCATCCCGGCGTGCAGGTAAGAGTTCACCGTATGTTTTCCCGCGATATTCCGCATGAAGTTCTGAACTACCGCCTGGACCTCGGCGCCATCTCTTTCGTTCCGCGCGACCCGCAGCTCCAGGCCACCGAAATCCTGAAAGACGAGCTTACCCTGGTCGTGCCGCCGAAACATGCGCTTGCGAAAAAAGGTGAAGTCGACGTGGCCGACCTCGGCAAAGAAGATTTCATCGCGCACATCGTGGAATCGCCGTACCGCCGGCGCGTTATCGAACTCTTCGCGCGCCACCGCACCGAACTCAAGATGCCCATCGAAATGCCAACCATCGAAAGCATCAAGCGCTTCGTGCAGATGGGCATGGGCGTGGCCATCGTGCCGCGCATGTGTGTTCAGTGGGAACTCCAGCACGGCTGGATGAAGGAAGTGAAGGTCCGGCAATTGAGCATGCCGCGCCACGTTTATCTCGTCTCGCGCCGCGGCGCCCGCCTTCCCCACGCCGCCGCCGAGCTGGTGCGCATCCTTCGCGAAGAATAAACTCCGCGAAGTTCGTGCCTGTCCTACACCACTAAACGCCCCGCCGATTCTTCAGCCCGCCCGGTCTGGCTTCCCCGGCAAGCACATCACCGTCGAAAGCATCGTCGCGCAGTGGACTTCCGCTCCGTCCTTCGACACGTATACATCGGCGCTACAAATCTTCAGCGTCTTTCCCGAGCGCACCACCCGCGCCCGCGCGATCAATTCGTCTCCGTTCGCCGGCGCCAGCAGATTCATTTTATATTCCACGGTGAGCACGCTCGAATCCTTCGGCATCAGCGTATACGCCGCGTAACCGCAGGCGCTGTCCGCAATCGCGCCCGATACACCAGCATGAAAGTAACCATGCTGCTGCGTAAGTTCGGAGCGATAAGGCGCGCGAATCTCCACTTGGCCCGGACCCAGTGCCGCCAGCCGCGCCCCCAAATGGTGCATCATTCCTTGCCGCGCAAAACTCTCGCGCACGCGGTTTTCATAATCGGGATCGGAAGTTTCAAATCGCTCCGTTTGTTCCATAACGCGCGAGTATACCAGCGCTCGTAAAGGCCGTGGGAGCGACGAAAAAGATCTGTGAGAATTTCAGGCGGGCTTGGCGGCCGCTTCTTCCACCGACCGAAAAACAGGCAAAAGCTTGAGCAGCCCGGATACCTCGATAACGGCATACCCTTGCTGGTTCAACCCTGCCAGTGCGAAAGTTTTGCCGTGGTGCTTGCGGCTCACAAAAAGCGACACCAGTGCTCCCACTCCCGCGGAGTCCAGAAACGATACCCCGCTCATGTCCAGGACCAGGTGCGCCGCCGGTTCTGCCCGCAGTGTCTCGATAAAATCATGGACAGTCTCGAGGCTCAACTTCCCGTCGAGCTTGGTAACGATACTGCCATCGTTCGAATTCGGTTCTGATCTGAGTTCAAGCTTTGCAGGTTGCATAAGCACGCAAATGTATCGCAAGAACCGCACATTCGAAAGTTAAATTTCTGCAACATGGAATTTCTTCCGCCTCCGCCGTCGCCAGCCGCCTCATTCGCTTCCTATATAAACTATTTGTGGATGTACATAGGAGTGTATATATATCTGATTGACGTTAGCCTCCTGTAGCGCTACCGTGGAACCGTAATCGGTTCCCTCTCAGAACTCAACGTGCGCCGTTTTCTTTTCGGCCGAGGAAGACCCATGGCCACACAAATCATTTCTCCCCGCCTTTCGCCACCACTGTCCCGCCGATACACATTCCCCCGTTCACATGGCGAGGTGCTCCCCGTCGTTCTGCTTGTCGCAATTCTGACCGCGCCCTTGTCCTCCGCTCAAACCCCACAACAGCAATATGCTTACACTTCGAGTCCAAGCGTCACTGTCTTGTCCAAGAACGCACAAACCGGGGTTCTCACCCCGCTAACCGGCGCCCCTTTCAACGTGCCCTTGGGCACCGGCCCGATGGCCATTGATGCGCTCGGCCGCTTCCTCTTTATATTGAGCCCCACGGCAAGCACCATCTCGATGTTCCAAATCGATTCGAATTCAGGCGCCCTGACCCAAGTCCCAGCATCCCCTTTCACCCTCGGCCCAACACTCACTCAGACCTCATCGCCCACCAACCCTCAGAGCCTCGCCACGGAGAAGAGTGGCCAGTTCCTCTATGTCGGTTACAAAAATGGATCCATTCAGGGAATGGGGGAACTCGATGAATTCACCATTGATGCCACACACTTGCAACTCGTCCCGGCCACCAGCACTACCGCTGCAAATTTCCTCTCCACCACTACCGGACCGGTGGCCCTGGGTGCCGACCCCAAAGGCCGCACTCTCTATGCCTATCTAGGTTTTGTCACCACCGCTGGTTTCGCCAACGCCGAGCTGGACGCCTACTCCATCGATCCCGTCTCCGGAAATCTCACCTTCTTGAACAAGGTATCCGACGGCGCGCAAGCCCGCTGCATGGCCATCGATCCCCAGGATCGTTTTCTCTACACCGGGCATGGAGACCTGGAAGGCCAGTTTGATGGCTTTCAGATCTCTCCCGTCAACGGTTCTCTCAGCGCCTTGACGCCCATCTACTCCCTGCCCTCCAACCTCTTCCCCGAATGGATGGTTGTGGAGACCAGCGCCCAGTTCCTCTATTTCGGCACCACCCTGGACACTCATATTTTTTCCATCAATCCCACCACCGGGGCTCTCACGGAAGTTCCGAGCTCTCCCCTCACCGGTGTGGTTTCCTCCATCGCCGTCGCCGACCCCATGGGCCCATTCCTCTACACCAGCGAAGGCGGCGGAAACGTCCATGGCTTTCAAATTAATTTGCAGACCGGATTTTTGACCGAACTCCCCGGCTCTCCCTTTTCCGCCGGTGGTCCGAACCTCGTCATCTCCGGAACTCCGGTGCAGGCCGTCAGCGGGCCCGCCGTCGCCCTTTTCCCGGATTCTGTTTCTTTCGGAAATGTGCTTGAGAATACGCCGAGCACCACGCAGATTGTGCAAATCGTCAGCAACGGCGGCCAGGCCCTCAGCGTCAGCGCCATCGGTTTCAGCGGCGCCAATCCAGGCGATTTCAGCCAAACGAATACCTGCAATTTGCCAGCAGTGCTCAATCCGAACACCTCTTGCTCGGTGAGCATTACCTTCACGCCTGCAGCTGCAGGAGCGCGTCAGGCCACGCTCACGGTCACGGACAACGCCCCCGGCAGCCCCCAATCCGCCGCCCTCACCGGCACGGGTATCACCCCCGCGTCAGCAATTACCTTCATGCCATCAAGCTTGACCTTTGCCTCCTTTACGCAGGGCGTCACTAGCCCCCCGCAAAGCATCACGCTTACCAGCTCCGGTAATGCGCCCCTGAATATCTCTTCGATCGCCCTTGGCGGAGCCAATCCAACGGACTTCGCCCAGACGAATACTTGTCAATCGCCGGCCGCGCTCAATCCGGGCAGCACCTGTTCGGTAAGCATTACCTTCACACCGACTGCAGCGGGGACGCGGCAAGCCATGCTCCTTGTTTCAGACAACGCACCCGGCACCCCGCAATCCGCTGCGCTCAGCGGCACTGGTCTGACTTCCACTTCTGGTGTCACCTTGACCCCGAATAGCCTGAGCTTCCCCGCGACCACGCAGGGAACCTCGAGTTCCTCGCAAACCATCACCCTCACCAACTCTGGCAACGTGACCCTGAATATCTCTTCCATCGCTCTCGGCGGAACAAATTCCACCGAGTTCACCATGACCTCTTCGGGCTGCACAAAACTCGCCGTAAACGCCACCTGCGCCATCAATACGGTATTTTCTCCGCTCGCCACGGGCGCCCACTCCGCCACCATCACCATCACCGACGATGCCCCCAATTCTCCTCAAATCATCAACGTCAGCGGAAATGCCAACGCCGCCTTCATGATCGCTGCCGCTCCCTCCGGCTCGCTCTCCGCTACCGTCACTGCCGGGCAGACCGCCCAATACAATTTGCAGATCACCCCCGGCGCCAACTATTCCGGAACAATTTCCCTGGCCTGCACCGGCGCTCCCACCGGAGCCAGCTGTCAGCTCTCGCCCTCCATGGTCTCCGTCTCCAATGGCACGGCCGCTCCCTTCACGGTCATGGTGCCCACCAGCGGCGCAGCCGGCATGCTCCCGTTTTCGAACGAGCCCGGCGTGCGATCGCTTCCCACCCGCCAGTGGCCTTTCCTCCCGCTCTTCCTCCTAGTGCTGATTCTCTTTGCAGTCTACGGAGCGAAGCGCGCCTCTGCTTTGCCCGCAAGACCGCTCGTATTCGGCAGCACTGCGCTTCTGCTAGCGTCGTTTGCCGTTTTCGCCGCCGCAGGATGCGGCGGTGGCAGCAGCATCAGCAGCAGCACCGCCAACACGCCAGCGCCTCCCCCCGTCGTCACGCCGAAAGGCACATCGATGCTCACCATCACCCCATCGGCCACCAGCATCTCCGGCCAGCCACTCCAGCTTCCCACTATCCAGCTCACCCTCACCGTCAACTAGCCTGCACTCGCATCACGATCTCGCCAGCTACAAACAATCAGTTGTAGGGGCGCAATATATTGCGCCCCAGCTTGCCCAGGCGCTCCAGTGCTCTGACTCTTTCTGCCACTCGCTACCGATCAGCCCTGTGCGGTCGCCCTTGCTTTCTTAGGCAGCAGCAAGACAAGCGTCGCCGAAACGAACAAGGAAACTCCGGCAATCGCCAGGCCTGCATAGGGGCTTCCCATTCTCGTAGTGACCGCCCCCATCATGTACGGCCCGGCAAACCCGCCAAGATTCCCGAAGGAATTAATCAACGCGATCCCGGCTGCCGCCGAGAACCCCGTCAGAAACTCGTTGGGTAGCGCCCAGAAAGGGCCAGTACAGCTGTAAATGCCCGCAGCCAAGAGGCACAGGAGGGTCACGGAATAGAGGGGGGAACGAGTTGCGCCCAGCAGCACAAACGCACCTGCTGCCGCGATGGCTGGAATTGCCACGTGGTAGCGACGCTCGAGCTTGCGGTCCGAACTGCGGGAAACCCAGATCATCGCAGCCAGCCCCGCCAGATTGGGAATCGTCACCAGGTATCCGACGAAGCTATTGGAATAAATACTGGAGAGCGATTTCACCAGCTGCGGAGTCCACGATTGCAGCGTATATTGACCGATCATCAAGCTAAAATAAATAAAGACCAAATGCCACACGCGGCCGCTTGCCAAGGCCTGGAGCACGGAGTATCGGTGCTGCTCCAGTTTTTGTTGTTCTTCGCGTCCCAATTCCTCTTGAATCCAATCCTTCTCCTTTGCGCTCAGAAACTTGGCCTCTTTGGGGCGGCCTGGCAACAAAAAGTAAGTCAAAAATCCGCCAACGATGGCCGGAATTCCTTCCAACACCAGGAGCCACCGCCAACTGCTGACGCCCAGCCAGTGCACGTGATCCAGGATGAGACCCGAAACCGGCGCTCCCAGTATGGTGGTAATAGGGATGGCCGCCATCAAAAACGCAAGCGCCCGCGCCTGTTCGCGTTGCGGAAACCAATAAGTCAGGTACAAGGCTATTCCGGGGAAATAACCTGCTTCCGCCAGTCCCAGAAGAAAGCGCGCGATGTACAGCTGATGGGCTGTGTGCACCAAGCCCGTCAGCATCGCCACCATTCCCCAGCTGATCAGGATTCGCGCGATCCACACACGCGCTCCGATTTTGTGCAGCAGAAGGTTGCTGGGAATCTCAAACAGAAAATAGCCCAAGAAGAAAATCCCGAAGAGCAATCCGTACTGCTGGCTGGTGATGGCCAGCTCTTTGTTCATCGTCAACGCCGCAAATCCGATGTTGATCCGGTCGAGAAAGGCCACCACGAACAGCAGAAAGACAAAGGGGAGAATCCTGACCCGCAGTTTCCGAATCGTTCTGGCTTCGATGGTCATCGCCCAGGGCGCTGTTTCGATTCCCACGATCACCTCAGTGTGAATCTGCGGGGCCAGACGATTTCATCGGGAACTGTTACTGACCCAAGAGGCGGAAAGTCTAGGAACACTATGCCTTGAACGGATACTGGTCAAGCGGCTCGCCCAGGTGCGCGATCCCAAATCGTCCACCGCCTCTGTAATTGGCAGGGCGTCAATTGGGCCGATCTGATTCTCACCCCATCAGCCACTAGCACCACCGGTCAGCCCCTCCAGCTCTCACCCATTCAGCTAACACTAACCGTCAAATAGCCTTCCCAATCACGAGGAGCCAGCGTCATCCGAAGGATGGGGCATCGCTACACCCTGTGGACATTCGCTTTTTTTCTGTCTTGACAGAGTTAAGTTATATGTTAACCTGTTTCTGTCCGTGGTTAAGAGAAACCTCATTGGGTATTCATGGCCCAGAACGTACTCTGCAGTGGGCGAAAGATACGAATCGAGTTCGCCGTTCGCGCTAACGGCACGATGCCCGCAAAGGAGTTTTTCGACCATGACCTCACCGAATTGGAACGACAGAAGTTAAAACCTCCGATGGCCCGCCTGGCGGACGACGGTCGCGTAGCTAATGAAGAACGATTTAAGAGAGTCGAGGGCACTAAGGAGCTGTGGGAGTTCAAGCTTCATCAGGTACGGATGCCTGGATTCTACGTACCAGGTGGAAGGTTCGTTCTCACGCACGGTCTGAGGAAGAAGAAGGATCGGCTCTCAACGAGTGACATTGAAGTGGCTGAGAGTATCCGTAAGGAACACATTAGTCGGGAGCGGAAGGAGTGAATGGGGGGTCTTACTTCTCGCAAACTGGAAGGGAGTCACTGCTATGGCAAAGTGGACGGACGAATATCAGAAGGCTATCGAGAACGCGCACGGGAGAAAGTTGTCTCGACAAGAACAATTACTCTTCGACGCTACGGAACTCGTTAGCAGAGCAATGGAAGACGAGGGTATCTCGCGAGCCGAACTCGCCAGAAGAATTGGCAAGTCTAAGGCGTACGTGACGCAAGTACTGCGTGGCCAGAACAACATGACGCTACGGACCTTGTCGGATCTCGTCGATGCCTTGGGCTACGCCGTGGAGCTTGGGGCAGTTAATCCGAAGAGTGCTCGCCATATTTGCCTCGGACACTGGAATGGTCCAACAAAGTGTAACCTCCTTCGAGGCCACTATTCTTTCGGGGATGCCGCGAGACCAATGGTAAGTGACGTACCCTCATCCGAGGGGGAACCTGCGTTCGAACAGGCCGCCTAATGTCGCTAATAACGGAAGTCTCTCCAAAACTCGTGCCGATTGCCGGCAAAGTCGCCGCGCGCTCGGAGCTTCAGAACATCACATTGGTGGACGGGAGAGCCACGCTCTCACCTAGCTTTGTAATGGGCGGCTGCCATTTTTCTTCAGAGGGCTTGTCCGCCCACGTCCAGCGGCATCGTGGGAAAGTGTGGATTAGGAACAAGAAAATTCTCTGCACACTGATTCAATTCACCTTTAGGGCGAAGGAGAAGAACAGTAAAAGCAAAAATCCCTTCCTGAACATAGCCGCGACCATTCTTGCCGAATATCAATTGGCTGAAGGATTTATTCCTTCTTTGCAGGAACAGAAGGCCTTTCTGGACGTCAATGCGGCCTTCAATTGCTGGCCGTACTGGCGCGAATTCGTTCAATCGATGGCTGGTAGGATGAATCTGCCACCTTTGACGGTGCCATTTTTCCGCGTTCGCCCCCAAGAACCGGAAAAGTTGAAGCTGCTTGCTGGGGCAAAGAAATAAGCAACGGTTATTCTAACGGCCCTACTTGAAAGGACTCAGGGCCTTCAGTCCACTGAGGAGAGCGCAGTACCATGAGCCAGGAACCCCTATTCAACAAATACCAAATCTTTGGAGTCGTGCACGGCCACACGGAAGCGGTAAAGAAACGAGTGCAGTCGATCGCTCCAAATACACTTCTGAACGCGGCCGAGGACGACCTCCTCCAAGCCCTTGTGGAAGAGTTCCGTCTGAACGTTCCCGTCATCAAGGATGAGGAACTCTATATAGCCCAATCGGAGGAGACTCAAGTCGACGTGAGTCGCGACCCTATGAGGTTGATCCTCGATTCATCGCGGCCTTTCTATATTCCCGGGACCAAGACTGTAATTGCTGTGCCTTTCGAAGGGGATGCCGAATTTTTCCATATTCAACCGCAGAGCTACAGCTTGAGCCCTCCCTGTGGCGAGGTCACAAGAGGCGAGATTCTTCTGACGTACGTGCGAACCGATCAGAATGCGGATGCGATTAAGCGGGAATACCAAAGTACGGTGAACTCCATTAAGCAATATCTCAGCTCCTTAGCCCAGTCGGCCTCTCAATTCAACAACCAGTTGGAGGGACTCGTTAGATCGCATTTAAAGGCCAGGAAAGACAGGCTTCTTGCCGACGCGGGAACGACTGCGGCAATTGGCCTGCCAATGAAAAAGCGCGAGGGGGTTCCCACGACCTACGCGGTCCCTGTAAGCCGGCGCACCCCGAAGATTGAGGAGATTAAGATAGGGAGTGCTTTCAAGCCTGAGCCTTCGCTCTCGCCAGAGGATTATGACGAGATCGTCCGCATCATGAAAAACATGGTGCAGGTCATGGAGCTGAGTCCTCACGCGTTTCAAAATATGGGCGAAGAGGACCTGCGCTCCCACTTTCTTGTCCAACTGAACGGTGTGTACAAGGGCGACGCAACCGGCGAGACTTTTAACTTCCAAGGTAAGACCGACATCTTGATTCGTCACAACGGAAAGAACGTTTTCGTTGCCGAGTGCAAGTTTTGGAAGGGTGAAAAAGCCTTACTTGAGACAATAGATCAACTATTGTCCTATCTAAGCTGGCGGGACACGAAGGCAGCGGTGCTCGTGTTCAATAGGAATGCGAACTTCACCGGAGTTCTCGGAAAGATTGGCGAAACCGTAAAAACACACGCCCTCTTTAAGCGCGACCTGGGCAGGTCGGACGAAAGCACGTTCCGCTATATCTTCGCGCAGCCAAACGATGCAAACCGAGAGACCATCGTAACCGTGCTTGCATTTGACATTCCGTCGGCCCGATCCGAGGAGAAGAGGGGCGCGGCTTAGGGCTGTCAGCAGAACCCCCCATGGTTTCCTCCATCAAAGGCTGGGGCCCAGCCTTACCCTTGTGGTACAATATCTCTGTTGATTACTGCGCCTCGGCCCTAGCCGGGGCGTTTCTGTTTTAGGTCCTGTTGTAGCACAGGCACTCTTGCCTGTGCTCCTTTCCGTTCAGCAATCCCAAAACTCAACTCTAAGGAGATATTTATGTCCTCTGTCAGTCCAGCCGGCCGCTCCGCGGCCGCGCCTAAGAACCACCGTGTGTCCTTGTGTTCCTTTACTTTCTCGGATGGCCGCCGTTGCCGCACGCCGCGCACCGGCAGCCATCCCCACTTCTGTTTCTACCACGCCCAAAAAGAAGCTCGCGCCCAAGCCGCCGATACCCTCGGCAAGGACCTCGCCTACTTCTTCTCCGGCGACTACCTCTCCGCCTGCGATCTCACCACCGCCCTCGGACGCCTCATCCCCGCCGTTATACGCGGCGATGTCAAACCCAGAACCGCCCGCACCGTCGCCTACCTGGCCCAGACCCTCTTGCAGGCCATCCACCTCTCCAAACACGAATTCATCAATGCCTTCGGCACCGACGGCTGGCGCAAGTCCATCCGCAACTCCGTCAGCGGCAACTACGACTACCGTTTCCCGCCCGACCCACAACCCGAACAACCCGAACCACCCGCGCCTTCTGCCCTCCGGACGAATCTGCGGAGCGCGCCTCCTCACTCTCATCCCGCACCACCGCACAATCCCATGCCTCCCACAAGCGCCGAATTCGTTCAGCAAGTAGTGGCCGGTCTTCAGACCGGTGCGGTTCGGGCCCCACAACCCGCCAATACGCCGCTAAATTGTCATTCCGAGCAAAGCGAGGAATCTGCTTTTTCCGCAGCCCACTCGCCACTCGCCACTCGTCACTCGCCACTTCCCCCAACCCGCGACCCCTACGCCCTCCACTTCGACCACAACTGCCGCCTCCGCATCGACGGCCAACCCTTTTAGAATCAACACCTACGCAATCGCCCGTAACTGTTGATTCTAAACCACTTACAACAATTCTAAATCCTTTATCAGCAACATTTACAAGAAACCAGGAGGGGGGATCGAGCATACGGACCGGGTACAGACCGGGCACATCCCTGGCAGAATCAACCGGAAAGCGCTCCCGAAACTGCTGGCCACAAGACTGTGCTGGCCACAACACTGTTCAAGCGCTATTTCACTACGGAAATTCGGTAAATCACGCCCGCTCCGTCATCGGACACGAGCAACGAACCATCCGGCGCAACCGCAATGCCTACTGGCCTGCCGTTCACATCCGAGGATTTCGGATCGGGCACCAGCCCCGTCAGAAACGGCACCGGATCAGCCGACGGCTCGCCATTCTGGAAAGCCACGAACGCCACCTGGTATCCCGACCGCGTCGCGCGGTTCCAGGAACCGTGCTCGGCCACAAACGCTCCGCCGCGATAGCTTTCCGGAAATTGTTTCCCGGTATAAAACGCGAACTGCAGCGGCGCCACATGCGCACCCAGCAACACATCCGGGATGATGGCCTTGGCCACCAGGTCGGGGCGCGGCGGCTTCACTCGCGGATCGACATTGCCGCCGATGTAGCTGTACGGCCACCCATAAAACCCGCCGTCTTTGATGGAAGTAAAATAATCCGGCGGAAGATTGTCGCCCAGCTCGTCGCGCTCGTTCACGCTTACCCACACGTTGCCCGTGGTCGGCTCGAGGGCCAGCCCCACTGCATTCCGCAATCCCGTGGCGTACAGCCGCGCATTCTTTCCGTCGGGATCGCAGATCGTAACGGCCGCGCGGATCGGAGGACCGTCCGTATCAATATTCCCCTCAGACCCCACGGAGATCAGCAAGTGTTTGCCGTCCTTAGTAAACGCCAGCGTGCGCGTATCATGGCCGCCCGTCGGCAGGTCCATGATCTTCTCCGCTTCGCCGAGCCGCTTGGATGTCTTTGCGTCGTACCGGAAGCGCACCACGCCGTTGGTGTTTCCGATGTACACGTAGTCCTCGTGGAAGGCGATACCGAACGGCCGCCGCAAACCGCTGGCGAATACTTCGCGTTCCGCCGCGCCCCCGGTGTGCTGTGGATCGCGCAGCACGTCAACTTGATTCGCGCCCATCTCCGCTACAAAGATGTCGCCGTTGGGTGCCACTGCCAGCCATCGCGGCGTCTTGAAATCCGCCGCAAAGATATTGACCCGGAATCCCGCCGGCACGGTCGGCAGGAATCCTGCTGGCGGCTTCACTCTGCTCGGGCCGTTTCCCGCTGATCTTGTTGCGTAAGGCGCGGGCAATGGCGGTTTCTGTCCGTGCGTGACTTGCGCCTTCATCTGCGGCGGGGCGATCATAAACAGGGCGAGGAACAGAACCGCGAAAGTTCGAGGAAACATTGGGCCTCTCGAGAAACAGATTTGGCTGCGCTCACCTAGGATGCAACAGCAACGTGCGCGATTTCAAACTTCACAGCATCTGCCGCACGCCCTGGCGCATCCAATACAATCGGTTAGACGTATACTGAACAGCAGTAGCTCCCGGGAGCGAATTTCATGCGGGCCATTCTATTCTCCGTGCTTATTTTCTTCGGCCTTTTCGCCCTGCAGTGGGGCGTAACCAAAGTCCACGCTCGCAAAAATCCTCTCCGCGCCCCGGCCGTGGACGCTCCTCTAAGCTCCTCACCCGGCCAGGAGACCGCTGTCCTCGCGGGCGGCTGCTTCTGGGGCATTCAAGGCCTCTTTGAACATGTCAAAGGCGTGACCCAGGTTACCGCCGGCTATTCCGGCGGCGAAGCCGGCACCGCCCACTACAATCTCGTAAGCACCGGCGTTACCGGCCATTCCGAATCTGTAAAAATTGTTTACGATCCTTCGCAAATCTCTTACGGCCAGCTTCTGATGATCTATTTTTCCGTCGGCCATGATCCCACGCAGTTCAACCGTCAGGGTCCCGACCGCGGCCCGCAGTATCGCTCTTCGATTTTCTTCGCCACACCCGAACAAAGGCGCATCGCCAATGCTTACATCACGCAGCTCAACGCCGCAAAAGTTTTTTCCGATCCCATCGTCACCGATGTCTATCCCTTCGGCGCCTTTTACGCCGCCGAGGCCTATCACCAGGATTTCCTCAAGAACCATCCCCGCGACTCCTACATCGTGACTTACGATCTTCCCAAGATCGAAAACTTAAAGAAGGAATTTCCCAGCATGTATCACGAATGACCCGCGCATCGCGCACCCAGCGAATATAGTTCATTCACTGGCGTTCTACAGTGCCCAGTTGAGAACACCGTGTTTCAATTTGGGTCAGTGCAGGACTACAGTGGAAGGGCGTCAGCCCGCTGGAGACGCCCACACATTTCGTCTGGAAGTGAAAGGAGATTCGCGATGAAAGCGAGCCTATTAGCGGCAGGTCTGATTCTTATGGCCGCCTGCGCGGCCCCGGCGCAGGAAGCTCACCCACATACCGCATCGAAGCCGGTAATTGTCGAGTTCAAGAACGCGCAGGGGCAGAGCGTCGGGACCGCGCAGCTAACGGAAGTGCAGCACGGTGTGAAGATTAAGCTGGATATCAAGAATCTTCCCCCTGGCGAGCATTCCATCCACATTCACCAGACTCCGAAATGCGATCCTCCCGATTTCAAGTCGGCAGGGCCGCACTTCGATCCTCCGGGTGCGGGGCACACCGAGCATGATCACTCCGCGCTGCCCGCCGGCGACATTCCGAATTTCTCGCTGGTGGTCGGCGCCGATGGCACCGCCCATGTCTCGGTTGTTAATCCCAACGTCACGCTCGGTACCGATGATCACTCCATCGTGAACAACGGTGGCACCGCCATGGTGATTCACGCCGTCGCGGGTGGCACGGGAACCGGCGCGCCCGCGCGCATCGCTTGCGGCATCGTCAGCAAACCCGAGTAACATTTCGCTGCGCAGACGAAGAACGGCGCGAAAGAGTATCTACCTTCTCGTTTGTGAGACCGACTTTTTTATTTTGAAGCCGGTCGCTCCGTGACCGGCTTGTCCCCTGCACCGGGCAATTTCTTCTTTGCGCCGCCCGCAGCCTCCCCGCTGAACAGCGCTTCCAGGCCTGGGTAAGCGTAGATCGTCGGCGCGTGATTCTGCATCAAGCCACCCGTGTCGGCCGTCGGCCCGTAATTACTATGCAAGTCATGCCCCAGCATGCGCAGCATGGCCATCTGCTGCCCGCGATGATGCGCGGTGTGCGCGATGCGCCGCGTCATGACCCACGCGCAAGAGCGCTTCACATCAAAAAATGTCGCCTCCGATTCCCACCACGACTCATCTTTCGCGCGCAATGTAGCTAAACGCATCGCGCTATGCTCCGCGTAGCGCTTCATGAATTCCAGCCGCGTTTCCACGCCCGGCAAGGGCGGCGCTCCTACTTCGATTCCCAGCATAGTCCGAAACCACAAATCCTCGCTGACGCACTGGTGAACCATCTGCTCGCGCACGCTGCGTCCCCGCGGATCATCCCGCTTGGGACGAAATTCCAGCTCTTCGTCGCGAAACTCGCTCCACACGCTTACAACTTTCACTCGCTCGGTTTCGTAAGTCTCCACCAGAAATTCGTATCTCATCGGCGCCCATCCTGGACTTGATTTTCTCTGGCATCATCTTCCTTCGGCGGCAGCGTCGTCAACTTTCACCTGGCTCGGGTATCGCAAGGAATCCGTTGACTTAGAGCATGGACCAGGAGTATCAACTTCATGACGCGCACCCTCTCCCGCCAGTTTGTCCTTTCCCGCGTGCGCAAACGTCCAAACTAAGGAGCCTGCTATGTCAAACGCTGTCCGCCCCATCCCCGAGGGGTTTCATTCGCTCACACCAGCAATCACTTGCAAGGACGCGGCAAGAGCCATGGCCTTTTACAAGAAGGCCTTTGGCGCCACGGAAATCATGAGCATGCCGGGACCCGGCGGCCGCATCATGCACGCGGAAATGAGAATCGGCGACTCCGTGATTTTCGTCTCCGACGAATTTCCCGGGATGTCCGCCGCGCCCTCCGGCGCCGGCCCCGCGTCTTTTTATCTTTTCCTGTACACGGAAAATGTGGACGACGTTTTCAATCGCGCCGTCAAGGAAGGGTGCCAGCCCACCATGCCGCTCGCAGATATGTTCTGGGGAGATCGTTACGGAAAGTTGACCGATCCCTTCGGCCATCACTGGGGTCTCGCACAACACATGGAAGACGTAGCGCCGGAGGAAATGGCGCGGCGCTCCGCCGAATGGACTGCGAGTATGGCCAAAGCTGCCGGCCAGAGCTGACCACTCTATACAAATACAGACAATGTTCACGGGAAGGGCAGCTCGCTGCGCTTCCCGTGAACATTTTATTTTCGCCTTCTCGGAAGCGCATCATTTTCTATTCGCGGTGGCGGAAGCTTCGATTTCGCTCTCGTTCAAAGGAACTTTGCGTTTCCAGTAGTCAAAAAGCTCCGGCTTAGTTCGTGTCAGTTCCTGAATTTTGATTATTTCTTGTGGCGTAAAATAATTTCTCTTTTTCTCCTCTGCTTTCGCGGAGGAAACATTGCTGTAAACCCAATTCCGGTAGCTGACGAGCCCGTCGCCGAATCCGCGCCGAATCGCTTCCAGGTCCGCTCTTCGTTCCAAGCGAACCGTGTATCCGCGCGACACCAGCCGCACCAGCCGGAACAACCGAATGCGGTTGCCATGGCTCAAATCCGCAACATGCGCCAGCTCATGCCCCAGGATGGCGCAAACGCCATCCGGCGGCGCATTTCGTGAAAACAATTCCGGATTCACTTCCACGAAATAGTGCATGCGCCGGAAAAACAAAAATCGCGAAATACTGAATCGCGTGCGGAAATAGTCCGAAGCGCTGTGGAATGGCCGCAACTGTATTTCTTTTCCCGCAAGCTCCGGATAGGCCGTGTCGCTGATGGTTTCGACGAGACTGCTGACGGCGACGAACGAATTGTCTTTTGCGGGCGAAGCCAATTCCTGCGACAGCGGCGCGAGCTTCTCCTTGTCCGAACAAAGCGCTCCCGGTGAATTTCCCTGAGCTTGCGCGCAGACGTTGGAGGCGGCGGACAATACTGTCAGTGTCATCACACTGCAAATGCATGTCCGCCGCGCGCGCAGGTACAAGGAAATGGCCCCCTCACTTTCCGGAAATGTGCCCTCGTGAAATTTCGCTGTAGAAAGTCATGAGCTTCACCAGCTCCGAAATCGGCGCCGGCTTCGTGCCGCTTGCCCGGTTCAGGGCACCGATCTCAAATGCAATTCTCCATTGCTCAAACAGCACGCGATACGCTCCGATAAGGCCGAGCTTTGGATCGTAAATGTGCGTGGCTTCCGAGCTGACACCATTCAGCTCCAGCACCTTGAAGCTGCCGCCTCCGTCCTGTTTCGCCGACGACGGAATGCGTATATCGAATCTACCAAAATAAAACCCTTCAAAAGTCCGTGCGATCTTGTCGATGGCTTCTTCAAGTTGCGGCGTTCCCGCGCGCACACCGTCCAGAAAAACCGCTCCCCGGCAATGGGTTCCCAGTTCGACCAGGCGCACTCCGCTGCCCGCTGGAGGAATTTCCTGCAAGCGCTCTTCATTTTTTTGCCGGTAGAAATCCGCCATGCACACGGCGCGATCATCGTCGAGGATCAATTCCTCCAGCGTTTTCTTGCCGTCGCCCGTCAGTGTCGGAAGAATCTTCTCGGTGATCGAAAAAATCCTTCCGCGCGCTTCGCCGGGATAGCGGTAATAGAAAACGCCGAGTTCCTGTCCACCCACATATTCCTGCAAAATCGCGTCGTATTGCGTGCGCGTCAAATAATCCCGCAGGTCCTCCTCAGAGCGGATGATGGCCACGCCGGAACCGCGCTGCCCCATATCGGGCTTGAGAACCACCGGGTAAGCCAATCCTGCGCGCGCAAGAAAATCCTTGGCCGCGGAAATCCGTTGCTCCGCTTCCCCAGCCGCAATCAAAGTAAAACGCGGCAGCCACTCAGACGCTCCGGAAAGTTTCTGCAAAATGTCGTGTTTCGATTCACCGACAAATCCGCCAGCGAGGATCGCGGGATTCGCAGCGGTAAAAACCGTGAACCCACGATGCTTGATTCCCAGATAGATCACATACAAAAAAACCGGCGGATAAAATACATAGGGCGGCCAAAATTCCCACCGCACTTTCCGCTTGAACCATCCGGCAAGCTCTCTTCTGCCGCGATGCGTCGCAGCTTTCAACAAAACGCGAATGGCCACCAACAATACAATCGCCGCCACCACCAGCTTGATCACGAGGGGCTTTCCGCCCATGGGTGTGAAGTGCATCAGCGGCGTAAGCAGTCCCGCAGCCGAGCCCACCAGCAGCGGCGTCCACACCGCACAGGCCAGCAGCATGTAAAACGAAAATCGCAGCAAGCTGGTGTTCAGAACGCCCGCGGCCAGATACGTTGGCAGCCGCGTTCCCGGAACGAATCGTGAAGTAAAAATAACCGCCAGCCCGTTGCGATTCAGCCAATCCGAACTCCGTTGCAGCCCCTCCGGAGAAACGAGCCAGCGCAGGGGCACCTTGCGCAAGGCTCGCCGCCCCACAATTTTTCCGACCAAATATAAAAGTATGTCTCCTGCGACAATTCCCACCAGGCAAGCCAGCGTCACGAATACAAAGCCGGCTCGCCCCTCGGAGACCAGCAGCCCCGCCGTGATGCACGCCAGGTCTTCGCTCACCAGCGTGGCCAGCGCCAAGCCCACAAAAAGGACGAACGCCGTAATGGGCAAAGGCTTCGGCCAGTGGCGCGTGTCCATGGGCGCGGCTGCTTGCAGAATTCGCTGTGGATCAGCGGTTGCTCGCGTCGTGGCCGTTCCCTGCTCCACGGAATCCCAAAAAGTTTGCAGCGGTTCTACAAGTGTCTGCGGGTCAGCAAAGACCGTAAAGTGATTGCCGTCATGCGCAAACAGTTTGCTTTGCGGCACCAGCCGCTCGTGTTCCAGCGCTGCTTCGAAAGGCACAAGCGGATCTTTTCTTCCATGGATGATGAGCATCGGCTCGGAATATTCGAGAAGAAAACCGCGCAGGGGCCGCTGGTCCGATTGATAGAAATTCCTGGCGTAGGGAATGCCGAAGAATTCATTCGGCCTTCCAAAGTGCGGGACGGCGTAAGTCAGCAGTTCCAATCCCACGAGCTGCACTCCGTGCACCAAGTGATTTAAGTGGTAGTCACCGAGAAGCTCGAGCTCTTGCACGCCGATGGCGGAGAGCATGGTGACCGACGCGACGCGTTGAGGAGCGGAATGCGCCATGTGCAACACCACGCCGCCACCCATGCTGAATCCCACCAAGTGAATTTTCTGAATCCCGAGTTGATCCAGCAACTCCCACATATAAGCGGCATGCGCCTGGAAAGAATAATCCTTGATGTCGTGAGTGGATTTGCCGAATCCCGGAAGATCCGGAGCAATCAGCCGGCGTTTTCCCTGGATCAGCTCCGCGAGACCATTGAAGTCGTGCGCTCCACCGGGGCTGCCATGGATGAGGAGGACGGGAAGATTGTCCTCAAACTCGCCGTCCGATTTTTCGTTTTTCGTATTGGCGCGATAGTTTGAGTAGACTATTTCGATCTTCCGTTGCGTGGTGTGCTGGCCATCAACTTCGGGAACGAAGGCGCGCGCTTGCGTCGCAGTGAGTTCGATATTCTCGGGAGGGAGAAGCCATCGCTGGACATACGATGCCAGCAAGAGTGCTGCATAGGCCAGAAGCAGGAGGTAGCGCCAGGAAAGGAAGTGTGACTTCGCGCGGGCAGTTCTGGTGTCCGGTTCGGCTGGCACTCGCTCCCTCGGCGGTTGCAAGCGCGGCTATTGTTTTTGCCGCGCAAGTCTTATTCTACATATACGCCGCAGAGACTTCCGGGTTTCATTTCACATTCTCCATCGCAGCGAAAGGTGTTTCTGACGGGGAGCATGCGGCTCCCGATGATGCTTAAGTTCCTCCTGTGGGGTCTTTCCTGGGCTGAACTTCGAGGGGTTGATGGTGGGGCATGACGTGATAGGATGCGCAGGTGGTGACCCAGAAAACTAAGTCCAATGCATTCTTTTTCGCGGCGCTCGTTCTCTTCGCCATTAACATACTCAACTTTTACGACCGCAACGCACCTGGCGCGCTGGTCGAGCCGATGCGCCGCGAATTTCACCTCAATGACACGCAGATCGGGCTGGTCGGAAGCGTATTCATCTGGATCTACGCGATTGTCGGCGTTCCGCTTGGGCGCATCGCCGATACCTGGAGCCGCAAGAAACTTCTTGCTTGGGGAATATTGATCTGGTCGTCGCTGACGGCTTTTGCGGCGGTGGCCAAGACTTACAATGTTTTTCTCTTCTCGCGCATGGGAGTCGGCCTGGGCGAAGCGGTGTGCGCGCCCACGGCCACAAGCTGGATCGGGGACCTTTGTCCTCCCACCAAACGCGCGCGGGCGCTGGCTCTCTTCAGCCTGGGTATTCCTGTCGGCGGGGCGCTGAGTTTTTTCTTCAGCGGCCCCATCGCGCAAGCCTATGGATGGCGCGCCGCCATGGTCATCGCCGCCGCGCCCGCGGTGCTGCTCATTCCAATGTTGCTCATGCTCGAAGAACCGGAGCGCGGAGCCAGCGAACTTCACGATGCCCCGCGGGCTACCGGCTCGGTGTGGTCCATTCTCCGCATTCCTACGCTTTGGTGGATTGTTGGCTCCGGTGTGTTCATCAATTTTAATTTGTATGCCTTGGGCACGTTTTTGCCCGCTTTTCTCAGCCGCGTTCACGGGCTTTCGCTTTCGCGTTCGGGAATTTCCACCGGCATCATTTATATCGTTGGCGGGCTTGGCGGCGGATTTGTGGCGGGTTATGTGGGTGATTCCATCGTGCATCGCAGAAAAGACGGGCGCTTGCGCGCGGCGGCACTTTTCGCGCTGATGGCCGCGCCTTTCGCCAGCTTCGGCGTTCTGCAACCGGCGGGCTCGCTTCTGGCGGCGGTAGTTCTGCTGACTTTGGCTTACGGCACGCTGACCACCTATTACGGTCTGGTGTATTCGGCCATCCAGGACATCGTTGCGCCGAGTCAGCGCGGAATCACCATGGCGCTTTATTTCATGGCCATGTATATGTGCGGCGCATCGTTTGGGCCGCTGCTGACGGGGCGCCTGAGCGACCATCTGGCGCAACGCGCCGCGACGCTGGCCGGTTCGGCAACGATTACTCCGGTCTTCCGCGCCGTTGGGCTGCAGCAGGCCATGTTGATTGTTCCTGTTCTGGCCGTAGCGCTGGCGTTCGTTTTGTATATGGGTTCGCGCACGATTTGTTCGGATATGGAAGCCCGCGAATCCGCCGCTCTCGGAGTGGCAGTGGAGACCGACTGACGCGAAATTCCAAAATCAAATCAGCGAAACAGCAAAGTGACTGGTGACTCGTGACTGGTGACTCGCGCTAACCACACGAAACAAAATTTGTGTGTGTGGATGTTCATTCTTCTTCGATCGGCCAAAGCCAGGCGGCGCCGCGGACACCGCTCGAATCGCCATGTTTGGCGGGCAGAACGGGCGTGTCCGCCTCTTTGCCGAAAACGTAGTCTTTCAGTTTTGCGGGAACGTTCTGGTACAGCCGCTGGATTTGCGAGGCGCCACCGGCCAGCACAATGACATCCGGATCAAGCAGGTTGATGACGTGCGCCAGGCCGCGCGCAAGACGGTCTTCGTAGCGCCCTAGAGCGGCAAGTGCGGCGGGTTCGCCCGCCGTGGCGCGGCTGGCAATCTCGGAAGCGCTAAGCGAAACTTTCGTGGCGCGCTCGTAGTCGGCGGCAAGTCCGGTGCCTGAGATCCAGGTTTCCAGGCAACCGCGCTGTCCGCAGTAGCAGAGCGGACCGGGAAATTCATCCGCGCGCGCCCACGGAAGCGGGTTATGTCCCCACTCGCCGGCGACGGCGTTTCTTCCGGTGTGCACGCGGCCATCGAGCGCGATCCCGCCTCCACAGCCCGTTCCGAGAATCACGGCAAAAACTACGTGCTGACCCGCGGCCGCTCCGTCCGTGGCTTCCGAAACCGCCAAACAGTTGGCGTCGTTGGCGCAACGCACTTCGCGACCCAGCGCGGCGCCAAGGTCACGATCGAACGGCTTGCCGATCATCCAGGTGGAGTTGGCGTTTTTCACCAGGCCCGTTTGCGTGGAAACCGTTCCCGGAATGCCCACGCCGACAGCGGCCTGGCAGGCGAGGTCGCGTTCGATCTGCGCGACATTTGTGGCGATGGCGCTGAGCGTGGCGCCGTAGTCAAAGCGCGGCGTGGAGATGCGGTGCCGGTGGAGTTCCCTACCGGCGGGATCCAGCGCGACAAATTCGATTTTGGTGCCGCCAAGGTCGACACCGATACGAATTCGCTCCTTACTCGCTTGCAAAGGCACTGTCATTCATGTCCGCGGCGGATGCGCGGCTGTCCCTTCGTATACTTATTCACTAACATCCTCCAACGCTACTTGCTGTTTGAGCGTGAAGGCGCCAGTCACAAGCAAGTTTGTAGTACATTCGAATCAAGGGAATCAACAAGCAGCCAGGCCCCACTACGGCAGGTGCCGTTGCGGCGCGAATGAGGCCTCTTGGGGGTACGTTCATGGTGCAGATCAAGGGATCCATTGTGGTGGATACCGTGCGCGCGGTTAAGACGCGGGCCAGTGAAGAAGAATACGCCAAAATCCTAAGCTTGCTGAACAACGAAGCAAGAAAAGTGTTCGAGAAGGAGGTTTTCTCTTCTACCTGGTATTCGCTCGATGACTTCATGAACTTCCAGAAAGCATTTATACACGTGCTTTTCGGCAGAAGGGAGGAGATCCTCATTCGGGGCTCGGAGCTCCTGTTCGAGAAGCAATTGGAGGGCATCTACAAGGCGTTCATCAAGCAGGGTTCCCCCGAGTTTCTCCTCAAAAGATTGGCCGCGGTTCATCAAACGTACTACAAGGGGGTCTCGGTCGAAGTCGAAATGGACAGTGCGTGCAAAGCCACGGTCCGTTACACGGGTTTTGAGAAGCAACACCATCTCGCGGAATACGGGATCATCGGTTTTTTCCGGAAGGCGCTGGAGATCTCCGGGGCCAAGAACGTGGCTGCCGAATTTACGAACAAAATTTCCGCCGGAACGGGAATTGCAGACTTGTCGCTAACCTGGAGCTGAGCGCATCTCGCCGTTTCCTCTATATATTTGCAAGGGGCGCTCCATCCGGGCTCACTACGGCAGGTGCCGTTGCAGCACGAATGAGGCCTCTTGGGGGGGTACGTTCATGGTTCAGATCAAGGGATCCATTGTGCTGGATACCGCGCGCGCCATCAAAATTCGCGCCGGTGAAGAAGCATACGCCAAGATCATCAGCCTGCTGAACAAGGAAACAAGAAAAGTGTTTGAGGCCGAGATTTTTTCTTCCACCTGGTATCCGCTGGACCACTTTGTCCATTTTCTCGAAGTGGAAATCAAAGTCCTCGCTAATGGGAACGAAGAGATTCTCATTCGCGGTTCGGAATCCCTGGTGGAAAAGCAACTCCGGGGAATTTACAAGGCTTTTGTAAAGCTCGGCTCGCCGGAGTTCATCATCAAGAGACTCGCCGCGGTTCACGCAACTTATTTTCAGGGAGTATCGATTGACGTCAATATGGAGAGTTCCTCGAAAGCGGTGATTCGCTATAAAGGCTTCGAGAAACAGCACCGCTGCATGGAATACACTATTATCGGATTTTTCCGGAAGGCGCTGCAAATTTCCGGCGCCAAAAACGTAGCCGCGGAATTCACTACAAAAATCAGCGCCGGCACGGGCATTGCCGATTTGGCGCTCACGTGGAATTAAGTGGGACTCGCCGGCGCCCCAAACCACCGGGATGGCCAAGTTTTCTGCACAACTCCGAATTTACCGTTTTGCCTCAATAACGGGGCGCTCGATGCGAAATGTGAAGCAGCCAGCGGTAGTGCTGTTCACCTGAATGTAGTCCACGTCTGGCCGCGCGAATAATTGCTCGATGGCGTTTTCAAATTTTCCGTCCGCCACATACTCTTGCGCGAGAAGTTTGCGGCCCTTGGCATACGCTTCCAGTGTGCGCGGGCTGCCGCGAAGTTCTTCCGGGAATCCGGCATCAGCGGAGTAGCGCGGGCAATCTTCCGCGTGAATGTAGACTGGACCCGGTTGCGGCAAATTCTCAACGCCCGAGAAGCGATCGTACGTAAATAGAACTCGCCTATCGTTGCCCGGCGCGATGATGCGCAGGCAGTGACGGCACGGAGCCGGGTCCGTTGCCAACTCGGCGTGAGCCGGGAATCCGTAGACGGGCGTCCGCAAGGTCTCGCGGACTGAGTTTGCTACTTCCGTGGGAATGGCCACAACACGCATATTCGACATTCTGTTCCTTCCTTCGCTTTGCGCCTCAGAGCGTTCATCCGTTGCTCTTTGCAGGAGCAATTCTGGAACAAAGTGCGCTTTGGCTCTATCCGCTTTCGAGCTTCAAACTGGAGAACCAATCTTGCCAATGTTGCCGATACTTGCGCGCGGTTCAGTGAATCCAAGCGGACCCCGTCCTATTCTGTTTTGCTAAGCGGATTGGACGTTTGTGTTACAGTACGCGCGCATTTTCGGGAGGACACGATGAACAAACGGATCGCGGTACTGGCAATGCTGACCTGCACGATGATTCTGCTGGGAGTTTTTGCGCGGGGCAGGAGCGCAGACGCGGCCGCCCCTGCGGGCAGCAATCCGGGGAGTGTTGCGGACGATCCGTACGCGCCACTGAAGCTTTACGACGGCAAATGGGACGTGGCGATGGGCGGCGAAAAGGAACCCACACGTTTGGAAAATCATTGCGCGAAGACGGGACTTTTTTTCATGTGTGAGCAAGTGGTGAAGGGAAAGACTGGAGCGCTAGTGGTGTTTCTGCCATTCTCGAAAACCGCGACAGGCGGTGAAGAGTACCGGACACAGGCGCTGCTGGCGGATGCGAGTCCCGCGGGCGAGTGGAACAAGCTGACGATTGAAAGCGACAAATGGATATACGTGTGGGAAAACACGGATGCGGGGAAGAAAACGTATTGGCGGAACATCAATACTTTTTCCGGGACGGACAAAATTCATTTCGAGATTCAGCGGTCGGAAGACGGCAGCACGTGGAAAACACAACAGAGCGGAGAGGAGCAGCGGGTGAAGTGAGCGAATACAGAGGCGGGTTGCACATATGTATGATACGCTTTATAAGCACATAGCGAGTGTGCCTTTATGAAAACAAAGCGCGCCCATATATTGCTTCCGCAAGATCTGGTCAAGGAGATCGATTCGATCGTCGGACCACGAGGCCGCAGCGCGTTTCTCGTTGAAACAGCCCGGGAAGCGGTGCGGCGAAGGAAATTGCTGCGCTTTCTTGAAAGCGATACTCCCGCGTGGAAGGATGCGGATCATCCCGAGTTGGCTCGCGGCGCGGCGGTGTGGGTGCGTGAGCTTCGACAAGAGAATGAAAAGAAGCGCACGAGGAAGCGGCAGCGGGCGGAAAAATGAAGTTGCTGCTGGACACGTCAATCCTGATTGACGTCCTTCGCCTCAGGAACGACCGTAGCGAATGGCTTGCCGAGCTTGTACGTGGTGGGCATATCCTCTCCACTACAACACTGAACATCGCGGAGATATATGCAGGCATGCGGCCCTCGGAGGAGCGTAGGACGGAAGCGCTGCTCAGGAGCCTTGAGGTGTACGAGTTGGGCGGACAGAGCGCGCGACTGGCCGGCCAGCTGAAGAATACCTGGGCGCGGAAGGGCCACACGTTAACTCTAGCGGATACGATTGTGGCTGCGATCGCGATTGAGCGCGGCTGTGCGTTGCTCACCGATAACCGCAAAGACTTCCCGATGCCGGAAGTGCAACTTTATCCCCTGCCTTGACGCTCGGTAAAATCAAGGATGCCGTTGGGCAAGGCTTGCGAAAGCACACTTGAGCGATTATAGTCAAGGTTGATCAAAGTTGATTGATATGAATCGATTCGATTCTTAGCGGTCAAACCATGAGAAAGACAATACACCGGATGGCGATTACGAAAGCGCGGATAAACCTGGGACAGGTAGCGCGGCGGGCGCATATTAACCGGGAATATTTCATTCTGGAAAAGGATGGCATTCCAGTGGCTGGCATTCTAAGTGCAGAAGAACTGGAAGACTATCTGGAACTGCAGGAGCCTGGCCTGAAGGCGCAGATCCGAAAGAGCAGCGACGAATATCGGAGAGGCAAAGGGCGGGACGCAGCACAATTCCTCGAAGAGCTCCGTCGAACCGCACGCAAAAACAAGAAGTGACGTGAAGAGCTGATGAATGGCGCATTTCGCGTGGTCAGCACTCCGGCGTTTGAGCGCGAATTCCGCAGGCTTTCCCGCGGCAACGCTGTCCTGATCGACGCGCTTGATGAACTAATCGCAATTCTGACGGAAGATCCGCACAACCGCAGCGGACGGCACCAAATCAAAAAACTTGCAGGACTGAAACCCGGCGAAGGACAGTGGCGGGTACGCTGGCGCGAGTACCGGCTCCGCTATGACATCGCGGGAAGCGAAGTTATTCTCCACTCCTTCCGGCACCGCAAGGAAGCCTACTAAACTCCAATATCAGAAGACCGCTTAAGGGTGTCTACGCGATCATGCGAGTTCGTGGCGTTCCGTGGTTTGGGAGCACGGGATTTTCATGAGCGGAGATGATTGGGAGGAAACAAAAAGGGCCGCGGAGGAAACACGCGGCCCGGAGGCAAATATATGTTGTTGTTGTCTTTGACTCGATACGATCTGACAGAATCCGCCCGAATCCTGAATTAAATCAGGTTGTAAACCGAACGTGTACCCCTGCAAATCGTGAGAAGAGCGGGGTACATTTGCGTGGCATGATCCGCACACCATAGCGGAGTGAGCCACGACTACTTTAGAAAGGAGGTGATCCAGCCGCAGGTTCTCCTACGGCTACCTTGTTACGACTTCACCCCAATCATGAGTCATA
>Ga0210384_10001456_pt1 | contig 32197 bp, 40 predicted proteins | sample IncBWH2MmetaG_FD_160574 | JGI IMG/M metagenome (GOLD analysis project Ga0210384, IMG submission 160574) | Forest soil microbial communities from Barre Woods Harvard Forest LTER site, Petersham, Massachusetts, United States - Inc-BW-H-2-M | ecosystem: Environmental > Terrestrial > Soil >...
ATAAAAGACACCATATCAGATTGTACTGATTCAACCGATGCTTGACGGATTCCTCCTTTGTATTTCAATTCAATGCCCTTACCTATGAGATGAGTGCCTTCGGTTGTGCTTCCTTCATACAGCCAAGGAAGATCCGAAGCCTTTGAGCCTGAAAAGTGAACATCCAGTTCAAGAGTCATGAGCAACGTATTTGACGATTTTTTTGATTTAAAGTCTTTGTTTAGTGTTTACATCTTTCTAAATTCTTAATTATGACAATTGCATACTTGTGAATATGTCTCCTGTTCATATTGTATGTGAAAATGGTCATCAAGGTAGTAAACATAAAGATATTGAAGATGCATTAGGATATGTACAATGGAAAAAACCACACTGTCAGTTGTGTGGCTCAACTGAATTCACTTTTGAAAATTGTTGAATATTATAACAGTTCTACCGAACTGATTTTTTTTCCAACCTTCCTATGACACTGTAAGCAATCCCAGTACTCCCATAACACGTTAGAATTTTTTTTTCTTTTTGTGAAATAGGCTAGCATTTTATGCCTACAATATCGCGGGTCTACCTCCACGATCCTCATTTTCTTCTTAATGATTTTATCTTCTCTCGTTCAATCACCTTGATTTTTTCAACCGCATCTCTTTCATCGTCTGACGTTCCATCGATCAGACCCAACAGATATGAGATAAAATCCTCAAATTTTATTTTACCAGCCATTATTTTGATTATCATCGCACCTATGCTTAGGGTCTCTGCACCTGCAACAGCCTCTAAATATTCTAATACTTCTACAAGCGAGACCTCGCCCGCAACAAACAAAACCATACCTATGATTCCGTTTAAAAGAAAGAACGCTACCGCTACCAGAATGATTTGCGATGTTCTAATTACCTTTTTGTGAAGGTGTCTCATGGAGCGGTTTCTGTTTCTCATCTCTTGCCAAGTTGGAGACATCAATAATGCGGTCTGAAATTTCCTTAACCGCATCTGTGCCGTTGTAGACTTGCATCATTTGGCTAAACAACTCGTTGATGGCATGTACGCCCTTTTCTACATCAAGATCAGCAAAGAACGTCCTGTCAAAACGCCTCATATCTTGCGTGATTGTTCCTGACCAAATTTCCACAGTGGCTTTGTTAAACTGCTCTTTTATGTAGACTGACAAACTCTTCTGAACGTCAGAAGTTTGCGTCGTCACTATAGTCCCAACCTGTCTTTTGGTCTTTGTTACGTTACCAAAAAGTTCGTATTCATTTTCTCCGATCTGTGTTCTCTTATACACTCTTTCATAGTTCATTTCATACACCGATATTATTAGGTAGGCAAAGAACTAAAAACCCAACATACCAAAATTATATACCGAACTACAACTTCAATTTAAATTCAATCTTAGCACCTGCTTTCATAGCAAGAAATATCATCAATACAATATAGATTGGTATGAACCACAACATATTCAACTCAAACATTACGATGGGAATTACAAAACCAGCCAACCCAAAAACTAGAATCCATAGCTTATAATGCCTTCCATACTTTGCTTCAATAGTTGCATTTACAAAACGTGTTGTGTTATTGTCATACTCGTTAGGGTATCTGTAAGCCATATAACGAAAATACACAAACCAACCACCTCCAATCAATGCCATCATTCCAAAAAGACTCCATAATGAAAATGGCAAATTGATAAACATTATCACCCCAACCCAAAAAATTCCAAGCGGGACAAAAGCAAGTGGCAACCTCTTTAACACATCAGTGCCACTGATGTGGTTTTGCTTCCATCTTCCCACAATAAATCCAACTATTCCATATGGATCAAAAATTCTACCAAGTATACTTCTACCATCTATCACAAAAGGGCTATTTTCCAACATCCTCCAAGCCTTGAATTGTTCAAGAGTCCAGCCCTTAGGAACATCACGATATTTGAGAATCACTCTAAAAACAATCTGTGGCAAAACAGCAAATAAAATAACAAGAGCAATCCAATATCCAGCATAATCTAGTTTTGTTTCTTTAATTCCAAATAACCAGAAACTACCAGTTGCAAATAACATACATAAACAGACCCAGCCTTTTGTATTTGTAAAATTAAGAAATCCGCTAACAGTCTTAGATTTTAATCTGTAAAAATCTCTAGGCGGTTGTAACTTGACCATTTAACTCATCTTCAAGTTGAGGTATCAACAAGACCTTTGCCTTGCCACTTTCAACACATGGTAAGTAACTATAGCGTTCCTTCTGCTCCAAATTTGGTACAACAATCAAAACTTGTTTGTCATACTCCATTATTTTTTTATCAAATTCTCCTAAGCTTCGCTTGTTTCCCGTCTCTGCCTCGATTATCAATTGTCTTCCATCTTTCTCTATAATGAAATCTGCACCCTGTATGCCGTGCTTTGTTTTAAAAATAATTTTCCATCCCGAACTAACAAATTTTTTTTCACTTTCAGACATCATAAAATTATGTGGAACTTCCGTATCGGGCAAGTAGTAATAGACGACTTCCTTATTCCTAACCTGTATCTTAATTTCTTTTATTTTGCCGTCTCTAACAAGTTCTCGTAACGGCTGTCTTATTTTTACTGCCTCTTGCGAAGATAACCCCGTTGCCTTTGCAATCTCATACCCGTAAAGTGATACTTCTGATTTTTCCAATTCCGAGATAATTTTTTCCTTCAACTCTTCACTTGTCTGTTCTCTCTCACCGCTGACACGATCCTGCTCTGTCTTCCACACATTTCCGTTTACATCACTGACAAAATCGGCATGTCCAGAATTACTCTCTGCTGCTTGACTGTGCTCCGCACTTACTCTTTCCCTTGCATGATTCAACCTATCAGGATTTAATTCATAAATTGGAATTATTTGGTTTTGATGCTCCTGCGTATAATCTAAAAATCTATGCCCTTTTAGTAATTTTACATAATCTTTTACAAACTCATCAGCCATAGATTTGTAATCATCCCCGTTTTGCGTTTCGTGTAAAAATATGCTCCCAAACTGAACATTTGCCGAAGGAACGTCTGAAATATTCTGAGTCGCCAGATGCAATTTTATGCTTGTTCGACCTTCACGCAAAACTTCTGACAGTATAGATGTTTCACCTTTGTTAAGTAATCTGTGAACTTCATCTATAGCAACAATGTTGTTTAACTTGTGCTTAAAAACAACCCGTAAATAATATTCCATGAAAAAGATTTTTGCAATCCTGTTATCTTCAAACATTCCAAAATCCAACACATAATTTTCTTGCAGATTCGACCAATCAATATTTAGAGTCCCTTGCTTTCCAGCATCTTTGAGAAATTGTATGTCGCCTTCAATCGCATCTAACACCGATATATCAAACTCTCCCCTACCTCTCTTCGCCTCCCTTATTCTTCTCTCAAAATCATCCCACGTCCTTATCTGCCCACCTTTTAACAATTTGTAAACCTGTGTCCCTACATTTTTCACCATGATTCCTCTCATCGTCAAATTTGCATAGACCGCCGTAAGTAATGAACCCACAAAGGCATGATGATTTTCAAAAATATTACTTGGCAGATAATTTGTCATATCGATTCTTTTAAAATTCGGCAAATCAAAATCAATCTTATCACCGCTTCTAAACGTCTTCGGGCTAAAAACAACTGCCCTTTCTTGCTCTCTACCAAAAATTTTACATTCTTCCAAATCTGTCTTTTCGAAAATTGTCCAAGACATTAGAGTAGATTTTCCACAACCAATTTTTCCTGCATACAACACCGATGGTGCGGATTTACTATCAATATGCGCGATCAAATCATAAAATTTGGAAACAGAATCTATTTGTGGTAGAACGTAGCCCTTCAAGTCCTCATCTCGTATTCGGTGTCCCACCCCGACAATACGCACGTCAAGAGGTCTGTGGTATCTCTCCCAGAACTTCCAACCAACCAAACTAAAAACCCCGATCGCTACAACAAGGTAATAGTGAGAGTATACCAGCAACAAAACTAACGAAACAACAACCAGCCACTTTGCATAATGAATGTCTCTTGGTATGTGCCTGATTTAATCGCCTTTTACTTACTATATTATGTAGACAAACATTCTTAGTTCTTTGCATCATTACCAATCAGACTCCATCAAATATTCCATCTCATCAAAATGCGGTGTATCTACAGGCTGAAACTTGTAAGGCGACAACTTGCCAACAATACAATTTATGCCTTCAGGCAATACTTCACAAAGTAAATGTCGTATTCTCGGCTTTACATGAATCTCTTGATTTACTACAGACTTTACACTATCAATAGTTTCTTTTGAGAAATTACCGACAACAAAAATTATGTCATCCTTTGTCGGTTCGGCTCTTTTTACAACTCTGCTAAGAGTGTCTATCTGTCTGTCAATATGTGGTCTAGTCCAAAACGGTATCAAGTTTACAACTTTGAATCTAGGGTCAGTAGAAATGTATGGCGTCAAAGTCCATATCCTAGAACTTTTCAAATCTATCCACACATCACTAATATCTATTCCATCTGTTGTTCCGCTTATCGTTCTGCCAAGTATGGCATGTGATAATATTGCACCAACATAGTCAAAGACTCTATTGCCTTCTGGATTGTTGTAAATAATATTCTGGTATTTTTTTTGTTTATACCAATAACTTAGTAGCTCTGGAAAGTTTCTTTCACTATACTCGTCTTGTGGAATTCCAAAAACATTAACCTTGTATGGCAAATCAAGATAATCAATTTTTTTGTTTGATTCGGCTTGTGCTATTCCATGTGCACCAGCACCATAATCATTTTTTTGGACTTTGCATCCGTGAGTATTTACCAAACTCTCTATCGGTTCTACTGCTCTGTTTATCTTCTCCTTGTAATTCCATCTATTTTTTAGCATTTCTTCATAAGACTTGCCTCCGCCTACAGCAGACGAACTTCTGCCGAGATTTATCGCTACAATCCGCTTAGGTTTAATGAGTTTCGTTAATAATTTTATTCTCTCAGACAACTCTCCACTATTTAACGAACCAAGTACACTCCCACCTATTACCCCAACTCCTAGCCTTCGACTGACATCTGCATTATAGACTTTCATCTTTGTGGCATAAGATCCAAATGCAAAATCTAGTTCAGGATATGTTTCAACAAAAGAAGTGATGGATTTTGTCGGCTTGTTTAATCTCTTAATGTTCAAATTATTTTCACTCCTTGCTGTCTTGTTTTTGCGACCACAACCGCAACAAGTGCAACCAAACCTAGAATCACGCCATAAACCCATGTAGGTAAAGGTATGCTCGGTATGTTCCAACTTGGGTCGTGAACTGTTGTTGGTTTCACTATGCTAATCGGTGTAAGAACTAACGAGTATGTTGTCTGCCCTCCTTCTACAAGATTCACTACTGCTGTATTGTTCTGTATCTCTCCATCAAATTCTAACGTTGTTGTGTATCCATTTGTTCTTGTCATATACACAAAATCAGATAACGAACTTTCAACTTGGGTTGGTTCCCCAATTGTCTCAATCTTACCATGTATGAAACTACCAGTTGAAACAGAGACGATGCTTGGTGTTCCACTTGGTATGATTAGAGGTTGAGAATTAGCGTCAACCTCAACGCCAGCAACACTTAGGGCGTTTGCCATGCCCATACTCAAAAAAACAAGGGGTAGAATTGAGAACAGAGCAACACTATTTCTTTTCATTTGTTTGCCATTCTCCCAATTCAAGTGAGTTCAGGTATTGCTTCAAATGTTGTACGACCTCTATCAGTGTGTGTGCCTCAAGGTACTCTTTGCAGTCAACTAGTGGGCAAGTTGCTTTTCTCTGCATGAAAGTTTGCACTTTGAAGAAGGCAATACCATACTGCCAGTTTTGTTTTGATTCATTTTGCATTTTTATTCATCTTCTCCATCAAGTCTTTGACAATATGTCGAGCATGAACCAGAGCATCCTTTTCATCTACTGTGTCATCCAAAGGCATTCCACAGGCACAAATCTCAACACTTGCCATCTATTATTCTACAATACCATTCATAAAAAACAAATTTGAAACAACACTTCAATTATCAAATCCAGTTTCACGAAATCTCGTTTCATGAAATTATATTTCATCTAGTTCGGTCGGCTCGATATATTTGACCCGACTACTAACAATCTCTTTGTTGTTGATATAAACATTTCATTTGGTTTTACTCATTCAGTATTTTGAAAGTCAGATATACTAGACCGGTCTACACCACTAGAGCCCAAACTGCATCCTGTTTTCTATCCATAAAATCCTTTTGAAGTTATTCAAAGAATTTTTATAATGCCGAATTCTATTACCGCAGTCAATGAAAGATAAAGTATTACATGCTCTTGAAACTAACATTTTTCTAGAAGTTGAAAAGTTTCCAAAGCATCATGAGAAATTAATTCTTGAAAGTGTGTCTTCAAAATGTGATTGTGATATTAGAACAGCACAATCAGGGTTAGCTGTGCTTGTTACTAATGGTTATCTCAAACAGATCAAAAAGAAAAAACCAGATACAAGAAAAGTCTACCTAGAGGTAGGAGATGCCTTTTTAAAACAACATTTGAAAAAACAAATACGTATTTTAGATAATCTAGAAAATCATTCAAAAAATAATCAACCAATACCAATGGAGTTACTAAACAGCATAGCGTTTTACAAAAGCAAAGCAAGTTTAGAAGCAAACAGCCTTTGTAACCTTAATAAATTCGATGACAGCAACCTTGTTGTAAAGTTCCACTACCCAATTCTAAAATCTCTAATAGATAATTTCGATGAAGAATTGAAAAAATATCATCAGGTTACAGAACATTTAATTAATTATTGGCTCAATCAGGATTCCAGACCAGTACACTCTTAACTTTCTAACAGATAACCAATAATTACTCTTCTAATTCTTAGCCTTCTCTAAAAGTTTCCAAAGTGCCTGAATCTGCCCCTTAATTTCTACTAAATCAGTTTGTTGTACCTCAACTAATCTGTCTCGTTCCTTCTCAGCGGTAAGCCTTCCAAGTCGTTCCCTTTCACTATCATCTATTGTAAGATTAACAATGTGTTTTTTGAACTCCCCAAAAAGTGTCTCATCATTAGGGTGAAAATATGCACCGTCAAGGTGAACCGCACCCTTGTGACCTAAGAGTTTCTCAACTAATGAGATATTCGCACTTTGATTTGACTTCATAATTGTAGCAACTCTCTTCCTAAAAGCGTGGAACATAGCACGATCATATCTGTCGCCTATCTTCTTACCTTTACCTCTGAACTTCTTGATTATTTCATAAAACATCAACCGGTATGCCATCAGGCTCATTGGTTTGGTTTTCTGGATTCCTATCTGGTATGCATTTCTAAAGAGTGGGCTTTCAGGATTCAAATATTCTCCATCTCTTCTGCGTTTTTCTAAATAATCGTCAATTGCTTTACTACTTTCTGGTGTTGTAAATACTATGTATTCATCAGTTGTGTTTTCATAGATCACAATCTTCTTACAACCATAACCAACATCCGATAGGTGTCGTAATCGTAACTCTGGTAATGCTCCAACTCTGCACCCAGTTGATGCAAGAAAATGAATTATCGCCTTGTTTCTTAATGAAGATGTCAGGTTGAGCATTTTCTCTACCTCTTCTGTATTCCATGCGTCCCCTCCCAAAGACTTCAATCTTGCAGGTGACATGCGTCTAGTTTTTTTCCAATTCAATATCTTGTCATTCATGGAGAAGAATAACTCTAATGTATTAATTCGTCCATCAACCGATGCCTTCCTCAAACCCCTGTCTTTGAGATATATGGCATATTCTTCTACTAATTCTTGAAGATGTGTATCTTTGAGTTGTAATAATCCATCTGAGTTTCTTATCTTCACAAACTTTAGAAAATAATTCAAATACCTATCATAGAGTTCTCTTGTTGCTTGACTCTTGATACCAGCATGAAACTTGACTAACGATTTCTCAAACACATTCATTATACGTGTCTACTCTAATTAAGTATGGATATTCAATAAATAAGCAACACATTAAATATGATCTTTTTTGAAAAGCTATTATGTTCAGTAAAAAAACATGGAAAGAAGGGGATCATGCTTTTACATCTGTACAAGATGGAGAATTTAGAAATATAGTTGTTGGAGTGGTTACAGGCGTTGAAGATTCCAAGATAGGTATTAACGGTATAATGATAAACGCAGTTGGGCTCAAGAACAAGGTTGCTCAAGGCAAAGCAGGACCACAATCTATAGAACAACTGAAAAATCCAGATCCAAAAGACTGTATTTTATCTTTGATATACAGAGTAGAACATGATAATTACACTGGCGTCTTTGACGTAAACACTAATCCTGTAGTAAAAATACACAAAAGAATTCACAATGTAATTGATGGATGGGTACGAGAATCAATTCCAGAACTGATAAACAATGTCCTTTCATTGTCTGATGGCGCAGAAAAAGATCAAGCAAAAAGAATTCTAAAGCAAAGAATGGATACCTTATACGATCAGGAATTGAAAAAATACATGTACTCTATTTGTCGCAGTCTTAAGATTCTAAACTAGTATATTTTTTCATTTCCAAGTTTGTACCTTAGAAAATAAATACAATCGAATCTACTCCATAGTTTTATATTATGCCTTTAGCAAATCCCGTTTACGATGGAATACGTATATGCCGCATTACTTTTGCACAAGCAAAAGAAGGAAATTAACGAGGCTAACATTACAAACGTAATCAAAGCTTCGGGGGCAGAAGTGAATGAAGCACAAGTAAAGGCGCTTGTAGCAGCACTTGCTGACGTAAATATAGATGATGCTATCAAAGCAGCCCCAATATCAGTTGCAGTAGCACCTGCAGCAGCCGCATCTGGTGTAAAGGAAGAAAAGAAAGAAGTAGAAACTCCATCTGCAAAAACAGAAGAACAAGCAATGGAAGGCCTTTCTGCGTTGTTTGGTTAGGCATCTAATTTTTAAAACTCCGTTTACATGTTGTTCTTTATTTAGAACTCTAAACATTATTTACCATGCCATACAACTAGTTGTGAATTGACTGAACTGTCACCGTCGATTTCGACTCTGATTTTGGTACTTGATCTTTTTGGAACAATGGCTTTTGCTGTTACTGGTGCGTTCAAGGCCATTGAACACAAAGCAGACATCGTGGGAATAATCATTTTGGCTACAATAACTGGTGTGGCGGGGGGAACCATTAGAGACATGATAATAGGTCACTTTCCACCTCACTCCATTTCAAATCCGTTGTATGTGGTGATTACAGTTTCAACTGGGATTGCTATATTCTTTTTATATCCAAGAATAGAGAAACATTGGAATTTGTTTTTAAAATTTGATGCATTAGGATTAGGTGTATTTACAATAATTGGAGCAACCTTTGCATACGATATTTTTGGACTAAACTTTCTTGCAATGGCATTATCTGGGATGCTTACTGCAGTAGGTGGTGGAATCTTGCGAGACATGTTTGTCAACGAAATCCCAATAGTATTTGTAAAAGAACTTTATGCTTCTGCAAGTTTTGTTGGTGTCTTGACTTTCTTTATTCTTCTAAGTGTCAATGCAGAACCAAATTTAGCTACATTTGCTGGAATTGCAATTACAACTATACTTAGACTTGTTGCAATGAAATACAATTGGAACCTACCAAAGGTACGAGAAAAACTGTAAATTCTTTTTAGGATTTTTTAGAAATAGGTTCTCTATTGCGGATTGTAATTCTTTGCTTTTCTAGCAAGTGCTTTTGCCTGTGCATTGGCCTTTTGTATTACCTGATCCTTTGTCTCGTCTGTTAGGATTCCTGCCTCTAATGCAACAGATCTTGCCTGTTGAGCTGCTTTTGCAAGTATTGCTAATACGTTTTCTTTGGTGACGTACCCAATCTCGATAGCAAGAGACATGGCTTCTTGGTGTGCTTGTGCAAATGCATTACGATACTTTTCTACATCAATTACTAGTTCATTCTTTGCATATAGAATGTCTTCTGCAACAGCTGCATCAAGTGATATGCCTGCTTCTACTGGTTTGATATCAAGCTTGCTCAGAAGTGTAGCAAGTTTTTCAGAAATAACAGCACCCTTTTTGGCAGGTACAGAATCCTTTGTTATCCAAATTGTTCCCTGATCAATTTTTGTGGCTACGCCAGCTTCTTTAAAGTCAGTAAGAATGGGACCTGGTGTGATGCCTGTATTTCCTGCCTTGATTACAACATCGATACTAGCAAGGTCTCCAGCACGAGCAGCCATCATTACCTTGTTTTTACCTAGCAAGATGTTTAGTTTGAAGGGAGTCATGTTTGTGAACATCAATACACACTGTCCTACTAGCTTGTCTACCATCTTGTCAATAGAGGGCATTTTCAGTCCAGCTAATGCCTTTTGTGCAACCTTGTCTTTTATGCTAACAATTTCTACTTGGCCTTTGAATTTTTTTCTTAAAGGCAATAATTGTGATGATCTTACCTTTTCCATTCTGACAAGAGCAATTACATTGTACTTCTTTGGAAGCTCTTGGAGTTGTTGATACATCAACGTTTTCTTTTGTGGATATTTTGTTCTATTTTGGTGCATTTTACTTCTTTTCTATTAGGGGTTGCTTGATGATCTTTCCCATAGTCGTCTTTATCATAATTTTTTTAATGTTCTTATCTCCACTTGGCAATTTCTTTTCTACCAAGCTAATCACTGCGTTTGCATTGACAGTTAGATCTTCATCAGACATTGTTTCATCACCTATCTTGCATGCAAGAGAAAGTGAGTTTCGCAGTCTAACACGTATGGAAGAACGGAATCTTTCTAAAATTGAATCAATCGGAGCATTGAAAGGCACTGGTGTTGGCATCTTGCCTCTTGGACCCATGAACTGACCAAGAGTCTTACCCACAGTTGCCATAAGTGAAGTATCAGACAAGAAAAAGTCATACCCATTAATCAGCTTTCGTGATTCACGTTTATTTGCACCTACTTTGTTTATCTCTGTACCATCTACTATTCGATCTGCATTGGCACTTTTTGCTTTCAACCCAAGATCACCTGAAGCCACAACACAGACAGAGGCAGGATGACTTAGCTTTCTTGGAAGTTGAACTGTCTCATTTATTGCAAAACCCTTCTTTACATCAATATCTCTGAAAACCATGATTAGCTCTACAGTTTGTTTGAACTTACGTTGTTTCTGACCTTTCTTTGCCTCACTTATCATCTGCGTTAGGTGAGCATCACTAATCATTACGAAAGCGTTTCTGAGATGCCTATTTAAAATCGTTTACAGATGTGGATCGAATGAATTCTTGACGAGTCTTGAAATCTGAGTTTGTAAGAGGAAGAATCTCTTGAGAATTGAACTTACATTTATTAAATAGAATACAAAGTACATCGCTAAGCTTGCACAAATTTGATGAACTTGACATGAAGATTCTTACCGAACTTACAAAGGACGGTAGTGTTTCAGTCCCAAACCTTTCAAAAAGATTGGGAATTAATACATCTGTTTTGTACAGCAGAATAAAGAGATTAATCAAAAAGAAATTAATAAAAAAATTCACCGTTGTAGTAGATGAATCCCTCATTGGCATAGGTGTAAGAGCTACAATGGGAATAAACCGTGATCCAAAACAGAAAGACCAGATTCACAAGGCGCTATTGAAAACCACCGAAGTCGTAATGATATCTGAAGTAACAGGAAGATTTGATATATTAATTACAGTACGTGCAAAAAATCTTGAAGAATTACACTCTGTAGCAATAGAGAAGATTGGAAAAATAGAAGGAATTCAAAATACTGAAACCTTTGTGGAACTTCAACGAACAGAAAAAGATCCAACTTACGAATTAAAAGAATAATTTACTTTAATTTATCGTCCCATTTGCCAGAGTTTATCTCTGCAGTAACCTCTTTTGGGTTCTTACCATCTATTTTTACTCCAAGGGGTAAACATGTTCCTACAATCTCTTTTGCTGCACTCTTGATGTCCTGAGCATAAGAAGAATCGATTTTTAACTTTGCAACTTTGATTATAGAATCCATCTTGACATCTCCGACCCATGTTGCCCCTGAGGTTCCTGAACCTTTTTGGATGCCAGCTTCTTTTAGTATAAGTGCTGCAGCAGATGGAATTCCAACCTCAACTGTCCATTGTTTTGTTTTTTTATCGACAGATACTGTAACAGGAACTTTCATTCCTTCAAAGTCTTTTGTCTTCTCATTTATGGCAGTTACAATTTGTAAAATGTTAACACCTAGTGGACCAAGTGTCGGACCAAGTGGTGGTCCTGCATTTGCTTGTCCACCTGTAACAAGTGCGGAAACAGTTTGTATGTCTGCCATGATTTTTCTTTCTTTGAATCTGTAAATTTAATCCTTGCTACTGTGTTGAAAGTTTTAGGTAGTTTGCATCAACAGTTACTGGCAATTGATATGGGGCATCAAGTAGGATTACAGTAGCTTCTTCTTTTTCATGATCTATTCTGGTAACTGTTGCTTTCATTCCCTTAAATGGTCCACCAATAATTTCAACAATTTTGTCTACTGCAAGCTCGGAGACTGTTGATTTCTTAACTAGATAACCCTCTATGTCCTTAAAGGTTAATTCGCCTCTAAGCTGTCCTCTGATGTGTCTTATTCCTTGTAGAGCATCAAAGGCAGCATTTGCATCAATTGCTTCTACTACGACATATCCTTTGAGATTGTCCAAAAGCAAAACTGATTGAATGTTTATTTTTTTTAGTTTTATTCTGTTTTCTAGTAGTCCCATGACAACTTTTTCCTGTCCTCCTGTTGTCCTTACCGCGAAAAAGTGTGATTTTATTTCTTGAGCCAACGTTATCTGTGTCCGAAATTAATTACTGAAAACACGAACTGAATTATAAACCCAATCGCGCCTACAGTTGCCATTCCAAGAAGGACTAGCCTGAGGTGTTGCATATAATCATCCTTATCTGATTTTTTGGCAAGCTTAATCGTATTTACCATGTCCTTTAACATCTGTCTTGGGTTTGCCATTGGAGGAAATTAATAAAGTGTACTTATATCTCTTATCTTGTGCAATTGCTTGTTGCGTATCATTCAGACCCAGCTGGGTTCAACTTGGCACATCATATATCTAAGAGTATGAAACAAGATGACAAGATTTATCGTGGAAAAAATTACGATCTTGTAGTAATTCCAACACCGGCAATATCAGCAGACTGGCTTGAAGAAAAATACAGCTATGACGGCTTTGTGTTTTTATCAAAACATGCTTCTGAAACGGGTACACTAGCTCTTACATGCCACAGCACAGGCAATTTCTCAGAAGCGTTATTTGGTGGAAAGCCAAGACAGGTTGCAATTCCACACCCTCATTTACAAAAATCCTATATGCAAGCCTTGTGGACAAAAAGAAAAGATTTTGCAGAATTTGAAATCACAATAGAGGCAACACACCATGGTCCAACTGCATTAAACAAGCCAGCCTTGTTTATAGAAGTTGGAACAACAGAAAAACAGTGGAATGACAAAACTCTTTGTGGTTCCGTGGCTAAAATTGTAGAAGATGTAATGTCAAATACGCCAAATAACCATGATGTTGCAATATGTTTTGGAGGTACACACTATCCCAAAAAATTCACCAAGGAACTAATTGTAGGTGAGTATGCATTGGGTACTGTCATACCAAAACATGCTTTGGACTTTGTAAATGAAAAACTTTTTTCTCATATTTTAGAAAGAAACAAGAAGGCAAAAAGTGCTCTAGTAGATTGGAGTAGTTTGGGAAAAAATAAAAAGAAGATAGTTGATCTTATAAAAACAGCAAACCTGGAAATGATTAAAATTTGAAACTTGAAGAAAAAGTGTACAAAAAACTCCTTGAAGTGCCACAAGGAATGGTAACTACATATGGTGAGCTTGCCAAGGCGGTAGGTCTGAACAATGGTCAAAGAGTAATTGGTAGAATAATGAACCAAAATCCATATCCTGTTATAGTTCCATGTCACCGTGTTATCCAATCTGATGGAAAGATTGGGGGATATGCGTGGGGGAAAAAGATCAAGATCAACATATTATCAAAAGAAGGTGTAAAAATTAAGGATGGAAAAATTGTTGATCTAAAAAAGATCTACAGATTCTAACTGTGTTTTTTATGTGTCTCTTCAATCAAAGTTCGAAGATGTGCCACATTTCTGATCTGGTTTCCACCAGCTTGTCGATACAACTTCCAATATTCTTCGTTGGTAATCTCTTTTCTGCCCTTTGAAACATTGAGACGATGTCGTAAGGCCTTTATCTTTCTTACATAGACTTGCTTTTTACCAATACGCGAACCCTTGGCTCCCTTCTTTGAACCTTGTTTTGTTCCACGTTTACGTCTTTGAAATTTCTTATGGTGTGATCTTCCTTTGGATGTACCCTTTATTGGTTTGATTTCAATTATTTTTGCAGTAAGCAAGCTACGAATGTTATCTCGTGTAATTGCATCTGCGACATCATCTAGATATTCAGAATCAAACTTTATTCTGTTTGCTCCAACGCCCAAAATTCTTGCAACAAGGCGCCGTTTGGTCTTAAGATTTACTACCACTCGTTGACACCCTTGCATTAAATATCTTAAAGTTTTTCTCTTTTGCTTTAGCAACTACTTCTAGTCGCTTCTTTTTTCCTACACCATGGCCTAACCTTACCCCATCAATTTTTGGATCAAGTTTTTCCAAGTCTTTTACATTATAAACTAAATTATCAGTATATCCAGATGGATGCAATCCTTTTGCAATATTTGGTCCACCATAACCAGCTTTGACAAGTGCAGGCCAACCCTTTTTCTGTTTTCTCTGATGGTTATCAATTCCCTTTGGCTTTCTCCAATTTTCTGCTAATCTAAAGTATCTCCAACTCTCTTCTCTGACAAAATCAGGCCTGTGTTGTGCTACTTTTTTTCTTTGCTCTAACAAATCTTTGTTAATTGGCATGCAAAAGAACCTGCTTGAATTTTAAAATAAATACGTTTCTGGGGACGAAATGCATAATGAGAAGAGATAATAAGGAAATTAGAGGCGGATCGTTTTACACAATGATCGAGGATCTAAAGACAACTATCACTGGCAAATTTATGTTGCAACTAAAGGAGGAGGGGATTGTTACAAGTAATGTACATCGAAATCTGCAAGTAAAATCACTTGTTGATATTGTACTTGAAAAGAATGAAGGCGTCCTTACATCTAATGGCTCACTTTCAGTAAGAACAGGAAAATACACTGGCCGATCACCTGATGACCGCTATATTGTAGATGATAGTCAAACCCATGCTAACGTAGACTGGGGTAAAGTAAATCACCCTTTCCCTGTGGATAAATTTGACATACTCTATGAGAAAATGAAAAAACACATAGATGAAAAAGAAATCTTTGTCTTTGACGGGTTTGTTGGAGCAGATCCTGAAAACCGATTACCAATTAGAATCATAAATGATCATGTTTGGCAGAATCTTTTTGTCAGGCAATTATTTATCAGACCTTCAGCGGCAGAGCTTGAATCACACAAGCCAGAATTTACTTTACTCGCATTAAATGATTTCAAAGCAATTCCAGAAGTTGATGGAACAAGGTCTGACGCCTTTATCATACTAAACTTTACAAAGAAGATTGTTTTGATCGGAGCAACTTGTTATGCTGGAGAGATAAAGAAAGCAATGTTTTCTGTTATGAACTATATCCTTCCACCAAAGGGAATATTTCCAATGCATTGCTCTGCAAACGTTGGAAAAAATAATGACACTGCATTATTTTTTGGACTTTCGGGTACTGGCAAAACAACACTCTCAGCAGATCCTAACAGAATGTTAATTGGAGATGATGAACATGGTTGGTCAGATAAAGGAATTTTTAATTTTGAAGGAGGGTGTTATGCAAAATGTATTAATCTTAACAAAGAGGCAGAACCACAGATCTGGGACGCCATTAAGTTTGGTTCCGTTTTAGAAAATGTTGTAATTGACAAAAAAACTTTGGCTCCTGACTTTAATGACGGAAGCTTAACAGAGAACACAAGAGCTGCTTATCCACTTGACTACATACCAGGTGCCATAATACCAAGTATGGGTGGAAATCCAAAGGTCATTGTATTTTTAACAGCTGATGCATTTGGTGTAATGCCACCAATTGCAAGATTGACAAAAGAAGGAGCTATGTATCATTTCATGTCGGGATATACAAGCAAACTTGCAGGAACCGAGCGGGGAATTACAGAACCCAAGGCAACATTTTCAGAGTGTTTTGGTGCACCTTTCATGTCAAGACATGCCTCAGTATATGCAAAGATGCTTGGAGATAAGATCACAAAACACAACACCAAAGTCTATCTTATCAACACGGGATGGTCTGGTGGTCCATACGGAATAGGTAAAAGAATGAACATCAAACACACAAGAATGATGGTTACCGCAGCCCTTACTGGAGCACTTGATATCGTAAGATATCGACACGATGAAGTGTTCAATTTGCATGTGCCGGAAACATGTCTTGATGTGCCATCCGAAGTACTAAATCCACGAAATACATGGACAGAAAAAGATGGTTATGATCTTTCTGCAAGGAAGCTTGCCTTGATGTTTGTTGAGAACTTTAAGAAATTTGGGAATACTGCAAAAGAAATTCATGATGCTGGACCACAGATCTCTTATAATTAGCTACGTCTTGCCCCAAATCCAACTATTACCGCCACAATAATTGCTACAGAAATTATGATCATCTCTTTTACTGGAACTCCAACTGATCCTAAAAATTCAATCCCTGTTTTTTCTGAAGATTTTTCTACCATTATAGTATCATATGCATTATCAATTCCATGTGGTGTAGTAATTTGTGCTTGAATCCAGTACTCCCCTGGTTCATGGACTGCAAGTGATGAGGTCTGTTGTGGCGTTATTGATGTGCTTTGCATTTGGTCTGAATCTTTTTTAATTACAGAAATTTTTGCATAGGACCAGCTATCTGGATAATCAAGACCAAAAGTTAAAATTCCGTTGCTTTGGGTTGTGTTAATTGTACCATTTGTTACATGAACAAAAACAGGAACATGGTATGTTGTATTGCCATCATTAATTGCAAGCATTACATCAAAATCACCAATCTTGTTTTCTTGGCTTGAGATTTTTATGCTCAAAGTGTCATTTTCAAGGTAGGTCTCTAATTTTAGATCATTTTGCTCTGAACTAAATTTTGTTTGGACGTTTGGTAAGGTTCCTTTTATTGTTTGCAAGTGTAGTGATCTTGTTTGGTATGGTTTTTCTAAAGAGAGATTAAGGACTAGGCTGTGTGGAATTATTACCAAGTTAGCAGAAAATGCTCTTGTAATATTTAATCTTCCAGCTCCAGCAACTTCAAGCGGTACATCTTTTCCATAAGCATCTGTAACCGGATCCGTTGTTGTAGAAAGAATTGAAGCAATTTGGTCAGGCTTTAGGGTTGGATCTTTTTGTAACAAGAGAGCCACTGCTCCAGTAACATGAGGTGTTGCAATACTTGTTCCACTTGTTAGATTATATTTTCCACCTGTTAGTGTAGAATTTACAAACACCCCGGGTGCCACAATGTCAGGTTTTATGTAAAACGGTGAGACAGGACCACGAGAGCTAAAAGGCGCAATGAAGTCGGGATGACTGAATACATCCAGATTTGCTATTGTTTCATTTTGAAGAATTTTTCTTATTGCGAGTCCATCGTTTCTTGACATGGATATCACAGGTAAAGTTGGATTGCTACTTGAGTTGGATTTTTTTTGAACAAGTTCCCCAAAAAATATTCCAGGTTCATTGTTGTAAACTATTAGAGCTTTGGCTCCACTTTGTGCAGCATTTTGTTCTTTTTCTGAAAAATAGACCTTTTCGCCTTTGACATCACTTCCTCTTTCTACAAGCAAGATGGAATCTTTGGCATCCACATTAACAAGATCTCTTGTTCTTCCATATCCTCCAAAAACAATCTTTGCAGTGATTGGTTTTGGCAAAGGCTTTGTGCCCAACATGGGAAGAACTTGGTATTGACCTTTGCCAATTTCAAATGTTGAGACAAGACTTTGTGTAATATTGTTATAAGTTGCTCCAACTGTTATTGCGTCCAGATCTTTCCCTGGGCTTCCAATTGTGCCTTGATCCGGACCATTATTTCCAGCAGCTACGACTACTATGATTCCATTTTTTACAGCTTCCTTGACAGCCTCGTCAATGTCGTTATTTGTCTTGTTTACACCCAAACTAATGTTGATGACATTAACCTTATCCTCAATTGCATGATGAATTGCTTCTACGATAAGATCTGATGAGACAGATTCGCCATTTGATGAAACCTTATATGCGAATAACTTTGCCTTTGGCGCTACTCCCTTAAGACTTCCATCTGCTGCTATTACTCCGGCTACTTCAGTACCATGACCAACTGTATCGATTGGATTTTCACCAGAATTTATAAAATTGTAACCACCAACAACCTTGCCATTAGGACCAAAACCAAGAAGATCCGGATGGTTGTAATCTATCCCAGTATCTATGATGCCAATTTTTATTCCTTGTCCTTCAAATCCTTCCTCCCTTGGAATCTCAGCACCAATTAGTGACACGTTTTTTTCAAGATAAAATTCAATTTTTTGACCATCTTTGATATTGGATAAAATAAAGAAAACACACAAAATTATTGCAAGGAAAAAAAACACAATTTTGTTAGACTTCAACAGTTTTCATCAAATTTAGTTAGATAAAATACATTTGCAACCAAAGCCATAAATTGTATACATGTGTAATTCATTACATGGTAAAATATGAACTTCCAAAGTTGCCTTATGCATACGACGCACTAGAACCACACATAGACTCAAAGACGATGGAAATTCACTACACTAAACACCATCAAGCCTATACAAACGGTCTGAACACCGCTTTGGAAAGTCTTGGCTCAGAGTTGCAAAATATGGAACTAACAAAATTGCTCTCAAGCTTAGATAAAGTGCCTGAGAATGTACGTGGTGCAGTCAATTTCCATGGTGGTGGATATGATAACCACACACTATTTTGGAATAACATGAAGCAAAATGGTGGAGGAACACCAGGTGGCAAAGTATCTGATGCCATAAAATCGGTTTTTGGAAGCTTTGATGTATTCAAAGAAAAATTTTCTAAAGATACTGGTGCAATTCAAGGCAGTGGATGGGGCTGGCTAGCTTACAATCCGGCAACAAAGAAAGTTGAATTTACAACGATGCCAAACCAAACTAGCCCTAGAACAAAAGGATTAGTTCCTTTGTTGGGACTAGATGTATGGGAACATGCCTACTATCTGAAATATCAGAACAAACGTCCTGACTACATAGCCGCTTGGTGGAACGTAGTGAACTGGGACGAAGTAGAAAAGAGACTTTCAAAAGTATAATCTCTTCTTTTTTTTGTTTTAATTTGAGAATGCATTTATAGGCGGGAAAGAGGAATTTTTGCAAATGAGCGAAGAACAAGCCCAAGCATTGCTACAACAGATGCAAGCACTTGAAGCTTACATGGCAGATTTGTTACAAAAAGAAGAAGCTGTCCTGAAACTTTTACAGGAAGCAACAGGTGCAATAGAATCAATGAAAGCACTAGATGATACACAACTTGAAACTCTTGTCCCAGTAGGCATGGGTGCATATGTAAAAGCGACAATACCACCAAATGAAAAATTGGTTGTACATATTGGAGCAGGAGCTTCCATTGAACAAGATAAAAACTCTGCAATTAATTATGTTGAAGAAAGGATAAAGGAACTGGAAATAGTACTACAACAATTATCTGGCCAAAAACATGAAATTGCAGCAAGACTTGAGCATGGCCAACGAGAAATGAATCGTCTATTACAAACAAGTCAAAGTAATAAGTAAAGGCAAAATATTATGTTTGAAAAACTAAGGAACGCGTTTTCTTCTGCAATAAAGAGCCTCGGCCAAAAAGAACTAAAGGAAAAAGACATTGATGAGGTTCTCTTTGAGCTAGAAGTTGCACTACTAGAATCTGATGTTGCAATCGAAGTAATTGATTCACTTAAAGATGATTTAAAACAAAAACTGATTGGATCTACTGTAGAAAAAGAACAAATAGCAAACACCGTAAAACAAAACTTAAGACAACACATCTCAAACATGTTTGATTCTGCAGGAAAAATTGACATTCTTTCAAACATTCAAAAGAAAAAGAGTACTGGTGACCCTTATATCATATCATTTATGGGAATTAACGGAACTGGAAAAACTACAACCGTAGCAAAAGTTGCATATCTTTTACGAGAAAACAAGTTCTCTGTTGTGATTGCTGCTGCTGATACTTATCGAGCAGGAGCAATAGAGCAGATAACAGAACATGCTAAGAGGCTAAATCTGAAAATCATAGCACAAAATTATGGGTCTGATCCAGCCGCTGTTGCACGCGACGCTGTACTTTATGCCAAGTCTCACAAAATTGATTGCATCTTAATTGATACTGCTGGAAGAATGCAGACAAGCAAGAATCTCATGGATCAGATATCAAAGATTAACAAGGTCGTAAATCCTGATTTGAAATTATTTGTAGGCGACTCACTTGCAGGTAACGACACTGTAAATCAAGCACGTGAATTCCACCAATATACCAAGTTTGACGGTTCTATACTAACAAAAAGCGATGCTGATGCACGTGGAGGAGCCGCAGTATCAATCGTAAAGATAACATCAACTCCAATTTTGTATCTTGGGATAGGGCAAGAGTACAAAGACTTGAAGTCTTTTGACAAGGAATCATTTTTGGAATCATTATTTGGTACAGAAGAAATCATATCTGTGCAAACTTCACCTGAGCTCAAGAGCGCACAAATTCAAGAGATTCCTGAACAAGAAAAAACTGTACAAGTAAAGCCACAAATTAAAGTAGAATTAAAACAAGAAATCAAACTAGAATCAACACAAGAATTAAAACCTCAGCCAAAACAGGAAGTCAAACCTAGGCAAGTAAAAAAGATCGAAGAAAAAGTAAAGATCGAACAACAAATAAAAACCAAGTATATTCAAAAACCATTAGAAAAAATCGAACAACCAAAACCAGAACCACTAGAGGTTACCAAACAAGAGAAAATTCAGGTCGAAAATGAAGACGAACCTTTCGCTGGAATTGCAACAAAAGACATAGAAAAATTTTCGGATGTATTTGATATACCGCCACCTGAAAATGAGAAAGAAGCAAAAGAATTAGCAGCTAGAATCAACAGATGGATTTCACAAGGTAGACCAAAAATTGAAGAAGCCTCAAAACAAGGACCAATAGAAGAAGAAACAATGGAACAAGAAGATGTTAAACCTAAAAAGAAGCGTTCATTATTTGGATGGGGGAAGAAATGAAATTAAAAACTAAAGACCTGTTAACACTAAACGAACTTAGCAAAAACGAACTAGAAGGAATAATAGACAATGCAATAAAACTCAAAAAGGATCTGAAGAGAGGAATATGTAAACCGCTTTTGAAAAATAAAACACTTGCAATGATATTTCAAAAACCATCCACTCGTACACGTGTAAGCTTTGAAACTGGGATGTTCCAACTAGGGGGTCATGCACTGAATCTAACCTCAGATGAATTACAGCTCCAGCGAGGTGAAACCATTGAGGATACATCAAAGACACTATCGCGTTATGTTGACATCATAATGGCTAGGGTATATTTACATGAAGAGGTAGAAATTCTCGCAAAAAATTCAAACATTCCTGTAATAAATGGGCTCTCTGACTCTTTCCATCCGTGCCAAATCTTGGCAGACCTTATGACAATAAAAGAAAAAAAGGAAAAGCTTGGAGGTTTAAAGCTTGCTTGGATTGGAGACGGCAATAACGTTTGTAATTCGATGATTTATGGATGCGCCAAAACAGGAATTGATCTTAGAATTGCAACTCCTAAAGGATACGCACCAGATTCCAAAGTAATTAAAGAATCAAGAGAATTGGTAGACATTAAACTAATAAATGATCCAGCGACAGCTGTAAAAGATGCAGATATAGTAGTAACTGATACCTTTGTATCAATTCATCACCAGACAACTGACAGAACAAAAGACTTTCTTCCAAATTTTCAGGTAAATTCAGATCTCATGAAAAAAGCAGATCACAATGCAATCTTTTTGCATTGTCTTCCAGCAAAACGTGGACAAGAAGTAACAAGCTCCGTAATTGATGGACCTCAGTCAGTTGTTTGGGACGAAGCTGAAAATAGATTACACGCCCAAAAGGCTCTGATGGTTGCAATTCTCCGAGTCTAACGTTTATAAGAGCTTTACCGAAATTTTTTGTAAACGAGGATAGTAAATGGTATATTCACAAATATTACGTAGACTCCGGCAAGAAAAGACCAACTACAGAAAAAGAAGACATCTTCTTATGGGTAGGAGAGACTATATCACAGTTCAAATTTCAAATGAAAATACTCTAGTTCAAATTCATAAACCAGAAATGCAAGGCGACAAGGTTCTTGCATCCGCACACTCTAGATATCTTTTAGGCAAAGGCTGGAAGGGTTCTAGAAAAAATATTCCGGCAGCTTACCTGACTGGATATCTTGCAGGAAAAAAGGCTCTTGATAAAGGAGTAAAAGCAGCTGTCCTTTACAGTGGTACAAGAAGATACACACAGCGAATGGCAGCAGCATTAAAAGGCGTAATAGATGCTGGCCTTGAAGTTCCAGCTGATTCTGAAACATTTCCAAAAGAAGAAAGAATTACAGGAAAACATCTCAAAGTACAAAATGAAATTGACAAAGTGAAATCTGCAATTGATGGGGAGGTTAAAACTAAATGAGTAGGCAAGAACAACGACCAAGAGATAGAAGAGAACCAGAAGAAGAATGGGTTCCAAGAACAACTCTTGGAAAGTTAGTAAATAGTGGTAAAATAACATCCATGAAAGAAATTTATGAAAATGGTTACAGGATACAAGAAGCTGGAATTATTAAAAAACTTTTACCGGGAATTAAGACCGAAGTAATCGACGTTGGAATTGTACAAAAGCAAACAACCAACGGTGAATATACCAGATTCAAAGCTCTGGTTGCAGCTGGAGACGAAAATGGTTGGCTTGGAATTGGTCAGGGTAAATCAAAACAAATGAGAATTGCAATCGAAAAAGCTACAAACGCTGCATATCTTGCTGTTAGTCCAGTAAAACTTGGCTGTGGGAGCTGGGAATGTAGATGTGATAATCTCCACTCTGTTCCGTTTAAAGTAAGAGGAAGGGGTGGAAGTGTTGAAATTGAAATTATTCCAGGGCCAAGAGGACTTGGATTGGTTGCAGGTGGAAACATTAGAAATCTGTTAAAACTTGCGGGACTAAAAGACGTCTGGACAAAAAGCAAAGGTTCTACTAACACAATGAATTCAACTTCAAAGGCTGTTCTTAATTGCCTAAGGCAGACATTTAGTCAAGGTTGATTTGGTTTATGGCAAAGGCCTTCTTGATAGTTCGAATGCGAGGAACAGTAAATGTGCCTCACTGGGCTAGAACTACACTTGATCTTCTGCATTTAGACAAAAAATTTAGAGCAACAATAATTCCAGCTAAAGATAATACAAAAGGAATGTTGAATAAAATTAAACACTATGTATCTTGGCAGGAAATTGATATTCCTACAACAAAAGAGCTCTTGGAAAAAAAGGCACGAAAAGATGGATATAAGAAACTTACTGAAGAAGACATTACAAAATTAGGATTCAAAAATACCGATGATCTAGCCAAATCCTTAGCTGAGGGTACCACTACATTGTCAAAATTAAAACCTGTAAAACCCTGGTTTGCTTTGGCCCCTCCAAGACATGGCTTTAAGCGAAAAACAAAAAAAATGTATGGAGAAGGTGGAGTCTTGGGCAGTCACAAAGAACTTCTTACACAAGTGAGGTTTATGATGTAAAATGGCAACCAGATTAAGAAAGACGCGAAAGTTTAGGGGAGGAAGAAACCATGGATGGGGACAAATTGGTCAACACAGAGCGAGCGGCCACAAGGGAGGTCTTGGTAGGTCTGGCATGCACAAACATCACTTTATCAAAATGCTTCTAAATGACCCAGATCATTTTGGTCATGATTCTACTCACCCGCCACATCCATATCTTGTAAAAAAATGGATTAGTGTAAGAGATCTTGACGATTTCTTTACGAAATTTGGAAAACAAGAAGGAGGAAAAAAGATAATAGATCTTACAGAACTTGGTTATGACAAGCTATTAGGAGGAGGACAAACCAAGACTGCTTACATTGTAAAAGTAGAGAGATTCTCTGCTTCTGCTGAAGAAAAAATAAAACAAGTTGGTGGCGAGGTGCTTGTAGCCGCATGATTGAAGAAGGAACTCCTACAGGTATTCTAAGAACAATTATTTCTAAAGCAGAGGTTTACATCCCCCAAGTTCCAAAACCAAAAAAGAAAATCCCATTGCAAGTTCGTCTCATGTGGTGTGGACTAGCACTATTCATCTATATGATAATGGGCCAGACGCCACTTTATGGTGCAACAGTACCGGCATTTGACTTTCTTGCATTTGCAAGAGTAATCTTTGCATCACAACAAGGAACCCTAATTGAACTTGGAATTGGTCCTATAGTTACTGCGGGACTCTTGATGCAGCTTCTAAAAGGTTCTGAAATATTTCATCTTGATTTTAAGAAACCAGAAGATAGGGAGCTGTATCAAACAGCAACAAAGATTGTAACTTATATTGTAATCGTTGCAGAGTCGTCACTATACGGAATGGCAGTTTATGGTCCAAGACTGCCAAGTCACGAGGCAGGGTTCATTCTGGTAGGGCAGCTTATTGGCGCATCAGTAATAATCATGCTTCTGGATGAACTAATCCAAAAGGGATGGGGACTTGGAAGTGGAATCAGTCTTTTCATAGCTGCAGGTGTAGCACAGCAAGTATGTTGGAGCTTGTTTAGCCCAATTCCTGCCGGAGATGGTGGACCAGTAGGTGTATTTGCAAATATCATAAATGCATTTTTGCATAATAATTTCAGTAATCTGTTCTTCAGGTCTAACCAGCTGCCCGGTATCTTTGGCCTATGTGTTACTGCTGGAGTCCTGCTAATTCTAGTTTATACTCAGGGAATCAAAATCGAGATTCCAATCGTATCTACAAAGTACAGAGGATTTTCCGCAGTTTATCCAATCAAATTGATGTATGTATCAAACATACCAGTAATTTTGGCATCTGCACTTACAGCAAACGCTGTCTTTGTTGGTCAAATGCTTTGGGCAAACTTCAACCCGCGGAACGCAAATCAATTTTTGAACTTCTTGGGAATGTTTGACCCTACCGCACCATCTACTCCGACCGGAGGTATACTGTATTATGTTACAGCTCCGCGTGGGCTAGATATTGTAGCACTTGATCCGTGGCGTGCAGTATTGTATATCTTATTCATGATAGGAATCGTAGTTTTGTTTGGTAGGTTGTGGATTGAACTAGGTGGACTGTCTGCAAAAAGTGCTGCCAAAAACCTCCTTGATGCAGATGTCCAAGTTCCTGGCTTTAGGCGCTCAAACCAACCCGTTGAAGCACTTCTTCAAAAATATATCCCGTCTGTTACTATACTTGGTTCTATGATTCTTGGTCTTTTAGCTGGTACCTCAGATGTGTTAGGAACATTTGGGTCTGGAACAGGAATGTTGCTTACAGTAGACATTTTGATTAACTATTACAACCTACTGGTAAGAGAAAAAGTAGAAGAGGTAATGCCATCACTGGGTGCCTTGCTTGGCAGAAAGTAAGCGAGTAATAATTGTAGGAATTCCAGGTGTTGGAAAGACTACACTAGTATCAAAGGTTGTAGAATTATTAAGAGAAAAAAAAATCAGCGTGAACGTTTCAATCTTTGGCACTATAATGTTTGAAGAAGCAAAAAAGAATGGAATAGGTAGCAGAGACGACCTACGCAAACTTTCCGTTCCAGAACAAAAAAAACTCCAGTCAATGGCAGCAAAAAAAATCGCTTCAATAACTGACGACGTTGTAATTGTAGATACTCATGCATTTATTGCAACAAAGGAGGGGTTTTACCCCGGATTGCCTCACAATGTCTTGGAAATTTTAATGCCTGATAGTTTTATCATGATTAGCGCAAGACCCGAAGAGATCTACAATAGAAGAATGAAAGACAGATCACGTAACAGAGACATTGTCTCTATTGATACAATTAAAAAAGAACTGGATGTTACAAGTGCAATGCTTTCTACATGTTCAATCTTGTGTGGGTCTCCAATTAAGATGGTTCTCAATTCCGAAGGAAAGATTGATGAGGCAGCTAAAGGAATTGTAAGTGCGATGGGATTCAACAATGGAACTTAGCATTATTTTCAATTTTCTAAATTCAATATTCTTGCAAATACCTGGTCTATCTAGCGGACCTCTTGGAAGTGCAAACCCCATGGTAAAGGGAATGATTTCATCAGCGTTTGGAATAGTTGGAATTGCAATCGGGCTGAACTTGTTTAATGCAATAATCAAACGAAAGATAGTAGACCAAAACAAACTCAAAAGATTGATGAAAGAAACAAGAACATGGCAAAAAGAGAGAATGGCAGCCTTTAGGGCAAAAGATCAAGAAAAGATTGATGAGATCAATAAAAAATCTGCATACATGAACAAGATGAACATGGAATTAATGCAGATGAACATGAGACCAATGATGTATACCTTTGTTCCGTTGATTTTGATATTTTACTTTGTACTTCCACATCTATTTGCATATACTGTTGCACTGTCCCCAATAGATCTAAATGTTATACCTGGAAATTTTTTTCAGCTTACCTGCAGTGCAGCAAAAGTGGCCGAACCTATAACACCAGGCCATCCACATGTGTGCAACCATGTAAATGAAATGTATTTTTGGGCTTGGTATTTTCTTTGCTCCATTTCCTTTAGCGGAATAATAATGCGGCTCACAAAAACTACAATGGATTTAGACTGAGTTGCTAAAGTCAGTAATAATTTCTGGCCCACCTGCCATTGGCAAGACTACTGTAGCTAAAGGATTAGCAAATGAATTTGATTTGAAATATCTTAGCGGAGGCGATGTTCTAAAGGAGCTTGCAGAAGAACAGGGATTTAAAACAGAGCACGATGACTTTTGGGACACTAGTTCTGGCATGGAATTTTTAACCATGAGAAAGACAAATTCCGAGTTTGACAAAAAAGTAGATGAAAAGTTAAAAAAACTGTTTCTGGAAGGAGGAAAAATAATTACAAGTTATACTCTTCCCTGGCTTGTAGAAGACGGAATCAAGATCTGGCTTGCTGGCTCTCAGGAAAACAGCGCAAAAAGAATGACAATACGTGATGGGATATCTTTTGAAGAAGCGCTTGATATAGTAAAAAAACGATATCAGGAAAACAAGATGATTTACAAAGAACTTTATGATTTTAATTTTGGCGACGACTTGTCAGTTTTTGATATAATAATAAATACAGATAATCTAGGTGCAAACGAAGTACTCTCAGCTGCAAGATCAATAGTAAAAGAAAGATATGGTGTTAAAGCAACTTCAAAATCTTAGAGTAATAGACCAAGATGTAACAAATGATTCCTATGGTACCTATTGTGAGAAAAGGACCGTAGAACAGCTTCTTAACTATGGTTTTATTTTGTTGGACAAACCAAATGGTCCAACAAGCCACGAAACTGTGGCGTGGATTAAAAAAATTCTAAACATTCCAAAGGCAGGACATAGCGGAACACTAGATCCGATGGTCTCTGGAGTCTTGCCAATTGGCCTTGGCGAGGCAACAAAAGCACTGATTGTCCTCCTTTTGGGTCCAAAGGAATACCATGCACTGGGCAGACTACATACTCTTCCTTCAAATGAAAAACTTGAGGATGTTCTAAAAAAATTCACTGGAAAAATTTACCAAAAGCCTCCTCAACGCTCCTCTGTATCAAGACAGACAAGAATCAGAAGTGTTTATGAAATTGAGGTAGTTGAACAAAAGGAGAGACTAATTCTTATGAGAATTTTGTGTGAGGCTGGAACCTATATTCGAAAAATTTTCTATGACATTGGCGAAGTGTTGGGACCAGGCGCTACAATGATTGAGCTAAGAAGAACTTGTGTAAGTCAATTCAGCGAGGAATCTAATCTTGTCAAGATGCATGACCTTGTAGATGCATATGCAATGTGGAAAGAAAAAGGCGATGACTCGAAACTATTGAGAATACTAATGCCAATAGAATATGCATTAAGTGAGATAAAATCGGTAGTAATCCGTGATTCTGCAGTGGATGCACTGTGTCATGGAGCTCAACTTGCAATACCTGGCATACTGGAAATTTCACATGGTTTAGCAAAAGGAGATCTTGTTGGAATTTACACACAAAAAGGAGAAATTGTTGCTCTTGCAGAAACAATCTTGTCAGAATCTGAAATTGTTGAAAATACAAAAGGATTTGCATTTCAGCTAAAGCGAATCATCATGGCACCAAACACATATCAAAAGAACTGGAGAACAAAAGCAGTCGTTAACAATTAAAAAGGAAGCAAATTTACTTTTTAGAGTTGATACCAAAAGGTGCCATTATCTGTATTGTACTTGGAGTAGTTGGAAGCTGCTTGGTAGGAATTTTCTTTGCAGAAATTGCCAATCAACCTCCCACTCTTGTATATGAACAGGGTCCGTCACTTTCTGTACTAACAGAAAAAACAAATTTTCGCCTAGGTGATCTAATCAAGATACGAATAGTAAACTCTGGGACAGTCCCTCTGACATTTTCAGATTCATCATATGGTTTGAAGATAAAGCAGCTTGATGGAATCGTGCTTTATACCCCAGTATCTGCTCAGATAATATCAGTTTTGCAACCAAAAGAAGAAAAGATGTTTGTCTGGAACCAGGAAAAATCTGACGGCAGCAAAATAATAGAAGGAAGATACAAGATTGTTTCAATCACAGACTCTACAAGTATAATGTTAGAAAAATCAATTACAATAAACATTTTCAAATGATCAAAGATTAGATTTAGCTCATCTTATACAAGTATATTCCAGTGTCCTCATTTACTACAGTAGGATCGCTTTTTGCACCAAGATCGATAAAATACATCCCTATTTTTCTTGCAATGTCAGTAGACGATGCTGTACGATAAATCCATCCATCACTTTTTTCGTTTATACGGTAATCTCCAAAAAGTCTTTGTCTGGCATCCCTTGTAATACCGACGCGCCATTCAGAATATTTTCCACCCCATCCTGAAACGTATTCTGTGATTTCTGCTTTAATGACATCTTCTTCAGACATGGCAAGGAGTATTTTTTCTTCTATAAATCAATTTAATGACCAGAAATGAGAAAGTGGCACTTTATGCTGAAAAACTTGAATATTGATTCGATTATAGCCATTTTCCATTATGATATTACTGTACAATTTGTAAATAATTAAAATAACAAAGGTATAAAGGCGTAACGTGGCAAATCGAATTCATAAGCCAAAATGAAATTTCACTTAAGATATTAGAAGCGTATTCTCGTGATGTTGGAAGAAGTGTTGCGCGTGTTGATTCTGATGCAATGAAGATATTAGGGGTATCAGCGGGTGACATATTAGAAATCAAAGGAAAAAGAAGATCTGTTGCAAAGTGTCTCCCACTTTATCCATCTGATGAGAAGATCGGAGTTGTCAGAGTAGACGGCCTTTTACGAAACAACACAGGAATAACAATAGGTGATACCGTTACATTGCGAAAGATAAAGACCGTTGCTGCTGATACTATTATCGTTGCACCTCTTGATTCAATCCCGCCACTAGATGAAAGATATCTTACTGATTCGTTAGAAGGCATCCCTTTGGTAAAAGGCGACAATGTAATGGTTCCATACTTTGGTGGAAGACTTACGTTCCAAGTCATTGGTATCACACCTACAGCTGATGCGGTACTTGTCACTCAAAAAACAGTATTTCACATCGCTGAAAAAGGGGATACTTTACGCGGAGTTCCCCAAGTGTCATATGAAGACATTGGAGGTCTGACTAACGAAATCAAAAAGGTTCGTGAAATGATTGAACTCCCAATGAAACACCCTGAGATCTTTGAAAAGCTAGGGGTCGAGTCACCAAAAGGTGTCTTGCTTTTTGGAGTACCAGGAACTGGAAAGACGCTCTTAGCAAAAGCAGTTGCAAATGAAAGCAATGCCCACTTTATCAGTATATCAGGTCCAGAAATTATGAGCAAGTTTTATGGAGAGAGCGAAGCAAGACTAAGAGAAATTTTCAAAGAGGCAAGAGAGAAATCACCTTCTATTATTTTCATTGACGAAATTGATTCTATTGCTCCAAAACGAGAAGAGGTAATAGGTGAAGTTGAGAGAAGAGTAGTCTCTCAGATGCTTGCACTCATGGATGGTTTAGAGGGAAGAGGAAAAGTAATTGTAATTGCTGCAACAAACAGACCAAACGCATTAGATCCAGCTCTTAGACGACCTGGAAGATTTGATAGAGAAATTGAAATCAGAATCCCTGACAAGAAGGGAAGACTTGACATCCTTTTGATACACACAAGAAACATGCCAATGACCGAAGATGTAAACTTGGAAAAAATTGCAGCGATAAGTCATGGGTATGTAGGGGCTGATTTGGAATATCTTTGCAAAGAAGCTGCGATGAAATGTTTGAGAAGATTATTACCAGAAATTAATTTAGCGGATGAAAAGATCCCTACTGAAACTTTGGAAAAACTTGTTGTAAATGCCGAAGACTATCAATTTGCATTACGCGAAGTAACACCAGCTGGAATGCGCGAAGTCTATCTTGAAACACCTGACGTAAAATGGGATGAGGTTGGAGGACTAGAAAGTGTAAAACACGAACTACAAGAGGCAGTAGAGTGGCCAATGAAATATCCTGAGCTTTACTCCAAACTAGGTTACAGGATGCCGCGTGGAATTTTGCTTTACGGACCAAGCGGAACTGGCAAGACACTCTTAGCTAAAGCAGTAGCAACAGAAAGCGAAGCCAATTTTATCTCAGTAAAGGGTCCAGAATTACTATCAAAGTGGGTTGGAGAATCAGAACGTGGAATAAGAGAAATATTTCGAAGGGCAAGACAAGCTTCACCATGTGTAATATTCTTTGATGAGATTGATTCCATTGTGCCAGTAAGAGGAATGGGAGAAAGCGCTGTTACTGAAAAAGTTGTCAGTCAGCTTTTGACAGAACTTGATGGCATTGAAAGCCTACATGGAGTTGTGGTCATTGCAGCAACAAACAGAGCAGACATGATTGACAAGGCTATGATAAGACCTGGAAGATTTGATAAGATGGTACTTGTACCAATGCCAGAAAAGGAAGGAAGATTGAAAATACTACAGATAAACTCTAAAGAAATTCCTATTGATAAAGAAAAGACAATTGAAAACACCCCCAACCCAGATTATGTAGATCTAGAAAAAATTGCAGAATCTGCTGACGGTTTAAGCGGAGCAGATGTTGCTTCTATTGCTAATACTGCATCATCTCTGGTTATACACGAGTTTCTTGAGAAATATCCTGACCCCAAAGAAGCAGAAAAACAGACAGACACTGCCAAAGTTACCATGAAACACTTTGAACAAGCCCTTCGAAAAGTTAGAACTCAAAAAGAGCTAAAGACTGGCGAAAAGATAACAGTATCACACTTTAGGTAGTTTCGAAAAAAGCTGTATGAAATAATTTCCTAAGTGTAATTAAAAAATAAGTTTTTCAAAAATTATTGGTGCTGCGTTTTATACAGTTGGTTCTTTTTTATCGTCTTTTTCAAGTGATGGTTTTGTAGAATCTTTCTTAAACCATGATACCAGACATGCTAGTTTTTTGTTCATCGCATCAAAGCCCTAGCGTGTCTTAATAAAGTGTCCGAAACCTCTTAGAAAACACGTGATCTATCTTTATTTGTTGTAGAAAAAATTATTCTGCTTCAAGAGTTTCTTACAGTAATATATAGTCAAATTTAGGATTAAATTGGCGAAAAAACAATGCCGGGGTCGCCTAGCCTGGTAGGGCGCGCGCCTGGAAATAATTTACCATAAAGCGCGTACTCGCAAGGGTCCGAGAGTTCAAATCTCTCTCCCGGCGCCTTAATTTAGTTTAAAGCCCTTTGCCATAGAAAGCAGCATTGAAGAAAGGGGTTGGAAATCCACAATTCATTTCGGTTTATGATTATAATGACAGGATTGAAAGA
>Ga0210384_10001459_pt1 | contig 32177 bp, 32 predicted proteins | sample IncBWH2MmetaG_FD_160574 | JGI IMG/M metagenome (GOLD analysis project Ga0210384, IMG submission 160574) | Forest soil microbial communities from Barre Woods Harvard Forest LTER site, Petersham, Massachusetts, United States - Inc-BW-H-2-M | ecosystem: Environmental > Terrestrial > Soil >...
TCCGGCTGGCTCGGTATACCTAAGCCATAGGTCTTTATTTTTTTTCCCTCCTTTAAAATCCGTTTCTATCCAGTTATTCAACCAGCCCTTCTCAATCGAATTTACAACGTACTGACTATCGGAATAGATCTTCAGTTTTACTCCATGTTTTTTAAGCGCTTCAAGACCGGCTATCACGGCCATCAGTTCCATCCGGTTATTGGTAGTTCTCCTGAATCCGGCGGAAAGTTCCTTTTCAATTCCATTCCATATGAGAATCGTTCCATAACCGCCTGGACCGGGATTGCCGCGGGAAGCACCATCTGTATACATGATTACGTGGTCTTTCACAATTCGCTTTTAATTTTCTTTTTTAAACAATGTGGAATAGTGGAATTGTGGATATGTAAAAAAGTGGAAATGAAATTAAAAATTAAATTTAAAATTTCATTCATACATTATTACATATCCACAATTCCACCATTCCATATTGTTGTTTAAACCTGAAAAACACCAGTCTTGAATTCAGCAATGGAAGGATTTTGGTTGGCTGCTTTTATTCCTTCTGAAATAAATTCCCTGGATTCCAAGGGATCAATAATACCATCTACCCACAAACGCGCAGCGGCATAGTAAGGACTGGTCTGTCTTTCATACCGGTTGCGGATTTCATTCAATAATTTTTTTTCTTCTACAGGATCAATGATCTGCCCCTTCGCTTGTAAAGATGCTACCTGAATTTGCAATAAGGTTTTTGCCGCCTGATCACCACCCATAACTGCAATTTTTGCTGTCGGCCATGCGAGAATTAATCTTGGGTCGTAAGCTTTACCACACATTGCATAATTTCCGGCGCCATATGAATTTCCCACAATAATTGTGAATTTCGGTACTACTGAATTCGCGACTGCATTCACCATTTTCGCTCCGTCCTTAATAATGCCCGACTGTTCACTACGGGTTCCTACCATAAACCCTGTCACATCCTGTAAAAAAAGTAATGGGATTTTTTTCTGATTGCAATTCATGATAAACCGCGCGGATTTATCTGCACTGTCATTATAAATTACACCACCCAGTTGTACTTCTCCTTTTTTTGTTTTTACAATCGTTCGCTGATTAGCCACTATTCCCACGGCCCATCCTTCAATACGCGCATACCCGCAGATAATGGTTTTTCCATATTCTTCCTTGAATTGCTGAATGCCCGGCGCGTCAACAAGCCTGTTGATAATTTCAAGCATATCATAAGGGCGGGTGGAATCTGAAGGAATCAATCCGTAAATCTCTTCCGGGATTTTTAAAGGGGCACGGGACTCTATACGGTCGAATCCTGCAGTTTGTGTATTACCCAGGCTGGACATAATTTTCTTTACCAGGTCGAGGCATTCCTCTTCGGTATTAAATTTATAATCTGCAATTCCGGAAATGGAAGTATGAGTTACCGCACCACCAAGTGATTCGACATCCGTCGTTTCTCCTATGGCCGCTTTAACAAGATAGGGCCCGGCTAAAAAAATGGAACCGTTACCTTCCGCCATAATTGTTTCATCACTCATAATGGGCAGGTATGCACCTCCGGCAACACAGGGACCCATAACAACGGATAATTGCGAAATTCCCATTGCACTCATGCGGGCATTGTTTCTGAATATTCTGCCAAAATGTTCTTTATCCGGAAATATCTCATCCTGTAATGGCAGAAAAACCCCGGCACTGTCAACGATATAAATTACAGGAAGATGGTTCTCCATAGCAATCTCCTGCATACGAAGATTTTTTTTACCGGTAATAGGAAACCAGGCTCCAGCTTTAACGGTTTGATCATTGGCGAGTATGATACATTGTCGCCCGCTCACATAACCAATGCCGGCCACTGTTCCGGCGGCCGGGCAGCCACCATATTCTTCATACATTTCATATCCTGCAAAAGACCCGATTTCATAAAATGAAGTATTATCATCAACCAGGTACGCGATTCTTTCCCTTGCTGTCAGTTTATTTTTTTCGTGTTGTTTTTCGAGTGACTTCAAACCGCCCCCCACCGCAATTTTCTGAAAGCGGTTACGAAGCTGGCTCAGTGCCTGCTTCATGTTATCTTCATTCTTGTTAAAATCAAGATCCATGATAATTGTATATGCTGCAATATAGTATGGATGCTTTAATAATATGTATTTTTAAGGATATGCATTGGAAACATCTCAGGCCCTGGCTTGTTCCGCTGATACTTGCTGTTAGCATAAAAATCTTTTCTTTTTTCCCGGGTGCGGTTGAAAAATATTATTCAACCGGCATCTATCCTCCGATTTCCCGTTTACTTCGATTATTGTTTGGCTGGATTCCGTTTAGTGTGGGCGATTTCCTGTATGCTACATGTTTCATTTATCTGATTACTTCTTTGATACGTTTTCTTAGAAAGACATTCCGACGAACCCTGAACCGGCAATACCTTTTATTCTGTTTAAAAAGATGCATTTCCATAGGATTATGGCTCTACCTTGCTTTTAATATTTTATGGGGACTTAATTACGACCGTTTGCCCATTTCTCAACAAATGCATTTGGAAACGAGATTATATTCCAAAGAAGATCTTCAAAACCTGGTGGACCTGCTTGTAAATAGAATGAATGGAATCGATTCCCTTTCCCGTGAAGCCAGAAAAGATCTCGTTACAAACGATAGTATTTTCAGTCATTGCATCCAGGCCTATCACCAATTACACCTTGAAGATCCGGTAGTAAATTATCCTAATCCTTCTGTAAAATTTTCTTTCTATGGTTACCTGGCGAACTATATGGGGTTTAGCGGTTATTATAATCCATTCAGCGGAGAGGCCCAGGTGAATACAACCATACCAAGATTTGTGCAGCCTTTCACAACCTGTCATGAAATTGGCCACCAGCTTGGTTACGCTAAAGAGGAAGAAGCGAATTTTTGCGGGTTTCTGGCTACTAAAACTTCTAAAGATCCGGCTTTCCGTTATTCTGTTTATGTGGATCTGTATTTGTATTCAGCGAGTGCATTGTACTCGCTAGACTCAACTGCGTTTATTCCTTACCGTGAGTTATTACATCCTGATGTACGGCAGGACCTGCGTGACCTGAGTGCGTTTTACAGAAAATATCAGAATCCTTTTGAACCCATGATACATGCGTTATACGGCAATTTCCTGAAAGCAAACAGGCAGCCACAGGGCATCAATTCCTATGATGAAGTTGTCGGCCTCGCTATCGCATACTACCATAAATATGGAGCAGCAGCGTTTTAGAATTTATTCTTCCACATCATGCTCTCAACCGGCTTATCAGTCTGACCACTGTATTTCGCTCCTTTTTTCTGATTGTATTTCACTTCTATTTCACCGTCAACAGGAAAATAAATCAACTGACCGATCGGCATGCCCCGGTAAATACGCACGGGCTGCTTAACAGAAATTTCAAGGGTCCAGTTACCGCAAAATCCAACATCACCCTTTCCTGCAGTAGCATGGATGTCGATACCAAGCCTTCCGGTAGATGACTTGCCTTCGAGGAAAGGCACGTGTTCATGGGTTTCCGTGTATTCAGCGGTTACTCCGAGATAAAAAATATGTGGGTAAAGTACAAAGCCTTCTTCCGGTATTTCAAAAAATTCAATCTCATTATGTTTTTTTGCGTCCAGAATATGTTCCCGGTATGTAGCAAGCCAGGGGCCGAGGTGAACATCGTAGGAATTGCTGCCCAGATCTGCACGGTCATAGGGTTGAATTTTAATGGTTCCTTTTTCCATCTCTTCCATGATACGCTTATCAGATAAAATCATTCTTTTGGTGGTTTATTTGTTTATTTGTTTACCCTCAACCCTTAAACGGAGCGAATTTCGCATTAAGCTTTTTTCTGATGCCCCTATTTTATCAACATAATATCAACGAATCAACTAAATTGGCGATCTGGCATATCACGGAAGATGAAGATTTTTTTCTGCGGAGAGTCCCTCTGAAACGTGATGTGTCCCATGCCCAGAAAAGATTGCAACACCTGGCTGGCCGATATCTTCTCACGGAATTATTTCCTGATTTCCCGTTGGAAGAAATAATGATTGCCGATACGCGTAAACCTTACCTCGAAGACGAACAATATCATTTTTCGATCTCTCATTTCGGACAATATGCCGCTGCCATTGTAAGCAGCACAAACAGGGTAGGAGTGGATGTTGAAAAAACAAGTCCGGCAATTGAAAAAATCCGGAATAAATTTTTATCTCCGCATGAATCCGATATCGCATTTGAAGGTATTGAAAAATCAGGCCACCGGCTACGACAGCTGACATTATTATGGAGCGCCAAAGAATCCATTTTCAAATGGTATAGCCTGGGCAAGGTAAACTTCAAAGAACATATCCGCTGGTCGGAACCATATTTTATCCACACTGGTGATTTAGGGGAGTTGAGTTTTGAATTCAGGAAAGAAGGGTCCGTGTCACTTTCTGTTTATTATAAAATTTTCTACGATCTGGTACTGACTTTTGTGTACACGTAAATCCAATTGTTAATTGTCAATTGTTAATTGTTAACGGAAATTAATTGAAGCTTCCTAATTGTTTAGTCCTTAAGCATTAACAATTAACAATTGACAATTAACAATTATCATTCAATCCCCAATATCTCATCCGTATCATCAATCAGATTCATATTAAAATCATCCTGCCCTGAAATACCATCCATTGAACCCTTGATATGTGCGGCATTGAGTAATACTTTTTCCAGTTGTTTTTCCCTGGTCTTCCATAATTTCTCCATCATATCCCGTTCCCGCTGAATGGACATTTTCATTGAAGAAAATCCTTCGCGGATAGCTTTCCATTGTTCACTGAATTCACTACTCGTAAGATAGTCGTACAGGAGCTGCATTTTATCACCCTTGTTCTGCTGATTCCTGGAAGCCTGAAAAATCCTTGTAATACCGTCACGAAGGACTTCAGTCAGCGCCCTTACTTCTGAAAAATTACAGATCCATATACCGTTTTTTTCTCCGAATATGGTCATGTCCCTGGGCATTACCTTTGTAACCAGGATGGCCACCTGCGCTCCCTGCTGGCGCATGTCAGTTTTAAGTTTCTCAATCCAGTCTGCTTCAAAATATTTTGTGCGTTTGCTTTCATAAATTATTTTTCCACATTCCTGTCCTAATGAATTTCTAACTGTTAATGTACAATCCGCACCACGAACGCCTTTAGCGATGGGTTCCACCAGGTCGAAGGGAAATGCGCCCAGCAATAGTTTTTCCAGGGCCAGTTCCTGCACTTCACCCTGCAGTTGTGTGGAACCCTGATCAGCCCTTCGTTTCATCTCCTCGGCCAGCTTTTTCTGGTCCTCCAGTTGTTTCTTCAGTTCCTGTAACTGAAGCTGAAAGTCGGATTCCCTTGACTGATTTTTCAGTTCCTCGTTCCGGTGTATTTCTTCCGCGATTTTTATTCTGTCTTCCTGCAACCTTCGCTGATGTGAAATTTCCAGTTCTTCCTCTCTTGTTTTCAGGACCTGTTCCTTCTGCAAAAATTCAAGCTCCTTTTGCCTGGCCAACTTTAGTTTTTCCTGTTGTTCTTCATTTGACTGCTGAAGAATAGTAAGCCGGTTTTCAAAATCATTATGAATGGTTTTGCGTAAATCTTCCTCCAGCTTTTGATGAATTATTTTTTTCTCTTCAATGAATTTTTTCTGAAAATTTTCTTCCTGTTCCTGTAATTGTTTGGCGAGATCCTTAGCTTTCTTCTGGAATTCATCTTCTTTTTTCCGGGTGAATTCGATCATCTGCTCCCGCAGGTCTTTCTTATATTGTTCGGAAACGGCTTCTTCCATCGCAAACTCATGGCGGCAATTCGGACATTTGATGGTAGTGGACATTCAATTTTTTTTGTAAAGATAATCGAACAAAGGAAAGTATGGGAGAATGGGAGTATGGGAGTTCCTTCAACTGTCAACCGTCATCCTTCAACCAAATCAGTTCCAATGCTTAACTTTAAAAGACAATTCATTTTATGAAATATATTTCATTCATTTTTCTGTTGGTTTGTTTTGAATCTGTATGGGCTCAAAAAACAGAAAAACCACCTCTTCATGGAAAGCACTGGATGGCCATTACGGGTAAGCCATTGGGAGCTGAATCAGGTGCACAGATTTTTCAGCAGGGAGGAAATGCTGTTGACGCTGCCTGTGCCATGCTGGCTTCCATGTGCACGCAGTGGGCCGTCCTGAGCTGGGGTGGTGAAACGCAGGCGATTATTTATAATCCGAAAACAAAAAAAGTAATTTCAATCGACGCCCTGGGATTCGCTCCAGGTGCAGCCACTGCGGCTTATTACAAATCGAAGGGTTATTATTTTCCTCCGGAATACGGACCCCTTGCAGCCGTTACCCCGGGAACACCCGGCGGACTCTGCTATATGCTGGCAGAATATGGAACCATGAGTTTGAAACAGGTACTGGCACCTGCCATGCAAATGGCTGCCGGTTATCCGATTGAAGCAATGGCAGCCAACAATATGCAGAAAAATCTTTCCTGGATAAAACAATGGCCCTACAGCAGTAAAGTATTTATTACCCATCCGGGTGAGAAAAGAGAATCGCCCGAACCCGGAGAAATTTTTATCCAAAAAGATCTGCTGGCGACGCTTACAAAAATGGTCGAAGCTGAAGATCAGGCGCTCCGTCAAAAAAAATCCCGCAAGGAGGCGATTTATGCAGCTTACGACCGGTTTTATAAAGGAGATATCGCGCGGGAATTTGTGCGAGGTTGCCAGGAACAGGGTGGCCTCATTAGTATGAATGATCTCGCCCGCTGGAAACCCATGGAAGAAGAACCCCTTCATGTGAACTACAAGGGCGTAGAAGTTTATAAACTGCAGCAATGGTCACAGGGCCCGGCTTTATTGCAATGCCTTAATATCCTGGAAAATATTGACCTGCGCGCAATGGGTTATAACAGTTCAAAATATATTCATACCATTTATCAAACAATGAATCTGGCATTTGCAGATCGGGATTTTTATTATGGCGATCCTTATTTTTCTCCGAAGGAACCCATCAGAGGTTTACTGAATAAAGAATATGCAAAACAAAGAGCCGGTCTGATTCAATACAATTATAATGATAGCAGCTGCGCTCCCGGAGATCCCTATCCCTTCGAAGGGAAAACAAATCCTTATACTGCATTATTAAAATCAAGATTTGGAAAAACGTGGCCGGCTGGAAATGGGAAAGCCTTAAGCGCTCATCGTTCGTCGTTCAGCGTTGAGCGTTCAGCATTCAACATGAAGGAGTCTCTATACCAGGACAGGCTCTGGCGCGGAACTACTTCTATTGAAGCATGCGACGAAGATGGATGGGTTGTGTCTGTTACACCCAGCGGAGGCTGGCTCCCTGCATGTATTGCCGGCAATACGGGTGTCGGCATGAGTCAGCGCATGCAGAGTTTTATATTGGATTCCACACTAAACCCATTCAATGTTTTGGAACCCTATAAAAAGCCGCGTGTCACTTTAACGCCTACTCTCGCTATGAAAGATGGTAAACCATTTCTTTCATTTGCAGTACAGGGTGGAGATACGCAGGATCAGAATCTCCTGCAGTTCTTTTTGAATGTGGTGGAATTCAACATGACGGTACAACAGGCCACTGAAGCAGCCAATATCAATACCGACCAGCTATGGCTCTCACTGGGCGGTGATAAAAAAGAAGATCGTATGCCAAGGCCGGGATATATTTTACTAAATAATAAAACGGATCCTGCTGTCAGAAAAGATTTGCAGCAAATGGGATATACCATGCGTTTTGCAGAAAGAACCAGTGGCCCTGTCAATGCCATTTATTACGACTGGAAACATGGTAGCTTCTGGGGTGGCAGCAGTAATTATGGAGAAGATTACGGGATCGGATGGTAACCTGCGAAAAAATATTTTATTTTCGAATGACTTCTTAAAATCCGGCTCTTTGGAATATTGCTCTAAATTTTTAACTCAAATCAAAACCAAAAGAGTATGAAACAATTTCTATTCCTGATTCTATCATGTTTTGTTTTCTGCTCCTGTAACAATCAGCCAAAACAGGAGGAAGCCAAAACTGACAGCACTGCAAAAAAAGAGCCGCTCGTTTATCCTTACACTGCTAAATACTCACTGAACTGGCAGCCGGGAGATGAAAAATATGCTGTACTCGCTCTCAATTCCATGAAGAAATTTGCAGATGGTGATGTTAAAGGATCTTTCGATTATTTTGCTGACTCTATTGAATTCATTGCCGACAAATATCATTTCAATGGGAAGAAGGACAGTCTGCAAGTCTTGATGATACCTATGCGTTCGGAACTGACCTCTATGACAGTTATACCTGACACCTGGATTACCACCTACTATCCTGACAAAAACGACACATGGGTTACGGTATGGTCAACAGAAAAATGGACCGATAAAAAAGGAAAAACGGATTCTCTTTATGTAGTGGATGATATACTAATTAAGAATGATAAGATCGCCCAGATTGATGAAAAGCAACGAATGTTTCCTGAAGCTCCAAAGAAAAAATAATCAAGTGTACTTCTTCTATAAAAATCCTGTCAGAAATGACAGGATTTTTTATTGCCTTCATTAAATAGATAACCTGATACATTACTATATTTATATGTTGTTAAAATATAATCATTCTGCATATGAATTTTCTATCACTCGAACCATTTGTTCCTTCTGGAAGTGATTTTGAAAGCTCCTCACAATTTTTTCAGGAACTGGGATTTACAATAAAGTGGGATGCCGGAGATTATATTGGTTTCGAAAGGGATAGTTGTAAATTCATATTGCAAAAGTTCAATAACAAAGAATTTGCGGAGAATCTCATGTTAAGCGTAGGGGTGGACAATGTCTTAGAATTAAGGAATTCAGTCATTGAGAAAAAACTACCGGAAAGATTTGGAATAAAATTGGGACAACCAACCAACCAACCTTATGGCAAAGAAGTGAATATTATCGATTTAGCCGGGGTTTGCTGGCATTTTGTTGAAGCACTTCACTAGTCTGTATACTCGTCAGATTTCTACAAGGCAAAACCTATATTCCTTATGGTCAAGACCCGGGTTTCCCAGGGGTTGCCCAGGGGTTGCCGGGGGGTTGGCTTTGGGAATCCAGAAAGAACCCCTGCGAATGGGGCAAAAATATCGTAGAAAATTAGGTAAAAGACTGCCTTAAATTTGGAATCGGTATATAACTTATAGTATATTCAGTTAAACAAATTTTCAATAATTTAAAAAATCCACCCTATGGGAAAACTATTACAAGGCCTCAATGGGCCTTTTTCTGGAAAGGTCGGCCCGGTTGTGGGCTATATGTTGGGAAACCAGTCTGTTATTCGCATTCGTCCAGCTCGAAGTAAACGAAGCCTTACTCCAAAGCAGTTACACCAGCGGAAGAAATTCGCTTTAATGAATGATTTTCTCAAACAACTGCAATCGCTGATGAACCTTACTTTCGCAAATGTTGCTGTCAACATGACCGGGTATAACAAGGCTTTTTCCTATAATGTAATGAATGCGATCAGGGGGTTTTATCCTGATCTTTCCATCGATTACAGCATGGTGTTACTAGGCCGGGGTGACCTCCCCAATGTCAGTTCAGCGAATCCTGCAGCGTTATCTTATGGTAAACTGGCATTCAGCTGGATAGATAACAGCGGAACAGGCAAGACTAAATCATCGGATAAGGCATTTGCAGCTGTTTATAATGAAGAGCTCAATGACTGGGAATATGAACTGAACCTGGCAACAAGGAGTGCCTGCAGATGCGAGATAAACGTTCCTATGCTCAAAGACAAACCGGTACATGGCTACCTGGGATTTATATCCGAAGATGGAAGGGATGTGACCGATACGATATATACGGGTTTGGTTAATTTATAAAAAGTGATAAAAATTCGAACTTAAGATGGTATTAATTATCGTTTGAATTTTCAGTCAGATTTAGTTGAAACTATAAATGGTAATTAGTTAATATTATAAGTCAGTGCTTGAATTGTATTTCATATATCAGGGGCCATAATTTTCCTGTAACGTAGATTTTATTTGTAACAGAATCGAACGCAATTCCGTTTGTTTCTGCTAAAAAGGGATATTTCATTTTAGCCTCTGTCTTTAAAGAGGATAGATCCAGCTTGCCAACAACTTTCCCTGTCGCGGTATCTATTTTCATAATATTATCCGTTAGCCATTGGTTGGCATAAATATATCCTTTGATCATTTCCAGCTCATTGATATTCTGTACAGGGCCGTTATTGTCCATTACGTCAAGTGTTTTTATGATTTTAAATGTTGAAGGTTCACGGTAATAAATATTGCTGCTTCCGTTGCTCATGATTAAATATTTTCCGTTTGTTGTCAGTCCCCAGCCTTCACCATCGTAAGTAAATGTTCCCAGTTTTTTATAAGTTTTAGCGTTATATATAAATCCAATATGAGTTGTATCTGTAAGCTGGTAAATCTTGTCTTTCAAAAATGCAATACCCTCGCCAAAATATTTGCTCTTATCAATCTCAACTTTTGTGTCCATCCTGCCATTTCTTAAATCAACAGGACCAAATGCTGATCTTGAACTGGTATATGAATTGGTATGTCCTGTGCTTTCAAACAGCACCCCTTTATAAAACAGGAAACCCTCCGTATACGAGGTAGTGTCGTGAGGGAAAACGTTTACAACTTTAAAACTGATATTTTCGGGGGAGTTATCTTCAGTTGTGTCCGTCAGTTTTTCTTCCGATTCCTGTTTATTATGGCAGGCAGCTGATAAAAAGATAATAAAATAAAAGTATCTGCATATCAGCAGGGACGGGGACTGTTTCAATATTAGGTTTTATCTTTCTTTGGCTTAAGAGGTTTCATACGTGAATTGTAGTGATCATCTCTGGCGCAAAGAATTATCTGGCTGATATTATTTTCTATGAAAGTTTCCAGGGTTGTTCTTAATAATATATTTGAATTTCGGTTTATGGTTCCAAAATTATATTCTTCGTTTGTCTGATAAATTGTATTTAGCGTAATAGAATCTTGTAAAATAATCTGTAGGGTTAATTTACTAGATTCCTTTTGAAAGCCCATCTCAGTTTTAATAATATAATCAGATCCCAGAGGTGACTTTGTAACAAATTGCGACGATTTAACAAGGTCATTTCTTATAAGGTTCCCCGTTGCATCATTCGATTCCAGATAGAAAAATCTTTGGGCACTCGCAAAATACAGGCTAAAAAATAAAACAGTTAGTATATATATTTTTTTCATTTAATAGCACCTTTTTTAAAAGATTCTAAATTGTTCTTTTAAGGTAGTTATTTTTTGGGTTCGAAAAATAAGCTTATTCAAATTCCGGATTCAATAAAGTGATTTTAGAATTTAATTATAGCTGTAATTAATATAATAATTGAATTCATTAATTACATTAGCCTTTAAGCCTTGCACCTTAAGCCTTACGCCTTAAAATTAATTCTTCAATTTGAAGTTGAAAATAAGTGTACCGACAGATTCATCGGAGCCGCTATTGAATTTAACCTGGTGTGCCTTCTGAATGGCGATTGCTTTCAGGTTTGCATCAGCAGTAGTAGAACCTCGAGCCTGATACTCTGCACTGATTACATTTCCGGAGGCATCCACATGAATATCTACAGCTACTTTTGCATTCTCGTTGAATTCATCTGTAAAAGAAGGAGTACTTCTGATCTTTCTTCCTTGCAGGCCACCTGCGATCGCAATGCCATTACCGTGGCCTCCGCCTTTATAATTGGTTGAATTGGGATCCCCGCCGGGTGCTCCCTGGTCTCCCTTTCCACCCGCAATACCCTGGTTGCCTCCAGGTTTAAAATGATCCGCATCATTTCCACCGGTACCATCCCCATTTACCCCATGAAAAACCGCTTTTGGTTTTGGGGGTGCAGGGGTTGGATTCACTGCGGGCTGAACCGTTTTACGGGGAGTTTTAACAGTGAGATCTTTATCGGGAATTTTAGTTGCCTGTGGTTTTGTTACAGGTGGTTGTTTAACGGCTGGCGCATCTTCCGGATTTTTATCATCCGTTTCAACATCTTTAAGAGCTTCTTTTGCTGCAGCAACAGTTTTCGGTGGCGTATATTTTTCTTGGTCCTGTTTCGAAGGATTGTTTGGCAGAAAAGGCTGGTTACTGCCCAACCCCTGGTCGCTGTTACCGAGATTTACTTCGAGCCCTTCTTCCACAGGTGTAGGCGGATTGAAAGGAAGATTCCAGGAAACCAACAAGAGCATTGAAATAAGGGTTCCACAAATCAGCAAAGTATATAAAGCCGCTTTACGGTTTTTACGGACTTCGAATTCATGATTTGCTTTTTTGTATTCCAAAATTCAAAAAGTAAAAAGTAAAAAGTAAAAAGTAAAAAGTAAAAAGTAAAAAGTAAAAAGTAAAAAGTAAAAAGTAAAAAGTAAAAAGTATCTGCAAAATGCAATCTACCAATATTTATGCATTACACCCAGGCCTTTTGCTTTTACTTTTTACTTTTTCCTTTGATTAAGATGCAAAATCTTTTTCAAATTGTCCCCGGATTCGCTCCATAGGCGGATTGAAATAACCAAATTTTAACAGCGGAAATTCCTCCCTCAATAATTCCATGAGATTCTGAACTCCCATGGCATCTCCGGTTTCAATAATTCCGATTTTTCTCAGGTACCAATCAGGATCAATATTAAAATTCCGCCATTGTATCATATCAAGCCCTGTTTTTGAAATCATATTTCGGAGAGCTTCATATTCTTCCTCACTGTCCGTCATGCCCGGGAATACAAAATAATTTATTGAAGTCCATCCAGCTGCGGCTTTGACAATACGAAGACTTTCCACGATATCTTCAAACTGATAATTATTTGGCCGGTAATAAGCTTCATAAATATGTTTACGTGCGGAATTTGTGCTTACGCGGATGGAGTTTAAACCCGCGTCGCATAAGGCTTTTACAGCATCGGGTTTAGACCCGTTCGTATTTATATTGATACTGCCGCGGCTGGTATGTTTTCTAATTTCAAGGATGGCTTCACGAATAGTTTCCCACATTAAAAGTGGTTCGCCTTCGCAACCCTGTCCGAAACTTATGATCGGATAGGGTGCTGATTGCAGGTGCGGTACTGTAAATTCAACGATCTCTTCTGCACTGGGGCGGAAAGTCAGGCGGTCCTGTGTGGAATGAATGGTTTCTTCCTGGGGTTGAAATGAGATACAGCCAATACAATTTGCATTGCAGGCCGGGGAAACAGGAACGGGGCATTCCCACCTGCCAAGGGAAAGATTTCTTGCTGCAGGACAGTGGTAGGTATTGCAACAATTCTCCATCAGGTGTTTTACAAGGCGGTTATGTGGATAGGATTTCAAAAGATTATCTGCACCCGCTTCAATCCGTTTAGCATTATATCCACTGGCTTCCTGACGAATATCAGGTTCGATACGAACAGCCGGCACATAAAATTTTTCATTGAACCACCCTGCAGCCGTATAACAGAACAGGGGTAGCGTAGGCGCATCCGGTTCGGTTTCAAAAGCGGAAAGATACAGTCCGGTATGTGCCGGGGGAATAAATGCTGCAACAGCCCAGCCCTTTTCACACAGGCGCATTTCGCCTGTTTCCACATCGATACCGATGCCCCTTCGGCCGGGAAGTTCATAGAGTGAACCTCCTTCCGGTAGCAGGATCCAGTCTGATTCATCTACTGGCAATGCATCCCATCCGCTGCGTCCGCAGGCATAAAGAGAATTATCTTCGAAAATATTTCCTTTCCTGTCTGAATATAAAATATAAGGCGACATCACTGCAAATTTAAGAGTTTGCTGCGGCAGTAGTCGTTAAATTCATCTTCCGGTGCATCGGGTTCATCATCATCGATCACTTCTTTCTGAATTAATTTATTATCCCTGAAATCAAGGGTCAGTAATCCGTCTTTCAATATTACAGATTGGAATGAAGTCCAGGGAAATTTCTTTTTGAAAAGTGAATTGAGTACAACACCTTCAGAATAAAATCCTATCTCAAGAGGATATTTTGCCTGCGCTTCAAGAAATGCGAAAAAAACAAAGGGTAAAAACATCCATTGAAAATAAGGCATGCCCAGCCAGAAAAGGGCCGATGCTAATAACAAGTTCCTGAATCGCATTTCTTTTTTCTTCCGGAAGGAATAAAGATTTAGAAATAAACCGAGGGAAAGGATAGTGGCTGAGACTGTCAGAAAAGCATTAAACCCGCTGCGGATCTGAACATAACTGAAACTGATGATGGAAAAGATTAATAGTAAAACGCTTACCAGATCGGTTTTCCTGGCATTATCTCTTTTCAGGATTACTACATAGTCGTAGTGCATTCCGGTTCTTTACGTGTTTGGGGCTGTGGATTTGCGGCAACCAGCATGTTGCTTAGCTTCCATAAGATCCGGGCACCTATATTGGCGTCGAAATTGCTTTCGCCAACGGCAATTTCAACGAGGTCAAATCCAATGAATTTTCGCCCGCTTTCAATAATTTTTTTAACGAGGTAAGTAATTTGTTCCACTTCAAAACCTCCGCTCACCGGAGTTCCGGTATGAGGACATAGTTTCGGATCAAGTCCGTCTATATCAAAGCTTAGATATACAGAAGCGGGCAGCTGTTGTACGATCTCATCAACAATCGAACGCCAGGTATGACCTTCAAACAATTTCTCCTTAATATTCCTGTCGTAAAAAGCGATTACCCGTTCATTACTTTTGCGGATATAATTGAATTCTTCCTCACTGTAATCACGTACACCCAGTTGAACCAGCTTGTTGATCTGGGGAATTTCATTGAGCGCATTAAACATGATGCTCGCATGACTGTGATCAAAATTTTCATAGGATTTACGCAGGTCACAATGTGCGTCTATCTGAAGTATTCCAAATTCTCCGTATTTTTCAGCAATCGCTTTCAGATAACCCAACGAAACGCTGTGATCGCCACCGAGCAGGACGACCAGCTTATCATCCAGCAACAGGCTTTTGGTTTGTTCATAAACCCATTTATTCAGGTTGGCACTTCCTTCATTTATTTCTTTAAGCGATTTACACATGAAACTGTTCTTCTCAATTTCTTCGCCCTTTGAAATATAATTGATATAGAGTTCAGCTTCCTTGCGCAGGTAGTCGCTTTTCATAAGAACTTTCCTGTCCGGATGCCGCATGAAAATTCCCTGATTCCAGGCATTACCGGATTCATCATCAAAAACGTCTACCTGCATGCTGGCATTAAAAATATGCTCGCCTGCACGGGAAGTTCCTGACCCGGAGCTGACGGTTACTTCCCAAGGAATGGGTAGTATAACAAGCCGGGCTTCTGCTTCTGTGAATGGGAGTCCAAAAATTGTATTTTTTGGATTACTTGCGATGTTACAATCGAAGTGGGATAAATCTGCCATAGTTTACTTACTACCTTAGAACGGCTGGCAAAGGTAGTTCAGAGGTGCGGATTATCAAAACATTATCAACTGTTAAGCCCAAAACTGAAGCCGTAAGGTTTAAGGCTAAATTAACATTTTGGAAATTAGAAAATATTAGTATGTATTTGCCTTTGAGCCTTATGCTTTAAGCTTTAAGCCTTGTGCTTTAAATCTATATTAAAATTATTCCTCAAATGGCAATTTGGGAATAACTTTGCGCCTCATGAAGAGAATCCATATCATACTCCTGGTTTTCATTGCACTAAGTATCGGATTGCTGGTAAGTTTTATGGGCAATTTATCAACCTATGAAACCATTGCCTCCGCCCGGCAGAATGAAGGGAGAACGGTTACCATTATTGCCAAACTGGATAATAGTCTGCCGATGGAGTACAACCCCGTAAAAGATCCAAACTACCTTAGTTTCTATATTCTTGATACGCTGGGCGGCAAGGCGAAAGTCGTTTATCATTATGGTAAACCCTATGATATGGAAAAAGCGGAACGCCTGGTGCTAAAAGGTAAAATGAGTGGAGATATTTTTGAGATCACACAAAAAGACGGAATCCTGATCAAATGCCCATCCAAATACAAAGATGATCCTGAATCTGCGAAGAAGGACCTCAATTAAACCCAATAGTTATTATGGATTACGTTGGTGAACATTTGATGCCGGGTAAGCTGGGTCAGTTTTTTGTGGTACTCTCTTTTGCAGGTTCTCTTGTTGCTTCACTTTCTTATTTAAAATCGGCTAACGCCAAATCATCCGATGAAGCTGCTTCCTGGAAAAAAATGGCCCGGTTTACTTTTCTTCTGAGTTCGGTTTCCATATTCCTTGTATTTGCAATCATTTATTATATTGTTCATCAGCATTATTTCGAATACAATTTTGCCTGGGAGCATTCCAGCAAAAATCTTGATCCGAAATATATGCTCAGCTGCATCTGGGAAGCCCAGGAGGGAAGTTTTTTGTTGTGGATGATGTGGAACGGCGTATTGGGAACCATCCTTATGTTCCGCGCCAGACAATGGGAATCACCTTTGCTAACCATTATTAGTTTTGCGCAGTTTTGCCTGCTCACCATGATACTGGGAGTATATATTTTCTCATTTCAAATTGGACATAGTCCATTCATGCTTGTGAGACAATTATTCCAGGAAGCGCCTATTTTTCAACGTGCTGATTATTTATCCATTCCGCAAATGCAGGACGGACAAAGTCTCAATGCACTTTTGCAGAATTACTGGATGGTGATTCATCCGCCCGTTTTGTTTTTGGGATTTTCATCCACACTTATACCATTCGCATTTGCTGTGTCAGGTCTATGGAAGAAAGAATATGGATCCTGGACAAAAACCGCATTACCCTGGACTTTATTTTCCTGTTGTGTGCTGGGAACAGGGATAATGATGGGCGCGGCATGGGCTTACGAATCCCTGACATTCGGGGGATACTGGGCCTGGGATCCCGTTGAGAATGCTTCGCTGGTGCCCTGGCTGGTTTTGTTAGCTGGTCTGCATACACTGGTAATTTATAATTCCACGGGTCATTCTCTTCGTACTACATATCTATTTTTGATTCTTGGTTTTACACTGATTCTCTATGCTACTTTTCTTACAAGGAGTGGAAGATTAGGAGATACATCAGTTCATGCATTCGTAGGTTCCGGACTGGATTTACAACTGATTTTATTGATTACCATTTTTTTCCTTCCAGCCATCATTTTATATTTTTTCAGGTATAACCAGATCCCGCATGTGGCAAGGGAAGAAAATACATGGTCCAGAGAATTCTGGATATTCATTGGCGCCCTTGTTGTTTTTTTATCTGCTATTTTTATTATGATAGCAACTTCACTTCCTATAATTAATTCCATAGTTGGAACCAAATGGTCAACTGGTGATGATCCGAAATTTGCTTATAACCGGATAGAGATTTTTATAGCAATCATACTTGGGCTGCTTACTGCAACAGTTCAATATTTAAAATATAAAAACAGCTCACCATCCCAGGTCCTGAAAAAGCTATTACCGGTTACAGTCATCGCCCTGATAATTTCAGTTTGTGTTAGTGTATTCGGTAAGGTACAATACACGGAATATGGAACTGGATATCAGGCAGCCATTCATATGGCCCTGTTTGCAGGCATTTATTCCGTACTCGCAAACGCGGCTTATATATTTAACAGTCTTAAAGGAAAAATTAATATGGCAGGCGCATCCATTGCACATGCCGGGTTTGGATTGCTACTTGTTGGCATCCTGATTTCTTCATCCAAAAAAGAAGTCCTTTCTCATAATACCACAGGGATTAACCTTCCATTCGATCCTAAAACAAAAGAAAATCCACTTGAGAACCTGACATTGATAAAAAATGTTAAGACGGATATGGGAAAATATTACGCTACCTATCTCAGTAACGATTCTATGAATGCGACGGGAAATATTATTTATTTCAAAGTCAACTTCACTGATAAAAAAACGGGCGAATCATTCGATCTATGGCCAAACCTTATAAAGAATACAAAGGGGGCTGAGAATTTTTCCAATAATCCGGACAAGCAACATTATCTGGACCGGGATATATTTACATATATCAGCTATGCCAATATCCTGGATAAGCAAAGAGATACTTCAGGTTTTAAAACTTATCCGGCTGGTCTGCACGATACTATTTATTATTCAAAGGGAATGATGATACTCGATACAGTGCTTGTCAATCCAACGACGGATAAATATCATTTCACTTCGTCAGATACAGCCCTGCTGGCCCAGATAAGGGTGATCAGCCGCGATAGCCAGCAGTATATGATGGCTCCGATATTATATGTAAAGGACAATATGATTCACCGCATAGCGGACACTTTATATGCTCAGAACCTGGCTGTAGAACTGGGAACTGTGATGAATAATAAGAAGATCCAATTGCTTATCAAGGAATCTACGGATTTGGTTCCTTTTGTATCTCTGAAAGTATATTTATTCCCACAGATCAACCTCGTCTGGATAGGTATTTTGATCATGATGACCGGTTTCGTAATGAGCATTGTCAACCGGCGTAAAAACCTGTCCCGAAAGCTTCCGCAACAGATGGTCTAGCGGGTTCATGGCCCCTTGGGCGTACCCGGATTTTGTATTAACTTTAAATTTTAAATGCTCCTTTTTCGTTTACGATACCTCTGTGTTTTATTCCCGTTTATCCTGCTGATTACGGTGCAATCTGCGTATGCCCAGCAGTCGCCCGTTCCGGCCCCGGTTACCAAACAGACCGGGCAGGACAAGAAACTATCTGATCTTCAAAATTTCAATAGCCGCTTTGGTAAGAACGATACGATTTGGAGTATGGTGATAGTTTACGAAGGGGATACTATTCCCGCCAAAACATATGCTGCCGTGGATGTATATGGAGCAATGACGCGCGCAATGCGTAAACGTAGTGAAGCAATGACAAGATTACGTAACGCGGTATATGTCACTTATCCTTATGCAAGGAAAGCCGGCATCATACTGAATGATATGAATGCGCAGCTGGCAAAAATGAATTCTGAATCACAAAGAAAGGATTATATCAAATCAATGGAAAGGGATCTGAAAAAAGAATTCACCGATCCCATGGAAAGGCTTTCAGTATACCAGGGAAAGGTTTTGATGAAACTCATTAACCGGCAAACCGGCAATAACTGCTATGATATTATTAAAGAATACCGTGGCGGGTTCTCAGCCCGCGTCTGGCAAACTGTTGCATTCTTCTTCGGAAGCAGCCTGAAACAATCTTATGATGCCCAGGGTGATGATCATGATGTGGAGGTGATTGTGCAGGAGGTGGAAAGGATGTATAGAGGATAGTTTCTTAATTGTACCATGTGTAGTTTCACAATGTGGGAAATGTGGAATTGTTGGAAATGAGAGAAATGTGGTAATGAAATTTTAAATAGAATTTTAAATTGAGTACTTCAAAATATCAGGTGGCATCCTATTTACGATTGAATTTTTAATTCAATTTTTCATTTCATTTTTACATTACTGCATTTTCCACAATTCCACATTACCAAATTGTGAAAATCAGATTGCCACTATTAATCTATAACTTATTTATTTTACTAATAATCCCGGTTGTCGAAAATCCTGGCAATATCGGATTTATCACGACTCGTCCTCCTGCCGCTATTACTTCTTTCGCACCTACGATCTGATCGATAGTATAGTCGCCACCTTTTACCAGTACATCCGGTTTTATTATACCGATTAGCTCTAGCGGCGTATCTTCTTCAAAAATCACAACGGCATCAACAATGAGCAGGGAAGCCAGCATTAGTGCGCGGGATTGTTCGTCCATTATGGGCCGGCCGGCGCCCTTCAACCTGTGGGCAGATCCATCAGAATTCAAACCCACTATAAGGAAATCTGATTCGCGCGCTGCATCGGAAAGAGATGCAATATGACCAGGATGCAGGATATCAAAACATCCATTGGTGAATGAAACCGTTTTGTTAAGTAGTTTCCATCTGTTCACCTGGAAAACGATATCCTTTGGAGAATAAATTTTATGCTGAATAACCTGGGGCTGATTCATCCAAATTAATTTTTTGACGGTTCACGCGGGGTAATAAAATAAAACTGATTACGCCAAAAATGACAAAGCTCAAAAACTGTCCAAACCAGAGCAGCCATCCGAGTGCTTGTCCGTAAGGTTCTTTGGGTATATTGTATAAGGCAACGGTTTCCATAACGAGCAGGGCATAAGCACCAATTCCTCCTGGAGAAAGAATCATTCCCACACTTCCCATCGCCAGAACGGTCAGGGCATCGGCAAGACCCAGGTGGCTCGTTTCATCAATGGCGAAAAATCCACACCATGTGCTGAGCAGGTACATTACCCAGATGGCGATTGTATAAAAGAAAAATAAAGGTTTATTTTTTAAAGCACGCACGCTGATGAGCCCATGCCAGACGCCAATCAGGACGTCTTTTATTTTCTGAACAATATTAATATGCCCAAAACGACTGAAAACTACTTTTAAAACAACCAGGAAAACGATCAGGGCGATTCCCAGAAAAATAATCTTCCTGTAGGCAGTCTGTCCGTTTTTGTTTTGAAAAAGGGGATAAATATAATCGTGCACAAGGGAGCTTACGATATCAAATTGAAAAACAAAAGTGAGACCGAATACCAGTGTAAGGCAAATCACATCGAAAGCCCTTTCTGCCACGATGGTACCCACCAGTTTTTGGGCTGGTATTTTTTCATATCTCGCCAGGATGGTACATTTTATTACTTCTCCCAGCCTCGGTGCGCCAAGGTTCACAAAATATCCAATCATAACCGCAAAAAAGGCATTCAGCCGGGAAGGACTATAACCCATAGGTTCCATTAATTGTCTCCAGCGCAGAGCGCGAAGCCAGTGGGCAACAAGTAGTAAACTGAAAACGGGAACAAGTAACCAGTAATGAGCACGGTCCATCGCTTTTTTAAGTTGTTCCCATTTCTCATGATCCATTCCACGGACACTTAACCAAACGAAAAATACTGCCAGGGCGGCAAAAAAAATGTATTGCAAAACCGATAAAAAATGCTTCTTCATAGAATCAGGTAAGATACAGTTTTAAAGAGACCCTGCAAGTCTGTAGCGGTTTAAACCGCGCCGGACCTGATTTATAACCTGTTCCCTTCTTTAGGAAAAACGACCCAGGGCCTGAATTTTTTAGCTTCTTCAAAACCCATTCGGGCATAGGAAATTACAATCACAATATCTCCGACAGCGCCACTTCTTGCGGCGGGTCCGTTCAGGCAGCATATTCCCGAGTCCCTTTTTCCTGGAATAAGATATGTTTCAATCCGGGCTCCATTATTAACGTTTACAACCTGTACTTTTTCGTTGGAGATTAAATTCGCGGCGTCCATCAGATCCTCATCAAGGGTCAGGCTGCCAATATAATTCAGATTGGATTCTGTTATGACCAGCCGGTGAACTTTTGACTTTAATATTTCAATATCCATAATCACTTTTTCATTTTGAGCCGCAAAATTAAACTAATTAAGCAGGATATTATCTATAAGTCTGACTTCTCCCTGAAAAGCTGCGACAAGTGCCAGCGCTTTAACTTTTCCATCCCAGTTTTGAATCGGCTGTAAATCCTCTGCACGGGAAATGGATATATAATCGGTTTTAAAATGGGCCGCTTCCAGTATTTGGCCGGCCGATTCAACAGCAGGGCTTGTATCACCAGGTACCAGGGACTCCCTGATATAGTTAAGAGCCTGGAATATTGCAGGCGCATTTCTCCTCTGTTCAGTTGTTAACCGTCTATTACGGCTGCTTAATGCGAGACCATCTGTTTCTCTGATGGTTGGTACAGTATGGAATTCTACAGGTATTTTGAGCAGCCCGATCAATCGCTGTACAACAAGGCATTGTTGGAAATCTTTTTGCCCCATGAACAAATACTCTGGTTTTACTATGTCGAGAAGCCGTCTCATTACCTGGCAAACGCCCTGGAAATGACCGGGTCGGAAACGGCCTTCCAGGATGTTTTCAAGTGCCCCCAGGTCATAAGTTTCCAATCCGGTTTCCCCATAGGGATAGATTTCTTTTTCAGAAGGGATAAAAACCAGATCTGTGCCATCTTTTGAGAGCATTTCAATGTCTTTTTCAAGGCTGACAGGGTATTTCTCAAAATCACTGCGATCATTGAACTGAGCAGGGTTAACAAAAACGCTGCATATGCAGAGATCCGTCTGGGAACGGCAGGTTTCAATCAGACTTAAATGTCCTTCATGCAAAGCTCCCATCGTTGGCACAAAACCGGTTTTAGCTCGGTTGTTTTTTTGATCAGCCAGCCATCGCCGGAGGTCTTCGGACTTTTTAAATAGAATCATTTTCAGCGTTTTAGCAATTCCGAACCATTCCGGCAAGCCTATTTAGGGAATTAACCGTACCTTTGCAAACTGAATTTCAGGTATTCTCCTGATCACCAATTCCCATTCCTAATGGTAGCAAAGAAAAGAATTTTATTTATTGCCAATGAAATGTCTCCTTATCTGGAACTCACAGAATTTGCGGAAACAGTCAATAAGTTAGCGATAAAGTCCAATGATAACGGTTTTGAAGTTCGATGTATCATGCCCAGGTTTGGGGTGATTAATGAAAGAAGGCACCGGCTGCATGAGGTAGTGCGGCTTTCGGGCATCAATGTATCCGTTGATAATGACGATTATCCTTTACAGATCAAAGTCGCTTCTCTTCCCAATGCACGTTTGCAGGTGTATTTCCTGGAGAATGAGGACCTGTTCAAGCGTAAATTTATCTTCCATGATGAAAAGGAAAAATGGTTTGACGACAATGGCCTGCGTACTGTATTCTTTTGCAAAGGTGCCCTTGAAACTGTAAAGAAATTCGGATGGCCGCCTGATATCATTCATTGCAGTGGCTGGATGACCGGATTAATTCCCTTCTACCTGAAAACAGTGTATAAAAAGGAACCTGTTTTTACGCATAGCAAAGTAGTCTATACAATTGGTCAGAATACATTTAAAGAAAAACTGGGCAATCATTTTACTAAAGTCGCCAATATACACGCCAGCATTAAAGAAAAAGACCTGGAACCTTTCAACGAGGCCAGCAATTCTGATTTATTCCGGATTGGTGCAGGTTATGCCGACGCCATCACTTTTGGTGCAGAAAAGACAGATAAAAAACTCATAGAAGAATTCAGTAAAGTCAGGGGCAAAAAAGTGCTTCCTTATAATACGGAATCCGACCTGAGTGATTACCTGCAACTCTATACTGACCTGTCACAATAATTAGTTCCCGCGATTTATAAGTAATAATGCATCATCTATTATCTTTGCATCGCCATCCATTAATTACTTATTGTAGTTAGTGGTTTTTTATTTTCATGATCCAATTCAAAAAGTAAAAATGCCTTATTTATTCACTTCCGAAAGTGTTTCTGAGGGTCACCCGGATAAGGTGGCCGACCAGATTTCTGACGCACTTATTGATCATTTTCTTGCCTTTGATCCGCAATCCAAAGTAGCCTGTGAGACCCTAGTAACTACCGGTCAGGTGGTACTCGCCGGGGAAGTAAAATCCAGGGCCTATCTGGATGTCCAGGAAATTGCGCGCTCGGTGATCCGTAAAATCGGTTACACAAAGAGTGAATATATGTTTGAAGCAAATTCCTGTGGTATATTTTCTGCTATCCATGAGCAGTCAGCTGATATAAACCAGGGTGTGGACCGGACTAAAAAAGAAGAACAGGGTGCCGGTGATCAGGGAATGATGTTTGGTTATGCAAGTCATGAAACGGATGATTATATGCCACTTGCTCTCGACCTGGCGCACAAACTCCTAATTGAACTCGCAGCTTTAAGAAGAGAGGATAAAGAAATCAAATATCTGCGGCCGGATGCTAAAAGCCAGGTTACCCTGGAATACGACGATAACAATAATCCGGTTCGCATAGATGCCATCGTAATTTCTACCCAACATGATGATTTCGAAACCGAAGCAAAGATGCAGGCTAGGATTAAAAAAGATATTATTTCCATCCTCATACCCCGTGTTCAGTCGAAATATAAAAAATACGGACATCTATTCAACGATAAAATAAAATATCATATCAACCCAACTGGTAAGTTTGTGATTGGCGGACCGCATGGCGATACAGGTCTGACAGGACGTAAAATCATAGTGGATACTTATGGAGGAAAGGGTGGACATGGGGGTGGTGCGTTCAGCGGTAAAGATCCTTCCAAAGTAGATCGCAGTGCGGCGTATGCAACAAGGCATATTGCCAAGAACCTCGTCGCTGCTGGGTTAGCGAAGGAAGTGCTGGTGCAGGTTTCATATGCTATCGGTGTTGCTCAGCCTACTTCTATATATGTGAATACTTATGGTACTGCCAATGTGAAACTAACGGATGGAGCAATCGGAAAAATTGTAGAAAAGATTTTTGATATGCGCCCTTACTTTATAGAAAAAAGGCTGAAACTGCGTAATCCGATTTATAGTGAAACAGCAGCATATGGCCATATGGGTCGCAAACCGCAAATAGTTGAAAAGATATTTGTTTCTCCTGATGGGAAAACCGTAAAGAAAAAAGTGGAATTATTTACCTGGGAGAAACTGGACTATGTGAAAAAAGTAAAACAGGCTTTTAAGCTTAAGACTTAATGCTAAAGGCACAATGCAAATTTTTTTAGGGCAGGGTTTATTACCGGCCCTTTTTTATTTTGATTATCAATTATTAATGATTAATAATTAACGTATTTAGAAACCCATTAATAATTAATCATTAATAATTAATAATTAAATTCGGTGATGAACATTCACCATAATCCCTGGACGATTCTCAGTAAAAAAGAGATTTATGAGAATCCCTGGATTCAGCTGACAGAATTTAAGGTTATCAATCCAAAGGGAGGAGAGGGAATTTATGGGAAGGTTCATTATAAACATCTTGCAGTCGGGGTAATTCCACTGGACGAAAATTGGAATACATGGCTTGTCGGACAATATCGTTTCCCACTTAATATATATAGCTGGGAAATTCCGGAAGGGGGAGGCAGGATGGATGAAGATCCTATGGAAGCAGCAAAAAGGGAACTGATGGAAGAAACGGGCCTTGTAGCAAAGAGCTGGATGAAAATTCTGACCATGCACCTTTCTAATTCAGTAAGTGATGAATTTTCGGTCATCTATCTTGCGAGGGATCTTAAAGAACATAAAGCAGCACCCGAAGAAACCGAAGAACTTGTCTTAAAAAAATTGCCTTTCGATGAAGTGTGCCGAATGGTAGAAACAGGAAAGATTACAGATGCGATGTCTGTAGCAGCCATTCAGCAAATTCAACTCATGGTTTACCAGGGTAAAATAAAAAAATAAAGTTTGAAATCTTCTGACATTATTATCGGCAGGCAACCTCTCATAGAAGCTATGGAAGCCGGAAGGGCCATCGATAAAATTTTATTTCAGCGAAATGTAAGCGGTGAATCCATTGGCGAAATTCGTAAACTGGCTGAAAAACGTGGCGTCCCGATACAGCAGGTTCCTGTAGAAAAGTTATTGTCAATTACGCGTGCTAATCACCAGGGGGTCATTGCGCTGGCGGCTCTTTTTACTTATATGGACCTGCAGTCAGTGATTGACCAGATCGTTACAGCCGGACAATCTCCTTTATTTATTCTTTTGGATGGAATTACAGACGTAAGGAATATCGGAGCAATAGCCCGAAGTGCCGTTTGTTGCGGGGCCCAGGCAATGATCATTCCCGATAAAGGTATTGCAGCTTTAAACGAAGAAGCATTGAAATCTTCCGCGGGTGCACTGGAAAAAATCCATATCTGCAGGGTAAACAGTTTGCTTAAAGCTGTTGACAGTCTGCATTTGAATGGCATACTAGTATTCGCAAGTTCCATGCAAAGCGAAAAAAAAATATATGAATTAAGCCTCGATCTGCCCTGTTGCCTCATGATGGGAAGCGAGGATAAGGGCCTGCAGCCTTATTTGAATAAGGCGGCGGATGAACGGTTTACCATTCCTATGGCAGGAAACTTCGATTCTTTCAATGTCTCCGTTGCTGCCGGAATTATTTTATACGAAGCAATGAAAAAAAGAATGGCGGACTGAAATAAAAAATTAAGTTATATTTATTTAGACCAAGATTTTGCCGAAGCCGGAAGGATTTAAGTATTAACCGTAAAACAACTAATCAATGGATCAACCAGGCGTTCAGCAGGTATTTTTTCAACATATCAAATCCAACCTGGCCGACCACCTCTCTATGGTGGACGAAGTGGCCGAACTTTTAAACATCAGTAACGATAGCGCCTACAGGAGGATCCGGGGCGAGAAACCCCTGACATTTGAAGAGATTAGTATTCTTTGTTCAAAGTATAGAATCTCAATGGATCAGTTGTTTCATCTCAAGAATGATTCTTTTTTGTTTAATGGCCCCCTTGCAAATAATGATAATTTCGGATTTGATTTGTATCTGGAGCATATATACAACCAGATGAACTATTTTAATTCATTTGAAAAAAGAGAATTCTATTATTTAAGCAAAGACATTTTCCTGATTCATTCATTTGGCTTTCATGAACTAACGGTATTCAAGATTTTTTTCTGGATGAAGACCATTCTTAACTATCAGTTCAATGGCAATGATCTGTTTGTATTAGATTCCTTAAGAGAGAGCGTATATAAAATCGCTTCAAAAATAAGTGATGCTTACAATAAAATCCCTTCAACAGAAATATGGAATATCGAAAGTATAAATTCTACCATCCGGCAAATAGATTATTATAAGCAGAGTAAATTATTCCCTTCTGAAAAAGATGCTATGAATGTGTTTAAAAGTTTACTTGAAATGATTAATCATATTGAAAAACAAGCAGAAGCAGGATGCAAATTTAGCGTCAATGGAAAGCCGACTGCTGCAAGCGCTCCTTATAAATTGTACGTAAATGAGTTCTTACTTTTAGATAATTCCAACATGGCTGTATTAAACGACACGAAAGTGGTTTATCTAAATCATTCAGTTTTGAATATTATTCAGACTAAAGATCCCATTTTTACAGAATATTATTACCAGCATTGTCAGAATATAATGCGAAAGTCAACCCTGATTAGTAATGTTGGAGAAAAGGAAAGAACGAAATTTTTCAATACCATGAGGGAAAAAGTGGAAAACCGCATTAAATCCTTTTGACATTTTAAATCTGGAATTGGATTAGTTTCGCAGGATGAATGTTAATGGAGACGGAGTTAAATGGGTAAAATTGGTTGAATGTCCCAGGGACGCCATGCAAGGATGGGCTCATTTTATTCCGACGGCAAAAAAAATCGAATATCTGAATGAACTTCTGCAGGTAGGATTCGACAGCCTGGATTTCGGAAGTTTTGTTTCTCCCAAAGCCATTCCCCAGATGGCAGATACAAAACAGGTGATCACAAATATCAATCCTTTAAATTCAAAAACCAGATTGCTTGCCATTACTGCAAACACCAGGGGTGCTGCAGAGGCTGCCGCTTATTCGGATATCCGGGATATCGGTTTTCCTTTTTCCATTTCTGAAACTTTTCAAAAAAGGAATACCAACTCATCTGTTAAAACTTCTTTAATGACCGTTTTGGATATTCTCGAAATTTGCCGGCAAAAAAGTAAGCGACTGGTAGTTTATATCTCCATGGCCTTTGGAAATCCTTATGGAGATGAATGGTCTTCAGAAATTGCAATGAGCTGGATAAGGCAATTGGTTAAAATGGGAGTTAAAGTTATTTCACTGGCGGATACCGTGGGAATTGCAAGTCCTGGCCAGGTGCATGAACTAACAAAATCATTGATCACTGAATTTCCGATAATAGAATCCGGTGTACATCTTCATTCCCGAAGGACAAATAGTATTGAAAAATTGGAAGCCGCTTTCAGTGCAGGTTGCAGACGATTTGACGGAGCCCTGAATGGAATTGGCGGCTGCCCAATGGCAGGGGATGAATTGGTGGGCAATATGGATAGCCTGGTCATGATAGATTACTTTAAGAAAAAAAACATATTACCCATACTGAATGATATAGCTCTGGAAAATTGCAGGCGGCTTGCCAATGAAATTTTTTAAATCTTAAAAGTGGATCCTTTTTTTCTGCCAATACAGATCAATGCTCCCGCCGAAAGAATCAGGTACCCTCAAAAAATTTTACTTACGGGATCCTGTTTTACAGAACATATAGGTCAAAACCTGTTTGACATGAAATTCAACATATTGCAAAATCCGAATGGGATATTATTCGATCCTCTGAGTGTTGCCAACAGCCTGATCTCTTATCTGAAACCGGATCTATTCCAGGCCGGTGACCTTTTCTTTCTCAATGAACTCTGGCAAAGCTGGAAACACCATGGCCAGTTTTCAGATACGGATCAGCAGATAGTTCTTAATAAAATCAACGATTCGCAGAGGGTGGCTCATGCTTTTCTGAAGCAGGCGGATTGGCTGATTATCACCCTCGGATCTGCGTTTGCATATTTTCTGAAAGACCGAAAGAGGGCAGTAGCTAATTGTCACCGGGCCCCGGCTGACTGGTTTACTAAAAAATTACTTCCTTTTGAAGAGATGCTGGCTGTACTGGATGAAGCAATGCACAGGTTATTTGATCTAAACCCCAATTTACAAATAGTATTTACCATCAGTCCTGTACGCCATATACGTGATGGCGTAATCGAAAACAATCGCAGTAAGGCCAGACTGATTGAAGTAGCACATCAGCTGGTCAATAAATTCAACCGGACATATTATTTTCCTGCTTATGAACTCGTGATAGATGTATTAAGGGATTATCGATTTTATGATAAGGATCTGGTACACCCGAATTATATGGCGACGAATTATGTTGTAGAAAATTTTATGGAGCACTATGTTCATCCTGATGCAAGATTACTCGCCGAAGAGATCCGCAAATTGCAGATTTCAAAGAGACACCGGGCTCTTCATCCAGGCACAGAAGCCCACCGTCGCTTCCTGAAAGAACAATATGAAAAAACACTTGAACTGGCAGCAAAATATCCATTCTTGGATTTCGAAACTGAATTGCAGCACTTTAAACAAGTATAGGAGGATAAGAGTATAAGGGTGTGCGAATATTCCTATACTCTTATACTCCTATACTCTTATACTTTCTTCAGTGTATCCGATCCCCCCTCACAGCCATGTTCTTCATAAGTCCCGCTTCGTACGTTAACCATTCGGCCCAGCGCTTCTTCACTTTTTCCTTTCCCAGATAGGTTTCAGCCAGATTTATAAAAAGATGGTAGTGACCGGCTTCACTTTCCATAAATCGCCTGTAAAAATTACGCAGGTATTCATCCGGCAGGCCTTCGCTAAGACGCTTAAACCGTTCACAGCTTCGGGCTTCGATCATCGCCATCGTAAGTAACTGATCGAGAAATCTCTCTTCAAAATCGCCTCCTTTGCGTTGAAAGGCAATCAGGTGATTTACATATTCGTCTTTTCTTTGTCTGCCAAGTTTAAGACCTCGTTTTTCCAGTTCTGCAAGTACCAAACGAAAATGTCCCCATTCTTCCGTAACAATGGGTGAAAGTTCAGAAACCAGACGGGTCCGGTCGGAGTATTTTGTAATAAGAGTAATGCAGGTGGTGGCTGCTTTTTGTTCACAGAACGCATGATCAGTCAGGATCTCTTCGATTGACATATTTGCCAGGTCCACCCAGCGTGGGTCGGTAGCCAGTTGTAGCCCCAGAATGTTTTTAATGGCTTTCATGCGTTTTGCAAATGTCTGAATTAAAGAGATATTTGGTCAATTAAATTATGGAAGAAAATTTTCTTTATCAGAAACTGAAGGAAAGATCGGCTGTGCATGCTTTACGCTCACTCCAGCTTGGAGGGGACTATATCGATTACTATTCAAATGATTACCTGGGCATAGTTAAACATAGCCAGATTGAAGAATATCTTCATGGGAGTCAATTTCCCCATGGATCCACGGGTTCCCGTTTGTTGTCAGGTAATTATAAAATGATTGAAGAAACTGAAAGGGAGATTGCCCTTTTTCATGATGCAGCTGCAGCACTTATTTTCAATTCAGGATATGATGCTAATTTTGGATTATTGGCCTGTATTGCCCAGAGAGGGGACCTGATTTTATATGATAAACTCAGCCACGCTTCGATACGTGACGGAATACGCCAGTCTTTCGCTGATTCATTTTCATTTGCGCATAACGATTTACGTGAGCTGGAAAAAAAATTGCAAAACCGCCCTTCCACCGGAGGGAGAAATTGTTTTGTAGTTACTGAATCTGTTTTTTCCATGGATGGGGATATAGCTCCGCTTGCGGAAATGGCCAGCTTATGCGAACGATATGAAGCGAATCTCATCGTGGATGAAGCACATGCTACGGGTGTTATAGGTGAAAACGGAGAAGGTAATGTTCAGCTTTTGGGATTACAACATCGTTGTTTTGCACGAATGCATACATTTGGAAAAGCCCTGGGATGCCATGGTGCAGTGATCCTGGGGTCACAATCACTGCGTGATTTCCTTATAAATTTCTGCCGCCCTTTTATTTACAGTACGGCCATTCCACCTTTTTCCGTAGCCGCTATTCGGGCGGCATATAAGATCTTTCCCGGAAAAAAGAATGAGAGGACCGTTCTGAAAAAACTCATATCGCTTTTTGATCATACGGGGTTTAAAAAATCAGCAACACCTATTCAATGCTTTATTCTGCCCGGAAATGAGAACGTGAAAAAGGCTGCCAGACAACTACTGGAAAAAAACCTCGACGCCAGAGCGATATTATATCCAACCGTTCCATTGGGCGAAGAAAGGTTGCGAATCGCACTGCATAGTTTTAATACAGAAGAAGAAACCAGACTGCTGATAGATTTATTATCGTCGGCGGTTGGCGGTTGACGGTTGGCCGAATTCCCACACTCCCATACTCCCATACTCCCATACTCCCATACTATCAGGTTATCTTCCTGGCGGTCTTCCACCAGGATTCTTCAGGGCGTTCCCTATGGCAGACCCGAATAAACCATCAAAACCCACGCGTACTCCCACCTGTCCCGACTTACCATTCAGGTAGGATCCGATTACATCTACCCGGAAGAGTTTGAAAATATTTTCGAGTCCTGCGAATATTTCTACGTAATTATTTTCCGTGTTGACATAAAAAGCGCTGGAACCCACAACCAGGTTCCATTGCAGGTTTCTTAACAGTGGAACCTTGTTGGTGAGCATGCCGTTGAAATGATGTTCTATATGACCTACACCATATAAGGATGCCGTGGTTGCATTTTGATAATAGGGAGCAAGCTGGAAACTGTTTAAATATGGACTTGCATAAAATGTTTGGTTACCATTAAATTGCTGGTAGTCCATTACATAAACAGATTTGGTATTTAAAAATCCTCCGATACCAAAGCGGTATTTAAATACGCCTTTCAGCTTAAAATTGATATTGTCCCAGAATGAAAATTGCCATTTTTCATAATTCACATCAGATCCAAGCAGGTTTGGAATTCCCATCTGGAAAGAAAGTGCAAGGGTGGGGTATTTTGATCCGATGGAGAACTTGTTATCGGGAAATTCAATAAAACGCTGTCCTGGCTTGAATTGCAGGTCGATACCAGCTATCAGGGCCTGGTTGGGAGAAAAGTTCTCATTGATCAGTTCATAAGGATAATTGGGCGTAAATGCCTTGTCCTTGCTCCCAAAGAAAGAATAATTTGTGGTATTATTCAGTGGCAAACGGTCTTCAAATAAAACGGTTCCGGTTATCCGGAAGCCATTGTCGAAACGTTTTCGATATTGCAGGTTTCCAAAGTAATTTTCATAAATTTTCATATAGTTATCCCTGAAAAACAGCGTATAAAGTTCGTTCATCACCGGGCCGATTGGGTTATCCGGATTAAACTGGCTTACCCTTTTGCCCCCGCTTAATGCCCATGAAGAGCGGCTTAATGCTTCTCCGTCTAAATCTGTAGCGAATTTTCTCTTTGCCAGTCGCAGGGTTGCCCAGGCATTCAGATGACTGTTGCTGAATCCATATCGAATATGCGGTATGAATTCGATGCTGTTACCTGTCTTTTTGTATTCCTTAAGAAAACTAGCTTCCCCGTTTAAAACAAAGCCTTCCACCGTATTATATTCTATCTGGGGTAAAACAGGTTGCACATTAATGCTGAACGGTTGATCAGGATCATAATCCGACCT
>Ga0210384_10001462_pt1 | contig 32146 bp, 33 predicted proteins | sample IncBWH2MmetaG_FD_160574 | JGI IMG/M metagenome (GOLD analysis project Ga0210384, IMG submission 160574) | Forest soil microbial communities from Barre Woods Harvard Forest LTER site, Petersham, Massachusetts, United States - Inc-BW-H-2-M | ecosystem: Environmental > Terrestrial > Soil >...
CCGCACACCTCCCCCTCCCACCCTCCCGCCGCGCTGCGCGCGGGATGATGCTGCTCGTCGACTACAGGTTCAGATTTCTACGGATTCTGGTGATCGGCAACACCCAGCGCCTGAAGCTCGGCCGCCAAGCGACGCACGCTCTTCGATGTCCAACGCAGTGGAGACTGAGGATCGCCAGAGGCCGTCGGCTCTACCAACGCCTCCAAGTCCACCATCAGCGTCGCGTCCTTGTCGGTCGCCTTCTTGCGGCCACCGCCCGGCCTGCGCGTCCGGTCCGGCCCGAGCGTCGCGCCGGCTTTCGTCTCCTGGATGCCGCGTACGATCGTCGACCGAGAGATTCCGGTCGCCCGCTCTACCATGGCGATCCCACCGTGCCCCAACGCCCGCGCCTCCGTCGCCGCCCAGAGTCGTCGTGACCGTTCCGTGAGTGCCGGAGCCAGGCTCCCGTACTTTGCGCGTAGGGTCTCGAGATCCATGCATCAAGAGTACCCTATGCAGAGGTGTAAATCAAGCAGTTATTTCATGCCACTCCCTAACCCCGCTTCACCGACTCTCGTTCGCGGGGCCGCGCGATCCCTTCCAGCTGGCCCACCAGGTGATCTAGGAGGCGATTGGCGAACGGCCACCGCAACCCGATCCCGACGCCGGCAAGAACCCGGCCGCCCTCGCCTTGGGCAAGCTCGGTGGTGCCAAGGGGGGGAAGGCGAGAGCCGCAAGGATGAGCCAGGAGGAACGGCGGGAGAGCGCGCCCGCAAGGTGGCTCGGGCACGGTGGACTAAGGATAAGGGCTAGCCGAAGAGGCTCCCCTGGTGCTCCACCGGCGGGTAGAACAAACCTACGATGATCCAGGCATCCGGGTGTTGGTGAACCGTTCCCACATAAAAATGTGTGTCGTACTTGTGGATCATCTCCTCTTCAAAGCGCTGCCGAAACTTAGCCTCCCACCCACCTCCGTACTCATTTTTCCATTTGCGCCAAGCTTCTCCTGCCTCCCAGTCAGTACACATAAGCGTGTGACCACCACACTCCGGATGGTCACAGCGAAACTCGTAACTAAACTTGAAAGGCACCTTCTCTAACTTTTCTCTAGGCTGCTTGAGGAAGAGGTCCAGCTGACCTAGGATAGCTTGCTGCTCGGGGGTCCAATCCGGAGAAGCAGCAGCGATGATGAGTCGCTTGATGCTATGCGGACGGAATATTCCGAGGGTTGGGAACCCCTTGGCCTGCTGCTCGCGCTGCAAGCAGCAGAGACAGTGCGCCTGCAATGGCAGCACTATTTCCTTGCGCGCCTGCCATGAGTTTGCAGTGGGCAATGGCTTAGATAGGATGTTGACGGGATCGGGCCACGCCAATTTGTAACTTTCTGGCCGCGGGTCGCTCGCCTTGGTCACCGACACCTCAACCCACTGGTACTTCCGGAATCGCTGATCTGGTTCAAGGAAACGCGATGGGACCGGGAACAGGCGCAGCCACTGGCCGTCTTCGGTGATAGCTGCTGTGCAGGAAACCTCAACGCCTTTCTTTGCGGGTGTTGGATAGGTGCGAACTACGATGAGGGCTCGCTTGGTTTCCTTGAGTGGTGCCATAGAAACCTTTACAAGTCGTAACCCCTAAGTCCGCGCTGCTCCAAGCCAACAAATAATCTGTGGCGGTGGCATTCGCAGGGGTCGATCTCAACACACATGAGCGCGACGGGATGCTCGGCCGAGTTGAAGAACCGGTGGAGACTGCGGAGGTAAGGCTCGACGACATACTGGTCGTACCATTCCCAGATTACCTCGCGATTCCCTGCTGCGATCGCCTTCGCGCGGATATCTCTGGGAACGCCTAGGTCTGGCATATGGTAGTAGTGAAGCCCCTTTGATTCTACAAGGGCCTTGAGATTTGACTTGCTCAGCTCTGGCCGGTACATGCTAACCGCGTTTTGCCTGATGTCGATAAGTGTGCGTACGCCATGAGCAACAAGCGTATCCAGCAACTCGTCCGCCTTCCGTCCCGTGTAGCCGATAGTGAAGAAGTCGGCACTGCCAGCGGAACGTCCGTCATTCCACAGCTCGCGCCTTGCAACTTGGACCTTTGCGGGAGCACTTGGTAGCGTCAGCCGGTTCGCCTGGGGCATAGTCAGGCGACTATAACAGGCTCCAAAGGATGATGCCGTGAGCGTCCCGCTTCCGCTGGAGCCCGATGTCCTTCTCAAGCCGATGTACCCACTGATTGTTCGGGAACATCTGAGGCAGCTTCGCTGTCGTGCGGATCTCCGTCCAAGTTAGAGGGCCGCCCGCCTCGCGCAGCGTCGACTCGATCTTGGCCTTGAAGTCCTCGTAGGTCATCATCGACCTCCTTGGCTTGTTCCAGTAAGGACTCTTACACTTCGGGCAAACCGCGGGGTCGTTCTCGTAGTCCCGGGGGACCCATTCGTGCCCACATCGGTCGCAGCTACAACCCATTACCGTGATCGGTATTCGCGCCAACTCTATTACCTCCTGGGTCGGAGTCAAGTCATACCTCTCCGACCGGATCGGCTGGTATGATACCACGGCTCATATAGGCGCAAGTGCTCTCTAGCCGGTATATGATTACCCCGGGAGATAGGCCGAGTGCTTGACAATCCTGGTCGATCGCGGACCTGGTGGCCCTGCTGCCGGCGTCGGTAGCGGCGAAGCGGGGGCCGTGCAAGAAGCGGGCGGCGGGGGCGAATTCAAACTAGGACACTACCCGGCCGTCCATACCAGTGTAAGCCAGGACCAATCTGTGTTATGGTGTTGACCATGGCGCCAACCGGATCAACCCCGGTAACCCCCGTAATCCCGCGAACCGCAGCAACGGCGGCATTCCCGGAGCGGCCTGCCAGCCCACGATCAGACCAGCGGGACGCGACGCGCAGGATCCCGCCAGCCGATCGGCGCCGGCGATGCCGGCAACCGCATGAACCCCGGCCTTTCCGGCCTTCCAGGCATTCCCCGTTGCCAAGATGAGAGTCATTGCCGTCACCAACCAGAAGGGCGGCAGCGGCAAGACCACGACGACGGTGAACCTCGCCGCCGCCCTGGGACAGCTCGGCCGGCGGGTCCTCGTCCTCGACCTGGATCCCCAGGCCAGCGCCAGCGCCTGGCTCGGCGTCCGCGACGGCGGCGCCGGCCTGCTCGATGCCCTCGCCGCCGAAGACGGCGGCTCGCTCGCCGGCCTGATCCGCCCCGGCTCCGCCCACGGCGTCGACCTCATTCCCGCCTCTCCCCAGCTGGCCCTGGCCGAGCGCCGGCTCGCCGAGACCGTGGGTGGCGACCGGGTCCTCCTCGGCCTCCTGCGCACCCTGCCCCGCGACCGCTGGGACTACCTGCTGATCGACTGTCCGCCGGCGCTGGGCCAGCTCACCATCAACGCCCTCGCCGCCGCCGGCGAGATCCTCGTCCCGGTCGAGGCCTCGACCATGGCCGTCGCCGGCCTCGCGGGCCTGCTGCGGACCGTCGCTCAGGCCAGGAAGCACCTCAATGCCGATCTCGCCATCTGCGGCATCTTCGCCTGCCGCGTCGACAGCCGCACCGTCCTGGCCCGAGACGTCGTCGCCGCCCTGCGGGAGAGCTTCCCCGAGCTCGCGCTCGCGACGACGATCCGCGAGTCCGTCCGTCTTCGCGAGGCCTGGGGCCAGGCCGAGCCCATCGACCGCTTCGCGCCCCGCAGCTCCGGCGCCGAGGACTATCGCTGCCTCGCCCTGGAGATCGCCCGCCAGGAGGAACGCCATGCCGTCCGCTCCGCATAAGCGCCCCCAGCAGCGCCGTGTCCTCGACGACCTCCTCGGAGTCTCCGAGCCCGCGCCTGTCGAGCCCACGCCGGCCCCGGCGGCGGCCGCCAGCCGTGCCGCTCCCGAGGTGCCGCCGCTGGCCGCCGCCTGGCGCCTCACCGTCCACCTGCCCGCTGCCGTCGTGGAGCGCGCCAAGAACGCCGTCTACCACACGCCGGGCCTCACGCTTTCGGGCCTCGGGGTCGCGGCGTTCACCCGCGAGCTCGACCGCCTGGAAGAGCAGCGCGGCGAACCCTTCCCGGCGCGCAACGGACCGCTCCGCACCGGCCGGCCCATTCGCTGAGGATCGAACGTGCATCGACCGGAGCCCTGCCAACGACCGCGCCGCCCGGCTCGCCGCTCGCCAGCTCTCCCTCCGGGACCCGAGAACCGCTAGACTTCTCGACCATCACCGCACCATGCACCCGCCATCTTCCCCTGCTCCGGCTGGCACGACCGGCTTCGACAACCTCCTGGAAGCCGCACGCCCGAAGCTCTACTCCATGTTGGCGTCCTACAAGGTGCCGGCGGAGGATGCCGGCGACCTGGTCAATGACGCCATCGTCGCGCTGCTCGAGCAGGGCACGGCCGGCGTCGCGAACCCGGAGGCCTGGCTGCTCGGCATCCTGCGCATCAAGATCCTCGCCTACCGGCGCTGGCGGGCGCGGCAGGGCCGCCTGATGCAGCTCCTGTCCCGCGCCATCGCCGCGAGCGAGCCGCCGCCCCAGCTGCATCAGGATGCCGTCCATGACCTTCTCGCGCTCACCGCGCACCTCCCGCCGCGCGTCGTCACGATTCTCTGGCTGCGCTTCGGCCTCGGCCGCAAGCCGCGCGAGGTCGCCCGGATCCTTGGCTGCCGGCCCGACTCGGTGCGCAAGCTGACACGCCGCGCTCTCGAGCTAGCCCAGCGAAACCTTGCTGCTGGCGGCCACCTGCAGTCTCGCTGGCCGGTGGCGCCTGCCGCCGCCTCGCGACGCCGGGCCGCCGCCCCGCGACGCCGGGCCGCCGCCGGCACGGCAGCGGGCTCGCAGGCCGTCAAGCCCATCCCTCTCGCAGCCGCCGTCCGGCGGCCGGGAGATCCCCGCGGCGACCTCCGCCGTGGCTCCACCGCTCGCCGCTCCGCGGAAGGCATCACGTCCCCGCCCGAAAGGAGGCGCACGCCATGACCAGCCGCCGCCGTTCCAACCGGCTCATCATCACCATTCCGCCGGACGTGATCGATCGCCTCAAGACTCGCGGCGCGCGCAGCGACAAGACCCACGGTCCCTACAACTACACGCAGCAACTCACCCGCACCCTCGAGCTCTACGAGTCCGTGGTCGTCAAGAGCGATCCTCGCGAGACCCGCGAGCTGCCGGAGGAGCATTACGATCTGGTCCTCGATCTCCTCCACGACCCGCAGCGCCTCGAGTCGTTCCACATCCACCACCTCGGCGACTACCTCTCCGAGGTCCCGCACTTCGCGGAACGCGCGCGGACCATCGGCCTCGATCCCGGCCAGTTCGCCAAGGCCATCAACGCCTATACCTTCGCCGAGAAGCTCCACCTCGTCGACGCGGCCCAGATCCGCAACCCGCCGCCGCCTCCCAGGCCCGGCGCCAGATAGGCTCGTCCGCCGCCGCCTCGAGGTGCGGTTCGTCGACCGACACCGCACCTGCCGCTGGCGCCAGCCTTCTTGGCGACTCGACAAGTCGCCAACTCGACGGACTCGGGCGGCTCGCTGCGCTCGACCGACGTAAGCAAAAAAAAAAAGAAAATCCCCGTGATCCGTGAGCTGGGACAGGCCCTCGGACCTCGGAGGCCCCGAGGGCAATCACCAGTCAGGGGCTGCCGCCCCCGAACCCCCGCTCCCCGGCGTCGAGGCCGGCAGTCGCTTGCAGACGAACACGCATCCCGCCGCCGCCGCTCGCCCACCCTCATCGCCTCAGCTCAACTTGCTCGGGCGGCTCGCTGCGCTCGACGTAAGCAAAAAAAAGAAAATGCCCGTGATCCGTGAGCTAGGACAGGCCCTCGGAGTTCGGAGGCCCCGAGGGCAATCACCAGTCAGGGGCTGCCGCCCCCGAACCCCCGCTCCCCGGCGTCGAGGCCGGCAGTCGCTTGCAGACGAACACGCATCCCGCTGCCGCCGCTCGCCCACCCTCATCGGCTCAGCTCAACCTGCACTCGTCGGCGCTCCTCGCCCGCCGCCCCTGCAGCGCCTCTCCGCACCCCCATCCTTCCCCCGGCTCAGCCCCAGCTCAGGCCTGCTTCTTCCCCGGCCGTTCCGCGAGCGCATGATCGAGCGCCTGCTGCGCGACCTCCTCGACTTTGACACCCTCTTCTCTCGCCATCTTTTCGAGCCCCGCGACCGTCGTCGCGGCAAGCCACCACGACACCTTGACCGGCTTCTTCGCCCGACCTTTGTCGAACTCGAATCGCATGCCTTTCCTCCTCTCTCGCCTGTCCCTTGCCTGCCTCGGGACCGGGACCATGATATCTCTTCTCTGGGACCATATCGCGGTGTACGATGGCCCCGTTGGGCTCGGAGCAAGATAGTGGGATGTCTACTTCGTTGACATCCCGGCTTTCTCGCCTACGGCTCGAAAGCAAGGCGGCGCATGGCAAGAATCAAGCACGTCGGGGTCCGGCTCACCGCCGCCGAGTTCGTGCGCGTCGCCCTCGCGGCCGACGCCCTCGACATGCGCCCGGCCGCCTGGATCCGCCACCAGGCGATCCGCGCCGCCGACCCCGCCGCCGCGGCCCCGGCCCGCTTCCAGGCCCCGGCTGCGGCGAGCCCCGAGGCCAAGCTCACCCGGCCCGCCCACACCCGCTTCACCGACCAGCAATTCGCGGCCCTCGCCGCGCACGCCCTGGCCTGCGGCCTGCCCCTCGCCGCCTTCATCCGCCAGGCCGTCCTCGGCGTCACACCGGTCGCGCGCCGCCCCCTCGCCCATGCCGCCGTCGTCGCCCTCAACCGCGTCGGCAACAACCTCAACCAGCTCGTCCACCTGGCCCACACCGGCGTCCTCCTCCCGCCCGATCTCCACCGCGCCGTCGCCGCCGTCCTCGGCGAGGTCCTCGCCCTCCGCGACGCGCTGCTCGACGCCGATGGCACCGACCCCGCCGAGCCCCCGGAGCCTCCCGGGTGATCGTCTTCAAGGGCGGCGGCCGCTCCGCGAGCGGTGCCCGCACCGGTCTCGGCAAGAGCTTCGGCGGCCTCGTCTCCTACCTCAAGCTGGGCTCCCGCGAAGCGCCCCGGCCCGACCGCGTCGCCTGGATCTCCTATCGCCACCTCGAGGGCGTCGACGACCCGGCGCGCGCCGCCCAGATCATGCGCATCCACGCCGCCGAGAACCCGCGCGTCCAGAAGCCCGTCTACCACTTCGGCCTCAGCCTCTACCCCGGCGAGCACCTCAGCCCCGAGCAGTGGGACCAGGCCGTCGACCGGGTGCTCCGCCGCCTGGGCCTCGACCGCCACCAGGCGCTCGTGATCGCCCATCGCGACACCGACAAGGAGCACGTCCACGTCGTCGTCAACCGCGTCGGCGACGACGGCCGGGCGTGGAACCCCAAGCGCGACATGGTCAAGGCCCGCGAGGCCGTGCGGCGCATCGAGATCGACCACGGCCTGATCCGCACCGGACCCCGCGACCTGCCCATGCCGAACCTCACTCCCGGCACCTACCACGAGGCCCTCCGCACCGGCCACCAGCCCCTCGCCGACCGCGTCCGCGAGCAGGCCGCCGCCGCCTTCGCCGCCGCCACCGGCTGGCACGACCTCGAGCGGAACCTCGCCGCCCACGGCTTCCGTCTCGAGCCCGCCGCCAGGGGCTCCGGCCTCCTCGTCACCGACGGCTCGCGCTCCGCCTCCCTCTCCCGCGTCGATCGCTCGCTCAGCGGTCCCAGGCTCGCCGAGCGCTTCGGCGAGACCTTCCGCGACCACCGCCAGGCGCACCCCGAGCCGCCCACCGTTCTCGCGCCGGGACGGCCCGCCCCCTCGCCGCCCGGCGCCAGCCTCGAGCAGCGCGCCGCGAGCCTCCTCGAGCGCCTCACCGCCACCCGCGCCACCTTCACCGAGGCCGACCTGCGCCGCGCCGCCTTCCACGAGCCGCAGAGCGTCCTCCTGGTCCGCGAGGCCCTGCGCTCCGACCAGGTCCTCGACCTCGGACGCGACGCGCGCGGCGCCAGCCGCTACACCACCCGCGAGTACCTCGACGCCGAGGCGCGCCTGCTCGCCGCCGCCGCCGGCCTGGCCGCGCGCGACCGTCTCCGCCTCGACCCCGAGCCCCTCGCTCCCGCCCTCGACCGCGCCGCTCCCAGCCTCTCGGCCGAGCAGCGCGCCGCCGTCCTCCACGCCACGACCGGGCCCGACCTCGCCCAGGTCGTCGGCCGCGCCGGCGCCGGCAAGACCACCGCGGCGCGCACCATCGCGGCCGCCTACCAGGAGCGCGGCTACGACGTGAGCGGCGCCGCCCTGGCCGGCAAGGCCGCCGAGGTCCTGCAGGCAGAGACCGGCGTGCCCTCCCGCACCCTCGCGAGCCTCGAGCACGCCTGGTCCGAGGGTACCGCCCAGCTCCATCCCCGCTCCGTCCTGCTGCTCGACGAGGCGGGCATGATCGAGGTCCGCCAGCTCGGCCGCATCCTCGCCCAGGCCGAGGAGCGCGGCGCCAAGGTCGTCCTGCTGGGCGATCCCGATCAGCTCAAGGCGATCGGCGCCGGCGACGCCTTCCGCGGCCTCCTCGAGCAGCACCCGAGCGCCCGCATCGACGCCATCCGCCGCCAGCACGAGCCCTGGCAGCGCGAGGCCTCCGAGCACCTCGCCGGCGGCCGCATCGCCTCCGCTCTCGACAGCTACGAGGAGGCCGGCCGCCTCCACTGGGCCGACACCCGCGCCGCCGCCCAGGCCGACCTCCTCCGCGCCTACGTTCACGATCGCACCCAGGACCCCGCCGCCACCCAGCTCATCCTCGCCTACCGCAACGTCGAGGTGGCGCAGCTCAACGACGCCGTCCGCGCCGGCCGCAGGACCGCGGGCGAGCTCGGCCCCGGCGTCCAGGTCGCCGGCACCGAGCTCGCCGCCGGCGACCGCATCGTCTTCCTGCGCAACGACAACCACGGCCGCGACGTCGTCAACCTCGAACCCGCCGCCACCCCTTCTGCCGTCGGCGTGCGCAACGGCACCCTCGGCACCGTCCTCGCAGCCGAGCCCCGCAGCCTCTCCGTCCGGCTCGACGACGGCCGTACGGTGGCCTTCGATCCCGCCCGTTACAGCGCCGTCGCCCACGGCTATGCCGTCACCGTCCACAAGGCCCAGGGCGCCACGATGGACCGCGTCTACGTCCTCGCCGACCCGATCATGAACCGCCACGCCGCCTACGTCGCGCTTACCCGCCACCGCGCCGGCGTCGACCTCTTCGCCGACCTCGAGACCTTTCCCACTCGCGACCACCTCGACAGGGCCCTCTCGCGCACCAGCCAGAAGGACCTGGCCAGCGACTACTCCTCGGCAGACCTCCGCCGCGCCGTCGCGCGCCTGCAGGAGCTCGCCGCCAAGACCACCCGCGCCACCCTCGAGGAACGACCCCTCCGCGACGCCCTGGCCGCGCTTCTCGAGCTCCGCGACGCGAGGCTCCGGGTCGTCGAGGCCCGCCGTTCGCTCCTCCAGCCGGCGGGCCAGATCTACGCCGATCCCGCCCAGGCCCTGCGCCGGCTTCTTCGCGATCCCGCCGCCTCCGATCGCCTCCGCCAGGGCGACGCCCGCCGCTACGGCGACCTCCGCTCCGGCATCGGTTCCGTGGCGCCCGGGCGTCAGCGCGCCAGGACCTACAGCGCCGTGGCGTCCCTCACCGGGCGCCTCGACGCCTACCACCGCAGCCTCGCGGGCCTTCAGGCCGCGAAGCGGGCGGTCCGGGCCCAGCAGATCCCTGTTCCGCGCTTCGATCCCGGGGCACGCACCGCGGTGGGCCCAGCCCGCAGCCGGCCCCTGCCCCGCATGCCTGGCCTCGCTCAGGTCCGGCACGAGCTGGCGCGCGTCACCGCCACCCTCCGCGCCTACCAGTACGCCTCGCTGGGCGCCCAGAACGCCATCGAGACGGCCCTGCGCGGCATGGGCCGCGTGACCGTCAACAGTGCGCTGCTCCTGCTACCGCCAAAGGTGGCCATCCCGGTCGGCGTCGCCGTGCGCGCCATCGCCCACGTCGTCGACCGCGGCGTCGACCTGGGGCTGGGACGGTGAAAGGAGAGTTACCGCGGCGAGACCGCGGGGTGACTGGGGGCAGAGGGTGGAGGTATCGGTAGCGACGCGACGATCCGGCGCAGCGCGCCAATCGAGCACGCCGCCTCGGTCGCCGGCGGCGGGCCTTCGAGGTGGTCGGCAACGAACTGCGCCAGCGCCGCGAGCGCGAAGGGTAGCTCTCCGCCAAGCCCAGCTCGGCGCCGGCCCAGGCCCAGAAGTAGGCGACGCCGCCGGCGTGGGGCCGCAACGTCGCCAGCCACGTTCCCTCGGCGATGTCCCCTCGACGAGGATTTGCCTCCCCCGCCTTGGGGCACGACCGAGAGACTGTTAGACTAGACTAAATCGGAGGGAGGTTGCCGATGCGCAAACTCTGGGTCGTGGGCCTATTCTCGCTGATCGCTGCTCCAGGGCTCGCCGTCGCAGAGCCGCCTGCCTCGCCGCCGCCTGCCTACCAGAAGAGCAAGCCTCATCGCAAACGCCGTGACTCCCAATGAGTCGCCCCTCTTCGCTAGTCGATACGAGGATCATTTACTGCGGCGACTGCCTTGACCAACTTCCCAAGCTGCCGGACGCCTGCATTGACCTGGTCTACATCGACCCGCCCTTCAACTCCAACCGGAACTATGAGGTCTTCTGGGGCGAGACGAAGGAGAAGCGCTCGTTCGAGGATCGGCACGCCTCGACGCAGGCATATATTGAGTTCATGCGCCCGCGGTGCGTTGAGCTAGCCCGCGTTCTCAAGAACACTGGGAGCCTCTACTATCACTGCGACTGGCACGCCTCACACTACGTGAAGGTCATGCTTGATCAGATCTTCGGTCAGAACCAATTCCAGAGCGAGATCATTTGGCGCCGCACATTTGCAAAGGGCCTAGCCTTTACGGGATTTCCGAACAACCACGACACGATCCTCTTCTACGCCAAGAATCAGGGCTTCACGTTCAATAGACCATTCACGCCTTACGATCTGGACGACCTGGACGACAAGACAGACACCAAGTACTCGCAGCACGACGCAGACGGCAGGCGCTATCAGCTCACAAGCCTGCTCAACCCCGCAGTGGATCGGCCGAACCTGACGTATGAGTTTCTGGGTGTGAAACGCGTCTGGCGATGGACGCGGGAGCGGATGGAGGCGGAATACAAGGCCGGCCGCGTGGTCCAGACCAAACCGGGATCGGCGGTTCGGTACAAGCGCTACTTGGATGAGCAGGAAGGGAGATCCATCGACACGCTTTGGACCGACATTCCACCGGTCAACGCGATGGCGGATGAACGGCTCGGCTATCCCACCCAGAAGCCGCTCGCCCTCCTGGATCGCATCATTAAGGCAAGCAGTAATCAAAACGACATCGTGCTGGACGCCTTTTGCGGATGTGGAACGGCGCTAGTGGCTGCTCAGAGCCTCAAGCGGCAGTGGGTCGGGATTGATGTATCTCCTACCGCCTGTCGCGTCATGGCGAAGCGGCTTCGCGACGATTGCGGCCTGCCAGAGGACGAGCGCCTATGGAAAGCCGGCCGTGGCTTCGTGGTGCGCGATCTACCGTGGACCGAGGAAAAGTTGCGCAAGATCCCACCGTTCGAGTTCGAGAACTGGGCCGTGATCGCGCTAGGCGGCATCCCGAACAAGGCGAAGGTCGGAGACATGGGCATCGACGGTCGGATCTACCCTGTTTCCTCCATGCCGCAGAAGCGAAGCGACGAGCTCATGGAGCTGAGCTTCATGGACGATTGGGCGCCCGTCCAGGTGAAGCAGAAGGACAAGGCCGGACGACCGGACATCGACTCGTTCGAGGCTGTCCTGATGCGCGAGAACCGGAAGAAAGGCTTCTTCGTGTCCTTCGACTACACCTCGGATGCAAGGCGCGAGATTGATGGCTTCTTCAGGCGCACTGGCAAGGTGATCGAGCCGTTCACTGTCAAGGAGATTATCGAGGGCGAGATAGCGCGGAGGCTGGCGTAACTAGCGTTCTCTGCCCTGGAACGTCCAGCGGTAATGATGGTTGCGCCATCGCCGTGCGCCGGCCGCCACCGGCTACGCGGTCGCAGGGCCCCTCGGCGTCGGCCACCCGTCTTCGCGCATTGACACCCATGCCTTCGGGCCGGCGATTACGAGATGGTCCAGCAGCTCAACCCCCGACCGCCTGGCACGCTTCGTTTTCCCCTCCTGTTCCACCCGGACGAGTCGGAGGCGCTCCGGGAACGAGGTCGGCCCGAATCGAAGGGGAGGACGGGGGAGCCGCCACGGAAACAGGCTTCTCGGCGAAGGATCTGCGGTGGACGAACGATGTCCTGAGGATCGACGTGGAGTCCGACGGCGCGGGACCGCCGGCAGCCTGGAGCGTCACCTACGATCGGCGCCAGCCCGAGGCGGGGCTCAGCTGGATGCAGACCGCTCCCGGAGAGCCGGCGAGGCCGCCCACCGGCTGAACGTTCCCAGGCTGGCAGGCGACCTTGTTGGCGCGGCGACTCGTGACTCGCGAGCTCCGGATGCTACGGCTCACGGCCAGTCGCCCGACGGCTCGCGACGGGACGAGGGCTCAGCAGTGATCGAGAGCCATGTCGTGAAGCGATAGGCAACCGCCTGCTCGCGCTGCAAAGCGCTCTCTTGCCTATCGCCTATGAAGATAGGTGTCGCTCCGAAAGATGAAACGCTCAGGAGGAAGCCGGAGGCGTACTCGGTACGCAGGGCCTCAATCGGCCGCCCTTTCAGCGCCCGGCCGCTGGCGACCAAGCCGGCGGCGACGTTCAACGCGGCGCCGGCCACGATGCCGGCAGCGACCCATCGCCTCGCCATGCCCAGCGTCTTGCGCAGTGCGACCTGGCGGCTGCGGCGCGCCGAGCCGGCTCTGACGGCGGCCATGCGGGCACGGACGGGAGTGTGCCCAGCATGAGCGTGACCGGAAGGTGAAAGCCCTCCGGTGAACCTCGTCGACGTCCTAGGACACATCGCGCAAAGCAAATAAGCTTGACAGTCGGTTTCGAGTCTCGCTATTTTTGCTCTGAGGCGAAACCAGTCCTGCCAGCCACCGACGCAATCAACCATGAAGCACAACCCCGATGAGGTGCTCCGCGATCTAGCCGACAAGCTTGCGTCGCGCGCCCGCCATGTGGTGTTCTTGCTTGGCGCTGGCACTAGCTGTGCTGCCAATCTCCCAGACCTAAAGGGCCTTCAGCACCGGGTCGCTCAGAACCTCGAGGAGGGGCACCGCCGCGTTTTCGAGGCGCTTGGGCTGAATCGCAATCTTGAGGAAGTCCTAACGCGAGTCCGCCTTCTAAGCGAGGTATTCGACGGCGTAACTCAGACTCTCGATGGCCTAACGGCAGATTCATCTAGGACACTAGACAAGGCCATCTGTGCATCCATTGCCACCATACTGAGCACCCCTCCGAGCACGCTATCGCATCATGAGCGCTTTGCACGTTGGCTCGGAGCGTCACTGTACGACCGCCCCATCGAAGTTGCAACAACTAACTACGATCTGTTGATAGAGCAAGCACTCGAGGCTACTGGCGTTCCGTACTTCGACGGGTTCATAGGAACCTATTCGGGCCGGTTCCGTCCGGACTTGGTGGACGACGATCTTGCACATGGCCCTGGTAGCGGCCGGCTTCCGATCGGATGGGTGCGACTTTGGAAGCTGCACGGCTCTATTTCATGGACCATAAAAGACACCGTTTCGGGTAGTGTTATCACTCGTTCGGGCTCAAGCCGCCTGAACCAGGAGGATAGTCTCGCAGTGTACCCATCCTTTCACAAGTACGAGGAGTCACGACGCCTCCCATTCGTTGCATTGTCTGATCGACTGCGCCGGTCTCTTTCAATACCGGAAACGCTCGTAATCACTTCGGGTTATGCTTTCGGCGATCAGCACATTAACGAAGTGCTGTTCGATGCCGCATCGTTGTATCAGCGCTCGGAAGTGATCGCTCTCTTCCATAGCTCAGTACCTGCGTCAGTCAGGGCTCGGGCAGAAAGCCTCGGCAACTTCACGGCCCTGTCGGCATCCGAGGCGATAATCGGCGGCCACACAGGAGAGTGGGAGTGCGTAGGCGCTGCAACCTCGGTCTTTCAGGAAGGTCGGTTCCGCTTGGGCGACTTCGAGTGCCTAACCTCCTTCCTCCGCAAGGAGGCTAAGCCTTCGGACAGTCACAATAGCACATCCCCTCAGGTAACTCAGCAATGACTTTTGAAGCAACACAACCTACGTTGATAGGGCGTGTAAGACACGTATTGGGAGCTACGATCACTGCAGAACTCCATCCTAATGTCGCGGGTACAACACCTTTGTACCGTGGACGAGTGTATCAAATAGGCCAGGTTGGTTCCCTTGTGTGTATTCCGCGGGCATCTTTGTTGCTAGTTGGCTCGGTTTCTATGATTGGTATAGCAGAACTCCTCCCACCGAGCCAACCCGCTATCATACCCCAGCAAGGTGAGCGTTGGATTCAGTTTCAGCTAATGGGTGAAATTGATGGCGAGGGCCGCTTTAGCAGAGGTGTGAGCCACTACCCAGGGATCGACGACCCCGTTCACTTCGCCACCCAGGAGCAGTTCAGGACCATTTATCCACGCGAAGGCGAAGGTCATCTAAGACTTGGTACACTAGCCGCCGCCAGAGGCGATCCGCTTTTTATAGATCTTGGGAAGCTAGTGGTGCGGCATGGAGCAATAGTAGGATCTACCGGTTCTGGCAAATCGAGTACAGTAGCTACTCTAGTCCAGGGTGTTCTCGCGGCAGGCTTTAACAGAGCAAATGTTGTGATAATAGATCCGCACGGCGAACATTCTACCGCATTGGGCACAAGCGCAGCAGTCCTGTCAATTTCTGGTACTGGAGCCACCGCCCTTTCCGTTCCGTATTGGGCACTCTCGCTGGACGAGTTGATTCAAGTTTATAGCCGCGGTGCTGAGCGCAATCCCGTCACCAGAAATCGTCTCCAAGAGTTGGTCCTTGCCGAGCGGCAGGAATTCCTGCGAGCTGCCAAGTGGCCTGTGCCCCCAGCAGACGACATCACAGTAGATAGCCCTGTGCCTTTTGACCTCCGCAAGGTGTGGTATCGACTTGATTTTGACAATCGGGCGACATACGATCAGGCTAACGGTAGGGGTCCAGTTTGCGTCGAGGATCCGGGTGACGCATGCAGCTTGACGCCAGCGCGCTTCGAGGCGTATGCACTGGGCTCTGCACGGCCATTTAAGGGACCAACGCTCGGTCACTATAGCCCTCTTCCGGACAGACTTCGCGTTCGTCTTACCGATCCCCGCTTTTCATTTCTTTGCCGCGCCTGGCCTGCACCCGCAGAGCCTGACCCTCTACCTGAGTGCATAAACCTGTGGCTCGGAGGCACGGCACCCGTCTCAATTTTGGACTTCAGCGGTGCCCCGTCGGAAGCAGCAGATGTGGCCGTTGGAGCTATCTTAAATCTGCTATTTGTCGCGGCGGCCAACTCCTCGTCGTCTGAGGGAATTGGGCGCTCTCGACCTGTTCTGATAATCTTAGAGGAGGCGCATCGGTTTTTAGGCAAGTCTAGCGCGACCACAGGCCTCGCTCGCGAGGCGGCGGAGCGGATCGCTAAGGAAGGTCGGAAGTATGGAGTTGGCCTACTACTGGTAAGTCAGCGCCCATCTGAACTTTCTGATACCGTGCTATCCCAGTGCGGAACGATCATGGCAATGCGGCTGACAAATGAGAGTGACCAGGGAGCCGTGCGCTCCACCCTTCCCGATGCTTCAGCAGCTCTAGCAAATATTCTCCCGTCGCTCAGAACAGGCGAGGTCTTAGTGAGTGGAGAAGCTATCAGCCTTCCTGCTAGGGTGGTTGTTGATCGCCCAAATCCAGAGCCGCATGCTGCCGATCCTCCGATCTCAGCCTGGCGTGGGAATAGTGCCGTGAACGACGTAAGAGCCGCCATTAACCGTTGGCGTGGTGCCGTGAAGCTTGGACCTGAATCGAAGGAGGCTAACTAAACATGCCAGAGATGTTTCCTGTTGCATCGTCCAGAATTGCCGAGATGGGCTACGACGCGGAAAATGCGATCGTGTATGTTAGATTTAACGATGGAGCAGTATGGCAATATCGCAATGTTCCGGTTGACGTGTGGAGTGACTTTGTGGCGTCGGCGTCAAAGGGGAAGTTTATACATGAGACACTAGACTCTTATGAGAACGGCCCAGGAGCCATTTAGGAGCTGAATTGAGCCAGTCCGGTCTTCACTATGTAGACTCTCGCGTTCGGCATGGGTCACGGACCAGGGGCTCTGTCGGCCCACCGTCAATCACGCTGCCCTCGAACCACCCAAAGTGGTCTCGCACAGAGCCTCTGAAGATGCCAGCCTCGGATCTTGTAAGGTCGGGGCGGGACCGTGTTGCGACTGGGTCTTGATGCGAGACGAATGAGTATCGATGCAGCATATCGACAGCCAAGTAGTCCATAGCGCGACGGACCTAGTCGGCTTCCTCGCCTGCGAGCACCTCACCAGCCTTGAGCTCGCCGCGCTGGCAGGGCTCGTGAAACGACCCTTCCGGGACGATCCCGAACTCGACCTCATTGCCCGGCGGGGCTTGGAGCATGAGCAGCGCTTCCTCGAGGTCTTGCGCACGCAAGGCCGGCGCATTACGGCCGTCGAACCGCATGGATCTCTGGCATCGGATGGAGAAGCCCTGCGGGCTGCCGCCGGCGAGGTCCTGTCCGCCCTAATGCGCGGCGACGATGTGGTCTATCAAGCGACGCTCTTCGACGGGCGGTGGAGAGGCCACGCGGATTTCCTGATCCGAACGAGCGCCCCGAGCGGTCTGGGTCCTTGGAGCTACGAAGTTTTCGACACCAAGCTCGCGCGACGTGTGACCGCCGGAGCCCTGCTCCAGCTCAGCCTGTATTCGGACCTTCTCGCTACGATCCAGGGTCGGCGGCCCGAGCGGATGCATGTCGTGCTTGGCGGCATCGCGCAGCGGGTCGAGTCGCACCGGGTGGCCGACTACGAGGCCTATTACCGGCTGGTGAAGCGCCGATACGAGGAGTTCACCGCGGGCGGAGCTACCCCGCAAGCCACCCGGCCCGAGCCCGTGGAGCACTGCGAGGTGTGCCGCTGGATCGTCGACTGCCGCAAGGAGCGCCGCCGCGTGGACGACCTGTCGCTCATCGCTGGGATCACCGCCAGACAGCGGCGCGACTTGCGGGAGCACGGCTTCCCGACGAGGAGAAGCGTGGCGACCTTGCCCTCGCCTGCACCCTGGAGGATTGAGCGCAGGCAGGTTGACGCTCTAGTCCGCGTGCGCGAGCAGGCGCGCATCCAGGTCGAGGGAGAAGCGGCCGGACACGCTATCTACGAGCTTCTTGCACCGCAGCGGACACGTGAGGGCGAGCTGCAAGAAAACCTGGGTCTGCTGTCGATGCCAGCGCCTTCCAGCGGCGATCTGTTCTTCGACATGGAGGGCGATCCTTACTCGCTCGAAGACGGCTTCGACTACCTGTTTGGCATCGTGGAGCCCGGACTGCCCGCGGCCGAAGGCATACCGACCTATCACCGCTTCTGGTCGACGGACGACACGGGTACCTTCACCAGAACCGGCGAAAAGCGAGCCTTCGAGCAGGTGGTTGACTTCTTCATGAGCCGATGGTCACGCGACCCACATCTGCACATCTATCACTACGCACCCTATGAGCCTCTGGCGATGGGCCGGCTCATGGGGCGCCACGCAACTCGCGAGGAAGAGGTCGATCGCCTCCTGCGGGGGGGCGTCTTCGTCGATCTCTTCCGCGCCGTCCGCCAATCGCTGCGAGCCTCCGTCGAGGGCTACTCGATCAAGCAGCTCGAACCCCTCTACGGCTTTGAGCGCACGGTCGAGCTGCGCGACGCGAGCTCAAGCATCGTCGCCTTCACCGCCTTGCTCGATAGCGGGGGTGCCCGGGGCGGCGATCCGCGGATCTTCGACAGCATCGAGGCCTATAACCGAGACGACTGCACCTCGAACTGCGTGCTGCGAGATTGGCTAGAGGACCGCCGCCACGAGCTGGAGGGAATCATCGGTGGTCCGGCTCCGCGGCCCAAGGTTGAGGATCCCAAGCCAAGCGAGGCGCTCTCGGAACACCTGGCGCGCATCGCTGCGACGGAGCAAAGGTTGATCGGCGGCGAGCCGGTAGGCGAAAGCGGCCAGACCGACGAATGGCGGGCGCGGTGGCTGCTCGCCCAGCTTCTCTCCTGGCATCGGCGTGAGGACAAGGCGGCCTGGTGGCGGTGGTTCTTGCTCCTCGACGACCTCACGGACGAGGAGCGGATTGAGGAACCTGAGCCGATCGGAGGCCTTGAATATGTAGGCGTTGAAGCCGAGACCGCCAGATCGTTGGTGCACCGGTATCGCTTTCCGCCACAGGACCACGAGGTGAGACCGGGAAGACAGGTGAAGGATCCGGCGACGAAGAAGTCTCCCGGCACCGTCGTGGCGGTGGACAACGCGGCCGGCACTCTCGACTTGAAGCGCAGCCGGACGAACGTCGCGCCGCATCCGACTTCGGTGGTGCCGGAGATGGTGATTCAGACCTCCGAACAGCGCGACAGCCTGCTGCGGATCGGCGAGTGGGTGGCGGAGCATGGCATGGAAGGACCTGGGCTCTACCGGGCGCCGCGAGAGCTTCTCCTGCGCCGCCCGCCGCGGGTTGGCCAGGCAGAGGGCGAGTCTTTGGCCGGCGCCGAACCTACAGAGCTGGCCGCTCGGCGGCTCGTCCTTTGTCTCGACGGCTCCTGCCTGGCCATTCAGGGGCCGCCCGGCTCGGGCAAGACGACAAAGGGCGCCGAGATGATTGTCGACCTCGTTGCGGCAGGCAGGCGCATCGCCGTCACCGCCAACAGCCATCGCGTGATCGGCAACATGCTCGACGTCGTCGCCGCGGCGGCAACCAAGCGCGGAATCCAGGTCCGCGTCGGCCAGAAGCCTGAAGCGGGCGAGCCTTGCACTGGCAATACCGCCGAGCGCTACGCCGACAATGACGCCGTGCTGGCGGCCTTGCGCGGCGGCCAGGTCGACGTGGTTGGTGGCACAGCGTGGCTCTGGGCCAGGGAGCAGATGGCCGGGCAGGTTGACACCCTTTTCGTGGATGAAGGCGGCCAGATGTCCCTGGCCAACGTCGTAGCTGCCTCCCCGTGCGCCTCGAACCTTGTGCTCCTGGGCGATCCTCAGCAACTCGATCAACCTGTCCGGGGCAGTCACCCCCCGGGCGCCGAACGGTCTGCCCTGGCTCACCTCCTGGACGGGGACGCGACGATTCGGCAGGATCTGGGCCTCTTTCTCGAGCGTACTTGGCGGCTGCATCCCGACATCTGCGCCTTCACCTCGGAGGTGTTCTACGACGGGCGTTTGGCGCCGGAGCCGGGCCGCGAGCTGCAGGCCGTCATCGGGTCGGGGCCCCTCCACGGCTCGGGAATCCGCTACCTGCCCGTCGTCCACTCGGGCAACTCCCGCGACTCCACCGAGGAGGCCGAAGAGGTCAAACGCCGCATCCTGGCGCTCCTCGCGGCCGGGGGACGCTGGACCGACGACAAGCTGAAGGTCCATCCGATCGGCCTCCACGACGTGCTTGTCATCACCCCCTACAACGCTCAGGTCCAGACGATTGCGGAAGCTCTACCCGGCGTGCGCGTCGGCACAGTGGACAAGTTCCAGGGGCAGGAGGCCCCGATCGCCATCTACACGATGGCTACGAGCTCAGCGGAGGAGGCCCCGCACGGCATGGAGTTCCTCTACAACCTCCACCGGCTGAACGTGGCGACCTCGCGGGCGCGCTGTATCGTCGTCGTCATCGCCAGCCCCGCGCTTCACAAGGTTCGCTGCCGCACGCCCCGCCAAATGCATCTCGCCAACGCACTCTGTCGGCTCGTCGAACTCGCGACGTGACGCCCCGGGCCTGAAGAGTCCACGGTGTCGCCTTGCTTGCCAAGCCTGACCAACCAAGGCTTACGTCGGCACTTGACCGTGAAGCGACAAAGGAGACTCCGATGATCGGCGCTAGCTTCGACAGCACCAAGACCCCTCTGCAAGAACTTCTCGACCGCGCTGACAGCGGCAAGCTCCAGCTGCCTGACTTCCAGCGCGGATGGGTCTGGGACGATGACCGCATTAGGAGTCTTCTTGCCAGCGTCTCGGTCTCGTTCCCGATTGGCGCCGTGATGTTACTCCAGACCGGCGGCGAGAACGTGCGCTTTAAGCCGCGGCCGCTCGCCGGGACTGACCCTCGCCTGCGCGAAATTGCTCCTGAGACCCTGATCCTCGACGGTCAGCAGCGGCTGACTTCGTTTTACCTAGCGCTCATGAGCCAGGCCGTCGTCGAGACGAAGGACGCCAAGGGCAAGCCGATTCGTCGCTGGTACTACGTCGATATGAAGAAGGCGGTCAACGCCACCGCGGACCGCGAGGACGCTGTGTTGAGCGTGCCGGAGGACAGACAGCTGAAGACCTTTGGCGGCGAGATCACTCTGGACGTGACGACTCCCACGCGCGAGTATGCGCGCGATCTCTTCCCAGTAAACCGTATTTTCGGCAGCGCCGATTGGCGCCAAGCCTACAGCGAGCACTGGAACTTTGATCGTGACAAGATGCGGCTGTTCAACGAATTCGAGCGCGACGTCATCAAACGTTTCGAGCAGTACCAGGTGCCGCTGATTGAGCTAAAAAAAGAGACGCCGAAGGAGGCAGTTTGCCTAGTTTTCGAACGTGTAAACACGGGCGGCGTGGCGCTCACCGTCTTCGAGTTGCTGACGGCCTCCTTCGCCTCGGACAACTTTCAACTCCGCGACAACTGGAACGCACGCGAGCAGCGTCTGAAGAGCCAGCATCCCGTGCTGCGTAACCTTCAGAGCGACGATTTCCTCCAGGCGATCTCGCTCTTGGTTACACAAGAGCGCCGGCGCGAGGCGCTCGCCGCTGGTATTGCCGGCGACAAGGCGCCCGGAATCAGCTGCAAGCGCAGGGACATACTGAAGCTTGAGGTCGCCGATTGGCAGGCGTGGGCTGACAGTGTCGAGGCTGGCTTCGCACGCGCCGCACGCTTTCTCTACGGGCAGAAGATCTTTAAGGCGCGGGATCTGCCATACCGCACTCAGCTCGTGCCGCTCGCTGCGATCCTCGTAAACCTGGGCAGCGATGGGGAGACCGAGGGTGCGCGGCATCGGATGGCCCGCTGGTATTGGTGCGGGGTGCTGGGAGAACTCTACGGCGGCGCCATCGAGAGCCGCTTCGCACGCGACCTTCCCGAGGTCGTCGCGCTAGTGCGCGGCGAAGCGGCGGAACCGATCACTATCAGCGAGTCGAGCTTCCAGCCGAACCGTCTACTGACCCTCCGCACCCGGAACAGCTCGGCTTACAAGGGACTCTACGCGCTGCTTATGCGAGACGGCGGGCGCGACTTCAGGACTGGCGAGCCAATTGAAGCCCAGACCTTCTTTGACGATAAGATCGACATTCATCACATCTTCCCTGAGAAGTGGTGCAAGGCAGCCGGCATCGAGACCGGTACGTACAACAGCGTCATCAACAAGACCGCCCTCTCGGCGCGTACCAACCGCCAAATCGGCGGCCGGCCACCGTCGCAGTACCTCCCCGCGATCGAACGGGTTGCGGGGATTGATCATATGCGGATGGACGATATCCTGCGCTCGCACTGCATTGCGCCAGAGGAGCTCCGCGCCGACCAGTTCTGGAAGTTCTACGCGGCCAGGGCCGAGGAGCTGCTTCAGCGAATCGAAGCCGCGACCGGCCAGAGCATAACGCGCGAGCCTGAGCTCTTCCAGGCCGGGGTGGTGGCAGAGCCCTACGACGAAGAGCCGGTGGACTGGGAGTCCGACGAGCCGTCCGAGGAAGCTGTGGCGTGATCGACGCAAAGACCAGCAGGGCGGTGGCGGATTCGCGCCCCTGCTCTTCCCCAGGCAGTCCCTAGGCCCGGAATTCCCCGTGCACGGCGAAGCTCCTCGCCGACGGCCGCGCAGTCGCCGAGCGCCGCCGCGACCTCGCCCAGCGCCAGCAGCAGCGCCTGCAGGGCGGTGGCAGGACTCGGGCCGGGCGCTGCTTACGGCCTGCCATCTACGGACATCAATTCCAGGCGGACTTGGCCAAGAGCGCTTGCCAGTTGATCGTAGCCTGTGGGCGAAGCGGCGACTGCGGATTGTCATTCCCGACGCGAGCCCCCAGGTCGAACAGGTGCTGGCCCTGATGGGCGTGTCCGGCCCACAGCGGGGGAAGGACGAACAGAGGGTATCCGCCTCCATAGGAACAGGCGATTGGGCTGCCAGCGCAGGTGGGGAGCACCGTGACCTCTCCCGTCGTCAGGCTGCCGGTGGAGTCCCAGTTCATCTTGAACTCGTAGGCCACCTTCTCGCTAAGGATGTAGGAGCAACCGTTGTTGTCGCAAAGGTCCGAATAGAGGTAGGCGTTCGCACGATACGTCTGAGGGTCGGCGCCGCGGAAGAGCGTAATGGTGTAAGCCGACCCATCGGGGTTGCACGACGAGAACGCGCACTGCGACACTCGGACAGTCCGCGAAAGAATCGTGAAAATGCGTTGGTCGAACGGCGTCAATAGGTTCTCGCACGAGGAAGTGAGATCGTCAACCGTGATGCCTCTACCAGCGGCGGAGGCGCTAGCAGCCGCGGCGGCCGTCCCCGCGGCGAGATTGTTGATTGCAATGGGGACCATTGGCGGTAGGCCCACGGCGACCGGTTCGAGAGCCATTGTCACGGTCAAGAAGGGATCGGTCGTCACTAAGTTCGAGTCCTGGTCCCGCCGCACCAGCGTAGCCCTTGGCAACAGGCTTCTCGCTGGATTCAAGGGGTCTCCAGTCGCCGCAGTGACGAGATCGAGAGCCAGCTGCGTTTCGGATCGCACCAGAAACCCCGCGCCCCCATTGATACCATCCGTGACTGCCAAGCCGGCGTAGCTGCCTCCGCCTGGCCCCGAGCGCCACAAGAGCAACGAGGGGTGGGCGAAGTCCGAGCTCGATTGGACCAGGGTGACGCGCAGAGCCAGTCGCTCCAGCTGCAGTTCATCGCAGCTGGCTTGGGAGTCCGTGAGAGGATTCGTCAAGGGCGCGGCGCCTGCGGTAGGAGCGACAAGCAAGAGCGCCGATGCACCTACTAGGAAGATGAAAGTCACTCTCATGTTGGCTCCCTTTCTCGTCCTCATGGCACCTGGGTGATCAGCAGCGCTATGTCATAGGAGTAGTACGGCGAAGGAAGGGCCGGTGTCCCGCAAGGGCTATTACCGGCAATCGTGCTCGAAGGTCCCAGGGCCTTCCCGGTCGTCGGGTCAATCCACTGCTCCAGATAGTGCTGGCCCTGAGCCACAAGGCACAAAGTGAAAGTGGTCTCGCGATACTGTGGATTCGAGGGGCTCGTCTTGTAAATCGGTTTATAGCCCCCGAACGCCGAGAACCCGACCTACGACCGCCTCAGCGCGCGCCTCTCGCGAGGCCTCAGCAGCAGATGACGAACCCACCGGCTGCTCGCGTGACTTGAACCTCATCCTGCTCCCTCCGGCCCCGGCCCCACTCCGCCGTCAGACCTCAGCCCACCTCCCGCTTCCGGCGCCGCCGGCGCCGCCGCCACCACTGGCGAGAACGCCCCGCACCCGTCCCCCTCGTACACCAACCTGCCGTCGAACGGCGACCCCGCCATGGTGCAAGCCCCCCAGGACGGTCCCAGCGGCCCCCTCAGCTCCACGAAGCCCGCGCATCGCCGACAGCGCTCCGACCAGTCGGGAGCGTTCCCGAGACACCGCGCTCTCTCCCACCGCGCGCCAGCCGCCAGCGGCTCCGCGGTCGCAGGACCCGCCGGCGTCGGCCATCCCTTCTCGCGGATCGACACCCACGCCTTCCGGCGAGCACGAGATGGTCCAGCAGCTCAACCCCGACCGCCTGGCACGCTTCGTTCAGCCGCGACGTCCACACCAGGTCCTGCTCGCTCGGCGTGGGGTCCCCGCCGGGATGCGTGTGGAAGACGATCACGGTCGCGGCCCGCAGCTCCAGCGCCAGGCGCAGGATTGGCCGTGACTCCACGGCGGCGCCATGGAAGGTGCCGCGAAACACCTCGCGCGCGTCGATCACCCGGCGGCGGGCATCCAGCCACACCGCTCCGACCACCTCCTGGTCCAGGCGCGCGAACCGCAGGTAGAGGTACCCTGCGAGCCGCCCGGGCCGCGTGATCTCCATCCTCAGGGTCGCCGCTCCCGCAAGCCGGCGCGCCAGCTCGAGCGCCGCGAGCACCGCCGCACGGTCGCACTCGGGGAGCCGGCTCACCTCCGGCGGCGCCTCGCCTGCCAGCCCGCCCAGGTCGCCACAGGCCACGAGCAAATCCATCGCCTCCTCGAGCGCGCTCCTCTCGTCGCTGCCGCGCAGCAGCACCGACAGCACTTCGGCGCTGGACAGGCCAGCCGCCCCGGCGCGCAGCAGGCGCCTCTCCGGCGATCCCTCGCTGGTCGCCCTGGCGACAGCCCCCTTCACCGGCGCGCTCTCGCTTACGCCCTCGTCCCTTACCGCGCCAAGCGCCTCTCGATGCAGACACCGCGCGCCGGCCGCCACCGGTTCCGCGGTCGCAGGGCCCCTCGGCGTCGGCCATCCCTTCTCGCGGATCGACACCCACGCCTTCGAGCCGGCGAGCACGAGATGGTCCAGCAGCTCAACCCCGATCGCCAGGCAGGCCTCGTTCAGCCGCCGCGTCCACGCCAGGTCCTGCTCGCTCGGCGTGGGATCACCGCCGGGATGGGTATATGGAAGACGATCACGGTCGCGGCCTGCAGCTCCAGGGCCACACGCAGGATCGGCCGTGACTCCACGGTGGCGCTATGGAGGGTGCCGCGGAACACCTCGCGCACGTCGATCACCCGGCGCCGGGCATCCAGCCACACCGCGCCGACCATCTCCTGGTCCAGGCGCGCGAACCGCTGGTAGAGGTAGCCTGCGAGCCGCCCGAGCCGCGTGCGCCGCTCCGGGGTTTCCTCCGCGCGCCCCTTGGTGGCAGCCCCCTTCACCGGCGCGCTCTCGTGGGCGCTCTCGTCCCTCACCGCGCCAGCTGCATTTCCATGGGAGGGCCGCCGTCGACTTCCGGCCGGCGGGTTCATGCCAGCCTCCGCTCGATCTTCTCGACCAGCGCCCCCACCTGGACGGCGAGCTTGCCGGCGAACCGGGCCAACTTCTCGTCTGCGGCATCCAGGGAGCACAATTCGGCCGATCGGCGAATGACGTGGACCAGGTAGCCGCCGGTGTAGCGGAGGTCGGCGGCGACCGCGCGCAGCTCGGCGCGGGTCACCGAGGACTCGCCCCCCATGTCGCGGCTCGCCTCGCTGCCCATGCGGTAGAGGAGCAGGCCGACCTGGCGCAGGCCTTCCTTGTCGGCGGGATCCTCGAAGAACTGCAGCGTGGTTTCGCGGATCGAGTCCCCCTCGATCCAGGGGGGCGCGGTAACATCGGGGCAGCTCGGCATGAGGCTCGACCTCCTGTCCGGGTCAGGCTCCGGCGGAGGCTCTCATCCTCTGCCGGGGCCGCTTGAGTGACGGGGAGGAGCACTTCCTCCCCCTGTCAATGAACATCGAGCAGTCTAGGCCACCTCAGCCAATATGTCTACTGGCAACGCTAGCATGTGCGCCTGACCATGTATTCTTCGCCCATGCCCCGGCCGAGGAAGGACGAAGGCCGCCAGAGGAAGCCCTTCACGACCCGGGGCCTCGTCCGCGAGGTCAGCTATCTCCATCCCGACGAAGCAGCCGCCCTTGCCAGCCGGGCGGAGGAGAAGCGGTGCAGCAAGTCCGAGATCATCCGCCGTGCCCTGCGGAAGTATCTCGGCGTCGAGGACTGACGGGTACTCGCCGCGCCCCGCCCTACCCAAGTTCTGGGTCTTCTTCGGCCCGCGCTCTCGGACGTCGCCTACACCGTCACCGTCCAGGACACGCACACTGCGGGGCTCAAAGCACTTCTTCCCGGGCCGCAATCGATCCGCTTTCCCGTCGCGCCGGGACCGCCGCGGCGGAGCTCGCGGCGGCGCCGACCCGCGCGCTCTTGCCGCGCCCCCATCCCGCCCTCCTCGCCGGACGAGCCCCCTCCGTGCCGCCTTTTCCCCATCCGTGACCACTGGCTGCACTCTTTAACCGGGAGAGGTCCCCAGCGTTCGCGTGAACCGCTGGCGGTTTGCCGTTCCCAGAAAGAGAGTTGCAGTCATGCCTCGAACTGTACGGAGGATGGTGTTGACTGGAGTCCTCGTCGTCCTGGTGGCAGCTCCGGCTGCCGCCGCCGGCGGCGTCCCGCAGCGACCGGCGGCCTCGCCGATCGCGGCCGCCCTCAGCGCCCTGCAGGGCGCCTGGTCGGCGGTGATCCAGGCGCTGACGCCGGTCCGGCCGGTGATCCGGCCGGACCAGGGCCCTTGCGGCGACCCGAACGGATGCCCGGCCTCCCCCACCCGCGGCAAGTAGGCGCCATCCGCCGGCCGGCCCGGCCGGCTCGCCGATCGGGCCGGCCGGCACCCTTGTTGTGCAGGGACTAAACCTCGTACAATCGCCACTTGCTGTTTCGCTTGAAGTCGAGAGGGAGGCACGAAGTTGCCCATTGACGACACCCCGCCCGACGCCGACGACACGACCCTGCACATCACCCGCGAGCTTCTCCAGGCCATCCGGGAAGGACGGATCCCCCCACGCGCCCTCATCGTCCTCGGCCTCGAACACCTGAAGAACCTCTGCCCTCACTGCCGGGCGGAGATCGATCGCGACCAGGAAGACCGGCGCCGAGTGGCCTACGGGGGAGCGGCAGCGTTCGACGAGACCTTCCGCAGCCTCGAGGCGGTGCTCGAGCAACACTCCGCCCAGCTGGGCGCGGAGTCGGAGCGCGCCGATGCGCTGCTCGCCGAGCTCCTGGCGGTGCCGCCGGCGCGGCGGTTGGAGCACGTCCGGGCGGACCCTCGCCGCTTTGCGCAGCGCCTCGTGCCGCGGCAGCTCATCGACCTCGCCCGGCGCGCCACGCCGGCCGAGCCGGCGAAGGTCTTCTCCCTCGCGCAGTGCGCGTATGCCATCTGCGAGGAGCTGCCGGGACAGCGGCACGATCGCGGCGGCATGATGGTGGAGTCCCTGGGCCTGATGGGCAACGCGGAGCGGCTCTTGGACCGGTTCGAGGAGGCGCGCGCCCTCTTCCGGCTGGCCCAGTCGACGCTCTGGGAGGAGGGCGTGACCGACCCCCTCGTCTACGCCGAGCTGGACAGCTTCCGGGGCAGCCTGGCGAACGTCCTGGGACAGCTCGAGGACGCGGCGCGGCTGGTCTCGCGGGCCGCCGTCGTGTACGCCGGGCTTGCCGAGGTGGAGCTTGCGGCCCGCTGCGCCATCCAGCTCGGCTGCATCCGCCACCAGGCGGGCGAGTTCGAGGCCGGGATCCAGGCATTCGAGCGCGCGCTGCGGCACCTCGATCGCGAGCGGGACAAGCGGCTGGTCTGGTGCGCGCGGCATAGCGAGACCGCCTGCCTGGTCGAGCTCGGCGAGCTGGCCGTGGCCAGCCAGCACTTCGCCGAGGACCAGGACCTCTACGCAGCCTTCGACGACCCCTGGACCCGGCTGCGCCGCGACTGGCTGGAGGCACGGCTGCTCGAGGCGAGCCGGCCGGACGAGGCGGTGAGACTCTTCCAGCTCGCGCGGACCGGCTTCCTCGCGGAGGGCAGCGTCTTCGATTCCGTCCTGGTCAGCCTGGACCTCGGGCAGCACCTGCTCCGCATCGGGCGGATCGCGGAGCTCGAGGGCCTGGCCGCGGAGCTGAGCGACCTCCTGCGCGTCCGGGGCGAGAGCCTTGCCGCCGAGACCCTCGCGATCCTGCGGACGGTGCTGGCGACGATCGCCAGCGGCGCCGCGACCGTGCGCCTGCTCGGCGAGGCGGCGGCCACCCTGCGGCGCCGGGGGGACCGCCGCGCCCAGGCCGGCCTCCCGAGCTGAGGCCCCTGTGCACGCGAACCCGGCCTACGAGGAGATCGCCGCGGTCGTGGCCTCGATCCGGCCGGAGCTGCGGCGACTCCTCTTCGCCCATCGCATTCCGCCCGCAGCCGCCTCCGACCTGGTGCAGTCCGCCCTGCGGAGCGCCGTCGCCCACTGGCGAGAGATCGATGACCAGGCGCACTGGCTCCTCGGTGCCGTCGAGTTCGAGTGCCTCACCTATTGGCTCGAACGCGGCTTGCGATCGCCAGCGCTGCGCAGGCCCGCTCCGCCGCCGGGGCTGGATCACCTGCAGGACAGCGACGGCCGTGTGCTGGTGGATCTCGACCTGCTGCGAGCGATGCTGCCGGCGACCCGCCGGCGCGAAGTGTTCGCGCGCGGGGGAGCGGTCGACCGGCTGCGCTGGCTGCTGCGAGCGCCGGCGGCGGCCTGACGCTCAGAGTCTCGGGCGCGACCTCTCCGGCATGGTCCACGGGCGCCAACCCAGCCCGCGGCCGGAGACGGGCCAGCCCTGGTAGCGATGGGGGCTTCTGGGGCCGCCACCGCGGGCCGGCCTCATGGCGGCGTGCCAGGGTTCCCGGCGAGGAGCTGCCGCGCCCGCTCTCGGCGCCAAGCTCCCAGGCGGCGGCGAGCCTCCTGGAAGCCGAGATCCCCCGTGACGTCCTCCAGCCCGTACGCTCGCGTCACGACCTCCCAGCCTGCACCGGCTCGGCGCATCTCGCTCTCCCGAAACGCCTGCTCGCTGGCTCCGATCTTGGTGTACCTCACGGCGCTGACCTCCGGCCCCCGCAGCGCGCGGCCTCCCTGAACAGGCAGAACAAGGACCCGCCATGACCAGGCGGAGGCGATTCTAGGCAGCCGAGTTGATCGCCAAGCTCAAGCAGGATCCAGTCTGGGTTGAACAGCGACGCCGGCGCGACAACACGGCGCCCGCGCTTGCCGGGGGTCACAGGTCTAGGCGCCGCCAATGGAACCCCGGGAGTCCCTCCGGCTCAGTGCCGTCTTTCGGCGCTCGCCGCCGGCGTCCCCGGCGATCCCTGGCGCCTCGCCTCGACTTGGCCGGCGCCGCGTGACTCGCCGGTCCGCTCGCCCGCCCACCGGCCGCGCCGCCGACCGCCGGCGGCGTACCGCCGCCGTTTTCGCCGCGGAGCCCTGCTTTGCGAGCACTCTCCTCGATCTCCCCGAGCGTCATCGGCTCTCTGCTCAGCAGCCAGGTCATCCCATGCTCCTCCCGTTCCCGGCGTGGAAGTCCAGGTCCAGGATCTCATGGCTGGCACGTCCGGGCCAAGCCGCGGAGGCACCGCGGTGTCGCCTGGCGACCGCCTCGAGCCGAGCCCTCGGCCGGCCGTCGAACGTCGCCCTGAGGACCCGATCCGTACCTGCGCCCGCAACCGCACCCACCCCATGACAAACGGGGCCGGCGAGAGCCCCCTGGCTCCCACCGGCCCCGCCACAAGCGCCGCTCCTTCCCGGCGCTAGTTGCCGCCCGGATTCGACGGATCGGTTCCCTGCACCCGGTCCGCCTTCAGGCCGCCCTTCACCACCGCGAGCTGCGCCCGCTCCACTGCCACCAGCGCCTGCCGCTTCAGCTCACCGCCCTGACGATTGATTCGCATCCTCTGCCCCTTTCCGGGAAAGCCGAGCCGCGACCACCGGCGCCACTCGGACAGCCCGGGAAGGACCGCCGGACGCTCGCGCCCATGCCATTTCATGCTATATACCATGGTTATATATGGTCGTCAAATGGTCCCACGGCTCGAGAGTGGTGCCCAGCCCTCCGCGCACCCGCCGCCGGCGAGGCGACAGCGCTCCCGGCGGCGGCGCCAGGGCGGCCTCCGGTGCCCGCTCGAATGCGTCGATCTCCTTCCGGGAAGCCGCGGGCAGGACCCGCGTCAACGGACTCGCCGTGGGCCTTGGACGGCGAGCTCAGCAGACGCCCGTGAAAGAGAGATCGATGAGGTCGAGGCACGCGCGCCAGCGCCTGCCGGCGCTGGCCATCTACGGAGGAGTTACGACATGCCCTGCCGCCGAATCCAGCAGCTCCCCCCCGCCTCGTCGGCGTCGCAAGCTCTCTACTGGCGCCCGATCACCGCGGGCAGCACCTGGCACTGCTTTGCAAGGTGCGGGACGACCCGCTACCGCTCGCTCTGCTCGCAATTGAGCGTGCCGCGCGTCGGCACCCCGGCGCGGCTCGCGCCGCCGGCACAGCTGCGCTGCGCCGCGTGCCAGGCGGCCGCGCTCGAGCGCCGCGGCGCCGCGTTCGCGCGCACCGTCTCCATCGCCTGGGAGGACGGCTGGGACACGCGATGCCCTGTGCCCATCCTGGTCCACGAAGCGGGCGCCGCCGCGACCATCGTCGCGTTGCTGTGGTCCCTCGGCCTGGCCCCGAGCCCGTACCTGCTCGAGAAGCTCGCCGAATATGGCTACCGGATCGAACCTGCCGGCGACGCCGGCGTCGAGTAGGACCTGCGCCAACCTTGCAGGCCTCCCCTCCATCGCTTCGCCTCTACTGCGCGGCCTCTAGCGTCGCGCGCGCCGCGTCCGCCCCCGTGCGCTTCGCTCTGAAGACCACCCTCTCGTGCCAGAGATCTGCCGCTGCGGAGGCTCTCAGCCCGATCAGGGCGCACTCGCCAGACCCTGAGCCGACGCGGCGCGCGCTCCAACACCGACGTGCCCACCGTACCGCTCGGGCGCCGCCCCCGAACCCCCGCTCCCGCGCCTCGAGACCAGCCTTCGCCTACAGGTCGCATCCCGCGCCCTGCGGGCCGTGGAGAAGAGCAGAAAGGTCGCTTGGTGGAGAGGCCCTGTCGGGCCTCTCAGGCAACCAGCACCCCCTAGAGGAGAGCCCGATGACCCAGCAGACCAGCACCACGCGCCTCAGCGGTTGGATCCACCCTGGAACCTCTCGCTTCTGCGGCGACGACCTCGACCTGCGGCTTTCCGGGACCTTCGCAGGCGAGGCGGCCGAGATCAGGGTCTGCCTGGCCGACGCTCGCCGTCACGGGTTCCCGGCAGCTGCCGACGCCCTGGTCACTCGCGCTTTCGGCAACTGGCTCGAGCTCTCTGGGACCTTCTTCGCAAGCCCCGTCGACGGTGAGGACTGCGATCCCGAGCACATCGGCTACCTGACGGGCGTCTCGGCCAACTTCTCCCGCCGCGCAGATGCGGGCCCCATGGCGCGGCTCGGTCGCGATGTCGTCTGCAAGACGTTCACCGCCGTGTTCTCCGCCACCGTTCCCTCGCTGCGCGGCCACCACGATCAGCCTCAGCCAGCCCTGTAAGGCCTTTCCTGGAGCCCACCGGAGCCATGGCGCCGCCAAGGCGCCGCCGGCGCTGCCCCTCCGGACCTCAGACGGCGCGAATCGCCGGCCGAGACCTGAAAAGGAGATCGAATATGAGCACCGTCGAGAGGATCTGGAACGTCCTCGGCACCCCCGTCAGGGATCAACTCGTCGGCCCCTGCCTCGGCATCGTTGGCTCGCCTGACTTTCTCGACCTCGACCTCGTCTGCAGCTTCGTCCGGACCCTCCCGGCCGACACCATCATCGTCAGCGGCGGCGCTCGGGGTGTCGATCGCGTTGCCGCCGTGGCCGCCAGGGCCCGCGATCTGCGAGTGATCGAGTACCTTGCCGATTGGGATCGCCTTGGCCGCCGGGCCGGTTTTCTCCGCAATCTCGAGGTCGTCCGGCGCTGTGATCGCATGGCGGCGTTCTGGGACGGCGCGAGCAAAGACACCAGCGATGCGATCGGCCTGGCTCGCAGGCAGGGACGGCCCCTCCGCATCTTCTCCCCGCGCCCCTCCGTCCTCGCCGCCCGCGCCGCCCGGGCGGCCGCCCGCCGTGCGCGCGCACTCGCGGCAGGCTGAGCCTTCTCACCCAGCCCCGTCGCCCGTTCTGAGTGGTCGTGTCGATCGCCTCGCCGACCGGACCGCTCACGCAGCGTGGCCGGCGCGCGGCGGGGAGACAGGGCCTGCGGGGGGAGGCGGGGACCTCCCCCGGGAGGGACGACGTCCGTGCGTGCCAGGGGATCTCGGGCGGGACGTGCTTGCGCTTGAGGGCCCGGACCTCTCGGCGATGAGCTGGTGGATCTCGTGCTCGGTACCATCGTCAGCCTTGAAGCGGTAGACCTCGTGCCAGGCCTGCACCTTCACCAGGTCGCCCTGGCCGGCGAAGCGGATGTTACGGTGGCAGATCTGGTCGCTGGACCACAC
>Ga0210384_10001463_pt1 | contig 32145 bp, 24 predicted proteins | sample IncBWH2MmetaG_FD_160574 | JGI IMG/M metagenome (GOLD analysis project Ga0210384, IMG submission 160574) | Forest soil microbial communities from Barre Woods Harvard Forest LTER site, Petersham, Massachusetts, United States - Inc-BW-H-2-M | ecosystem: Environmental > Terrestrial > Soil >...
CGCATTTCCTTTTAATTTTTGTTCGAAGAGATGAGCGTGCGGACTTACGCGCGAGGAGGTTGGAACGGTGGAATCTTGAAACCTGCCAGGGAAAGAATCGTTTCAGTGAAGCGAATCGTGCCATTTGTGCCACCAGCCATGAACTTCATCGGAAGACAGAGGACGGCTGGAGGCAACGGTGATGCCAGACCTAAGTCCAAAGTATGACCGCAACCCCACTTCATTACGCAATCCTGCTTCGTCGATTGTTCGTGGTGGCACTCCATTTTATCTGTTTGCATTTCAGCGGTTTGCTCGGCGAGCGACCGCGTACCCCCGCGAATCATTGGGCAAAAACGCGGACACTCTCCGGGCGCACTCGACTGCGCCGCCCAAAGCGAAGCGAAGGGCGCGACAATCAGAACGAAAATGAGAAGCGAAGCCTTAAAGCGAGCCATACGATTTAAGAATGCTACTCCTTCGATCTGTCGACAGCTACTACAAACCTTTCAGGAGTAGCGTCGAACTGTTCCTTGTGGTCTCGCGAACAGAAGTGGTAGGTCTTGCCTTTATAGACGGATTTCGGAGCGGTAGCTGCGTCAACATCCATATCGCATACGGAACAGATGGGATGCTCGTCGGTTGAAGTGCGCACTTTGGCGTAGACGTTGTTGGAGTCCGGGCTCATCCAACCTTGACCTTGATATTCCATTACGTAAGCTGTGGTCTTAGCGACTTCGCGGCCATAGTAGCGCTCAACAACGCGGAGCGCGAGATCAATTCCGGAGGAAAGTCCGCCCGCCGAGGCGAGATTGCCGTCTTCCACGAATCTGGCACCCCGCTTGAGCCGAATATCTGGAAATTGTTTAGCAAAGTCGCTGAACGCGCTGTGAAATGTGGTAGCAGACCTGCCCGATAGCAGACCCGTGCGTGCCAGCAGAAATGCGCCGGTGCAAACGGACATAGTTACGTCGGAGCTCTTCGTCGACTCGCGAATCCACTCGAGTGTTGCCTCGCTTCGCCCATTCTGGGCCGGGATCACGATAACCTTGGGCGCCGGTGCCGTTTTAAACGTGTAGTCGGGTGTGATTTTCAAACCGCCGCTTGCGCGGATCGGATTGGTAGTTTCGGCGACCGTGTAAAGACGAAAGGGAGCGTCTTTGCGGCTAGGGATGCTAACGTCCTGGAACACTTCCCACGGCCCACAGAAGTCGATGATCACAGCCCCTTCAGAAACCAGAAATGCGACAGGGGTACTGCCTTCTGTAGGCGGTCTGAGCGGATTCAGAGCAGTCCTCTCCCTCTCTGAATGTGAATTGCCTGTTCCCTCCACGCCTACCTTGGAAAAGGGCACCGTTGTCGCCAACCCGAACGCTGCTGTTTTTTGGAGCAACTCTCTTCGATTCATTATTCAGCCTCTCTTTCGAATACTTCCTTTTCCGTTACAAGATTTGCCGAGCATCCGGAGTGCTCTTGGAAATACAAGCAACAGCCTCACGTGGCAATGGAAGGATGAGCATGCAAGCGACATTGCGGACAGAGATCGCGTACGTGGCCAGGCCACGGCTAAGCGACAGAATCCTTCAAACGCAAAAGTGGAATTCTTTAGAGGCGGGGTACCGGGGGACCGCGAGCGGACAATTCCCGATCGGTGAATCGATAGCCGCACCGAGCGGTAATTGGACCGAAATAAGCGATGAGCTCCGGTTCAGCGAGGCAGAACTGGGCTGCAGCCACCGCTTTTACCTGCGTGGCCATTGCCGAACAGGCGTAGGTGCATTTGTCAGTCCGGCTGTTAAACCCCTGCCCAGTCGGAGTCTGCCTGCAGTGGTGCTTGCCTCCTGGCAAGCAGCATGCGGGGGTTCCGGAAGTCTGGAGGGCTATCGCCAACGGCCCGAGTAAAGGACCGACGATTACTGCCAGCGCGAGATTTGCTAACAGACGCCGCATAGGTTTGAACTACACCCCCAAACTGTATCCTTAGACGCGGTTCTTGCGAAAACGTTTCGGCGTGCTCACCTTCTCGACCTAGTCGCTGACGAATTGATACGGTGGCAAATTTCGATGCAAGGTAACAATGCCTAGCAAGTCGTGAGGACGGAGAACGCTTTGAGGGCACGCATATAGTCATATAGTAAGGACCAGCGGAAGTCGATCCGAGCTATGCGCTTCTGGAACCCCATGTGTCGGGTCGCTCAGGCTTTTCGGGTTGAATTCATGAAGTGTTTTGGTACAAGTTCGATATAACTCTGTCTTGGGGTGCAGCTAATTGAGAGAAGAATGGCGTTTCCAGGTCGTAAGTGACGCCAAATAGGGCATTTAGCATTTTTACTCCATTGGCTTCGAACCAGAGGGTCAGGAGTTCGAGTCTCTCCGGGCGCGCCCGTTCCTTCGATTGTTTTTTTGCGAATAATGCCAAAAGGCATTCTGTAACGCCCTGCCCCTGCGGATGTATGTCAAGGGTCCTTGCTACGTAATGATAGAATTGCCACGGACAGCCCTTCAGAAGAGGTGAACCAATGAGCATGCTCGAGTTGGTTCCGCTGGGTTGGTTCTCATGGGATTTCAGTGTCCTTCAAGACGGCTCTCCCATAGCTGAAATTGACATCTCTTCGTGGCGGGAAAAGGGCGTGCTCGCCGTTGGCGGTTCGAGTTATAACGTTTATCGCGAAGGCCTGATGAGCGGCCAGTTTATCCTGGAATTGAACGGGACACCGTTGGCCCGCGCTGAAAAGCCAAGTGCGCTACGCCGTTCCTTCACGATTCAACATGAAGGCAAAACTTACATCCTGAAGGCAGAGTCAGTCTTCGGACGAGCTTTCTTGTTGCTGGACAATGACCGGCGAATTGGCTCAATTACCCCCGCTGGAATGTTCACGCGGAAAGCGACGGTCGACCTTCCAGATGAGATGCCCTTGCCGATCAAAGTCTTCCTGCTATGGCTGACAGTCATTCTATGGAAGCGCGATTCCGAAGCCGCCGCAACCACCGCTGTAGCGAGTGGTTAACGACGGTTGACAATGTTCATAAGATGGCGCTGCCCGAATTCTACCTAACCACTGCGCCAGACCTCGACTCTACACAAGTGAAATAGGTCCGGATCGCAGTGGAAAGTGGCCGTCGCCGACCTTGACACCTATCGTGAACGAGCGGCCAGGTGCGATATGCAATCAAAACCCGCCCGCTGTTAGTTTTCCGAAGGTTGCTCCGCGCGGTCGATGACGAGGACTTCGGTTGGCGTGTTTTGCGGTTCGAGTTTCAGGTCGAGCTGTTCTTGAACGGCCGCAAGGATTGAGGATGCATGATAATCCGCGTTTTGGCTGGCGTCCGACGTCCACTGGAGGGTGAAATCATAGTTGCCGGTGAGGCCGGTTTTGTCCAGGATCATTCGGCCGAGTTGCCAAGACAAATCGATCACGAGAGCTGCAATTGGTTGCCCTTAAACGACTAGTCTTCCTTTTCTGGTACCCAGGAGCCTGGCCCGGCAGGGCGACCGCCAGGACCTTTCGGTCCGTCGGGATAAGTGTCGCCGAGTCTTGACGCGTGAAGTTTGGGACCGCCTTCAGAAACAACAAGCGAGAAGGTTGGGAGTTCTCTGATGTCGCGATGGAGGGTCAGCTTGAAGCGATCTGTCAAGAGCGCCTGAAGCACGTGCCCGCTTTTAAGGCCGGCTGCCTGTCGACTGAGCTTGCCTAGTTGCTCCACAAGAGACTTATCAACCTTCGCGTCAACATCGAATTTCTCGGCGTTGAGCCAGTCCGGCCCTGCCACAATCTGCGAATCCTGAACTCCATAAGCAATCCGAAGGAGCACACGCAATGTGACGTTTGTAGCCATGAATCGGTTCGGCTTGGACAAAACCGCGCTGAAAGGTTTGCCTTTGATGTTGAATCCGGCCATGGGCGTGTCAGTTTTCTTGGGTTTGACCGAAGCGCTCTCGAATGCGAGCGCCGGCTGGGACTGGAGTCGACTAGAGTTGCCGGCGGTGGCTGGCTCAGCGTGATCAATAACCAGGATCTGCGCTGGAGCGGTTTGCTCATTCGATTCGAGCAATTCGAGGCCGAGCTGGTCTTGAAGCGCGGTGAAGATAGAAGGGTCGGAGAATTCGGCAGATTGTATGTTTGTGGATGCTGGCGGGTCGGCTCTCATTGGCTTGGACACAGCACCCGAGCGTCCGGGCACCACAATATACTCGCGAGCGAGTAGCCGGCCGTCCGACCATTGCAGAGTGAAATCGTACTTACCCGAGAGTCCGGTCCTGTCCAGCACGAGTCGGCCCAACTCGCGCGACAGTTGATGTGCCAGAAATTCGAGCGAGATTTCTTGTCCGATGACTTGACCCCGCAACCAGCGCATGATCTCGCCATGGCCGTTTCCGTTTGCGTCTTTGAGCCCGTTAGGGTAGGTGTCGCCGGGTGTGGCCTCGTGAAGCTTGGAGCCGTTCTTCCCAATGACCAGCGCGTACGCGGGAAGTTCTCTGGTTTCGCGATGCACAGAGAGTTGGAAGCGGTCGGCCAAAAGTTCAAGAAGCATGGGTTGCTGCTCAGCGCTGAGTTGATTTGCGTCGCCCTTGCTTAGCTCATCGGCCAGAGAATCATCCAGTTTCGCCTCGAGATCAAATCGGTCACGATTCAGCCAATCGGGTGCTCCTGAGATTTGGTAGGCTTGGACCCCGTAGGCTTGTTGAATGAGAGCTTGCAAAGTGACATTTGTTGCCGTGAACCCATCTGGGCGGAACTCCGCGGCGGCTGTTGGGTTGTGAGTCGATTTGTTTGGCCTGATGGAAACAGCTTCGTAAGTTCGCAAAAGCGGCGCGTTATAAAAAGATGCGGTGACTATTTGTGGTGTCTGAGGGCCGGGGCCGCTTTGCGAGGCGTGGAGGACGCCGAATCCGAAGGGAGCGAGCACAGCTGCCGCTGCTGTCGCGCCTAAGAGGAGTTTCTTGCCGAGCCGCAGGTTCTGTGGGGTGTGGTTGGTCATGATGGCCTCGATTCTTTTCGTGAGATTTGAGCCGGTGACACCGACAGCGCAGAAGAGGGGCGATTCGAGATAGAACTTACAGACTTTGAGAATGCCTTCGGCATAGACCTGGGGATTGCTACCGAGGCTGAGCACGGCTTCATCGCAGGCACGCTCGCGCTCGTCGATGAGGCGCGACCCGATCCACCAAAGCAATGGATGAAACCAAAAGAGAGCTTCGACGAGCATGTGAAAGGCGGCGGAAAAATTGTCGCGGCGGTGAACGTGACAGAGTTCGTGGGTGATGATGGCGTCGAGCTGGGTATCAGTGAGGCGATCGGAGATTCCTTCCGGCAGGAAGAGGATCGGTCGGAAGATGCCGACAATGCCGGGTTCGAGGGCGGACGGGGAGACGATGAGACGCACGCGTCCGGAGTTTCCGATGCTTTGATCGACACGGCGCAGGGCTTCTAGTTCGCGGCCGGAGTTTGCCAGAGAAGCGCTGCGTATGACCGCGGTCATGCGACGCCAACGCAAGGACCAGCAGAAGAGCACGGTTGCACTACCGCAGAGCCACACAAGCATAACGAGACCTGGCAGGAGGCGCTCGATGGTTACGAGGAATGTCGATGGAGCGGGAACGAGCGGGATCGGATGGAGCGGAGTAAAAGGCCGGCTGATCTCTTGCAAGGCAAAGGTGAAGTTGGATGGGGGAATGGCGGGAGCTTTGGACCAGCTGAGATGGCCTCCGAGCAGGACCAGCAGGGAAAAAGGGATCAGGAATTTGAGGGAAGCGATCAGCCAGAGTGCGTAGCGCGTTCGAGCATGATTTTTTCTGAGGAGGAGGGTTAGGAGGCCGACGACAGCTGCAAAGAACGTGGATTGCCACAGATGGTTGGCAGTTGGCGCGCTGAGGGCGGTGAACGATGAGGACGAAAAGAGCAACGTGGCGAGGGTCATTTTGATTTGTCCTATTTTGCGAGCTTTCGGAGGGCCTTTTCCGCTTCGCAGACTTCCTCGAGGGTAAGCTTGCCGGATTCGATGAGATGGGCCATGACGGGTTGTGTGCGGCCGCCAAAAAGACTCAACAGGTCGTCAATCAATCGGCGTTGCGCAGCGTGGCGAGAGATGATTGATTCGAAGATGTGCGCGTTGCTTATTTTTTTTACGCGACGCAGGGCCTCCTTGCGTTCCAAGCGATACACGGTGGTTTGGACCGTTGTGTACGCTGGCCGGTCTCGCTCGGGGAACTCTTCCTGAATCTCGCGGATGGAAGCCTTGCCCAGTCTCCACAGCACGTCCATGATTTGAAGTTCGAGCTTCGTCAATTTGGGTTCGGCCATCGTCGCCTCTACTACATAAGTATGTGAATCTACTACTGCAGTATGCGTTGTCAAGACGTTTCTTGTGAGGCGGAGCTCGCTGAGATTTGGGGACCTTGACTGAGAGCCATCTCCTGATGGATGCCGTAAGGATTTCAAGGTTCCCGACAAGGGAGTTGGAGATCTTACACCGGAAGAAAGGCACTACGGGCAACATGGAAGCCAAGGGTAGAAGCATAAACGCTCACAAGGGCTGAAATCGGGAGCTTCCATTTTGGCAACGTGTGCCACATTGGGACACCGTTGTCGGAGAACCCAAGCTCGTTGAATCGTCGGTCTCTGTAAGTCGTTGCGCCAGCTTGACAAATGCGTTGGTTGGGAACTTCGATTTGGGCGATGAAATGCAGTAGCAGGTTCGGGGGAGGTGCGGGTTGCCGCCAGCACGCCGCCAATTCCATGCGTGAGAGCTCATTTTCTCGTGGATTGATATTCCAGGGTGCTGGCCTGCCCATGCCGGGCTTTGGTGCGTTATCCGTTCGAAGCTGCGTTTCAAAGATTATTCAGCGGCGCCTCAGGTTGAGCATGAGGCCGACCTCTCTTTCAAGTTGGGCATTGCGGAGTGGTGGTGCGCCTAGCGAGTCCCGGGCTCGTAGGGTTTGCATCCTTTTCATAGCTCTCCTTTGTGCTCCGGGATGTGCCCTTCTGGCGTCGGATGGACTGGATCCGCAGAGAGACATAGATCAATACGGACATCGGGTCTGGACATCGCAGAATGGAATCCCAGGAGAGGCTGTCTACCAGGTGGTCCAGACCTCTGACGGCTATCTTTGGTTACGGACATCGGCGGGCTTGGTACAGTTTGACGGCGAACGATTTGCGCGCATCGATCCCTCAGTTGAGGGAGTCCCGTTCAGGGAGGAGGTGCGCACCATCTCAAAGACGACTGACGGCCTCTTGCTTGTTCGCGGTGCGTCCCAGACTAATGTTTATAGATCCGGGCACTTCGAAAATCTGTTGCCTGCCGCACCCCTCCCAGACGGTACTGTGCGTATCGCCACGCAATCAACAGACGGGAGCGTATGGATCGGCTCAGATGACTTCATCTACCTTGCGCGGGCCAACCACGTGGATTTGCTTCGTCAGGGCACAAGCTGGATCACAGCAGCTGTCGCGGATCCTGACGGTGTCATGTGGATTGGAGGCCTGCGCGGCCTCTATAAGTACACTGGGCAGAAACTGACATTCGAGCTTCCGACACCAAGTGGAGTCACAGCGCTGTTCAGAGATCGCGAAGCCAACCTTTGGGTGGGCACTCAAAAAGGGCTCTATCGTCTGATTCAAGAACGATTGGAGCCCCATCCGCTCGGCCAAATCTTGAAGAACTGTCAGATCACCTCCATCGTGGAAGATGCCGCCGGAAGTCTGTGGGTTGGGACGAACGGAAGAGGCCTCTTTCGTTACGCAAATCGCCAGTGGCACTCCTTCACCTCGCTCGACGGTCTTAGCGACGACAATGTCGGTTCCATCCTGGAGGATCGCGAAGGTAATCTCTGGGTGGGAACCGCCGGAGGACTAGACCGGTTTCAGAACACTGCAATCACGACGCTCACCTCGAAGCAGGGTCTCATCTCCAACGACGTGACCGCGGTTGCCCAGGGAGCTAACGGAGAAGTCTTTATTTTCAGCGACGGCGGAGGGCTTACCGAACTGCAAGGTTCGACGGTCCGTCGCTATTCTCTCCGGGAAGGTCTTCCATCGATCTTCGGAGCCTCACTCTATGTCAGCCATGACGGGAGCCTGTGGATCGGAGCCGAAAAAGGGCTCGGCCGGCTGAAGGCAGGGCAGCTGACAACGTATACCGCGAATAGGGAACTACTGGGCCAATTCATCTCGGCCATTAATGAGGATGAACATGGGTTGATCATTGCGACTTCTCGGACCCAGCTCTTTCGATTTCGAAATGATCGTTTGGAGCCTTTCACGTTTGATGGAAGCTCGACGCCGCTCTCAAAACCGGGTAACTATACTTTTGTAATCTACCGCGCGCCCGACGACACGCTTTGGTTTGGGACGGTAAAGGGACTCTTTGGATTTGTCCACGGGAAACCCAGCGAACTCTGGCAGCGACAGCAGATCAGTTTTCCCGTCACCGAGATCTTGGACGATGGACTTGGCAGCTTGTGGCTGGGCGGGCGCGTTCCCGGCATTACCCGCTTTCGAATCGAAGATGGCACCGTCACGCGTTATACGTCGGAACAGGGCCTATTCGACGAGATACCGACGAGCATTCTTGCGGATCGCGCGAACAATCTGTGGATCAGCACGAGCCGCGGTATCTTCCGAGTCTTACGCGCGGAGCTCGATGCTATTTCAGAGGGAAAAGCGAAAAGCCTCCACCCGATTCTCTACGATGTCGCCGATGGGATGAAGACGAGTGAGGCTTCCATCCCGGAGCGGCAGCCAGCCGGCCAGAGGCTACGCGACGGGACCCTTCTCTTTACCACCAGAAAAGGCTTGGTCAGAATCGATCCTGGCGCTCTTCGCCGGAATGAATCGGTTCCTCCGGTTTTGGTCGAGCGCTTGATAGTCGACGGGAAAACCGTACCTGTCAACGAACTACTCGAGTTCGCACCCGGGAGTAGCCGGCTCGAGTTTCGATATACGAGTCTAAGCTACAGCATGCCGGAGCGCGTGAAATTCAAATACATTTTAGAGGGATACGATCCAGATTGGATCGATGCAGGGACAGCGCGCTCTGCGATTTACACCAACCTCCGACCGGGACGATACCGGTTCCGGGTTATCGGTTCGAACAACGATGGAGTTTGGAACGCACGTGGCGCATCTCTGGCGTTTGTCCTGCGTCCGCACGTCTATCAGACCTCCTCATTTTACGGGCTGGGAGTTGTGACCGTCGTCTTTCTCGTACTTGCTGGGCATAAGTTCAGAACCAAGAGGCTTCGTGAGCGGACACTCGAATTGTCGCGCACCGTGGATAAACGGACCAAGGATCTTCGCGAGGAAGTGGAGGAACGCCGACACGCGGAAGAAGAGCTTCGACAAAGCGGCGAGTTGGTTCGGTTGCTTCTCGATTCCACGCCCGAAGCCATCTATGGAATGGATGCAGAGGGTAACTGCACGTTCTGCAATATCGCCTGCCTGCGACTATTAGACTACCAGGAACAAGCCGATCTGCTGGGTAAGAACATGCATGAACTGGCCCATCACACCAAGGCAGATGGCACGCACCACCTCGTCGAAGAATGCAACATCTATAAAGCATTCCGAGCTGACGCCGAAACGCACACAGATAATGAAGTCTTCTGGCGCCGAGACGGAATCAGTTTTTCCGTTGAATATTGGTCTCGTCCCATCCGAAAAAGTGAAAAAGTGATCGGATCGGTCGTGACCTTCGTGGATATCACTGCGCGCAAAGCTGCCGAACAAGCTCTTCGCAAAGCCAAGGAGGGCGCCGAAGCCGCCAACGAGGCCAAGAGCATCTTTCTGGCGACTATGAGCCATGAAATTCGCACGCCTATGAACGGCATCCTTGGGATGACGGAATTGGTCCTGGACACCGACCTCACTGTCGAGCAGCGCGAGAATCTCGGCCTCGTGCGATTTTCGGCCGAAGCGTTGCTCTCGATCATCAACGACATACTGGACTTTTCGAAGATAGAAGCAGGAAAGCTCGAAATCGAGGCCATTCCATTTGATCTGCGCGAGAGCCTTGGCGAGACGATGAAGTCGCTGAGTGTTCGCGCACATCAAAAGAGGTTGGAGCTCATCTACGACGTTCAACCGGAGGTCCCCGAAGCGTTGATTGGTGATCCCGGCCGGATTCGCCAGGTTCTCGTCAACTTGGTGGGAAACGCCATCAAGTTCACCGAGAGAGGTGAGGTCTTTATTGATGTGCGGGAAGAGTCCGACGAAGACAAAGTCACTTGCCTACACTTTACTGTGAAAGACACTGGAGTGGGCATCGCCGCCGAAAAGCAAGAAAAGATTTTTGAACCCTTCTCTCAGGCCGATGGCTCCATGACCCGAAAATACGGCGGCACTGGGTTAGGGCTGACGATCTGCACGAGACTTGTCACCATGATGGGCGGGGCCATTTGGGTGGAGAGTCAGCCCGGCCAAGGCAGCACGTTTCACTTCACACTTCGCTTGGCAGTGCAGGACAAGCCTGCCATCGGGTCGGTTTCTCTTCAGCCAGAGCAATTGCGGGATGTGCACGCCTTGATCGTGGATGACAACTTCACAAACCGAAAGGTCCTTAACGGGATGCTGGCTCGTTGGGGCATGGAACCTACAGCCGTGGACGGTGGCCGTTCAGCGCTTCAGGCGCTCGAAGTGGCGAAGAGCACTGCTCGTCCCTTTACTCTCATCTTGTTGGATGGGCAGATGCCCGAGATGGACGGCTTTACGCTCGCTGAAAGGATAAAGAAAGATCCAGAGCTAGTCGGTGCCAACATTATGATGCTTACCTCGGCCGGGCAAGCAGGCGATGCAGCCCGCTGCCGGGAGCTCGGGATTTCTGCCTACCTTGTGAAACCGATTCGCCAGAGAGAGTTATTAGAAGGGATCTGCAATGTCTTGAATCTGTCAAGCCAGAAGCAAGCTCCCTTGGTCACCCATCATTCGTTGCGGGAGGCCAGAAACCGCTCGCGAGTCCTCTTGGTCGAAGATAACGCCGTAAATCAAATGCTTGCAGTCCGTCTTCTCGAAAAGCGGGGGTACACCGTTTCCGTCGCTGGTGACGGCCGGAAAGCACTGGCTGCGCTTGCGAACGAGCACTTCGATGTCGTGCTCATGGACGTTCAAATGCCAGAGATGGACGGTTTCGAGGCTACTGCGGCTATTCGCCAAAGGGAACGGACTACTGGCGGACACATCCCCATCATTGCCATGACCGCACATGCCCTCAAGGGCGATGAAGAGCGGTGCTTGTTAGCGGGCATGGATGCTTACATTTCAAAACCAATTCGGACCACCGAACTGTATGCCACGATCGAGAGCGTGCATCGCAAGACTGCCGAGGACACTCCTTCCACCGATGTCGCGGACCCGAAAATATCACCGGCCTGGCCCGTCCCGAGATAGCGAACCATAGGTCCAAGCTGACTCCGACATCTCAGGAGGGACTGCAAGACATGCGCCGCAAACGCGAGCGGCTTTCTTTTAAATGAGCAGTCGGAAAGCTAGACAGAGGATGCAAAAAAGTCATCGGGGACACGGATAGAGCCTTTTGGTTGTCTCTCGAGAACCAACTCTCCCACGCCCATCCAGATTACAAACGAATCGGATGTCCAACCGTGAGAACATTTAGAACGCCAAGCACGCGCACGACGAATGGACAGCAAAATCAGCAGGCATGTGTTCCGGTGCTCCCCGAGCGCCGTGCCGGGTCTTCTGATGTTCAACGCAGGGGCTACAGACCACTCGTCCAAAATGTCAAAGGCGCTAAGGGCGAATGTTTCGGTTCAAGTGAAAAACGTTTGTCGGATCGTATTTTCGTTTGAGCGCGACGAGCCTCTGATTGTTTCCGCGATACGTGTCTCGCACGGACTTCTCGCTGTCGTTACTTAGATAGTTCACGTAAGCGCCGCTCGAAAATAGCTGCATAGCAGACCACGAGTCGTCGACCCACGCCATCGCCGCTTCGGCCCGTGCCGGGTTGCGCCAGTTTGCGTCGAGAAAGTAGGTGAACTGTCCGGAGGTGCGCGTCAGCGGTGTTGCGCCGTCGGGCACCCTGCAGATCTGGCCATGCATGTGATGGCCGATTCCGAATGACATGCCCCTCGATGAGTTCGCGATCACCGACGCGATTTGTTCAATCGCGTGATCTTTGAGCTCCTTCAGCGAGCCGCCCTTCCAGTAGTCGTATGTCATCCCAGCGGGAGAAGCGACTGCTGGCGGGGGCCCGAAGACGCGGGTGCCGAACTCAGGGCCTGGGCGGTCGGTTAAGTGCGCGTACGAGACAGAGCTGATCGCGTCAGCGACCGGTGGGCCGAATTCTCGCAGCGGACGCAGCACACGTTCGCCCGCGGTTGTCTCGCCGCTCCAGCACACCCTGCAGAGGATTGTCGGCTGCTCCACCATAACGATGCTCATCTCGACCGCGAGGGCGTCGGGCGCCGCCTCCATGAAGTCGCGGTAGAAGCGCAAGAACGACGCGACATCGTCACGGAATGCGATGAGACCACCCAATACCTGATCAACCAGGTGGAGCTGGTATTCGAGGGACTGGACAATCCCAAAGTTGCCTCCGCCTCCGCGCAATGCCCAGAAGAGGTCCGCATTCTCACCAGCGCTCGCGTGCCTTAGCCTTCCGTCTGCGCAAATCACGTCCGCGGAAACCAGATTGTCACAAGCCGCCCCAAACCGTCCGAGGAGCCAGCCGAGCCCGCCGCCGAGCGTAAGCCCCGCAACGCCGACTGCGGGGTGACATCCGAGGACCGTCGCAAGGCCGTGGGGACTTGTCGCGGTGTTCAGATCGCTCGCACGTACCCCGGGCTCGACGCGCGCCATACGCCGTTCGCGATCGATCACGATCGATTTCATCTGCGATAGGTCGATGACGATTCCGCCCTCGCAAACTGAAGCTCCAAGTGGATCATGTCCGCCTGAGCGTACAGCGACTTCGAGTGACTGCGTGCGAGCAAACTCGAGCGCGCTAACTATATCGTCCGCATTCATACAACGAGCGACGAACCTGGGATGTTTGTCCGTTCGGGGGTTGAAGCTCGCAGGAGCACGTGCGCGGTCGTAGTCCGCGTCGCCCGGGAGAATGACCGTGCCTTTGAACTTATTTCGAAACTGGACAAACCTGTCCGCTTGAAATTCGAGGAGTCCGTCCGGACGACACGCGGAGCCTATGGCAACGATGCCTGCGCAGGTGATGAAGTCACGTCGGCCGATCATCGACATACTTGTATAGACGGAATCCAGCTCGGAAACGTCAGGGGTTGTTCGCTCTCTAAGTCGATCCACCCTTCGCTACTTCTCGGTCGATGAAAGTCGTTCGGGAGCAGGAGTGACTTGGCCAAATCCACTTGGAGGGGCGCGGACTATGGCGATTCACTATTGTTTCCGGGCATGCGTTTCCGGGCACGCCGTCGAGCAGTTGGGTCGCGCCGCCCGCACAACGAAGATAATCATCAATATATTAATCTATATTTTATGTTGACAGAAGCAGGTCCGAAGAGAGCCCTAAGGAATAAGTGGGGGCAGATTGGGTCCACAAGAACAAACTCGGAAGCCAGCGAGCAAAGTGCGGCTCGAGGCGAGCTCTCAGGGCGCCAAAAGGTGATTAGCACGCCAAGCTCGTCCGCTCTTACCCGATTCCGCATCTGCAGCTACATTTGGACTCTGCGGATCAGCACCACATCGCTGGTCTGGGAGCCACGCGCTAGCGCGAGTTGCTGACCATTTTTCGCCCAGCAAAAGTTGAAGATTTGGCCTGCGGCAAAAGCTGTAACTTGTCTCTGACGTCCGCCGTCGAGGGGCTGTGCCCAGATGTTGGAGACGCCTTGCTGGTCCTGAAGGTACGTCAGATCATGCCCATCTTGCGTCCAACGGATTATAGGATGCCCCCCGAGGATCGAACCTGGATAGTCGAAGGTCTGGACAGGTTTGCCGCCGGCGAAGGGAATGACACCAATTCTGCTCGTCCCCGGGTGGCGGTAGTCGTCGAAGGCAATCCACTTCCCATCCGGCGAAACAACCGGATAAGTTGACGCGTAATCTGTAAGTTGTTCTGCAGCACCTCCTCGCAAAGGAACTCTCCACAGCGTGTAGTCTCCACCGCGCGAGGCGTTGAAAACGACCCACTTCCCGTCAGGCGAGCAGGAGGGGGCGCCGTTGGTACCTTCCCGCGTTAGCTGTTTTCGGTTACCGCCGTCCTGGTCGATGCTCCATATGTTTGCCGCACCGATGGCCCCGGACGCGAATACAATACTTCCGTCGGGGCAAGACGACGGGGTAGAGAAGAACTGCAAGTCGGCATCTGACGTCAGTTGCCGCGCGTGAGCGCCGTCCGGGTCGACCACCCACAGTTCACGGCCACCGCTCGCCAACGAGGCGTAGGCTATGCGTCCCTCTACGGTCCAGGCAAGGCCGAACATGCCATCTTGCGATGCCGCGCCAAAACTGATTTGCTCTCCTTGGTTCACCGAATCCCGGGATTCAAGCCAAAGATTCGAGCGGACCTCTCGTAGCACGCTAACCAGGGCGAGCGAGTCTGCTGTCACATCCAGGTCCACGTAATCATTTAAATCATTGGTGATTCTCCGCGCTTGGCCGTCGGGATAGGAGAGCTCCCAGAGTTGAACGGGCCTGTTCGGCGATTCCTGAGCGCCCAGCACCAACCCACTCGAATCCGAGAGCCAGGCTACTCTCAATACGTGACGCCATCCTTTGGAACCGATCCGTTTTACGGACCCGTCTTCGACCTGAACGGTCATGACATAGCACAGACCGCCTGAATAAGTCCCGATCGCGATACGTTTGCCGTCCGGCGACCAGGCCATGCCAGAACTGACAAATATGTCCGGGATCTTTCGCGCAGCGAGCTGCCGTTCTCCGCTTCCGTCGCCCCCCGCCACCACCACTGCAGTCTCGGCCCCAGGGTTTTCCCGTGCAAAGGCCACTCGCTTGCCTTCGGGAGAAAAAGCAACCGGTGAGTCCACGTGCTCCATCACCTTTCGCGATTCACCGCCTAGAGCTGGTATTTGATAGAGCGTACCTGCCGAGTTGACGCTCGGGCTCCGGACGTAGTAGATGTAATTCCCATCCGGCGAAAAGGTAAGCCCGCCGTAATATCCCTCGGTTGGCGCAATAATCTGAATGTCGCTTCGGGTCGCCGTCTGTCGCACCCGAAGGCTGCGCTTTCCCGCTTCTGCCGTAACGTAAGCTACGTACTTGCCATCCGGCGAGATGGCAACCTCCCGGGCGCTCCCGGCGGTAGTGAGCCGCTCGATCGTCATGGTTTGGAAAGCGGCCAGATTCTTCTTTCGGCCAACAAGTCTGTAACCGCCGAGCCCCATCAAAGTCAGCGCAAGAATTACGCTCGACAAAATGGCCAGCACTGTCGCAGTGCGCCACCGCTTTCCTAGAGGCATCACGTCGTTGCTGGCTCGTTGCGCGCTGCCGCTTTCCGCAACGAATTTTCCGGATTCCGTCTCGCGCCTCAAGCGCATCAGATCGGCGCGCATCTCCGCCGCCGACTGGTAGCGGACATCTCGATCTTTCTCGAGCGCCTTGCTGATGATTTCTTCGAGCTTTGGCAGTACATGCGGGTTGAGCCGCACTGGCGGCACCGGGGCCCGCTCCAAGATAGCGTGGAAGATCATTCCCGTCGTGTCGCCAAGAAACGGCAACTTTCCGGTAGCCATCTGGTACAACCCTGCCCCGAACGAGAACAAGTCCGACCGGGCATCCAATTCCTTTCCCCTCACCTGCTCGGGAGACATATAGGACACGGTTCCGACAGTGGAACCGGGACTTGTGAGATGCTTCTCCACGTCGAGCGTCGCCGCCGTTGCCTCGGTTCCGGAAACCGGTTTTGAAGCTACCTTGACGATACCGAAGTCGAGAATTTTCGCATGCCCGCGACTGGTGACGAATAAGTTGGCGGGCTTGATGTCCCGGTGCACGATCCCTTTGCTGTGCGCGGCATCCAGCGCATCGGCAATCTCGATACCCAGCGAAAGGAGCGTCTCCAGCTCCATTGGACCCTTGCCGATGATGTGCTTTAGCGTCGCGCCTTCCAAAAACTCCATGGCAATAAAGGCCCGTTGATCTTTTTCCCCAATGTCATAAATTGTGCAGATGTTCGGATGATTTAGTGCCGATGCCGCCTGCGCCTCCCGCTGAAATCTCTCGAGGGCCTGCGGGTCGCTCGCCACATGTTCAGGTAGAAACTTTAGGGCCACGAAACGGTGAAGGCGGGTGTCTTCCGCCTTGTACACCACTCCCATCCCACCACCACCAAGCTTTTCGATCACGCGGTAGTGCGAGATGGTCTGTCCAAGGAGCGAGCCAGAGTCCACCATTTAGCGCTCATCTTAGGTTGAGGGCAGCCGGCAAGTCAACGAAGCGAAAAAGCTGGAGGGCTACCTCCTTTATTAACGCCGTTAAGATCTTGATCCCGGCGACATCCGTCATCCCTCGCGACCTTCGAATATATGTTTTTCCATATGGCATCGATATTTTCATGTAAGTTTCATCTAAAGACCACCGGTGCCATGCATTTATCCTCTTATATTTCAATGATTTATAAGGTATAGGTCAATGGCATGTCAAATGCCAAGGGTTTATTATACGCTTAGCTGCAGTAGAGCTTAATCTCATGGAGTTGAGCTCGATTCTTGAACAGTTGACCTTGGCCAGCTTCACTGGAATCTCCAACTGGGTTAGCGCGGCGAATCCCTCTGGGTCTTGGGTGGGGAGGCATCGCGGCGTTTTCCACTGTGATTCCTGTCGGTCTGGGTTCACAGGCTCAGTGAAATGAGAGGGCGATTGCAGCTCTAGCTGCATCGGGGAGAAACTAAAAAATGAAAAGACTTGGTTACTTGCTGTTACTCGGAGTTGTACTTCTCAGCATGGGCAGCGGCAACGCTTTCGCCCAGGCAACCGCGAGCGCGACCATTCGGGGCACTGTGACAGATCATTCCGGCGCAGTGGTGGTTGACGCTCGAGTGGTGGCGAAGAACAAAGCCACCGATTTGTTGCGCACGACTAGCACTTCGGACACGGGGTATTACCAGTTCGAATTTCTGCCGGTGGGGACCTACACGGTGACAGTCACGAAAAGCGGTTTTGCCAGCTTTGCAGAAACTATGGAGACTCTGATCGGCCAGACTGCCACAGTCAACGTGGAATTGAAGACTGGTTCCGTGTCTGAAACGATCGAAGTGACAACCGAAGCGCCGCTGGTTGATCAGGCAAAAACCAGTGTCAGCCAGAATATTACTCCCAGCGAGGTAGAAGACCTGCCGATGGTCGGACGCGACGTGGCCAACCTTGCGTATTTGGCTCCAGGCGTGAAGGCCACGGATTCCTACGACCCCACGAAAAACCGCTACGCGATTCTTTCCGTCAACGGCGCGGGTGGCCGCAACGTAAACGTTACCGTCAACGGCGTGGATAACAAGGACAACACCGTCGGGGGACCAGTAATGCAGCTTCCCTTGGAAGCGGTGCAGGAATTCCAGATCAGCACGCAACGCTTCTCCGCGGAAAACGGGCGCTCCGAAGGTGCCGCTATCAACATGATCACCAAGTCGGGCACCAACAGCTACCACGGCTCTGTCTTCGGATATTTCCGAAACACCAATCTGAACACAGATGAGAAAGATCCTACTGGTACAGGCACCACGTTGTCCTCGCACCCGGACTACACTCGTCAGCAGTTCGGTGGCTCCATTGGAGGTCCTTTCGTCAAGGAAAAACTCTTTGGCTTTTTCGCCATCGAACGCGAGCGCGAACACCAGGGTCAGCCGGAAGACCCAAAGTCGCTCGCTGAGCTCACCCTCGCGAAGACGGCCGGGCTAGCGGCTCAGCCCTCGGCTACCATCCCGCGTCCCTTTTTTGAAACGCGCTATAACGGGCGCACGGATTGGATCATCAACGACAAGAACAACGCATACCTCAGCTACAACTCACAGGTTAACAACAGCCTCAACGATCAATCGGGTGCGACAGGGGATCTGACCAACGGCAACTTCACCAAGAACCATTTGATTTTGGCCAACTTCACCTTGAACTCGTTTCTTTCTCATTCCACGATCAATCAGTTCACGGTGGGCTATCAGTATTGGAACAACCTCATCGCCAGCAATATCAGTGCACCGCTGGTAACGTTCCCGAGTGCTTCATTTGGCACCAATATCAACGTTCCTCAGGAGTCTTTTCAGAAAAAATGGCAGTTGAAGGATGACATCTCGAAAACTGTTGGCAACCATACCTTCAAGGCTGGAGTGGATTTTATCGACAATCCAGTCGAAGGGGGATTCTTTGAGTTCAGCTCGACGCTAGAAGTTGACTTCGCCGCCGACCCCAGCACGATTCTGGGCAATACGACCACTTATCCGAATGGATTCGCGACCCCGGGTCTCATCACCGGCATGGATATTGCGAACGGCAACCCGTACTTTCTTGTCGCCACCAAGCAAATCGGCCTGTATGGCCAGGACGACTGGAAAATCAACCGGCGTCTGACGGTCAACCTCGGCCTGCGCTGGGACAAGGACATCAACATGATTGGCGGGTCGGACGTCCTGAAAAGCCGCACTTATCAGGAACTCGTGGCGCTCAACAACCCAATCTCGAATCCTTCCGTCAGCAAACTGCCGCATGACGACAACAAGGACTTCAGCCCGCGAGTCGGCTTTGCCTACGACGTGACTGGCGCTGGCAAACATGTATTGCGTGGGGGATTCGGCCTTTACTTCGGCAACGTGTTCCAGAACATTCCCTTGTTTATGGAGCAAATGAGCAATCCGACGGTCTTTGCAACGGTGCTCAGCCTTTCGGCCCCGACCGACATCGTTCCCGGCACAGGCCTTACTCTAGGTAAATGGAAATACGGCGTCAGCCCCTTGCCGACGATTCCGCCTCCCTCCACCCAGCTCGCCCCGGGCAGTATAGGCCGGCTGATGGACCCCAACTATCGCAACCCAGAGACGCTGGAATTTAACTTGGGTTATAGCTGGTCGCTCAATCCCAACACCGTTCTTGAAGCGGAATATACGCATGTTCTCGGTCTGCACGAAAACAAGACCATCAACATTGACCAGAAGGTTCCGGCAGGCGGAGCGTGCTGTACTCGTCCGCTGGATGCGGCGTTTGCAGCTTCCACGCAGCCGGAACTAGCCAGCGTTCGTGACGAGCAGTCGATTGGCCGTTCGCATTACGACGGCTGGAACGTCAGCTTCCGCCAGCGGATGAGCCATCGTTTCCAATTATCCGCGAACTACACCTTGGCTTGGGCGTATTCGTATGATGGCGGCGGCAGCTCCTTCCGCAACTATCCGAGGCTCTCGACCAACCCGTTTGCGAGCTACGAGTGGGGGCCATCGCCCAACGATGAGCGCCATCACGTAACGGTGAGCGGACTCATCGATCTGGTCAAGGGCTTCCAGCTCTCGCCGATCCTGCAGTTTGGTTCAGCCCGGCCGTACAACCTGACCAACTCTGCGAATACATTGAATACCGGAGGGGGAACGGCTAATGCGGTTGTGGTTCCGACAAGCAATCCCACCAACTACCTGGCGTTTGCCGGCAACAACGCCGGCGCGCAAAACTGCTTCTACGGGCTGAACGGTGTGGCGCAAAGCTGCACCATCGCCAATTACGATCCGCTTCGCGGGGATCCTTACTTCGAACTGGACATGCGGCTGGCTAAGAACATCAAGCTCGGTGAACACCGGAACCTGCAGCTGGTAGCCCAGGCGTTCAACTTGACGAATCGCGCCAACTACGGCAACAACTTCGGCAACAGCATCGCCAGCGGTTCCACGTTCGGCCATCCGGTCGGCTTCATCAACCCGAACAGCACAATCGTCCCGCGCTCGATTTGGGGCGAATTGGGAGCTCGGTTCACGTTCTAGACGAAGGCCTAGCCAAAACTATCGACCAACGCCGGGGCTGACTTTGATGAGTCAGTCCCGGTTTTTTTTGCAAAGACCAGGGTGGATAAACGGCGGGCGAATTCCCGACATCTCAGCGATTGTCCCTACGTGACGGATCGTGTTTCCCAGAAAAAACTGGTCCATCTTCACCCCAGCCATTTCCGTCCAGCTTCAGCCCAACTCAGCGCGATAAATGGCGCGTTCCGTGTAAGTGACACCAGAAGCAGCACTTAGAGTCTTGTACTGGTATGCTGCGAACCAGAGGGCCGGGAGTTAGCCCCAGTGGCTTTGTTTGAATGAATCTTATCGACATTGTGTTCTTGCGTGAATGTCCCAAAGTGGGCAGACGGGGACCGGCCAAATGTCCATTATCAAGACTCAATTGATGCTCCTTGCAATTCTGAGAACCTCGGTGTAGTGTCCAAGCCTCCGCTGTGGTTCCATTCCAGAGGTGTGCAATGAAACGTCTAGTTCCGATACCGAGTGGATGTGTCGATCACCTGGATCGAGTCAAAGAGACAGGGATCGGTTATCAAATTGTCTCTATAGAACTCAAGGACGGTAGATTTTTCGACCAGGTCGTTGCGAGCGAGGGCTGCATCATAGAGGTCCGTGGGTATCAGGAAATTCCTTTTGCGCCTGAAGACGTGGCATTGGTAACAGTCAATCACAAGCGCTGGAATTTCAGAGATGGGTCGGACGCACGGGCCAAAAGCAGGGCAGCGACGGCTTGATCTCTTCCGTCGATGATTGCTGTTGAAGCGAAGTCGATTCCGCTCCCTTCGGGGTGCTTTCTACCCAAGGTGTAGATATGATTCTCGTCCATGCGACGAGTCGATGAAACATCGTATTGTCCACTTTCTTCAGATTTACTAGGCCGTGGTGGTGCGCCATTCGTGTAAAAATGGTGAGTCACCTGGCATGCGGCTGCGCGCATGATTTTGCTGGCGGAGTGTGAGTTTTTTGCGCGCCTGAAAAGATGCTTCTCTGCAAGGAGAACCTGATGAGAGCAAAGCAAGGCGTCTTGTTCACCGTGGTTTGTATTGTCTTGTGCTGGATAACGGCTGGAAACGCACAAGACCCAGGGCAAAAGGCACCGGCGCGACTTTATAACACGGCCAAGCAGAAACTCAAGGAAGGCAAGCAAATTGTCGGCGCCACCGTCTTCTCTCCCGACCCGAATATCTATTGCGCCATGGCGAACGCCGGTTACGATTTCCTGTGGATCGAGATGCAGCACAGCCCGCTTACATATGAGGATGTCGCCAGAATGATTTGGGCCTGCAGAGGGGCTTCCGCGATGGCTTTTATTCGCGTCCCGGATGCGACAGAGAGCGATATCCAGAAGGCGACGGACATCGGCGCCGTGGGGATTATCGTTCCGACGGTCGACACGGTGGAGAAGGCTCAGGCAGCGGTGAAGTGGTCCAAGTATCCGCCTGAGGGGCGGCGCAGCCAAGGCAACGGCCAGTACGGGGCTTTGTGGGGAAACGACTACCGTCAGACCGCCAATGAAAACATGGTGGTGGTGATCATGATTGAAACCCCGATCGGGGTCGAGAACGCCGAGAAGATTGCGTCCGTTCCCGGGATCGATGTCATCTTTGCCGCCAGTACTGACCTGGGCAATTTTTCCGGACACCGGCAGGGCGACAAGGAGTACGAAGCCCTGGTCACAAGGATTCACGACGTGACCTTGCAGCACGGGATTAGGCTGGGGGGACCACAGGCTTGGAAGGATCGCCCGGGATTCACCTTTTTCCAGGGTCCCGGCGAAACCCAGCTAATCCAGTCCGGAGCACGAGTGAACCTTGCACCTAATCACGCGCCGGGTGGCGCACAGCCAGGAGTGGCTCCGATCGAAGGTGTTACGCCGCACTAGTCGCGGTCATCGTTGCGTGATAAACGCGCAAACAGGACACCTACAATCGCCCTCCCAAGTCAGCTGGTCAGATGTCCGGTAGTAATCGTCTTCACAGGACTTGATTAGCTTTCTGCTCGAACTGCCGCAGCAACTACTCTGACGGAGCGGGATCAAAAAATCTCGATGCAGGCGACCTGAGCAGGAAATAACAGACTGCGATCAAGAGCAAGAAATGCGCCATCGAGTCAGACAGCGAGTGAAATGCGCTCCTCACTACGGGGAACGGCGAGCCATACCAGCGCCGGCCAGCGAGCCCAGGCCGGACCCTTCACCAAGAAGATTCCGCCAACGATAGCGATTACTCCTACGAGCGCAACGCGGACGGTCCAACGCTGTAACGGCGTTCACGGAGATGTGAACTCCCTTGCGAATGCTGGCTGGTCATGTGGACGTGAACAAATCAGGCATTTGAGCAGGGTAGCAAATCGGCGTTATGATACTAAATTTGAAACCAAAACATTCCGTACGATACCTGATTCTCAATCTGGAAATTACATGAACATCGATCAGGATCTAGAAAAAATTGCGCTCCAGGAGAGGCGACTGCAATTCCAACATTTTGATTCGGAAATGGCATGGGCTCTAGGTACCGCTCTCAAGGCGGCTGCTGAAAAACGCCAAGTCGCAGTAGCCATCGACATTCAGCTACACGGCCATCCCCTTTTTTCATACGCGATGCCGGGAACCACACCGGACAATTGGGACTGGATTCGCCGTAAACGCAACGTCGTTCTGCGCTTTCATCGCAGTTCCTACGCCATCGGATTGAAACACGAGCGCGCTCGTACCACTTTGCAGGCTGGGGCGGGCCTTGATCCAAAGGACTATTCTGCTCATGGCGGCTGTTTCCCGATTCTTCTTGTAGGAACAGGATGCGTTGGCACGATCGCCGTTTCGGGTTTGCCGCAGCGCGACGACCACGCCCTGGTCGTTTCCGTACTTCAGGACTACCTACATCTGGCGGGCGAAGACCTCGCGCTCGAGGCGGTTACTACGTCTTAGCCTTCCCGGCCGGAAACATTTCTGTTGCTGGCGTGCGTCGTGGGAAAACGCTGGCCTAGCTAAGTACTTGTTTTCATAAATACGATGACGTATATCGCGTGATTTTGGCGAGAACAATATCTATTGGGGAACAAGAAAAACCAACTTCTTATGGAAGGAGTTGGCAGTCGCCGGCAAGTGCCCCAAAAAGGCTGCCCTGATGTGATGCGCCACCATTATAAATCTTGTCCTGCTGAAATGAGTCTCCGGTGACCTAGAACGGTGACTTGTGCGTCGGCTGAATCCACCCTTCCTCCCCTTGTGTCAGTTCTTTTTGAGTCTCGGCCTCATCGGAGGCCCCTCCCTCATTACTCTTTCCGAGCAGCCTCTCAATCGCTGCGAACAGCTGAATTGTCCGAATAGGTTTGGAAATGTACGCGTCCATCCCAGCTGATAGGCAGCGCTCCTCATCACCCTTGAGGGCATGCGCAGTCATGGCTACGATAGGGATGTGCCTGCCCGTAAGCCGTTCCATTTCCCGAATTGCCGCCGTGGCACCGAAACCGTCCATCTCCGGCATTTGGATGTCCATCAGCACGATATCAAAGTCCTCCTTCTCAAGCGCAGCGAGCGCTTCTCGACCGTTGCAAGTTGGTGAAACGATGTACCCTCGCTTCTCAAGAAGGCGAACTGCGAGAGTCCGATTGACAGCGTTGTCTTCCGCCAGGAGGACTCGCGAACGGTTCCTGGACTCTCGTAACGTATGACGCGTCACCAGTGGAGCTTTCTTCTGCGTTGACAGATTCAAAACATCACATATCGCCTGCAAGAGCTCTCCCTGGCGTATCGGTTTCGCGAGATAGGCGGAAATTCCGAGTTCCCGGCACCGGGCAGCGTCGCCAAGGTTTCCTGCAGAGGTGAGCATCATAATGGTGGCACCGACTAGCTCTGGATCTCTCTTGATCCTTTCAGCTAGAGTGAAGCCGTCCATCTCCGGCATCTGTCCATCCAATAGGACGAGAGGAAAGGGACGACCTGTGTTTTTCGCGATTTCCAGCGCCAGCATCGCGGCGCGTCCCCCCTCGACTGCTGTCGGTTTCATGCCCCAACGAGTCAGCATCCCGCTCAGGACTGTTCGGTTCGTGAAGTTGTCGTCCACGATTAAAGCATGCATGTCACGTAACTGTTCTGGTTCAAGAGGAACCGAGCCGGCGGCGGGCTTGTCCTGCACAGCCAGCCGCAACGTGAAATGAAACGTACTGCCTTGGTCGAGCTGGCTCTCCACCCATATCTTCCCGCCCATCAACGTCACCAGTCTTGTGCAGATCGCCAGTCCCAACCCCGTTCCGCCGTATCTTCGGGCCATTGAGCCATCGGCCTGGGAGAATGCTTCAAAGATTATTTCTTGTTTGTCAGTCGGGATGCCTACACCAGTGTCTTTCACAGCGAGATGCAGGCAGGTGAAGGTGGCTTCGTCGGATTCTTCAGCTACCGTGACAAGAACTTCGCCATGTTCGGTAAACTTGATCGCGTTCCCGATCAAATTTATCAGAATCTGTCGAATCCTCCCGGGATCGCCGAGCAGAGCCTCTGGAACTTCCGGTCGAACGTCATAAATTAGCTCCAGCCCTTTTTGATGCGCGCGATAGCCCAGTGACTTCATCGTTTCGCCGAGGCTCTCTCGCAAGTCAAAAGGGATTGATTCGACATCCAGTTTGCCGGCCTCAATTTTGGAGAAATCCAGAATATCGTTAATCACAGTGAGGAGTGACTCGGCTGAGAACTTGACGAGGCCGAGGCTATCGCGCTGCTCGACAGTCAGTTCTGTGTCCAAAACTTGGTCCGTCATACCGAGAATACCGTTCATCGGTGTGCGAATTTCATGGCTCATGTTGGCGAGAAACTCGCTCTTGGCGTGGCTAGAGGCCTCAGCTACTTCCTTGGCCTGTACCAGCTCCAGTTCGGTCTTGTGCTGTCTACTCTGGATCACCAGCATCCTTCCAATGGAGCAAAGGAAAGAAACTGTCATGATCGTCGCAGCTAAGAGGACTCGCTCTCTGATAATGAGTAGGGACATCCCAAGCACGAGAAGAGGGCATAACAAGGCGAATAACTGCTTCGACACTGTTCGCTTCTGAGCCACTGATTTCCCGGATGTGCCGTCAGATTTTTCCGGCTGGCTCCAGGTGGCTGCAATCAGCAGAGCTGTCACATTGATGAGACACCATACGACATCGAACCAACTTCCGGAATGGAGGCTCCTACCCGGGTAGTTGTAATAGGCATCCATGAGGCCGGCGAAACAAAAAAAGGCGCTCATTCTTCCGAACAATGCAAAAATAGCGCGGGAGTCCGCCAAGAGCGCGCGCAATAGAAAGGCGCCTGACAGAAATCCGTTATAGATGAGTAAGCGCCGCCACAAAGCCCAGGCGAGTTCCCGGGCTGATTGAGAGTCTGAAGGAGCAGTGGAAAAATAGAGAAACACCGCCGCCCAAAACACAACTGCTTGAATAGAATCGAGGACATTAAGTCGGTCGAAGCGTCTGGGCTCGAAATCCGAATCCAAGAACAGCGCCATGCACATGGGCACATACCAGAACACAAACAAGGTGCCGGAAAGCCACTCCCATAAGGGTGGAAGACCTACGACCTCGTTTAGAGTCTGAATGACCTCGGCAACAAGCAAGAAGGCAAAGGAAGATACTGCCAGTTGCCAGAATGTTCGCCCCAGAGCATTGGATCGCCGAGACGCACGGAAGGAAGCCGCGACACATAAGATCAAGACGGCTACCTGAACCGAACCGGAGAGCAATCGACCCGGAGGACGGCTCCCAAAGTGGAAGAGTGCGGCAGATTGAATCGCTAAGAGTACACTTACTCTTAAAACCGTTTTTTGCAATTGGGTCATTAGAGAACTCGCCCGCAATCGTGAACCTGCCCTCCTGCGTCGGCACCCCTTCACAGCACAGGTTGCGGTCGGGAGTATAAGAAGTATAACAGGCTACGGACGCGATGGAGCCAACTGAGAGCGGCGATTTGCGGAACTATCAACGGTGCCGGACCGAGAGACTGTGATGATGACAGTTTTCTAACCTGAAGTTTGTCGGTTCAGCCTGGGGCATGCCACCGTCCGGATCACGCCGCCAGCGCGATCCGAAGTCAAATTCTGCGCGCGGCCCCTATGCGAGCCTTTGCGTTAGACCGAGTCTGGTCTGGCACCCAAGACAGGCCTGGGCCGACCTCCGTCCGGCCTGGAGCGCGTCAGATCTGAGTGTCCTGCTTTTCACCCTTCCCTAACGATTCTCGATGCCGCGATTCGTGTAAATTCACCGACATAATAGTCGGATTAAGTCGGTTTGACATAACGGTACGAAGTGTATTGAATTGATGGTCACCGAGTGGCGACTGCTCTGGATGGGGTGTCTGGCGGCCTGCAGGCCTGCCTTCTGTATTCCTGGGGGATTCCAAAATGACTTTGCGTTTCTTGTTGGCAGTAGGGCCGCACTCTCTTGCGCACAACCGACGTTGCGCCAGCCCGTCCAAGTGGGCGCGGCATCGTCTCACGTTGCTAACGCTTTTCATGACGATGTCTTGTTTGCCGTCGGCCCGCGCGCAGATCTCGGCGAGCATTAAAGGCATAGTAACGGACCCATCGGGGGCGCCGGTTCCTGCGGCGACGGTGACAACGAAGAACACGGAGACAGGAGCCGTGCGAAGCGCGATCACCGATGACGCGGGACGGTATCAGATTGTTTGGCTGGTGGTGGGGCAATACGAAGTGAGGGTTGTCAAAGCAGGCTTCCAGGACGCCATTCGGAGCGGGATCCGGCTGGTGGTGGGACAGGAAGCAAGCGTTGATCTGAAACTGCAAGTGAGCGCGGTGACCGCCGAAGTGCGGGTCACTGGAGATGCACCCATCGTGAATACCAGCACAAGAGATATCTCCGGCCTGGTTGGGGAACAGCAAGTGAAAGATCTTCCTCTGAACGGGCGAAGTTACGATTTGCTCGTGCCGCTGAATCCGGGCGTCGTGAATTTCACCTGGATGAAAACGGGCGGGACTGGAATATCCAATTCCACCACGGGAAACAACTTCGCGGTTTCCGGGAACCGGCCACAGCAAAATCTATTTCTGCTTAACGGGGTGGAGTTTACGGGCGCTGCGGAGAACAACATGCAGCCGGGAGGAACGAGCGGGATGCTTCTGGGGGTGGACGCGGTGCGCGAATTCAACGTGCAGCGGGACTCCTATGGAGCGGAATTCGGCAAGCGGCCCGGCGGACAAGTGGTGATCGTGACGCAATCGGGAACGAATCAGTGGCATGGAACGGCATTCGAGTTTTTACGCAACAACGCGCTGGATGCGCCGAATTTCTTCGACCAAGGATCTGCTCCGCCGTTTCAGCGCAATCAGTTTGGTGCTTCCACGGGAGGGCCGCTTCAAAAAGACAAGACGTTTCTCTTCGGCGACTATGAAGGATTCCGCCAGCACTTGCACCAGACGAGTGCCGCCCTCGTTCCAGACAGCAACGCCCGAGGCGGATTTCTGCCTTGTCAACTGGTCACACCCAAGCCAAACCCATGCACCTCTTCCACGCCGCTCGTGAACGTGGGTGTGGCGCCAGGCGTGGCGCCACTGCTTTCTCTTTGGCCGATTCCGGACGCCAATGCACCGGACTTCGGAGGGATTGCCGAGGTATTCAGCAGTCCGCTGCAAACGATTCGAGAGGATTTTGCGACAGCGCGTGTCGACCACATTTTTTCGCAGCGGGATACATTTGCGGGAATCTATACGATAGACGACGGCCGGGACTTCACGGCCACGCCGCTCGATCCTTTCAGCAGCGACGCGATGACGCTGCGGGAGCAGGTGCTGACGCTGGAGGAGACGCACGTTTTTTCGCCTGCGTTGGTGAACAGCGCGCGTGTGGGATTCTCGCGCGCGGGATATTTTTTTACGGGAGAGCCGACGCCGGGTACTCCGGCGGCAAGCGTTCCCGGGTTCCTGACGGGACATCCGGTGGGAGCGGTAGTTGTGGGTGGCAGCGCGGCATCGAATCCAGCAGCCCAGCTTGGACTGGCGGGTAGCAACAACGGAAGCAATCTGACCATTGCGAGGAATCTATACACGTTCGAGGACCACGTGTCGCTGACCCGGGGGAGGCATCAGCTCGAACTCGGAGCATGGTTCCAGCGCTTTCAATCGAACGAAACAATTGCGCTGAGCCAGCTTGGACAAGCGACATTTACCGGCCTGCAAACGCTCTTGACCGGAACAATTTCCAGTTTCCTATTCGATCCGTCGCCAACGGAGATGAATTGGCGCTCCCTGCTCGGCGCGTGGTACGCGCAAGACACGATTCGAATGAGCCCGAGACTGACCGTGACGCTGGGTTTCCGCGATGAGTTTACGACCGGCTGGAACGAGGCGCACGGCCGCGCCGCAAACTATACGTTCACCAGCGGAGTGATTTCGACGCAGCCGCACGTCGGGGATTCGCTATTCACCGTGGACAACGCAAAGTTTTTGCCGCAGCCGCGGATTGCAGTGGCGTGGAGTCCATTCAGCGCGAAGACCGTAATTCGCGCGGGATTCGGGATGTACAACGATCTTCAGGACGCTCTCGGATACCGCGCGGACCAGAACGCGCCGTTCAATCCAACGTTCACCACGCCGCTGACGGTGGCCAAGCTTCCGATCAACCCTGCCGGGCCATTTCCAGCGACGGTGAAGCTCATCCCGGGTGGAGTCCAGCCGGATATGCAGACGCCGACGTTGATTTCCTATTCGTTGAGGATCCAGCGGGAGCTTTCACCGAACACGTCGCTGACGGTCGGCTACGTCGGATCACATGGTTATCACGAACTGATAGGCATCGATGCGAATGAACCTTTTCCCGTGATCTGCCCGGCATCGCCCTGTCCCGCAACCTACCCTGCAACGTTTCCTGCGGGAATAGCAGGCACGCCCGTGCCGGCGGGCACATACTTTGTGCCCACAACGGTCAAGGCCAATCCGGCAATCGCGAATACGTGGACGTGGTTTTCCGAAGGAGACAGCGCCTACAACGCGCTGCAAGTGGATGTCAATCGCCGTTTCAGCGGAGGCTTGACGTTGCGCGGAGTGTACACCTTCTCGAAGGTTCTTGACGACGGGGACTCTCTCAATGCGACGACATCGGGAGGCGGACCGGCGCTGGCTTCGAATCCGTTTAACCTGCGGTCGGATTGGGGCCTAGGGACTTTCGACGTCAGACACGTCGGGGTGGCAAATGCTACCTATGCGCTGCCGATTGGGTACGGAAAGCGCTTTCTTGCTGGTCTAGGTGGATTTGGGAGCGCAGCGGTAAGCGGTTGGACGGTGAACTCCATCGTGACGTTGCAAGGCGGTTTTCCGTTTTCGCCGCAGCTCAGCTACAACCCGTCAAACAACGGGGACACGCGAAATCCGGTGCGCCCGTTCGCGAATCCAGCTTTCACCGGGCCAGTGACCCTTGGCAATCCGAACCAGTGGTTCAACCCCAATGCGTTTCTGGCACCGGCGAACACAGCGGCAAACGGCGGGTTCTATGGAAACGTCGGAAGAGACACCTTGATCGGGCCGGGGCTGGCCACGTGGGATTTCTCCGTGCTGAAAGACACGCGGATTCGCGAGCGGCTGAATCTTCAGTTTCGGGCGGAGATATTCAACCTTCTTAACCGAGCGAATTTCAACCTGCCCAATGCCGTTGTCTTCACGCCCTCGGGCGTTTCGCCAACGGCTGGCGTGATTACCAGTACGTCTACCACATCGCGCCAGGTCCAATTCGGCCTGAAACTACTTTGGTAGCCCTTGAACTGACATACAAAAATGGGCGCAGTTTCCGGGGAGGAACCGCACGTGATGAGGAAATGGTATTCCCGGAAATATCAGCGAATGGCTGTCGCGCGTATGGAGACTTGTCAATCGATCTATTCGAGATCGGGCGGAGTCACCTTGGCAATCCAGGAGTCGTAGTCGGAAGTGAAGCCCGCTTTTTGCTGAAGGGCATGAACTTGGCGCTCCACCTCCGCCATCTGGTCGTCTGAAAGCTGTGGGATCACTTCAAGGTGCTTCCCAATCGCGTCCATGGCACCGGCGACTTGCTGTACAGCACTGCCGGCAGCGCCGGCGTTTCCATCGTCGCCCTTCATGCAATCCACCACGCGTTTGGTCACTTTCTGGCTGTGCACCAGCGACACCCGGATGTTCCCCTGTCCGGTGACGACGTTTCCGACCCCGAATACGCGGTCCATGGCGGTGTATCGCGGTACATCCTGGCCAGCGAATGTGTAGTATTCCCCGTTCATGTTGATTCCAGAAAGTTTCTCCGGCACCGAGCCGATCGAAGAAACGACCAGCGGCGCGCGGAGTTCGTGTTCCGAGCCGGGGACCGGTTCAGCCTTGCGGCCCTCGATTTTCGTTTCAACCACCTTCAGCCCTGCGAGCCGTCCATTTTGCACGATGATCCCGGTGGTCAGCCTGCGATCCTGGAGGCGAAACAGGTATTTGTCGCGCGCCAGGCGCAGCATTTTCTGCCGAACCTGTTCCGTTTTGGCGATCTGCTCGGGCGTCGCGTTGTCGGGTGGTTGCGCCAGCGGCATGTCCTGTTCGCGGCGGCGATAAATTAACAGGCAACCCTTTACGCCCAATTCTTCCGGCTTGATGCCGTGCGCTTTGCATACCTCCGGAATACCTTTTTCCAACTCATGCATGCTGGTCTGAATGCCGCGAGCCTTTAAAGCACGTTCGTAGTTTTCGAGCTGGAGCACCTTGACCACGTCAATGGACGCCAGCCCGCCGCCCACCACCACGGCTTCGTCGGGCGTTTCATAACGTGGTCCGAGATAGTCCTTTTCGTTCTTGTGGTTGTACCAGTAGATGAAGGGATTTTGGTAAACCAGGCCTTTGCCGACGTACTGCTCTGCTTCCGGCACGCCCAATTCTCGGTCGCGCCACGCGCCATTGGCGAAAATCACCGCCGAAAAGCCCCATTCGAAAAGCTGGGGGAGACTAAAATCTCGGCCTAGCTTGGTAGAGGGGATGAAATACACATTCGGCTTCTTCATGCGCGCGTCGATTCGGGCGTATTCCTGTTTGCGCTGCTCGACGTGCCAACGCGGCAGACCGTCTTCGATCTTGCCGTACGGGCGCGTGTTCTGCTCGAACACGGCGACTCGAATTCCGTGATCCGCCAGAATCTCCGTCGCCACCGAGCCTGAAATCGCACCGCCAATTACCGCCACGAAATGATGCCCAGGATTCGTCATATGTCTAGCACCCCCGCGCAATGGAGCGCGATTGTACAACGCAAATCGTGCAAAGTGTCCGCAACCACCGAGCGTTCCTATGACTGTTTGCCAAACTCGTGCCTAATAGACGCATGGAGGACTATGGTCTGTCCGACCGCCAGTCGACCGATGCGAATGACCGCGCCGTAGATTCCCGCGTTGTTCTGGTTCGCACGAACGACCGCCTTCAGCACTTCTGGAGCAGGACTTGCTGAGTCGGGATCAAGGTTCACCATCGAGCAGCGAACGTCGCGCATCGTGACGGTGATGGCGGGGGCGTGGTCCCCCTCGCCGAATGACAGCACACCGCCCAACCACTCGTCCTCCTGGAAGGGAACCGATCGCAGTAAACGAACTACAACATTGGGGCGAAATCGTCTCACGTCCGGGCTCTGCCCTGCGAGTCGTGCGATCTCGCGCACCGTATCGAAGGCGATCACGGAGATGCTCGCTTCATCGAAGATGCCATGATCCAACTGCATCATCTCGACGGGAGCCCCGTACCGGCGTCCGACCTCCGTGGCCAAGTCCTCCCCGAAGACAGGCATCTCTTCGCCATCCGGCGTGCGAACATGCCTAGGAAGGTCTCCTTGAGCACCGTCTTCACGGCGGTGCGGAGCAAACAGGAGCAGGTCGGGAAACTTGCTTGCCGTTAGCCACGGGAACCCGCCGCGGTCATCCATGCGCCGGAATGCTAGGCGCCTGTCACCATCGAGGCCGTGCCAGCCCAGCTTGGCGGCCTCGAGTCGTTCGCCGCCCATGGACTTCACAGGATACCGGAAGATCGCCTCCACATGTCCGATTTCTATAGGCACGCTCGATCCGAGTTCGCTCAACGTCAACGTTGACCGGACGCGACGACATGGCCGCGGCCCGCTACGCGCCAAAAGAGCTCGGCGCCGAAGGCCGCCTTGAAGAAGTTACTGTCATTGAGAACTCTAATTCCAACGCTTTCCGCCATCTCTCTACGCTCCCAGCTAATTCTAATCGCGTATGCGAAGGTAATCCACATGGCTGGGAAACGCAGTTACCGGAC
>Ga0210384_10001464_pt1 | contig 32134 bp, 22 predicted proteins | sample IncBWH2MmetaG_FD_160574 | JGI IMG/M metagenome (GOLD analysis project Ga0210384, IMG submission 160574) | Forest soil microbial communities from Barre Woods Harvard Forest LTER site, Petersham, Massachusetts, United States - Inc-BW-H-2-M | ecosystem: Environmental > Terrestrial > Soil >...
ACGCGGGCGCCGGGAGCGAAGAGCGCGTCGAGACGCTGCCAGAGGCGCTCGCGCACCCAGGAGGAGCGGGCCACCTGCTGGTCGTAGGCGCCCGCGATGGCGTCATAGGCGATACGCACCGCCGGCGTCGAGATCGGGCCGGCCATCTGGTGTCCCGTCTCAGAAATTCGCATCATTAGTCGGCGAGCCATCCGGGCTCCTGGCCAGGCGCGCCGACGGAGGCATAGCCGAGACTATGTCGAGGAGGCGCAACGCCGCCAGGGGGCCGGAGGGCCGGCGAATAATGATGCGAATCTCTGAGACGGGGCACTAGGGCTCGATCTCGATCCAGGGGGCCTGCGGCCCCAGGGAATGGTGCGCGAAGTCGAGGCCGGCGACATAGGCGCCGCGCTCGCCGATCCGGCGGTTGGGTCCGAAGCTCACCGGTGCGCCCAGCCCGGCGTCGAACCGGTAGAGCTTCTCGAGCGTCGCGATCAGCTTCTCCCGGCTGAGGTCGCGGCCGGTCCGCTTGAGCCCTTCGATCAACACCTCGGCGGCCGCCAGGGCGGTCATCTGGGCGGCGACGTGGTGCGCGGGCAGCGAGTGCGCCGCCGCCAGGCGCCGGTAGTCCACCGCCGCTCCGGGGGTGCGGTCCGGAGGCAGCACCGGCAGCGAGAGGAACAGCCGGTCCGCCAGCGCCGCCGGCACGACGGCGAAGGGGTCCTCGCCCGGCAACGTGCCGGGCAGCAGGATGAGCGGGCGCCAGCCGAGCGCCTGCAGCTGGCGCAGCAGCTCCTGGACGGCGCTGCCGTCGTCGAGCAGCAGCAGCGCCGCGGCGCCGCCCTCTCCCACGCGGCCGGCGAGCTCGGCCGCCTGCGCCGCGGCGGTGCCGGATGCTGCCGTTTCCAAGGTGGTGAAGCCGCGGCCTCGCGCGGCCGTCGCGACCGCTCCGGCGACGCCGGCGAGCTCCGCCGTGTCGGGCCGGATGACGACCAGCGCCCGGCGTCCCGGCGGCAGCTGCCGCGCCGCGAACTCGACCAGCGCGTTCGCCTGCTCGGCGAGCCCGGGCGTCAAGTAGAAGACATAACGATTGAGCGGGAAATCCTGCCGCGGGCGCGCGGTGAGCGGCCCGATCAGCGGGATCGCGGCGGCGGCGACGGCGGCCGCCATCTCGGATTCGGCCCCGGCCAGGTAGGCGCCAACGAGAGCGAAGAGCGGCTCGCCTGCCAGCAGGTCGCGCAGCTTCGCCGCCCGCTCCGCGGGCGGCTCCGGGAGCGCGGCGAACGACAGCGTCAGGCGGCGCCCGTAGAGGCCGCCGGCGCTCTCGAGCTCGGCGAAGCGCGCCTCGAGCACCGCCCGCACCGCCGCCGCCTGGGCCGCGCTCTCGGGCCGGACGCCGCCGGGGAGCAGGACCCCGAGCCGGATCTCGCCGGCGGTGAGGCCGGGCTCCGCCTCGTGCCCCAGCCGCTCGAGATAGGCGAGCAGGTCGGCCGCATCCTGCCGCGTCAGCCGGTAGCGCGGCATGGCGACCTGCAACGCATTGCCCGCCGGGTCGATCCCCATGGCCACGGCGCGGATCAGCGACCGGTCGGAGTAGGCCGGCCGTCGCCGGCCGTCGCCTCCGCCCGCGGCAGGCTGGCGGAGGGCTTCCCGGGTCAGGTCAGAGGGCCGCACGCCGCCCTCCCTGCCGCCGCGGCCGTCGCTGCCGTGGCAGCCGGCGCAAGGCAGCGCGGAGGCGGGGACCTCGGCGCCACCCTCGCCGAGCGCCGCGGTCACCGCACCGCCCGCGGGACTGGTGCCGGTGCTGTAGATCTGCTTGCCGCGCGCCGCGGCCGGGGACAGTCCGTCGGCCGTCGCCGGCGCCGCAGTCCCTCCGGCCGCGCCGCGCAGGGCAGTTACTGAAGCCAGCGCAGCCAGGGCGGCCAGGGCGGATGGGGCGATGCGGATGGGGCGGGCCACCGGTCCGGCTAGCCTCCGTTGCCGGGAGCGCCGCGGTCGTCGAGCACGCCCTGGACGATGGCCAGGATCTCCTCCGGCTTGGCGAGGCCGAAGACCTTCTTCCACAGCCCGGTGCGCTCGTTGCCGACGATCAGGAGGTTGGTGTGGTCCTCCCTCCGCTCGCTGTACTGGCCCAGCTTCTGGAGCGCGAGATCGACGTTCTGCTTGCTGCCGGTCAGGAAGTACCAGCCGGGCCGGGCGCCGAGCCGAGTTGCGTACTCCTTGAGGCGGGCCGGGGTGTCGGTCTGCGGATCGACCGATAGCGACAGCAGGACGACGTCGCGCCCTAGCCGGTCGCCCAGGGCGGCCTGGATCCTCGCCAGGGTCGCCGCCACCGCGGGACAGCTGCCGGTGCAGCTGCTGAAGAAGGAGTCGACGACCACCGTCTTGCCGGCCAGCAGGTCGCTGTACAGGCGCTGCGGCCGGCCGTCCTGGTCGATCAGCTCGACGTCGGTGAAGTAATGGTGGGCGGCGCTCTCGTGGGGTTGTTTCGCGGGCACGGATTGCGCGGCAGGGGCAGCGGCGGCGCCGGCTGCGGGCGTGGTGGTCGCGGCAGGCGCTGCCGCCGCCGACAGACCGTCGAGGAGCTGCACGATCTTGGCCGGCGGGGCAAGGCCGTAGGCGCGGGTCCAGCGCCCCGTGCGGTCGTCGCCCAACAGTAGGATCGGCGCGTGGCTGGCCGGATCGGCGGTGAAGATTCCCATCGCCTTGAGCAGCCGGTCCAGCTCCTCCTTGCGGCCGGTTAGCAGGGTCCAGCCCGGACCGGCATGGAACCTCGCCCCCCAGGCCTTGAGCCGCTCCGGCGTGTCGGTCAGCGGGTCGACGCTGATCGAGAGCAGCCGCACGTCGGCGCCGGCGCGCGCTCCCAGCAGGGCTTGCAGCCGCTCGAAGTTGGCCCCCATCGGCGGGCAGATGGTCGTGCAGGTGGTGAAGACGAAGTTGATCGCCACCCGCTTGCCGCGGACGAGGTCGGAGTAGAAATGGACCTGCCGCCCGTCCTGATCGACGACGTCCACCTCGGGCCAGGGCGGCCGGCGGCCCGGCGCCGGCGTCGTCCCGGTGCTGCCCGGCGCCGCCAGCGCGGCCCCCGCCGCCGTGGCCGCCGGCGAGTCTCCGAGCGCGGGCTGCCGCGCCGCCGCCGGAAATCCCCAGGCCTGGAAGGCGAGCGCGCAGAGCAGGGCCGCGGTCACCGCAGGCATGGCGCCGCCGCGCGAGCAGGAGCGTTCTTTCACGCCGGATGTCATCCTCGCAGACCTCAGCTGCTGCCCACCGCCGCCGCGGGACTCACGGGACACGCGATGTAGAGCCGTACGATGTGGCGGCGGCTCGCGGGCGAGAGGTTGCCTCGCGCGTGCAGCAGGCGGCGGTTGTCGACGAACAGCGCCTCGCCGCGCTCCAGACGGATGCGCACGAGCGCGGTCTCGCGCTTCCGTTCGACGTAGGCCGCGAAGCGCGCCAGGAGGAGCGCCGTCTCGCCGTCGGAGCTCTCCTGCATCAGCCAGGGAGCGTAATAGAGGAGATGGCCGCCGTGCGGCCCGCTGGCGACGAGGGGCGCGCGGCGCGCCTCCTCCTGGCCGGTGTGCGGGTCCCGCTGGAAGTAACCAAGCTCGACGCGCCCCAACGCCGCGATCTCCGCGGCGGCAAAATGCTCGGCGAGGTCGGCGGTGTCGATCAGGAGGAACGCGCCATCCTCGGCATCCTGCTCGACGCAGTACCACCCGAGCACGTCCACCGTCGGCCGGTCGGTGTGGAACCCGAGCTCGGTGGGCGCATAGACCACGGGCCGCCCCGCCGCGGAGCTGCGGCGGCGGCGTTCCTCCTCCGCCTGGGCGGGATCGATCACCAGGTCGGTGCGCAGCCCGACCTCGCCCAGGCAGCCGGCGAGCTCGACGAAGCGCGCCTCGGTCATCTGCGGCAGGCGAGCGAGGCCTTGCGCGCGAAGATCCTCGCGTACCCGCGCCGCGACCTCCGGGAGCGCATCGGCCGCAGGGATCGCCCCGATTACCGCAGTGGCTGCCGCCGCTTGGTGATGCCGCCCGTCCCAGCCGCTCATCCGGACCCTGCCTTCCCTCCCTACCAAGCCGCCGCGTCACCGCGGCAGCCTTCTGGCGTTTCAATACACGCTAGCATACCTCCCGCCGCGTCGTCTCAGAGCGAGGAGCGTTGCCGCCGGCGAGGATGCCCTGGCGCCGCATCTCCCGCAGCGCGCCCAGCGCCTGCGCGACGGAGATGTGGCGTGGATCGTTCGCCAGCTCGTCGAACAGCGCCCAGCTGGCCGTCCCCTCGGGATGGGAGTGGGCGAGCTTCTCCCGCGCCGCGAAGTACAGGCTGGGCACTCCCAGGGCGGCGGCCAGGTGGAGCGGGCCGCTGTCGTTGCCGATCAGCACCCGCGCCCGCTCGAGCAGCGCGGCGAAGACGTCCAGCGGGTCCTGGCAGACGACGATGGGCGGGCGCTCGCCGCGTCTGCTCCCAGCAGCCCCCGCGGTCTCCGCCGGCGCCGTGACCTCCAGCGCCGCCGCGATCTCTCGCAGGAGAGGCGCTTCCCCGGGGCTGCCTTCGATCAGCACCGCGAGCCGCATCTCGCCGGCGAGCGCCGCCGCCAGCCGGGCGAAGCTCGCCGCCGGCCAGCGCGGGGAGGAGCGGCCGCCCGGCGCGAGAACGGCGAACGGCCGGCCGCCCAACCCACGCGCCACCAGCAGCTCGGCCGCCCGCCGCCGCGCCGCGGCCGTCGGGTGGAGCTCCAGCCGCGTCTCGTCCCGCGCGGCCCGCCGCGCCTCGCGCGCCGCCGCCGGCAGCGCCGGGTCCAGGGCGTGCAGCAGCATGCGCGGGCTCGGCAGCAGGCCCCAGAAGAACCATGCTTCGTGGGTGAACGGCCCCCAGGGTCGTCGAGAGTCCTGGAACAGGTCGTGGTACTCGAGGTTGATCCGGCGCGCCGCGATCGCCGGCCCTCCCGCGCCGGCGACGTCCCCGGCCATGGCACGCGCCAGCCAGGCGCTCTCGTGCCGGCGAGCGAAGGCGAAGAGGGCGGCGTCGAAGCGCCGTCCGGCCAGCGCGGCCAGCACTCGCCGCCGGCCCGCCTCGCCATCCGCCGGGTGATGGCAGAGCAGCTCGCCGAGGTGAGGATTGCCCGCCAGCACCTCGGCGGCGACCGGGGGGCCGACCAGGGTGACCTGCGGCCGCCGGAACAGGTCGTGGATCAGCCGCAGCAGCGGGGTGATCCACAGGGTGTCGCCGATGTGGAAGCGGGCCTGGTGGATCAGGAACCGGTGCCCGGCGACACGGCGCGAGAGCGGCGGCGGCGCGCCGGCGGCGGCACGCCAGAGCGGCAGCTCGTCGAAGAGGGCAGCCAGGAAGCCGGCGCCGGCCGCCGCGCAACCTGGCTCGCCGCGGCATCCCGGCGTCTGGAACCCGAGCGGGACCGGCCAGGCCCCGCTGGCCCCGCCTCCCCCCCCGACAACCGCCGGATTCGCCCGTCGCCATCCGGCGGGAGGGGCCAGAACCACGGTCGCCGCCGCCGCCGGCCGCCTCCCGGCCAGCCGGCGCAGGCCCGCGGCCAGCATGCCGCGCCCGCCGCGGCTGGCAAGGCGCTCCACGCGATCGACCGGCAGCCGCGCGAACGGCCGCGGGTCGCGAAGGGCCGAGCGCAGATAGAGGTGCAGCGGCACCCCGGGCAGCCGCGACCGCAGCGCCGCGGTCAGCCGGTAGAGCTCCTCGTACTCGAGGACGTGATGGATCGGACACAGGCAGAGGACGTCGAGCCGCCCGCTCTCCACCCGCGCCGGGAGGCGGGCGAGTGCCTCCGCGAGCGAGTCGACCTGGTCCTCCTCCGACGGCTCCGACGGCGGACCGAAGCGCCCCGCGGGCAGCGACACCGGCGGATGGCGGGCCGCCTCGAGATCGCGCGGACGCATGCCGGCCAATGTTACTCCGGGCGCCCGCCCTGACCCGCGCCGTCCGGACCTCGGTTCCCACTCCCCGGACCTCGATAGACTGCCGGCGTGTCGATCCGCCTGCGCGAGGACCTGGCGCACGTGCTCTGGCTCGGCGGCTCGGCCTGTGCCGGCAAGAGCTCCGCCGCGCGGGCGCTCGCCGCCGCCCACGGTCTCACCCTCTACAGCTGCGACGACTGGTTCGAGGAGCACCGGCGCCGGGCCGTGCCGGCGCTCCATCCGCACTTCCATCGCCTGATGGACCTGCCGGTCGCGGAGCAGTGGCGGCTGCCGCCGGCGCGGCAGGCGCGCGAGCTGCTGCTCTTCTACGCGGACGAGCTCGAGATGGTGATGGAGGACCTGCGCCGCCAACCGGGCCCGGTGCTGGCCGAAGGGGTCGGCCTGCTGCCGGCGCGGGTGGCTGCGGCACTCTCCGGCCCTCACCAGGCCTGCTGGCTGATCGCCACCCCTGGCTTCCGCCGGCGTCACGGCCTGCGGCGCGCCGCGTGGCTGCCGGAGCTGCTCGCCGGCAGCGCCGATCCGGCGGGCGCCGTCGCCGGCTGGCTGGCCCGCGACGACGAGGTGGCGCGCCGGCTGGCCGCGCAGGCCGCCAGGCACGACCTGACCTGCCGGATCGTCGACGGCTCCAGCAGCGAGCAGGAGACGGCGGCGGCGCTGGCCCGCCACTTCCGGCTGGAATCGATTGTGTTATCTTAGTCAGCGATATCCTCGAGGACGGTCGCAAAGACCACCGCGAACGATCACTCGGCGCAAGCTCAAGCCATGACCGAGCCGGCGACGACCCCACCGCTCTCGGCGCCATGGGCGATCGGCATCTACGCCGGCGCCTCGCCCTTGTGCCTCGCCCCCGCTCCCGGAGCGGCCAACCCGGTGCTCAGCCATCACGACGTCCGCGACGTGCCTGCCGCCTTCGTCGCCGACCCGTTCATGGTCCGCGAGGGCGGGACCTGGCACATGTTCTTCGAGGTGTGGAACCGGGAATCGAACCGCGGCGAGCTCGCCCACGCGGTGAGCCGCGACACGCTGCGCTGGGACTACCGCGGCATCGTGCTGCGCGAGCCGTTCCATCTCTCGTATCCTTACGTATTCCGCTGGCGCGGACAGTGCTACATGACCCCCGAGACCTTGGAGGCCGGCTGCGTCCGCCTCTACCGCGCGCGCCGCTTCCCGACCGAGTGGGAGCACGTCGCCGAGTTGCTCCTTGGCGCCTGCACCGACCCTTCCCCGTTCCGCTGGGCGGGGCGCTGGTGGCTGTTCGTCTGCCCCCTCGAGTCCCTCAACGACACCCTCCGCCTCTACCTGGCGCAGCGGCTGACCGGGCCCTGGCGCGAGCACCCCGCCAGCCCGATCGTGGCCGGCGACGCCAGTCGCGCCCGGCCGGCCGGCAGGGTGGGGCTCTGGGACGGCGGCATCGTGCGCTTCGCCCAGGACTGCTACCCGGACTACGGCACCCAGGTGCGGGCCTTCCGGATCACGGATCTGACGCCCGAGAGCTACCGCGAGGAGGAGCTGCCCGAGAGCCCGGTGCTCTCCCCCGGCGACAGCCTCTGGAGCGGCCGCAGCATGCATCATCTCGACGCGCACCCCCTGGCCGACGGCAGCTGGGTCGCCTGCGTCGACGGCAGACCGCCGGGCGAGCCGGAGGCGACCCGAGCGTGAGCGGCGAGCGCAAGCTGCGCGTTCTCCACGTCGTCGCCATGCAGGTGCGCTGGCTCTGCTTCGAGTGGCTCTGCCAGGAGCTCGACCGCGAGCGCTTCGATCTCTCGTTCCTGCTGGTCACCGCGGGCGCGCCGGCCCTCGCCCCCTTCCTGCGGCAGCGCGGGATCCCCTACCGCCACCTCCGGTATCGCGGCATGCGCAGCCTGCCCGCCGCCATCGCCGCGGTCCGCCGCCACTGCCTGGAGCACCGGATCGACGTCGTGCACACGCACTTCTTTCCCGGCTGCATGGCGGGCCTCTGGGGCGCCCTCCTGGCCGGCGTGCCGGTGCGGGTCTACACCCGGCACAGCGTGGCGAACCACGGCTTCTTCCCCCACCGCGTCGCCTACGACCGCCTGTTCAACGCCCTGTCCACCGCCATCGTCGCCCCGGACCGCATGGTGCGCACGGTCCTCGTCGAGTGGGAGAAGGTGGCCCCTGCCAAGGTGCGCCTGATCCACCACGGGTTCGACCTCGAGCGCTTCCGCCACCCCCCCGCCGCGGCGGTGCAGGGGCTCGCCGCCAAGTACGGCCTCGCCGGCGCCTGGCCGGTGATCGGGGTGGTGGCCCGCTACGTGGAGCACAAGGGAGTACACTACATCGTCCCCGCCTTCGCGGAGCTGCTCCGGCAGTACCCCGCGGCCAAGCTGGTGCTGGCCAACGCCCGCGGCGACTACCCGGTGATCGCGCGCCAGCTCGCGGAGCTGCCGGCGAGCAGCTACGTCGAGATCCCTTTCGAGGACGACATCGCCGCCCTCTACCCGCTCTTCGACCTCTTCGTGCACGCACCCGTCGATCCCTGGGCCGAGGGCTTCGGCCAGGTCTACGTCGAGGCGCTCGCGGCAGGGATTCCCGCGCTGGTCACCACCTCGGGTGTCGCCTCCGAGCTGCTCGAGCACGGCCGCAACGCCTGGCTGGTCGGCTTCCGCAGCTCGCAGGAGATCCTCGCCGGCATGCTCCACCTCCTCGCCGCTCCCGAGCTGCGCGCGGCGCTCGCCCGCGGCGGCCAGGCGAGCGTCGCCCCGGCGTTCGAGCTGGCGCCCATGGTGCGCTCCCTCGAGGGGCTCTACGGTTCACTCTGCGAGGCGGCCGGGAGATGACCAGGGTCCTGCTGGCGTTCACCGGCAGCGCCTACCCGCTGTCCTACAACGGCGGGCCGCGCGTCGCGCACGACCTGCTCCGCGCCGTCAGCCGCGAGCCGGGTTGGGCCGGCGCGGCCTTGATGAGCAGGGGAGCCGGGGCGGATGGCGAGGACCGCTCGGCCGTGGACCGCTATCCGAACCTGATCGACTTCGCGGCCGCCGGTATCCGCGCCCTGCGCTGCTCGCCGGGCCGCTGGGAGATCGACCTCGACTACCCGGTGCTGGCGGTCGATCGCCCCGACGAGGCGTTCGACGAGGTGGCCGACGCCTTCCAGCCTACCGTCTGTTTCGTCCAGGGCAACGGGGCGCTCGCGATGCTGCGCCGCGCGGCGGATCGCGGCCTCGGCGCCCTGTGGTACCTGCACTCGGCATCCAATCTCGCGGCGATGGGCGTGGCGCAAGCCGCCGAGCTGCCGGTCGAGCTGGTCTGCTGCTCGCGCTTCGTGGCGCGCCGGCTGCGCGAGGAGCTGGGGCTGGCAGCGACGGTGCTCTACCCGGTGGTCCGCGAGGCGGAGTACCGGGTCGAGCGCCCGCCCGGCCGCGGCTGCCTGACGATGTTCAACCCGGTGCCCTTCAAGGGTTACGAGATGCTCCTCGGGCTACTGCCGCTGCTGCCCGAAGAGCGCTTCCTGGTAGTCGAAGGCGCGTTCCTCGGCGATCGCCTGGAAAAGGTGCAGGAGGAGGTCGCCCGCCAACCGAACGCCGCCTTTCTGCGGCGCCGTGCGGACGTGCGCGAGGTCTACCGCCAGACCGATCTGCTGCTCGCTCCTTCCGTCGGGGAGGAGGGCGCCGGCCGCGTCGTCCTCGAAGCGCAGGCGAGCGCCATTCCCGCCCTCGTCAGCCCGCGCGGCGGTCTGCCGGAAATGATCGGCGACGGGGGCCGGGTGGTGGCGGACTACCGCGATCCAGGTGCCTGGGCGGCGGCCGTAACCGCCCTGCGCCGCGACCCGGAAGATCTGGCCAGGCTGGGCCGCGCCGCGGCGGCGCACCTGCGCGAGGAAGAGTTCGCCGGCGAGGCCGTGGTGCGCCGCTTCCTCGCCCTGTGCCGGCAGGCGGAGGCCAGAGCCGGGGAACGTCGTTTCGTGCCTCGGGGTGGCCAAAGGCGCTGGGAACTGAGATCGAGGGAGGCATAGGCATGGCACCCGCGCTCACCGCCGAGCAGGTCGAGGCCTTCGCGCGCGACGGGGTGCTGTTCCCCCTGGCCGCGCTCTCCGGGGCGGAGGTGGCGCGGCATCGCGCCGCCTTCGAGCGGCTGCGCGCCCGGCTCGGCGGCAGCCCGAAAGCTGCGGAGATGAGCCAGCCGCAGCTGCACTACCGCTGGGCCTATGACCTTGCCACTCACGCCGCTGTGCTCGACGCCGTCGAGTCGCTGCTCGGCGCGGACCTGCTGGTCCACTCGGCCTCGATCTTCGCCAAGCGAGCGCACGATCCGAGCTTCGTCTCCTGGCACCAGGACGGCTACTACTGGCGGCTGAGCGAGCCGCTGCTGGTCTCGGCCTGGGTGGCGCTGGCTGCCAGCCATGCCGCCAACGGCTGCATGCGCGTGCTGCCCGGCTCGCATTGCGCCGAGGTGCCGCACGGCGAAGCCTTCGGCGAGGCGCACAACATGCTGGCGAGCGGCCTGCACGTGGCGGCGCCGGTGGACGAGTCGCGGGCCGTCGACGTGACGCTCGCGGCCGGCAAGATGTCGCTGCACCACCTCAACCTGATCCACGCCTCGAGCCCCAGCCGCTCGCCCGAGGAGCGCATCGGCTTCGCCATCCGCTACACCGTGCCGGGCGTGCGTCAGGCCCTGCCGCACCATGCCGTGGTGCTGGCCCGCGGCCGCGACGACAGCGGGTGCTTCGAGCTGCTGCCGCGGCCGCCAAGCGACGACCTCGAGGAGGGACTGGCGGCCCAGCGCGAGTTCCTGGCCTGGCAACAGCGCGTGCGCCTCCCGGGCCGGGCCGGGCATGGCTGACATGGCAGGCGCCGACGCCGACAACACGGACGGTCCCGAGGCCGCGGAGCGGCGGCGGTGGATCGAGCAGGTCTACGATCCGTTCCGGGAGCGCGCGCGGCGCGACCTGTTCTTGAGCCTTGCGGTCTTCTGCAATCAGAACCGGCCGGAGGCCGGCTACTACTTCGAGTTCGGCTGCCACGGCGCGCGCACCATGCGCCTCGCCCATGACGCCTTCCACGCCCTCTTCGACTGGTCCTACGTCGCCTTCGATTCGTTCGCCGGCCTGCCGGAGATCGGCGACGTCGACCGTCACCCCGGATGGCGCCGCGGCGCGCTCTGCACCTCCGAGGAGGATTTCGTGCGCGCCGTGGTCGGCCACGGCATGCCGCGCGAGAAGCTGCTCACCGTGCCCGGGTTCTTCCAACAGAGCCTGACTCCCGAGCTGCGCGACCGCCTGCTGCCGGCGCGGGCCGCGGTGATCTTCGTCGATTGCGACCTCTACGAATCGACCGTGCCGGTGCTCGAGTTCGCCCGCCCCTTCCTCACCCGCGGCACGGTGCTGGTGTTCGACGACTGGTTCTGCTTCTGCGGCGACCCGGAGCGCGGCGAGCGGCGCGCCTTCCGCGAGTTCCGCGAGCGCCATCCGCGGCTCCGCTTCGAGGACTTCCTGCAGGGCAGCGAGGCGAAGGCATTCATCTATCTCGGCGAGGACGGGTGAAGGACGCGCCGAGGGCTATTGGACGGCGAGCTCGAGGTCGGCGAGGCCGCGCAGGTGGGTCGTCCACCCCAGCTTGTAGCTCTCCACTCCGGTCAGGAAGTCGAGCTCGGCGAGGCCCAGCTCGCAAGCGCAGGCGGCCTCGGCCGCGATCAGGAGCTTGCCAGCCGACCAGGAGGCCGCCTCCCTGGCGAAGCCGCCGTTCCACATGCACAGGCTGTCCGGACCGAGCGGGCAGAGGTCGATGCCGAGCAGCTCGGTGCCGCGAAGCAGGCCGAAGACCTTGAGGCGCCCGGCGGCGAAGAGGCGGGGCAGCACCTCGGCCACCAGCTGCCGGTGGGCCGGAACCTGGAAGCAGCTCTGATCACCGAAGCGCTCGTGATGGAGCCTCAGGAAGACCTCGGGCAGCGCCTTGCCGGGCAGCGCATCGGGCCCCAGCTCGCGCACCGCGGCGCCCTGCCGCGCCGCCCGGTTGGCGGCGTTGCGCAGTCCCTTGCGTAGCTTGGCGCGGCGTGTCCGCAGGTACTCGGCGAGGCTCGCCGGCAGGCGCACATAGGGGCAGATGCGGCCGTCCAACAGGTGCCGGCCGGCGGCCGGAGCCAGGCGGGGAAGCGCTTGCAGGCAGCACGAGTCGGGCCGCAGCCGGCGGAGCAAGAGCCGGGCGAAGGGGTGGGGCGCGCGAGTGACGAAGGCGAGGAGAGCCGCCGCGACATCCGGAGTGGCCGGATCGGCGACGACGTCGTTGTAATCGGCCAGCAGCACACCGAACTCGGCGGTGCGGCTCGCCGCATCCACCCACAGGGGGAGAACGCCGGCAAGCTCCTGGCCGCGGCGGGCGACGACGAGATAGGGGAGCCGCCCGGCCATGGCCCGGCAGCTCGCGAGGAACCAGCAAGGTGAGCTGAAGGCGCGATTGCACGGCGAGCGGTCGAGCAGGGCGTCCCACTGCGGCGCGAGGGCCTCGACGGCGCCGAGATCGGTCAAGACCTCGCAATGGAAGTCGGCCGGGCGAGGTGCCACCGCGATCGGCTGCGGCGCCGCGCCCGTCTCGTTCCCGGCCCATCCGGACTCGACCTGCGGAAGCATGTAGAATTCGATCATACACGAGCCATCCTCAGGGCGGAGGCAGGCATGAAGCTCGTAGGCATGACGTCGGTGCGCAACGAGGACTGGGTGCTCGGCCTCTCGCTGCGCGCCGCCCTGCTCTTCCTCGACGAGGTGGTGGTCCTCGACCACTGCTCGAGCGACCGCACGCCAGAGCTGGTCGCGAGCATCGCGGCCGAGCATCCGGGGCGGGTTCACTGCCTCGCCGAGGGCGATCCGGTGTGGCGCGAGACGGCCATCCGCAACCGGCTGCTGGCCGCGGCGCGCGAGCGCGGCGCCACTCACCTCTGCGCCTTCGACGCCGACGAGGTGCTCACCGGCAACCTCCTGCCCGAGATCCGCGGCCTGTTCGCGGCGCTCGGCCCCGGCGAGACGCTGTGGCTGCCGTGGCTGCCGCTGTGGCGCAGCCTCGACCGCTACCGCGACGACGAGAGCGAGGTGGCGACCGAATGCTGGATGGTGCTCGGCTTTCGCGATCACCCCGGCCTCCACTATCGCAACAACCATGACGACGGGTACGACATCCATACCCGGAAGGTCAAGGGCCAGGCCGGCGCCCGCCGGCACGGCCGGGACAAGGCCGACGGCGGCGTCTTCCATCTCACCTGGGTCAACTGGCGCCGCCTGCAGATCAAGAACGCCTGGTACAAGATGCAGGAGGTGGTGCGCTTTCCCAGCGACCGCAGCGCAGCCGATCTCAACCGGTGGTACGGGTGCGCCCTCGACGAGGCCGGCCTGCGCACGCGTGCCGTCGACCCGGAGTGGTGGGGGCCCTATCGTGCCTGGCGCGGCGAGGTGGCGCTCGACGGCGAGCCCTGGCACCTGGCGGAGTGCCGCCAGCTCTGGCTGCGCCACGGTCCTGCCGTCTTTGCCGGCCTGGAGCTGTGGGGCCTTCCCGACAGCCTGTCCGCAGCGGTCGCGGAGGAACGCGGACCGTGCCGCTGACTCCGATCCAGGGACTGTGGGTCGAAGGCTCGCTCACCGCCATGGAGCAGCTGTCGCTGCGCTCGTTCCTGGCTCACGGCCACCCCTATCACCTCTACAGCTACGACGCGGTGCCGAACCTCCCAGCCGGCGCGGAGCTGCGGTCCGCCGCCGAGGTGCTGCCGGCGAGCGCCGTCTTCCGCTACAGCGCCAGGATAGGCGGCAGCTTCGCCGCCTTCTCGAACCTCTTCCGCTACCGGCTGCTCCAACAGCGCGGCGGCTGGTGGGCCGACACGGACGTGGTGTGCCTGCGGCCGTTCGACTTCGCCGCCGAGCGCGTCTTTGCCGCCGAGCGGAGCCGGCACGGCGGCGAGGTGTGCGCCAGCTGCGTCTTCAAGGTCCCGGCCGGCGACGAAGCTTGCGCCGAATGCTGCGAGCGGGCGCAGCGCGACGAGAACCGGGCCACCCGCTGGGGCGCCACCGGACCGGCGCTCCTCGGCCGGGTCGTCCGCGAGCGTGCGCTCGACGGCTGCGTCCACCCCGCCGGCGTCTTCTGCCCGGTCGACTGGTGGCGGGCGGAGGACTTCCAGCGGCCGGTCGAGGTGCCCGCCGACGCCTACGCCGTCCATCTCTGGCACGAGATGTGGCGCTGGCACGGCTGGCGCAAGGACCCGTGTTATCCGCCGCAGGCGCTCTACCAACGGCTCCATGCACGGTACCCGGAGCCCCCGCTTTACGGAAGCGGGGTCCCAGACGACTTGGTACACCCGATCACCCCCGGGTCGACAGAGCAGTGCCCGCTATGAGACAATTTCGGTTAGTTACATAAATACGTCTGCCGTCGCCGGAGCCCTTCTCGAGGGCACGTGCCGGGGACGGCGGCAGGGAGGGGTCAATGCCGAGCGGTAAAGTGCAGGTGCGATTGGGGTCGGGCGGCGGTTCGTCGAAGACGACGCTGGTGCTCCCGCAGGCGGTGGCGAAGGATCTGCTGGTCGCGCTCAACCTGGCACTCGGCGGTGGCGGCGGCAAAGGCAAGAAGAAGAACTAGTGACCGGGGCGCCGCGGGGCAGCCGCCGGCGGCCGGCCCGCTCCCCGGGGGTTGGGGCGGGGAGCCGGGCCTGCTCGCCCTGCGCGATCGCTTTCTCGCCGCCCGCGGCTTCGCGCCGCGGCTCGCCGCGCGGCTCGCCGATGCCGCGGCGGGCCGTGGCGGCTGCGGCTGGGAAGCACGGCGCCTCGCGGCTCTCATGCTGCATCGCCAGGCGCTGCTCATCCCGCCGCAAGACCTGGCGGCGCACGACGCGCTGTTCGTGCAGCTGGGCCTGAAGCCAGGTCCGGACAGGCCCCTCGCCCCCTGGCTGCTGGCCGAGGGCTTCACCACCACCGACCTGCGCGGCTTCGTCCGCGAGTTCCGGGCCTGGCTGGCGCGAGGCCGGCGATTCTTCTCCACGCTTCGCGGCGCCGCGACCCCTGCCGCCACGCTCGAGGCCTTCGCGGCCGCCGCCCGCAGCGAGTGCCGGCTGCCGCTCGCGCGCTATCTCTTCACGCCAGCCGAGGTGGTGGAGCGGATTGCCGGACAGGTGCGGGTGTCGCGCGGCGTCGCGTCGCCCCTCTGGATGGCCGGCGGGCTGGCCACGGCCGAGGCCGAGCGGGCGCTTTCCCGGCTGCCGCCGTACGAAGCCGCCATCGCCAGGGCCTTGTGCGAGCCGTCCCTGGTCTACTGGGTGGCGGACGGCACCGACTCGCGCTTCAACTCCCTGATCGCGCAGCCGCCGGCGACGGTGGCGCTGGCAGTCAGGCCCCCCGGCAGCTGCGTGGAGCTCGAGATCAAGCGCTCGGGCTGCCGCGGGCCGCACCTGTGGAACGTCATCGTCCGGCGCGAGGGCGAGACCCTTCCGTTCACCCACCGCTTCGCCGGCGCCAGCATGCTCCCAGCCCTGCAACGGGACGCCAGCCACTCCTCTCGGCTCGCCGCCATCTATCGCCGGGTCCATGCGGCGGAGGCGCCGCTCGGGTCGACGCTCGCTCTCGCCGCCGTCTACGGGGTGCCCTCGGGGACGGTAGAAGAGCACGTCCTCGACTATCTCTCCCAGCCAGCAGCATTCGGCGACGGCTATGCGGCCATGCGGCGGGCGATGCGCCGGCTGGTCGCCTCCTGCCGCCACGCGGCGCCGAGCTGGCACACGGCGGAGCTGGGCGGCGAGCTGGGCCTCACGCTGCAGTTCCTGCACCACTACCCGCCCGGGCAATCGATCGTCTGTGGCACGACCTCTCTAAGGCTCGACCGGGTCGCGCACTATCTTGCGGCGGCGGGGGCGGCGGGGGAGGCGGCCGCCGCCGCCGAGCGCGAGCATGGCGCCGGCCCGGAGGCCGCCGGCGGGTCCCGCCGCAAGGCCCGCCACGTCAGGGAGCTGACCGACGACCTGCTCGACGAAGTGCTCGGCCTCTACGTGCCGCCGCGGATCCCCTACCGCGGCCAGCGCGCCTACGTGGCGGCGGCGTTCGCGGTCCCCGCCAACCGGGCGCGCGCCGACCGGATCTACGGCAGCCTGATGCGCGAGCTCGGCCGCCTCTGGGGCACCCTGCTGGCGGTGCGCGGCTACTCGCACGGCGAGTCGTTCGTGTCCCGCAACGTCGGCCTGCGGAGCTGCTGGGAGGACGGCCGTTGGCAGGTGCGGATCGTCTTCATGGACCACGACAACCTGACCCTGCCCGACGCCCGCCAGGACGCCTTCCGCCCCTCCCGTGCGCTCCCCGGGATGGAGTTCGACGAGATTTACGCCTGCGGCAGGGTGCGGCCGAAGGTGCCCAACCTCCCGATCGGCGTGACGGAGTTCCTGGGCCGCATCTACCGCATCGACCGAGCCCATGTGCGCGCCGGCAAGGCCGCCCTGCGCCGCGAGCTGGCGGCGGCCTACCGCCGGACGCAGGCGGCGGTGCGCAGCGACCCGCGGCTGGCGTCGCTCTTCCACCCGCAGTTCGTGCGGCGGCTCGGCGACTGGGACGAGGTCGCCCGCCTGCTCGTCGCCACGCCGCCGGGCGGCGAGCTGGAGCCCGCCTTCGCGGCGGCGGTGCGCCGCCTGCTCGCCGGCAAGGGGTACCGCGAGCAGCTGGTCGAGGAGCACCTGGCGGCGGCCCGGAAGCACGCCGACCAGGTGCGCCGCTTCGCCTTCCTCTGGCGCCGGCCTGCCTCCCGAGACCGGGCCCGGCGGTAGGGGGCCAGGGGCCCGACGCGGCGAATGAGGCAAATCGACAGGAAGATCCCGCGGGGGGCTTGCACGGCGAGGTCTTCAGCCTTATCCTATTCGCAGTCTTTATAAAGTGGGTTTGTGGACGCTGGGCCCTCAAAGGGAGGCAGGTATGAATCCTTCTCCGTCCCTCTGGCGTACTCCATTCGTCCTGGTCATCGCGCTGGCACTGCTCTTGGCCTCCACCGCGACGGCCTATCAAGCTAAGCCGGCGCCGACCTGCACCACGGTCAAGGCCTACGTGGTCGCCCTCGACCGGCCCCTGGTCCTGAACCGCTTCGGGTCGACCATGCCGGGGGGCATGATCTACGCCCTGGCGCGCGACGTCTTCCCGAACGGCCTGAAGCCTGACGAGTACACCGAGCTGAACAGCTGCCGGTTCGCGCTACCTCTCTATCCGAATCCCGAGGGCAAGACCTGCAACGCGGGGTACGTCCAGTTGCGTCCCGATGCTCCGGCCCTACCCGGCAAGCGGCCGCGGCCGCTGGTGCTGCGCGCCAACCAGGGGGACTGCCTGGAGATCCACTTCGCCAACCTGCTGAGCCTGAAGCCGCTGCAAGTGCCGGCGTTGGAAAGCACGCCGGCGAAGCAACTGCAGCCGTCAACCAGGGCCGCCGGAGTGCACGTCCAGGGCCTCAGCTGGGTGGACGGGCCGCAGGACGACGCCTCGAACGTCGGCAACAACGGTTCGAGCCTGGTACCGCCGCCCACATCTCCTACGACGGTCACTGCGGTCTACAGGCTCTACGCTGAGCACGAGGGCCCCTACCTGCTCTACAACACCGCGGACGACTGGACGAAGCTTCCCGATATGGGCGGTGGCGATGGCGGCACGCTCGCCGAGGGGCTCTTCGGCGCGGTCAACGTCGAGCCGAGCGGCCACCAGGACTGGCAATCGGAGTTCTACCGCAGCCAGGTGAGCGAGCAGGACCTCTGCCTGGCGAGCACCGACAAGGGCGGCGATGCGCTGCACTGCGAGCGCCATGCGCCGCATAGCCTGCCGGTGATGAACTACCAGGCGCTCTATCCGAAGGCCCATCCGCGGGCGTACCTGCCCATCCTCAACATGGTATGCAGCAAACGGCTCACCCCGGACGCGATCGGCAAGGTCTGCGAGGAAGGCGAGCTGGTGCACGGCGACCTGACCGCGATGATCACCGGCCGGAGTGCGAAGGACCCGCGGCTGCCGCACCTGCCACCGCAGCCGCAGGCCTTCCCGGACGACGAGCCGGCGGACAAGCAGCCGCCGTCGCTGCGGCCGATCTACGCCTACCCCGACCGCTTCCAGCCGTTCCGCGAGTTCACCATCATCTATCACGAGAGCTTCCAGGTGACGCAGGCGTTCCAGGCGCAGATCAATGGTGTCAACAATGGCAAGCCCACCCTGCCTAGCCTGCAGGCCGCGCAGGACAACTTCGGCATCAACTACGGCATGGCCGGGCTCTCGAACGAGGTGCTGGCCAACCGGCTGGGCGGCGGAGACAAACCAGTGCCCGGCGCCGGTCCCCTCCAGCGGTGCGTCGACTGCAAGTACGAGGAGTTCTTCCTGAGCTCCTGGGCCATGGGCGACCCGGCGATGAACGTCTACCCGCCGGCGAACGCCTGCACTCCCTCGTCGACATCCCCGGACTGCAGTAAGCCGCGGGCGCTGTTCCCGGACGATCCGTCGAACGTCTATCACGGCTACGTGTCCGACCACGTGCGCTTCCGGGTGCTGCACGCCGGCGCCGACCTCCACCACCTCCATCACCAGCACGCGCAGCAGTGGCTGGGCACGCCCAACAGCCCCGACGGCGACTACCTCGACAGCCAGTCGATCGGGCCCGGCTCCGCCTTCACCATGGAGATGGTCTACAACGGCAGCGGCAACGTGAACCAGACCGTGGGCGACTCGATCTTCCACTGTCACTTCTACCCCCACTTCGCCTCCGGCATGTGGTCGCTCTGGCGCGTCCACGACGTCTTCGAAGGCGGCACCATCCTAGGCGACGACGGCCGCCCGTGCGACCGCCCCTGCCAACCCGGCGCAAAGGTCCGCGAGCGCACGCGCGCCCTGCCGGACGGCGAGATCCGAGAGGGCACTCCCACCGTCGCCCTGGTGCCGCTTCCCACCCTGCCCATGGCGCCAATGCCCGCCGCCGTCCGGCTGCAGGGGGTCTGCAAGGACAAGCCGGCGACCAACTGCCTCGAGGACAAGGACTGCGGCGCGGCCGGGAGCTGCACCGAGATGGGAAGCCGCTACTGCGTGGTCCAGGGCGGCCTGGGCAAGAGCCCCGAGACCTGCATCTCCGAGTTTCAGACCACCCCCGACAACTGGGCCAAGGTGAAGCAGACCGCGTACCCGGGATACCCCTTCTTCATTCCCGGGATCGGCGGCTCGCGTCCGCCCCATCCGCCGCTCGACTTCGCCTACGCCTGCGCGAAGTCGGGCAGGATCTGCGACCCGACGATCAAGGGGGTGGAGGGGCTGCAGCCGGCGGCCAGCCTGGCCTATGACCTGCACCTCCTCGCCCAGAAGCCGCTGAGGGAGTGGACCGAGTACCAGGCGCCCATCTTCCGCGACCCCGTCTTCGGCGAACAGACATGCACCCTCGACGAGGGGGAGTGCGAGCCGATGGACGGCGGCTTGCCGCGCGCCGTCACCGCCCAGGGGCTGAAGAGCGACTGGCGGAGCCTTCAGACCATGAAATCTGCCCCTGCCAACGAGTACCAGAACCTCGACTTCAGCAAGGAGATCGAGCGGGCGAATGCGATCGAGCTACCGGAGGTCGGCACCCAGCTCGAGAAGGTGTCGATGAAGGTGCATGCCCAGCGTTTCCACGACACGCAGCTGCCCGATGGCCGCAAGACCGGCATCTGCTCCGACAACCGGGCCCCCTGCACCTCGACCGACCGGGCGCTGTGCGGCAATCCCGCCAATGCCACCTGCACGCCGGGGCGCATCAACTTCATCCTCAACGGCCTGGGCCCGAAGCCCGGCGCCCCCTATGCCGACCCCTGCATCCGCTTCGATCGCAACGGCGGGCAGCCGAAGAACATGCTGCCCCTCTCCTACCTCGCTGCGGACCTGCAGCTCGACGCCATCTTCAACCGCGAAGGCTGGCACTTCCCGCAGCAGCGAATGCTGTCGCTGTGGGGCGACGTCAAGGACTTCCTGGACCGCAAGAAGCCGCCTGAGCCGCTGTTCATGCGCGTCAACTCCTACGATTGCATGACCTACGTGCTCGCCAACCTGGTGCCCAACGTCTATGAGCAGGACGACTTCCAGGTGCGCACGCCGACCGACGTCATCGGCCAGCACATCCACCTGGTGAAGTTCGACGTCACCTCCTCGGACGGGGCCGAGAACGGCTGGAACTACGAAGACGGGACCTACGGGCCGAACGAGGTGACCGAGCGCATCAAGGCGATCGACAAGAAGGGGGGCATCTTCCTGCCGCCGGGGAAGAAGAACGAACCCGGAGAAAAGCCGTGCACCGGCGGCAGCAGCGACCAGCGCTGCCTCGAGGCGAAGTACATCAAGTTCTTCGGTCCGGGGCCCGGGGCGGCTCCCAACCCCAGCGTCGGCTCCGAGACCAGCGGCGCCTGGCTTGGCTCCCAGGCCACGGTGCAGCGCTGGTACGACGACCCGCTGTTCAACAACACCGGCCGCTGCTCGACCGACCTCAGGCAGCCCTGCACCCTGGGGCAGGAGCTGGCCGGCTTGACCTGTCCCAACAACGGCACCTGCGTCACCGATGCCGGCTTCTGTCAGGACGTGCACGGCGACTCTCAGAACTGCACGCAGTCCGACCGGCACCTCTGCTGCACCCAGCTGGATCGCAAGATATGTAAGGCTCACGCATCACACGACTACTACGATCCTGACTATTACTCGAGCTGCGAGCCCAGCCACGACCGCACTATCCGCACCGTGTTCACTCACGACCATTTCGGCCCCTCGACCCACCAGCAGGGCGGCCTCTACGCCGGCGTGGTGGCCGAGCCGAAGGGCTCGGTCTGGCGCAACAACCAGACCGGCGAGATCATGGGCGGCTACGACGCCGTGGTCAACCGGAACTACTCGGTGCGCACCGCCACCGAGAACGGCGTCTCGGTCAAGGACGGCGGCCCCACGAGCTGGCAGGCGGTGATCGAGACCCCCAATGTAGGCGACAGCTTCCGCGAGTTCCTGTTGGAGGTCCAGGATTCGACCCTGCTCTACGCGCCCTTCCAGGTGGGTGGCAACCCGATGGCCCTCCTGCGGCCAGACGCTTGTGCGATTTATCCTTCGGAGCCGTGCGGCTTCTGCTCGCTGACCGGCAGGTGCAGCGATACGAACAAGCCCTGCCAGATGCCCCCGTTCGCCGGCACCGTGACCTCCTCCGGCTGCAACGCCGGCGCGAACTGCCTCTTCGGCCTGAATCCCAAGGACGCCAACCAGCCGTACCTGGTCGCCTGCACCCCGGAGCATCTCGACGGCACCCCGGAGCATCTCGACGGCACCCCGGAGCATGTCGACGGCTGCGCGCAGCCGAGCGTGGAGTCCTGCAACTTCATCCCCGGCGTCCCGTCGCCGGCCTGGACTCCGATCAACGGAGCCACGGCCAAGGTGCAGAAGAACACCCTGAGCGGTCCCATCGACGCCAAGGGCGTCGAGGCCATCACCTTCAAGGGCTCGACCAACAGCTTCAGCTTCAACTACCGCGACGAGCCGCTCTACCCACGCATCGACTCGGCGCCGAGCTCGCCGACCTCGGTGCCCAAGCCGCTGCAAGGCGGGCGCGGCGACCTTGCCTTCGTCTACAGCTCGTTGCAGTTCTGCGAGCACAATTCGCAGCAGGTCTGCAGCGAGGTCAAACCATGCCCCGCCGACGACAACTGCGTCAATCGTGACAATCCGCGCGGCGGTCGCTGCAGCCTGAATCTCAACGAGCTCTGCGATCTGAAGGGCAAGAGCAACACCTGTTCGTCCGGCACGGGAAGCTGCGAGGAGGTGGGCTTCTGCAGCGACAACTACGCCCTCTGCCTCGATGACAACAAGACCCTCTGCGTCTCGTCGGCGGCCACCTGCCTGGCGAAGCGCATCAGCATCCCGTACCGGCCGCTCACCGCCGGCATCGAGGAGACGGACCCCTTCACCCCCCTGCTGCGCGGCTATGCCGGCGACGACGTCCAGCTGCGGGTGCTGATCGGCGCCCACATCAACCCGCACAACTTCACCCTCCACGGGCTCAACTGGCTGAACCAGCCCTCCTACGTCGACTCCGGCTGGCGCAATAGCCAGGCGATGGGCATCTCCGAGCACTACAACCTGCTGGTCAAGCTCGACCCGAAGTTCATCCCGTCAACCGCTGCCGATACCTCGACACCGCCGCTGAAGCCCTGGATGGATTACCTGTACCAGCCGGGTGCTGCCGCCATCGAGCAGGCCGCAGGCAACTGGGGACTGATCCGCGCCTACGACGAGCGCCGCAAGGACCTCTGGCCGCTGCCGCAGAACAACTACAGCCCAGGCACACCGTTCAAGGAGGTTCCGGTCTGTCCGGCGGACGCGCCGTCGCGCGACTACACGGTGGTGGCGCTTAGTGCGCAGCAGGCGCTCGGCAGCGGTGGGCTGGTGTACAACCCGACGCAGAAGATCGGCGACACGGGAGCTCTGCTGTTCTTCGACATGCAGAATCCCGGCCTCAAGTGCACGGTGCCCCAGGGCTGGTCCACCTGCACTTTCAGCGGCAAACCCGACCCCCTCGTGCTGCGCGCCGCGGCTGGCGAGTGCATCCACGTGAAGCTCTACAACGGGCTGCCCAACGACTCGCCGAAAGTCGAAGGCGTCCCCTCCGCGCAGGTACAGGTAACGACGGCCTCCGATACATCGCAGCTGAAGCCCTACACCTCGAATGTCTCGCAGCAGGTCGGGCTGCGGCCGCAGCTGGTCACCACCGATCCGCGCTTCAGCGACGGCACCAACGCCGGCTTCAATCCGCCGCAGACCGCGTCTCCGGGGGGGCCGCCCGTCACCTACACCTGGTACGCCGGGCACATCGAGCCCGAGTACATACCCCCGGACAACAACCCGAAGAACGACATCGTGGTCAAGCACATCCCGATCGAGTTCGGCGCCGCGAACCTGCTGCCGCCCGACCCTCTCAACCATGCGCTGCACGGCCTCTTCGGCGGCCTGATCATCGAGCCGGAGGGCGCCACCTGGAAGCCCGCCCCCGGCAATTCCGTCTCCCCCGTCAATGCCTATGTCCACTACCGCGACTACACCGGCGAGGAGCACGACTTCTACGAGTTCGTGGTCTTCACCGAAGACGACACCAACCTCAAGTCGACACCGGCGAGCACTACGGCCGGCGCTTTCAACCTGATCAACTATTCGACCGAGGTGCTCAAGACCAACAATACGCCGCCGCGGTCCTGCACCAACACGCCCTGCCCGGCGACCGACGTCTCCTGCGTGCTCACCACCGTGTCCACTGCCAAGTCGCCGCTTTACTGCCAGTGCCAGTCCAGCAACGGCTGCCCATCGACCGGCGTCAACTGCGTGCTCAACGACCAGCTCCTCTGCCAGTGCCCTGGGCCACCACCTTCGAGCGCCACCTGTGCTCCTTGCACCACCACAACTGCACCTAATTCCTGCGCCTGTCCATCTTGCAACTTCACCCCGGCGACGCCCACCTTCGTCGCCAGGGTCGGCAAGGAGGTGCGCTTCCGGCTGCTCCATCCCGGCGGTACCAACACCAACGAGGTCTTCGAGCTGGCGGGCCATACCTACCTGCAGACGCCCTACGAGACGCCGCCGGACCCGGTCATCGGTTGCAAGGCCCCGACCACCCATACCAACCTTTTCTCCTCCAAGCAGATGGGCGAGAAGAACCTGTGCGGCAGCCTCGAGTTCCTGCCGAAGGAGAAGGTCTATCGCGACCCGAAGACCGGCAAGACAGAGAAGGTATCGGCCTACCGCGACTACAAGACCTTCAAATGGGGCGAGTCACTCAGCGAATGGAAGGCGTCACGGTCGATGCACGGACCGAGCAATCACTTCGACGTGCTGATCCACGAGGCGGGCGGTCCCTTCCACCTTTGCGGCGACTATCTCTACCGCTCCTATCCGGCCGATCATTTCGATCTCGGCATCTGGGGCATCTTGCGCGTCGATTGCTCGCCACCGAGCGGGAGCGGGACGGGCGGCGGGGCGGGAGCGGGAGGCAAATGAGGCGCGGTCGGCCCGCGGGCCTCGTCCCGGCGGCCGTCCTGCTCGCCCTCGGCCTGTCGGCGGGGGCCCGTGGAGGGCAGGACGCCGCCGGCCCCGTCGCCGCCGTGACCGACCGAGCGGTCGAGCAAGGGGTGGCCGTCGAGCTGTCCATCTCTCCCCTTGCCGCCGGCGGCGGGTCCGTGGCAGCTCGCCTGCGCGAGGGGCAGGACGTCGTCTTCCGCTTCCGGGTCTCCGACGCCAGCACCGGCCAGCCGCTCGGCGGCCTCTCGCCGGCGGCCTGGCTGGACCTGCCGGCGGCGGCAGAGGTCGGCGTTCCCGGGTGCGCGGCGCGGATCAAGGAGCTCGCCGGTGGCAGCTTGTTCGCGAAGTCCGAGCTCGACCTCGCCGCCTTCTACGTCCTGGCGCTGGACGAGGACGCCAGCATCAACGTCATCGATCCGCTGTTCAGCTTCGGCGGCTCGAAGCTCTTCACCTCGATCCCGCTGCTCTCTCCGGGCGAGGACTGGGCGCTCACCGCCGACGGCCAGCGTCTCTTCGTCTCCGAGCCGGACGCGGACCGCGTGGCGTTGGTCGACACCGCCACCTGGAAGGTGGCGGCGCAGATCGCGCCGGGGCGCCACCCGACCCGCGTCGCCCTGCAGCCGGACGGCGCGCGTCTCTGGGCGGTGGTGGCGGCGGACGATGGCTCCGACGTGGCGGCGATCGACGCCCGCGAGGCGCGGCTGCTGGCGCGGATCGCCACCGGCAAGGGGCCGCACGACCTCGCGGTGAGCGCCGACGGCGCCACGGTCTTCGTCACCAATGCCGGCGACGGCACGGTCTCGGTGCTCGACGCGCGGCGGCTGGTCAAGGTCGCCGACGTTCGCACCGGCACCCGGCCGACCGCCATCGCCTACTCGTCGCTGGCCGCCGCGGCCTACGTCACCGACGAGCGGGACGGCAGCGTGGTGGCGGTGGACGGGCGGCGGCGCGCGGTGGTGGCGCGCCTGGCGCTGCGGCCGGGAGTGGCGGCGATCCGCTTCGCCCCCGGTGGCCGCTTCGGGTTCGCGCTCAACCCGCAACAGGACCTCGTGCAGGTGATCGACGCCCGGGTGAACCGCGTCGTCACCACCGGCACCGTGCGCCAGCGACCCGACCAGGTCGTCTTCTCCGACCAACTCGCCTACATCCGCCACCGTGGCAGCGACAGCGTGCTGATGGTGCCGCTGAGCAGCCTGGGGCAGGAGGGCCACCCGCTCGAGGCGGCGGACTTCACCGGCGGCCAGCAGCCCTTCGGCCGCGGTGTCCGGCCCAGCCTGGCGGACGGCATCGCGCCGGCGCCCGGCGGGACCGCGGTGCTGGTGGCCAATCCGGCCGACCGGACGATCTACTACTACGTGGAAGGCATGGCGGCGCCGACCGGGTCCTTCCACAACTACGGCCACGAGCCGCGGGCGGTGCTGGTGGTGGATCGCGGCCTGCGCGAGAGGCAGCGTCCGGGCACCTACGAGACCACCGCCCGCCTGCCGGGCGCCGGCCGCTACCGCATCCCGTTCTTCCTCGACGCGCCGCGCGTCGTCCACTGCTTCGAGATGGAGGTCCTGGCCGATCCCGAGCTCGCCGCGGCGCGTCTGCGGTCGGCGCCGGTCCAGGTCGAGCCGCTCGCCGCCGAGCGCCGCGTGACGGTGGGGAGCCGGGTGCGCGTGCGCTTCCGGCTCACCGACCCGGCGAGCGGCAAGCCGGCCGGCGGCGTGGGCGACCTGGTGATGATGGCCTACACGGTGAGCGGCGCCTGGCAGGCGCGCGCGCTCGCCCGCGAGGTCGGAGAGGGGATCTACGAGGCCGAGTTCGTGCCTCCGGGCGCCGGCATCTATGCCGTGGTGGTGGAGTGCCGGTCGCGCCGCCTGCCGTTCCACCTCTCACCGCAGCTGCTGCTGGAGGCGGCGGCCGCCGCGCCTGCGCCGGCCAGGCCCGTGGGCAACCGGTAGACCCCGACGGCGTGCGGTCCAGGGTGGATCGCATCACCCGAGGCTCCCAGCGGGGGTGCCGCGACTGGCGACAGGCGGAGCCGCGGCCTCCCAGCGGGGGTGCCGCGACTGGCGACAGGCGGAGCCGCGGCCTCCCAGCGGGGGTGCCGCGACTGGCGACAGGCGGAGCCGCGGCCTCCTTCCCCGGCAGCTCGACGGCGCGCGGCAAGAAGGCCAAGACATGCTGATCCGCTGGTCGATCTGGGGCCCTTCAGTGGCTGCAAACCTGGAGCTGCTGGGCGTCAGCGTGGCAAGCTTCCGCAAGCATTTCGGGAATGGCGCGCGTTACCTCGTGTCTACGGACTCTCCCGGCGCGGTCGCCGCTCGAGTGGGCCGCGGAGTCGAGGTGTGCGCTTACTCCGAGTTCGCGAATCCCCTGTTCCAGGTCTTCGATGAAGCCCCCTGGGCTAAGTGGTGTCCCAGTGCGCGCCTGGCGCCGGGAGAGACCGAGATGCTGGTGGATTCGGACGTCTTCCTGCTCGCTCGGCCAACCGAGATCTTCGCTGCGCTCGCAGCTCCACGGCGGTACGATTACTGCGCTCTCCGCGAGTATCTCGGCGCGCGCTCGCAACGAGGTTGGTTCAAGGCAAGAGTGCCGGCTTTCATGCCTTTCATCAATGCAGGCTTCTTCGTCCAGATGCCGGCGGCCGACATCTCCCCGGCGCTGCTGGCCGAATTCGACTGGTGGCGGGCCACGGTCGCTCCGGACAAGGCAAACTTTCACGACGAACAGGGAGCCCTCACCGCGGCCCTGGCGGGCCCCTTTCGAGCGGGCACGGTGTATCTGCTGCCCAAGGACCGTTACCGCATCGTGAGTCCGAGGAGCAACAAGCGGCTGCGGAGCCTGCGGGGGACGGTCCTGCTGCACGCCACGTGGCCGGCGCATCCTGCCTACCACCAATTCAAGCCCTACATCTCCAGGGTCACGAGACCTGGGGGTCGCCAAGGCAGATGACCGACCGGAGATCAAGGCGAGGGCGGCGTGCGATCCAGATCAGGCCTCGCCTCATCGCGGGCCGCGGGCGCTCCAGTTCTCGCGCCAGCGCGAGCCCGGGTCCGGCGCCGGCTTCTCGTACCAGGTCGCCTGCATGCTCTTGAAGTCCGCGAGGCGCGGCCGGACGGCTTCGTCCCAGAAGGCCTCCACGTCGTCGAAGGTGCGCAGCCGGGACGGGCGCTCCGGGTCGTAGGCGGCGAGCAGTTGGCGCATCTTGGCGCCGAGCCAGGCGACCTGGGAAGCGATCATCCGGCGGCCGGCCACCAGGTCCGCGGCCGCGGCGTCCTTGCCCTGTGCGAAGCGCGGGCCGATGGTTGGCGGCGTGGGTGGCGCCAGCCTGGAGAGATCCACGCAGGCCGGCTCGAGGGCCCAGAGCTGCGAGGTCTCCACCTTGCCGGCGTGGTCGCCGTCGGCGCCATCGCCCGGGAAGCCGGGGCGGTTCGCCGCGAAGTCCGGGAGGCCGTGGAGGCGCATGCGGACGTGCGGTTGCAGCCACTCGACGAGGCTCTCGAGGTCCTGGTAGTTCGGCCCGTAATGACCGGTCAGCAGGATGGCGGCATGGAAGCCCAGTACCTCGGCGGCCCGGACCTGGTAACAGACGCTCTTGAAGTGGATCCAAGGTGGGACGGCGGTGAGCCAGGGGCGCGCTTCCCCGATCTCACGCTCGGCCCAGATCGCATAGCCGCCCAGCTCGTGGACGTGCCAGAAGTCAGCGGGCGCCACGATGCCGCCGTGGCGGCGCGCGGCCCGCACCGCGAGGCCGTGCGCCTTCAGCCCGTCGAGGCCCAGGGCGCAGTGCGGCCCGTGCGGCTCGCACAGGCCGTAGGCGAACCAGGCGGCCGGGCATTCCGCGAACGCCGCTTCGAGCTCGTGCGGCAGCATGCGTTCCCAGCGCACTTCCCGCCGCGCCCGCCTTCCGCTCGCCATGAGTGCCTCCTCGCCGGGTAGTGGGCCAGCTTACGAGGTTGCGCGTTAGAATCCAACCGTATCTTCTTGTCATGCTCGACTCGTCGCGCCCGACTTGTCGTGCTCGACCTGTCGCGCTCGACTCGTCTCGTTCGACGCCCGCCATGACGCCAGCCACGCTCAGCGACGGACAGCGGCAGCTCTTTGCCTCCCAGGGCTTTCTCGTGGTGCCCGGCGCCCTGGCGCCCGCGGAGCTGGCGGCGGTGCGCCGGGCTGCCGACGCGGCCGAGAGGCGCTGGCGGGCCGATCCCGGCCTGCCAGGGGTGCGCCGGCCCGACCTCGAGCAGGTCCTCGGCATCATGGAGCACGATCCGTTGCTCTTCGAGCTGCTCGAGCAACCGCGGGTGTTTCCCCTGGTGCGCGAGCTGCTCGGCCCCGACCTCATGATGCTCGACCACGATTACTTCATCACCCCGCCGGGCGCCGCCATCCCCCAGGGCTGGCACTTCGATTTCGATCTGCCGGGAGTGGATCATCCGCGCTCGCGGCTGGCGGTCAAGGCCTTCTACGTCCTGGAGGACATCCCCCCCGACGGCGGCGCGACGCTGGTCCTTCCGGGATCGCACCTCGCTGCGGGGGGGACGCGCCTTCCCAACTCCGAGGTGCCCGAGGAGCTGCCCGGCGCCGTGCCGATGGCCTTGCCGGCCGGCAGCGCCTACCTGATCGACGATCGCATCTATCACTCGGCGGGCAACAACCGCTCGCGGGTCCATCGCCGCCTGCTGATCTACACCTACGGCCACAAATGGATGCGGATGTGGGACGAGTACCGGCCGTCGCCGGAGCTGGCCGCGCGGGCCGCCACTCCGGGACGCCGCCAGCTGCTCGGCCTCACCGATCCCTACGCACCGCCGGTCGAATGGGCGGGAGCCGCGGCCTCAGGGGCGAGCGCCGCCACGCTCGGGGCGCCCCCCGGCCCGCCCGCGTCTCCCGGCCCTCCCGCGTCTCCCGCCGTGCCCGCGCCTTCCGTCGTGCCCGCGCCTTCCGCCCCGCCGGTGCCCGCCGCGATGACCGCCGAGCAGCGGCGGTTCTTCGCCGCGAACGGCTACCTGGTGCTCCCCGGCGTGCTGCCGCCCGCCGAGCTGGCCGCGGTGCGCCGCGCCGCCGACGAGGCGGAGGCCCGCTGGCGCGCCGATCCCGGCCTGCCGGGGACCCGCATCCCGGAGTTCATCGAGATCGCCGCCATCATGGAGCACCATCCGCTGTTGTTCGACCTGGTCGAGCATCCGAGGATCTTCCCCCTGGTCCGCGAGGCGCTGGGTCCCGACGTCGCGCTGATCGATCATGCCTACTACGTCACCCCGCCCGGGGGCCGGATCGACGGCACCGCCTGGCACACCGACGTGCGCACGCGCCTGCGCGGCGTGCATCACGCCGGCTCCACGATGATGGTGCGGGCGATGATCGCGCTCACCGACATCGCCCCCGACGGCGGCGCCACCCTGGTGCTTCCCGGCAGTCACCTCCAACCCGACGACAGCGCGGTCCCGGCGCCGGCGACCCCCGAGGAGGTGCCCGGGGCCGTGCCGCTGGCCTGCACCGCGGGCTCGGCCTACTTCTTCAACGGCAACTTGCTCCACGCGCCCGCCAACAACCGCAGCGCCGTCACCCGCCGCGTCCTGCTCTACAACTACGGCCACAAATGGATGCGCATGTGGAGCGGCCACGAGCCCTCGCCGCGCCTCGCAGCCGCCGCGCGCACCCCCATGCGCCGCCAGCTCCTCGGCCTGACGGCACCCTACCGCGGTCCCGACGCCGAGCTCTAGTGCCTCTTGGCAATCTAGGACGAGGGCGGCAGATGGAAGCGGCAGCGAGGACCGGTGGCTCTGGCTAGGCGCTGATCGAGCGTCGCCAGAGGAAGGTCGCACTGTTCGGCCACCGCAACGTACCAGGCGTCATAGCTCGTAACGTTGGCCCGCAGCTCCCAGACCGGCTGCGCGAACCTGGTTCCTGCCGTCGCCTTGCGCTCCCGAATCCGCTCGAGCGTTGCTCCCCAAGGGTCATTTTGTCGACCCTTCCGGGACCAAGGATCACCGGGCGGAGAGAGGAACGGAAGGCGGGCGAATTGGCCGCCTATCGGATTGACCGGCAGCTTGAATTGGCAGTCTTTTTGTGCAATCAGTGCCAATACATGGTACAATAACTACGATGGTTCGACAGGCGGATCGGCAAAATAAGAGAGGACAACATGGATAAGAAGAAGCACGACAGCGTACCAGAACAGGTCAGAAAATATATTGCCAGCCAACCCGAACCAAAACGTAGTGAAATGCAGGCGTTGCACCAGCTCACGCTTCAAGTATTACCAGCATGTAAATTATGGTTCAACGATGGTAAAAACAGCGATGGTAAAACCATTGCCAACCCTAATATAGGATATGGATTTTACACCATAAAGTATACTGATGGCACGACCAGGGAGTTTTATCAAATCGGTTTGAGTGCAAACAAAACTGGAATCTCTGTTTATATCCTTGGTGTCAAGGATAAGACATACTTAGCCAAAACGTATGGGGAAAAACTCGGAAAGGCAAGCGTGACTGGATATTGCATTAAGTTCAAAACACTAAAAGATATAAACATAGACATACTTGAAGCGGCAATAAAATATGGATTTGGGGCTCAGAATTGAAGCGCCCTTCAGGCTCGCGGCTACCTTCTCGGGCGAGAGAGCGAAGCGACGGACCTGCTCTTGAAACATCAGAGTCAGTGTCAATTTCGTTTCGAATCTTCTTGAGGTTTTTCTCTGATCGGGAGCCTCACGGGATCGAGAGTGGCAGGGCGGTTCATCAAGCAGGTATTGTACCGAAAACGGCGAGCATCGGCGGTCTGGCTCACTCCGCGGCAGGAAGGAAGCTCAGGGACTGCGTGGTGTTGCCCAGCCAGCCGGGGACGAGCCGGGCGGCGCCGAACAGGCCGGGCAGGGGCCAGGTGCGGAAGCGCTCGCGCCAGAGCAGCTCACCTCCGTCGAGATCGTAGACGCGCAGTTCGTTGCAGTCGGCCAGGGCGAAGGCGTAGACGCTGCCCGCGAGCTGCTGCGCATCGTGCAGCCAGCGCGAGCCGACCGCGAAGCGCCGCGCGACCTGCCCTGCCGCGGTGAGGAAGGTCAGCGCGCCGGCGGGGCTGTCGGCGAAGTAGATCTCGCCGTCCGCGCTCATCCGCGCGCCGTGGCAGCCGACGAAGCCGCGGCTGATCTCGGCGTAGGCGCCGCTCGCCAGGTCGAGCAGGCCGATCGCCCCCTGGATCAGGGTCGAGACGACGACGCGCGACCCGCCGGCGCCGTGCGCCGCGTTGACGTGCGTGGCCTGCGCCTCGTCGGGAATCGCGTGGCGGCGCAGGTCCGTGGCGGCGCCCAGCTCGTATCCCTGCCCGTACAGGGCCGCAGGCAGCCGCAGCGTGGCCACGACCGTGCCGCCCTCGAGATCGCAGATCAACACCGCGTCGGCGGACGCGCAGGAGAGCGCCGCACGCCCGTCTCCCAGCGGCTCGACCGTGTGCAGGCCGGCAAGGTGGGGGTGCTCGCAGCGCCAGACCGTCTCACAGTCCGCGGCGGTGAGGCGCCGCAGCCGGTCGATCGGGGCGCGCAGCCGCCAGCGCTCCAGGCGGTGCTCGTAGCCGACCAGCAGCTCGCCGGCGTCGAGCAGGGCGACGTGCTGGATGCGGTCGCGGCTGCGCAGTCGCCCGACGCATTCGAGGCGCACGCGCCGCCGCCGGGGCGTTCCATCGCCGCCCTCGCCGCCCTCGCCGTCCTCGGCCAGAACGCGATAGAAGCTGACGGCGCCGCTGTAGAGCGGCCGGGGCGGCGGCAGGCCGGCGAACGGCGGCAGCTCCCGCAGCCGCCCGGGATCGGCGAAGCGGCGATTCAGGAACTCCACCGAGCAGCGCGCCAGGTTGGCCTTGCGGCTGGAGTGGGTGAGCGCGAGGATGCCGAGCGTGCGGCCGGCTTGCTCAAGCGGCATGGCGCCGGCGGCTGCGGTGCACGCGATCGATGACCTGCAGGTAGCTGCCGACCACCGCGTCCGGGGCGCAGAGGGCGGCGACCCTGGCGCGCAGCCGGCCGCCCCATGCGGGACCGGCGGCGGCGAGCGCGCGGCGCAGCGACGCGACCTCCGGCACCTCGCCGGCGCCGTCGAGAAAGAGGATCTCCTCGGCGAACAGCTCGGGCAGCGCCCCGACCCTGGTCGCGATCACCGGCACGCCCAGCAGCCCGGCCTCCACCACCACCATCGGGAAGCCCTCGTGCTGCGACGCGACGACCAGCGCGTCGACG